>Ga0247779_1000583_pt1 | contig 21912 bp, 18 predicted proteins | sample UWRJL221509R5_FD_179925 | JGI IMG/M metagenome (GOLD analysis project Ga0247779, IMG submission 179925) | Plant litter microbial communities from Arlington Agricultural Research Station in Wisconsin, United States - UWRJ-L221-509R-5 | ecosystem: Environmental > Terrestrial > Plant litter >... | reverse complement strand
GCCGGCTTCATCGAGATGCAAGCGAAGACGATTCCGTTGGGCCGCGTCGGCACGACCGACGAGATCGCCAAGGCGGCGGTCTTCCTGGCGTCCGACGACAGCAGCTTCGTCAATGGCATCGAGCTGTTCGCCGACGGCGGCATGACGCAGGTCTGACGTGCCGATCGTGGCCCGCGCAGGCCGATCAATCCCGGGCGCGCATCCACGGGCCCTGGCGGCCATCCGACTATCTCCAGTCGAAACTCCGGGGGTCTCATGAGCGTTGCCGTCACGACGGGCTGCTATGCAGCAGCGGTTGCAGTCCTCCCGCCCTGCCGCGGCAATGCCCGCTCTGGTACTTCCAAGGGTTGCTCAGGCGCGGCACGGCACGGCACGGCGCGGCGCGGCTCGGCACGGCGCGGATGTCGGCTCTCAGACGGCTCTCAGACGGCTCCAGTCGTTCGAGGCGCCTCTCCGCCCGTTATCGGTCGTCAAGGCTTCGTTGGAGGACGTTTGAGCACCGCCGCCCGATGCCCGGTCGAACGACCGCTTGCCGGCACCGTGCATGTCGCGGAACACCCGAAGCGGACTTCGAGAGAGCTGGATTCGGTGCCGAGGATCCGACACTCAGGGCGGCAGCGGGCCGAGTTCCGATTCCCGCCGAACATTCAAGGCATCAGGGCAGCGACGTCGCCCTTGACAGAAAGACGTGACGCCATCTCGGCCGTGGGATCGAGCAATTGAGTTCTGCTTCGTCATCAAGGGCTGCCTTCCGCTGTGGCGATAGATGTGCCGTCATGAGTCATCGGGATCCCCCAGGCTGGTCTGCCAACAACGCAGATAACATGCTGGCCCAGACAACGAGGGGAGATGGCGATGAATCGTCGGGAGCTGGCTTTGCTTTTCGCGTCCGTGCTCACCGGATGCGGAGGAGGAGGAGGAGGAGGAGAAAGCTCTCCTACGCCACCACCTCCTCCACCTCCTCCACCTGCGTCTCCGCCACCGCCACCACCACCGCCCTCCCCAGCTCCGTTCGCCGTCTCTGCGTTGGATCCCGCTGACGGCAGTACGGGCGTCGTGCGCACGGCGATGTTGTCGGCCGCGTTCAATGCCGAGCTTGCGCCAGCCACGGTCACGGCCGGCAACATCCGGCTGCTCGGCCCGCAGGGCAACGTCATCGCGAGCACTGTGTCGGCATCTGGCACCAGCTTGCAGGCGCAGCCAGCTGCGGCGCTGCCGGGCGACACGACCTACGCGCTCGTGCTCGACTCGACGATCGCCGACACCGCTGGCCGCACGCTGGGTACGGCCGCACGAGCGAGCTTTACGACTGCCGCGCAGTCCTGGAGCACGGCGGCTACAGCCATTGGAGATCAGGTCCACTTTACGGCGGATACCTATCCGGAGGTCGCGGCGCTGGCGGACAGCGGCGCCATGGTGGCTTGGCGCGGGGGCCAGAACGTCAACCAGACGGTGAGCGTTTCAAGATATGAGCCTGTGAATGGCACCTGGACTGCGCCCTTCATCATCTTCACCGCGGCGGATCCAGGCGACTTCCTGACCGACCTCTCTCTGGCGCCGTGCGCCAACGGCGACGTCCTGCTCCTGATAGGTACCGCCCTGCTGCCCGGTTCCGTGACGCTGTATCGGCACGCGGCGAGTACCGCGACCTGGGGCGCGCCGACGACCGTGCAGGTGCAACCGAACGCCATGTCAGGCTCGTCTACGCGCGGCATCTCGGACTCGCGCGGTACTGTGACGATCATCGCCAGCGACGGCGCCACCCTCTACGCCACGCGGCAGGACGCGGCCACGAGCGCCTGGAGCGCCCCACAACGCATCGACAAGCCCTCCACGTCGCCCTTTCTGCTGGCGCCGCGGTTGGCGCTGGACGGCGCGGACGGGGTGGTTGCCGCCTGGATTGAGGAGACGGACGGCAACTCTCGAGGGGTGTGGGTCGCGCGGTTCGATCCTTCGGCCGGCTCCTGGGGCGAGGCGACCAGTCCCGGCCCTGGGGCAATGCAGTACATGGACATCGCCGTGAGTGCGACGGGTGAGACGACGGTCGCTTGGACCACCGGCCAATCCTTCTCTGCATACCCTTCCGTGTGGAGTTCCCGCTGGACGCCGCAGCAGCCGCAATGGACGCCGCCAGTGCGCCTCGATGCCAACATCGCGGGCTCCGGCGCGCCTTCGCTTGCGGTCGATGGAGCCGGCGCGGTCATGGCAGTGTGGGGGGGATCCGGTATCGCCTGGGCGCGCTTCGATCCCGCGGGCAGCGGCTGGAGCTCGCCCGCCTCGCTGCCCGAGTCGAACGGGTTCACCGGGTCGATCGGACTTGTGGCAGACGTCGCGGGCAACGTGGTGCTGTCGTGCCTGGACGGCCAGACCAACGGTGCCGCGGCCACGCGTTTCTCGGTGGACACCGGCCGGTGGGAAGCGGTGGCTACGCTGACTCCGCCATCGGGCATGAGCTCCGTGTTCGCCAACTCACCCGTCGCGGCGATCGACGCCGGAGGTGACGTCACGCTGGCCTGGTACGCCTGGAACCGGCAGGACGCGAACGATCGCTTCATCGTCAGCGTTAATCGGCTTCAATGAGATACAGCTTGCCGCACTGGCAGGAATCGGCGTCCACCAACCTCGCTCGAACGGTGGTCGCCAGTCGCGACGCGCGATAAGCTGAAGGATCGACTCAAGGCGGATGCGACCAATTCGCCGAGCAGCACGGATAGTACCGAGTCGAGCAGAGCGGTCGAGACCCACCTCAATGCCCTCGGCTGTCGTGAACAGGTGCGGTCGCGGCGCATGGCGTTCGGGATGAGGCGCTGGACCCGAAAGCTGCCACACGCGACTGACCGTTCTTGGCCGAAGCCGTGTGAAAACCAACCTCGAGTCAGTCTAGTCGCCAAGGCCGCGGTCCGCCTGGCGAGCCACAGTGATCGGGTCACAGGAAAGTGCATTGCGAGGCATCGGGCGGCGACGAGGAGCTCACGCCCCCAAGCTGACCGCCTTCAGCGTTCTGGCAATACCCAGGATGTTGATCACGCGCTTCAAGTTATATGCGAGCACATGCAGACTCATCTCGGTGCCCACGTTGACGAGTCGGCGCGTCAGGAAATGCGTCGAGCCCATTCAGTGCTTTAGTGTTTCGAATATTCGCGCTCGAGTCGCCGGCTCGACTGGAAACGGTTGACGTAGCCAGAGATGTAGATCTTGAGCAGCATCGTCGGGTGGTACGACGGCCGGGCAGTCTCCGCGGCCTGGACGCCCTCGAAGCCCAACCCAGCCAGATCGAGTTCGTTGACGAAGGCGTCGACGACACGCACCGCCTTGTCCTCGGCTATGAAGTCGTCCCGCGCCTCCGGCAGCAGCGTGTCTTGGTGCCGATCCTGTGCTTCGATGAACTGGGGCATACCGGTCTCTTCTCGACATGCTTCGGAACTACGCGGTAGGCCTCATTGGCGGACCGGGGTTTTCACACACCCTCGGCCGGCTCCCGCCTGAGGGCGGCCAAGCCGATCGTAACGCTGCAGGCTCGAAACAGACACCGACCTTCGTGACCAGTCCAGCGCAATGCGGCCCTTCGGCGGGCATCCAGGTCATGGATCGCGCGACCTCATTGTTGCAGGAAGCAGGGATGGACACGCCAACAACGACAGCGCAGTCACAACACCGCTTTCGAGCACGGCATCGGGATCGGCGAGATTCAGCCAGCGTTCAGCCTGGATGCTCGTGAACGGTTGTTGCTGCATGTCGTTTCGGATAACCTCCGCGCGCCTTGATCCGCCAGACGCCGGTGTCCTCTGCGAATCAAACGACCTGCACTTCGATCGCCGGACCTCGCATCGCGGGCGGTCGTCCAACAGACGGATGGGAGGAAAGACGAATGCGTTTCACGAGGATCTTCACGGCGGTGCTCCTGGGCCTGCCGGCGGCGGCGATGTCGGCGGCCTTGACGAACAACAACATCGACACGCGTACGACGACCAACGCGTTCAGCTTCAGCGACCTGGCCTTCGACCACCTGGACATGCATCGCTCCGACGCGCTGCAATTCCATGGCGCTGTCGGCGACTCGGGCAAGTTCACCATCACCGGCTATCTCGGTCCGAGCGTCGCGGTCTCCGTCGCGCCCGGCGCGGGCATGTTCGTCTTCAACCAGACCCGCGATCCCTCGACCGGCTCGATCAGCTACAACGCGGTCGTCACCGGCAATGGCAACCAGACGATCACCCAGTCCTGGAACTTGACGACGAGTTCGTCAATGATCCAGGGCGTCTCGGGCGACGGCCTTCACACCCTGGAAATCAAGGTGGGCAACAACGGCTTCCTCAAGGAGGGCGGGGTGTTCGACGACGTCGTCACGCTGGCGGGCAACTGGTCCACGGCCGGTACCGCGACGGGCGACTTCGAGCTGCTGGGCCTCAACCCGGAGTTCACGATCACGCGGGACTTCGTCTTTGACGCGGCGACCGACACCACGACGGTGGAGGTCGTCAACGACCACTACGACGTGGGCAACCCGAACGTGGGGCTGGACTTCGTTCTCTTCGGCTCGTCCGTCTCCCCCGTGGACGAGCCCCTGCCCGCCGGCCTGCTGCTGGGGGGCCTGGGCCTGCTGGGTGGCCTGGCGCGCCGCCGCCGCGCCGCGGCCTGAGGCCCCTCAGGCGCTAACCGCTCGCTGTAGCGGATGGGCACGTATTGCGACCCGCGATCCGATTGAATCACGAGATTGCGATCGCGTTCCGGCTGCCGAGCGTACGGGGCCTGCTCCTGGGTCATTCGACGGGCCGCGGTTCTCTCGCAACGTCTTGGTGCCGGCCGAAATTGGCGCCGCTCACGGCGCCGGGTACTTCATCCCCAGCTGATCGAACAGGAACGCGTAGGTATCGGCCGTCTGGTTCACCTTGATCGACAGCGCGCTGCCGATGCCGTGACCGGCGTGCGCGTTGATGCTCAGGAGGATCGGGTGGCCGGAGGTGGTCGCCGCCTGCAGGCGCGCGATCATCTTGCGCGAGTGCATCGGGTTCACGCGGCCGTCCGTCTCGCCGGTGGCCATGAAGATCGCGGGGTAGGCCGTGCCATCCACCACGTGGTGGTACGGCGAGTAGGCGTACAGCGCCTGCAACTGCGCCGGGTCCTTGACGCTGCCGTACTCGGTGACGTTGAACGAGCCGTTGGGATCGAGCTCCACCCGCAGCATGTCGTAGATGCCCACCTGTGACACGACCGCGCGGAACAGCTCGGGATGCTGCGTGAGCACCGCGCCCATCAACAAGCCGCCGTTGCTGCCGCCGATGGCCGCCATGTGCGACGGGCTCGTGTACATGCGGTCGACGAGGTGCTGCCCCGCGGCCGCGAAGTCGTCGAACACGTTCTGCTTGTGCGTCAGCGCGCCCTGGTCATGCCAGGCCTCGCCGTACTCGCCGCCGCCGCGCAGGTTGGCGATCACGTAGACGCCGCCGGCGTCCAGCCACAGGCGCGTGGGTGCGCCGAGGAAGCGCGGCGCCAGGCTCACGCTGAAGCCGCCATAGCCGTTGAGCAGCAGGGGGTGGCTGCCGTCGAGCTTCACGCCCTTCTTGCGCACGATGTTGAGCGGCACGCGTGTGCCGTCCTTCGAAATCGCGAACTCGCGCACCACCTCGGCATCGCCGAACGAGACGGGGCTGGTCTGCTTCAGCAGCGTGTCGGTACTCTTGCCGCTGGCCTCGTCGTAGCGCGCGAAGTACGGCGGCGCGAGGTAGGTGGCGATCGACACGAGCAGGCTGCCGTCGCCGACGGACTCGACCTCGTCGACCGACGCGACGTCCGGCAGCGGCAGGTTTCCGTGCGGCTTGCCGTCGTGGTCGAAGATCGCCACTCGCGACGGGCCGCCGAGGACTTCGCGCACGTACAGCGACTTCGGCGTGACGGTGATCGGCGCGCCGCCGAACTCGCCGGCCACCTGCATCACGGCGTCGGACTCGGGCACGAGCGTCCGCGCGTGATCGAGCGCGAGGTCGTCGAGCTTCAGCTTCAGCAGCTTGCCCTTGGGCGCGCCCTGGCGCGAGATCAGGTACAGGCCGTCAGCGCCGACCACCGCGGCCACCACCTTGTCCTCGAAGCGCGTGACCTGGCGCACGGAGCCGTCCATGCCCAGCAAGTAGTGCGCGTACTCGCCGCCGTCGCCGTTGGCCACCTCGGCCATCACCGGCGTGCCGGCCGGCCCCGCGACGAGCGCGATTTCGGCGACCTTGGGGAAGTCCTTGCCGGCCACGTACTTGTCGGCCGAGGGGTCGTCGCCGACGTGGTGATACCAGATCTGTTGATAGAAGTGCTGGCGCTCCGCCGGTTCGTGGTCGTCCGGATAGCGCGTGTACCAGAAGCCCGAGCCGTCGTCGCGCCAGGCCACGCTGCCGCCCGCGGTGGGGTACTGCACGCGCGGGATGACCTTGTCGGTCTCCTTGCCCGTGGCGACGTCGACGACGTGCAGCGAGCCGTCCTCGCTGCCGTTGTCCGACATCGACACCGCCACGTGCTTGCCGTCGGGCGCAGGCACGTACCAGTCGATGGCCGTGGTGCCCTTCGGATTGAGCACGTTCGGGTCGAGCACGACGCGCGCGTGCTTGGGGTCGGCGTCGCGGCCAAGCACCGCGATCATCGGCTGCTGCTTCGGCGGCTGGTTGTACATCGCGAACAGCTGGCCGCCCGCGGCGTGCACGTTGTAGTACGAGCTCGAGCTGGCCGCGATCTGCCTCATCAGGCGCTCGAACATCGGCTTGCGCGCGGGGAGCTTGTCGAAATACGTGCGCGTGCGCTTGTCCTGCGCGAGGCTCCACTGGTGCACCTTCGGGTCGCTGCCGTCCTCGAGCCAGCGGTACGGGTCGGTGACGGCGAGGTCTCCGTAGCGGTCGACGACCGGCACGCGCGCGGTGGGCGGCGCCTGGGTGTCGGCGGCCTGCGCGTGCAACGCGATGGCGCCCAGCATCAGCGCGAGGTAGTGGCTTTTGGTCACGTTGGCTCCATTGGAATCGTGTCTAGGATCGCCGGCGCTCGGGTGCGCCGCGAAATCGCCGAGCGTACAGCGCCATCGGGCAAATATCTCACTCAATTCGCGCCGTCCGGGCGACGCGTCGACATTCTTCCAACACCGTGGCGTAGCGTGCGTCGGCGAGCAAGCCGCAGCGCTGCTCGTTCGCGAGCCGGGCTCAGCGGTCTCAGCCGTCTCAGCCGTCTCGGCGGTCGCTCCTGGCGCAAGCTCGAGCGTGCCAACCCGAAGTCGGACACTGCTCACGGACGGCCCCATGCGGCCGCATGGTTGCCTCCATGCTAATGTGCGGATCGGTCGCCGTCGCCTGCCGTGCGCGCCCTTCGGGATATGACGAAGACGGCACGTTTCCGAGTTCGCTTTCGTGTTTTCCTCACGGGCGGTCCGCCAAGCGCACGCCGGCTTCGACGCCCGAGGAGAGAAACATGGACGCTGGACAGCTCAAGCTGCTGGGGGCGAGAGTGCGCGAACTGCTCGCTGAATGGGACATCGGCATCTCGCACGGTGAGGCGCTCGACCTCGTGGCGGCGCTACCGGGGCTTCGCGACTGGCCGGAGGTCATCGCCTTTCCCGACCAGGTGGCCACGCGTGAGATCGACCTTGACGCCACGAGGCGGCTGGGCGGCCGAATTGGGACGAAGTTCGGCGAGCGGTTGTCGCCGCGCGTCGCCAGTCGACTCGACGCCGTCCCTCTGATGGATCGATTGGCTCCCTGGGCCATCGTTGAGCCCCGCAGTCCAGCGCAACGCGAACGGCTGATCGTCACCAGCGGCGATTCAGCGTCGGGTGGCGTGCGCGTGGCGGCGATCGCTGACCGCGTGGAGAGAACCTCGCAACAACTCGTGTGGGGGCCTGTGCCGCTTCGGGACGATCCACTGGAGTTTCTCGCAGCGAGGTTCGCGGCGTGGGACGCGGACCTCGACACCACCGACCAGCCCGAGGACTGGGAACGGGATGCCCTCTCACCGAGGCTCGCTCGCCACCAGAGTTGGGAACACCACCTCGCCGCTTTCCACGAATACGACCGCATCGAGCTGTGGATCGATCCCCGACCGAACGCCCAGCTTCAATTGCTGCAGCTGCTCGACTGGCTGGGCCGTCAGGTTGCGCTCGCGGAGAAGGTCTTCCTGATGCAGGCGGACCAACCAATCGGCGGATGCGGACCGTTCGATATTCGAAGTCTGTGCACGCGGGTCGCGAAGGTCGGGCGGCCCCAGTTCGAGCTTGCCGCGCGCGCCTGGCACGCCTTCTGCGAGGCGACGCCCCAGTCGTGGTTCGACCTGTTGTCTTCGGATCTGGCGGCTCTCCCACGGGTGCGCGCAACCGTGCGGGCGCTGCTTGCCGAGCTCCCGGCAACGGCCACGGGGCTGCGAGCGACCGAGCGCCGGTTGCTGGAACGTGTTGCCGAAGGCGGCGCGACGTGGAGGAGCGTCTTTCCCAAGATGCTCAGGTTCGACGAAGTTGGGGTCTTCAGCTACTGGGAGCTCGGACGGCTGCTGGACGACCTCGCGCGCGGCTCGAGCCCGGCGATCACAGGGCTGCCCGACGGCCCGTTCGACATGGCCTTGCACGACGATCCGGCGCGCTTGGAGCAATATCAGCTGAGCGAACTCAGGCTGTCGCCCTTCGGCGAGGCGTTGCTGCGTGGTGAAGAGGACTTCGTCCGCACCCGCGCAGTTCGATTCTGGTGGGGCGGCACGAAAGTGACGCATGAGCGGTTATGGCGATGGGATGGGCCAACGAGCACGCTGAGTCTCTCCCAAGCACCCTGACCACCCTCACCGTGGCAACTCGGTGGGCTGCCGATACCCGTCGTGCGCGAACGGCAGCCGATGGCCCGTCAGTTGGCGATGTCGCGAATTTTCCTGCCACTCTTCGCGAACACGGTCAGGGGCTCATCCGTTGCACGCTCGCCCGGGCATCGAGCCCGCATGGAAGCGCTCAGCCTGTTCGGGCGCCGTATCCGTAGAGACGGTGGCGCCGCGCACTCGCAGAACCTCAACATCTGACAGCCGCGAGCCCTTCGGTTTCTCCTCGCATGCAGCATCGCACGCAAGGACCGAGATGGGCCTTCACTTTCGGCTGACCCTCGTCGGCATCGCCGACTGCAGCCATCGATCTGCCACACGTTGCCGACCGTCCGGAGAGCCGCTGCCATCTGTGCAGGCGCGCCCTTGCATGCGAATGCCGGCGGCCCCGCACAGCGAGCTACTTGCGCGAGAGCCACACCGCGTTGCGGCCGATGCCGGCGACGTGTTCAGTGAGCTGCCACGAGCTATCTCGCGCATCGCGCCCTCTGCGAGCAGAGGTCGGACCTTCATCGCGGCTCTCAATCGCCGCGGCATTCCAACGTCCTTGCAAACGGTTCGACAGGGCCGTTTGAGAGACGACGTCCCTCGATGCCACTGGTGGCCATGCAGAACGATGCGCCGGCAAGGATGGCGACGAGCATCGCCGCCGTGGTCCCGGCGGGGACGGCCATCAACGCGAACACCGTGCCGAAGATCGCGCGGCCGAGCGTGCTGATGACGTAACCGCGCAGGAACGGCGTGACGCCGACGATGCCTTCGGCGCGGTGCAGGCGCACGAGCGTCACCAGCCCGAGGGTCGGCAGCCCTGCCAGCAGGCCCGCGGACCGGGGCGTCGTGACGCCGGACAACGCGGCGATCGCGGCGCTGACGATGCCCACCAGCGCGACACCGATCGCGATCAATCTCGCCGAGCATGGCGCCGCGCCGGCCGGCGTGCGTACCGACGCCGGCACGGGCAGGATCTGCAACGCCGCCAGCCCGCTTGCGCCGCCAATGACGGCGGCCGCCGCGAGCGTCCCGGGCATCCGGCCGGCGAGCGCCACGCCGCAGCAGACGGCCGCCAGCCCGGCGACGAGCGCGCGTCCTGGAGAACCCCGGCGCGCCGTCCGGTCGTAGGCCACGGCGAACAAGGGCACGAGCAGGCAGCCGGCCACCGTGCCGACAGCCACGCGCGCCGCCAGGTCCGCGCCGCCGCCGACCGCCGTCCACCCCAGGGCCGGCACGGTCGTGAAGGGCAGGCCCGCCAGCACGCCGCCGGTCCGAGGCCCGAAGCGGCGTGCGGCCAGAAGCACGAGCGCGACGATCGCGGAGGTCACGCCAGTCCGGATGAGAAATTCCATGGTCGCTCCTTCGCGCGCCGCGCCCGCGACTCAATAGACCCGGACACCGGTCTCCGTGCCGCAGATCGGGCGCAGCACCGCGCCCGTGGTGTCGAGCAGCTGGGCCGCGATCGTCGCGGTGAGCGATTGCGCATCGGCCGCGAGCGTGACCGTGCGCACGACCTTCTGCGAACCCGCGAGCGTGCCGTCCGGATTGAAGCGCAGGAAGTGGAACTGGGCCTTGTAGGCGCCCGTGCCCGTGGCCGACCACGTGCCCATGCCGAGGCCGCGCGTCGGCACCGGGTTGGAGTTGTCCGCGGTGAGCGTGCCGCCGCGATGGAACAGGCTTTCGCCGGTGAACGTGGTCAGCACGGCGCCGCTCGTGCAGTCCTTGATGGTGACGGTCGATTCCCAGGCGCCTTCGATCGGGTCGGCTTCCGGCGCCGACGACTGCGCATTGGCGCCGCCGCCGCAGGCCTGCATGAGAAACATCGTCGCGGCGGCGGAGACGGCGACCAGCGCGCAGGTCTTCAGGGATGTGGATTGCTTCATGGACACTCCGGGTTCGCAGGTTGAGAGGTCACCCCGGTCGAACACCGAGGCGGCATGTCACACGATCGCGGAATGCCGCCGGAAAGTACTTAAGGACCCTGAAGCGTCCTGAATCCGGCTCGTCGCGAACCTTCAGGCCGGAGAGACCGGATCGCCGGCCTGCGCGAACGCCGCTTCCATGTCCAGCGTCGCGCCGGCGGCGATCTCGCGCTGCCGCTGCTCCTCGGGGACGCTCTCGAGCAGGCGCTGCAGGGCGACGTCCTCGCCGAACTCGGCGGGTGGCTGCACGAGCCCGTGCCGAGTGCTCGCCGCCGCGATGCATCCCAACACGCGGCAGGCCTGGCGCCAGCGCCCCTGGCGGGCGGCGGCGAGCGCGGCCACGGGCAGCAGGCGTATCTCGTCGCCTTCCGCGCGCAGATGCGGCCAGGCGGCCGCGGCGGCCGCCAGCGCTTCCTGGTTCTTGTCCTGCAGCACGAGTGCGAGTGCCAGCGCCCAGCCGATATGGCCGCCGTGACCCGGCAAGCCGATGGCGTCGAGGCGGGCCAGCGCCGCGCGCGCATGAGCCTCCGCGTCCGCCAGGCGTCCCAGGCAAAGCTCGCAATGGGCCACGTTGCCGATGGCCATCATCTCGGCCGCCTCGTTGCCGGCCTCGCGATAGAGCGCCGCCTGTTGCACCACCGCGTCGAGCGCCTCCTGCAACCGACCGGTCTTCCTGAGCCAGCGTTGGCGGGCCCATGCGAAGCCGCCGCGTTGTCCGGGCGGAAAGCCGGCCTGTTCGACCAGCATCGCCTCGGCGACCGCTCGTCCTGCTTCATCGAGCGAGCCCCGCTCCGCCGCACTCGCCACCAGGATGGTCAGGGCGTCGTAGAGCCTGCCCGGGTCCGCCAGCGTCCGATAGAGCTCGACGGCTCGACGCGTGGCGTCGAAGACGTCTGCCCGCGACGTGACGGCACCCAGGCGGCCGCAGGCGTACGCCAGTGCCGCCTCGTGTTCGATCGGTGTGCCGGCGGGCAGGCGCTCGCGCAACGCCATGCAGCGCGACATGCCTTCGTGCATGAGGTTGGAGACGTACCAGACACGCACGGACAATCCCGCCAGCCGCACGCCGAGGGGCAATCGGTCCGGTGCGCTGTCCACCCACGCGAGCGCGGCGCGCAGGTTGTCGAGTTCGGCGGCGGCCCTGGCCAGCGTGTCCGCATCGAGCGCCCAGCGTCCCGGGCCTTCGCCGATCGTCGTCAGCGCCTGCAGCGTCGCCTGGGCATGGCGCTCGGCCACGCGCTCCGTCTCGCCGCTGTCCGCCAGTTTCTCGAGCGCGTAGATGCGGGTCGTCTCCAGCAGCCGATACCGGGGCGGCACGTCGTCGGTCACGATCACCAGCGATTTGTCCACCAGGTTGCCCAGGCTCTCCAGCACGGCCCAGCCGTCGAGATCGTCGCCCGTGGCGACACCTTCGCAGGCTTCCAGCGAGAAACTGCCCGCGAAGATCGCCACCCGCCGCAGCACCACCTGATCGTTGGCCTCGAGCAGCGCATGGCTCCAGTCCAGGGTCGCCCTGAGCGTCTGATGTCGTCGCAGCACCACGCGGGCACCCGCAGTGAGCAGGCGGAAGCGATCGTCCAGCTTGCGATGCAGTTGCGCCAGGCCCAGCAGGGGCAGGCGTGCGGCCGCCAGTTCGAGCGCGAGCGGAATCCCGTCCAGCCGGCGACACACCTGCGCCAACAGCGGAAGATCACCGGCGCGCAGGCGGAAATGCGGATCGGCTGCATTGACTCGCAGCAGCATCAGTGCGACCGCGCCATCGCCCTCCGAGATCTCCTCGCCGGGCGCGGGAATCGCGAGCGGCCCCAGGCGGTACAGTCGCTCGCCTTCGAGGCGCAGCGATTCCTGGCTCGTCACGACGATTCGCAGCCCTGGAACCTGCAACAGCAGTTCCCGCACCAGTGCCGCCACCGTCTCGCTGAGATGCTCGCAGTTGTCGATGCAGAGCAGCCCCGCATGCCGGCCGAGCTTGGCCGCCAGGATGCAGGGCAAGTCGTCTCCCGCATTGGCGGGCACGCCCAGCGCGCGCGCGACGGTCGCGACGACGAGACTGGGATCCGAGATCGAGGCCAGCTCGACCCACCAGGCATTCGATCCGAAGCTGCCCCGGAGGCGCGCCATCACGGCCTGGGCCAACCGCGTCTTGCCGATGCCGCCGGCGCCCACCACGCTCACCAGCGCGTGCCGCCCGATCTCGGCCTCCAGTTCGGAGAGCTCCGTCTCGCGCCCGATCAGGGACGCGGCCGCCGCCTTCGAAGCGAGCGGCGGGGCCGGAGGCACACGGATCGGCGCGGTCTCGACCGCGGCATCGGGTTGCAGCGTGAACCGATAGCCCCGCCCCGGAATGGTGGAGATGGCGGCGCCTCCGAACACCTTGCGAAGGTGCGACATCTGCACCTGCAGGTTGTTCTCCTCCACGACCAGGCCCGGCCAGACAAGGTCCAGCAACTCGGACTTGGACATCGTTCTGTCCCGGTGTTCCAGCAGGACGAACAGCAGATCCAGCGCCCGGCCGCCGATGGGAACCTCTGCACCGTCGACGAGCACGCGGCGCTCCGCCGCACGGACCTCGATGCGCGCGAAACGCAGGACGGGCGGGAGCGAAAGCGCCTGGAACATGGTGGGGGGCGGTTGCCGTCTAGGTCGGGAAGATCGGACAGGACACATCGGCCTGGCGTCGACGACGCCCGCGGCCTGGCCGTCCACTCTAGCGGGCTCTTGCACGATCCTCGTGCGCCGGACCTTAAACGTCCTGAATCCGAGACTGCATGTCGCAATGAGCTGCCGCCGGTTCCATGCACACCCGGCCGCGCGTGATGCTCGCCCTCCCGAGAGAACGCTGTCGAAGCGCCGAGCGCCGAGACCGCGGCGCGCAGGGCCCGATCCGAGCGGTGCCCCTCGACACGCGACGAGTTGCGTCGCCGCCCCCCTAGTTCGCACGACCCCGGCCTGTCCGATGCCGGCCACCGACCGCGTACTGGAAGAAGAGGGGGCGGCGTCTGCCGATCGTCTGCAGGTTTCCGCCTCCTCAAGGACCTTGCCGAGAGATCGCGCGATCGCAGGACGTGGTGCGACGGCAGGCCGCTCGCATTTCCCACCCGATGAGCCGCGGAGAAAGCCGCGGTGCCGTTTCAATCAACGAGGTTCCCCATGCCCCATCTCCGCCCCTCGCTGCCGGTGCTTGCCGCCGCGCTCCTCGTCGCCGCCAGCGCGCAGGCCGGCACGATCCTCAGCCAGACCTTCGACGACGTGGGTACGCTGCCGAGCGACGGCTGGCTGCTGGTCAACGCCAATCCGGACCCGGCCTACAAGCTGGACTGGTTCCAAGGCAATCCGGACGTCTTCACGGCGCATGGCGGCCCCGACGGCGGGTATGTCGCGTCGACCTGGGGCGCGACCGCTGCGGGCGGCCAGCTGGCGAACTGGCTCATCACCCCCGAGTTCTCCACGGCCAGTGCCGGCACGGTCATGTTCTGGCTGCGCGGCGCCGCCGATCCGGGCTACGTCGACACGGTGCGCTTCGGCTTCGGAAGCGGCGGCGGCAACTTCGCCCTGGGCGACGCGATCGCCGCATCCGGGGACTGGACGGAATACAGCGTCTCGTTCGCCGCCGCCGGCGCCGGGTCGACCACGCGCTTCGCGATCGAGCAGACCGGCCCCGGCGACCTCGCCGACTACGTGGGCATCGACGACTTCAGCGTCCAGACCCGGGCCGTCAGCACGGTGCCCGAGCCCCGGAGCGCCGTGCTGCTCGCCATCGGCCTGTTGGCCCTGGCCGCCTGGCGCCGCCGTCCGGCGTGCTGAATCCCACCCCTTTCCAAGGAGTCTTCATGACCACGTCGATCAAGACCGGCCTGGCCGGCCTCGCGCTGGCCGGCGCCTGGGCCGCGCATGCCGCCGATGCCCCTCCCTCCGCCCTTCCCGCCGCGGTCCCGCCCCAGGGCCAGATGATCGTGCGCGACGCCGCCACCGGCCGCCTGCGCGGCCCGACCCCCGAGGAGGCCGCGGCGCTGCACGCCGCAGGCCCGCAGGCGTTGCGCGGCGCGCGGCGCCAGGGCAACGTCACCCGTTCGCACCGCAGCGGCGCCACGGGGGCGCGGCTGGACGACAGCGCGATGAGCTTCGTCCTCCTGGTCCGGCAGCCGGACGGCCGGCTCGCCGAGTACTGCTTCGAGAACCAGGCCGCCGCCGAGGCCGCGCTGGCCGCGCCGGCGCCCGCGCACGTCGACAACACCCTGCCCACGGAGTGACCCCATGAAACAGTTCCGTCGAATGGCCGCCGCCGCGGCCACGCTCACGCTGTGCGCCGGCGCCGCCAGCGCCGCCACGATCCAGGTCAGCAGCCGCGATGCACCGGGCATCGGCTTCAACGACCCGACGCCGGTCGCGCCGGTGGGCGGCAACCCCGGCACCACGCTGGGCGAGCAGCGCATGAACGTCTACAAGTACGTCGCGGGGCTCTGGGGCAAGGCGCTCGACTCCAGCGTCGTCATCACGGTCAACGCGGGCTGGGAGCCGCTCTACTGCACGTCGACGACCGGCTTCCTCGGCACCGCCGGTCCGCACAACCTGTGGCACGACTTTCCCGGCGGCAAGCCGGGCACGTGGTATCCGGCCGCGCTGGCCAACAAGCTCGCCGGCGAGAACCTGGCCGCGGGCCAGGCCGACGACGGCACGGGCTACGGCAACGTCGACATCAAGGCGCAGTTCAACATCAACCTGGGCCAGCCCGGCTGCGTGGACGGGGCGTTCTTCTACCTCGGCCTCGACGGCAAGGGCGGCAGCGGCCTGACCGACTTCGTGGAGGTGCTGCTGCACGAGCTCGGCCACGGCCTGGGCTTCGCCGTCAACGGCACCGACACCTATTCCGGCTGGCGGCTCGAACCGTCGGGCGTCAACATCGTCGAGCAGGGCGGCCTGCCCACCATCTGGGAAGGCTTCATGTACGACAACACGGCCGGCAAGACCTGGCTGGACATGAGCAACGCGGAACGCGCGGCCTCGGCCGTCAATCCGCTGCAACTCGCGTGGCGCAGCCCCCGCATGCTGGCCGCCGCGCGCTCCACGCTGGCGCCGGTGCCGGTGCTCAAGGTCGCGACGCCCGCCCCGGCCGGCTCGGGCCTCTACCCCTACAACACCGCCGCGTTCGGCCCGGCGGTCGTCCCGGGCTCGGCGTTCGGCAACCTGGCGCCGGTCACGTTCAACGGCACGGGCGCCGGGTGCGCGACGTTCGACCCCGCGACCGCGGCGGCCGTCGCCGGCAAAGTGGCGATCATCGATCGCGGGGGCTGCAACTTCGTCGTGAAGGCGAAGAACGCGCAGGTGGCGGGGGCGGTGGGCGTGATCATCGCCAACAATGCGGCCGGCGCGGCGCCGGGCCTGGGCGGCACGGATGCGACGGTGTCGATCCCCGTGGTCTCGGTGTCGCAGAACGACGGCGTCACGCTGAAGGCGGTCGCCCTGGCGGCGCCCCGCTACGGCTCGCGCGCCAGGCCCGGCCTCGCGAGCAGCGGCTTCACGGCCGATCCGACGCGCCTTTCGGGCGCCGACGCCGCCGGGCGCCCGCTGCTGTACACGCCCAACCCGTTCGTCGACGGCTCGTCGGTGTCGCACTGGGACATCAGCGCGTTCCCGAACCTGCTGATGGAACCCAACATCAATCTCGACCTGACGACGTCGTTGGTGCCGCCCAAGGATCTCACCAAGCCCCTGCTGGCGGACCTGGGCTGGTGAGCGCGCGCCGCGTCGCGCGTGGGGCGCGGCGCGGCGCACGTCTCGTGTCGAGTCGGTGCGGGAAGAGCGGGCGAGGCCATCGCGCAATCGGGCATCGCAAGCGCCCCGTTCCAAGCGGGGAGCACGTGCCGGGATCGAATCTCCATTCCGGATCTATTGCGGCTTGCCCGCGGGATACGGCTCGCGGAGCGCGACGGATCCGGTCTCCAGCAACGACTTGAGATTCGAGATGACCTTCGGCCATCCGCCCGACACCGCCTCGATCAACTTCGAGGGGTCACGCTCCACCGTGTGAATGATCGAGAGCTTGACGGCCCCCGCGTCGGGTTCGAGTTGCATCGTGCAGAGAGATGGCCCCTCCGCCTCGAGTTCGGGCTTGTTCCGATGCTGCCATCGGATCACCAGGCGACGCGGTGGTTCGGCCTCGACGATCTCGCCGGCGTCGTAGACCTGGCCATCGCTCGACACCAGTCGCCACGCAGACCCTGGCGTCCACTCGCTTTCGCAATGCATGCCGAACCAGTACTGCTTCATCATTTCCGGTTGTCCCATTGGCGATCGCCGAGAAGATCGACACTAGAACGCCGCACGGATGGCGCCTCTGACAGCAAGCTTTTCGAGGATTGAATCCGCAGTGGTCTTCCACAGCGGCCCGGGCAAATCTCGAGTCACTTATCAAGCCGGCGTGTGCCGCGGCATTGCATTTCTGGCCGTGCATCCGTGCGATTTTTCCGGGCTGGGAACGAGCCGATTAAACTTCAGCTCCTCCTCTCCTTTAAAGCCCATGTCAAAACTCACTGCACTCAAGAAGCAAATCGCCGCACTCGAGGCTCAGGCCGAACGCATTGCGAAGGCAGAAATGTCGTCTGCAATTGCCAAGATCAAGGACATCATGTCCGAGTTCGACCTGACCATCGAACACCTGACTCAGGGCATCACCCACAAGCCGGCAGCGAAGAAGACGAAGGCGAAAAAGGCGTCTGCGGCGAAATACGTCGACCCGAAGACCGGAAAGACCTGGTCCGGATTCGGTCGCGCGCCGGGCTGGATCGCGGGAGCGAAGAACCGGGATGCCTTCCTCGTCGACAAGAGCGCGAGTGCCGAGCCCGCGGTCAAGGCTTCGAGAAAGGTCGCGACGAAGGCAGCCGGAGTGGCCAGGAAGGCCGCGAAGCCTGCGGCCAGGAAGGCGGTTGCGCCTGCGAAGAAGGCAGCCGCCCCCGAGGCTGCGTCCGTCGCTGCGAAGAAGAGGAAGAAGCCTGCGGCCAGGAAGGCTTCCGCCCGGAAGTCGATGTCCGGGAAGCCGGCTTCGAAGCGTGCCGCGACGGCACCCGCGGAGCCGACCTCCACGCCGGCCGCGTGACGCGGCGACGCGCACCGCGCGGGGATCGGCCGTCGTTCAGGGAACCAGTGCGAAGCCGCCAGGTCACACCCGGACGTCCCGCGAATGCCGACCGCGGGTGATCCATCCACCTGTGGGAGCCGTTTCTTGAAGCCTTCATCCTTTGCCTGCGGCCTGCTGCTGGCCGCCTCCTGCGGGCTCGTCTCGGCGGCCCCGCTGCCAGCGGCCAGCGCGTCCGCCGCCGCGGCGTCGGCGGCGTGTCCCGCGCATGTCGGCGCCTCGCAGGCCGGCCGCGCGACGAGCAAGGTGCGTCACGTTCCCAACGAGGGCGACCCCTGCGCGACCTCGATCGGCGTCGCCAGGCCCACCCCGCGCTGATCGCGGCCACGAAAAAGCCGCCCGAAGGCGGCTTGCAGCAAGGGGACGGCTGCCCGCAGGCAGCGCGTCATCGGCCCGGGATCAAGCGCGATTCTTGCGGCGCTTGGCCAGCGCGCCGATCGCGCCGAGGCCGGCCAGCATCAGGGCCAGGTTCTCGGGTTCCGGCACGGCGGCGACTTCCGGAGTGACGCCCAGGATATCGCCGCCGTAGGAGCCGCCCGACTTGGCGTCGTAGTCGCCGATGATCTCCAGGAGGTATTCGCCGGAACTTAGCACGACGTCGGACCATGCGAACGACTTGACGGGGGAAGCCAGCACGTCGGTGGCGTAGACGTTGGCGCCGGTGGCGTAGTCGATGATCTGGAACCCGGCGATGTCCGCGCCGCCCTTGGCGGCGATCACCAGGGACACGTCCTGGGCGTCGAGGATGTCGAAGATGTAGCCGTCGTCGAAGCCGGTGGAGCGCGCCGGCTGCTTGCTGCTGAATGCCCAGACGTCGTCGAAGTCGCCGATGTCGCCGGGCGTCATCCGGATGAAGTTCAGCGAACTCGTGACATTGTCCGCATGCGCCGAGCCGACGGCCAGCAGCGTGGTGGCCAATACGGCGGCCAGGGTCTTGTTGAGAATGGACATGGTTTGATCGGTGAGGATGTGAGAGTGGATGCGAGGCCAGGCGCGCCCCGACGCCGTCGGGGCGCGGCCGGCGATTACTTGACGCCCAGCGTGGTGGCGAGCGCGCTCACGTCGAGCGATCCCAGGCCCGTGGACGGGTTGTAGGTGGCGGTCGACTTGAAGTACTCGTTGTCGCCGGCGGTGATGGCCTTGAACGGCGAACCTGCGGCGTAGCCCTTGGCCTTGAACGCGGCGTACAGCTGCGGGTTGATCTCGCCGACGCGGCCGCCGAGGCCGGAGGCGATCAGCGTCAGGATGCCGTTGAGCTGCGGCGCCACGAAGCTGGTGCCGCCGCTGCCGGTGGCCCAGCCGCCCTGGTAGACGGCGTAGCCGCTGTACGGGTCGGCGTTCAGCGAGACGTCGGGCAGGTTGCGGCCCGCGTAGCCGGCCGGCAGGCTGATCAGCACCTCGTCGCCCACGCTGGCACTGGATCCGCTGAGGAAGGCGGCCGAGCAGATCAGGGTCTGCGCGGCGGGCGACGTCTGCACGCCGGCCAGGCCGGACTGGTAGGCCGGCAGCGCGTAGTCGACGCTCACGCCGCCGCCCCCGCCCACGAAGAAGTAGCCCGACGCGGTGTCGTTGTCGTAGTACGTCGCGTTGCCGTAGTGGCTGACGATGTAGTCCTTCAGGTAGTCCCACCCCCAGGCGCGCTCCGTCGTCACGGTGACGGGCCCGAAGACGTGCTGCACGGTGTTGGGCAAGGTCGTGCCGCCGGCGGCGAGCACCTTGTCGTCGGAGGCCGGGAAGTCGACGTCCAGCAGCGAGCTGCATTCCGGATAGACGTAGCCGCGGTTGATGTCGTAGGCGCCGGCGTCGCCGGCGGCGGCGATGACCGGGATGCCTTGCGCGGCCGCCTGCTCGAACAGGGCGTGGAACGCCGGCAGGTCCACGTCCGGGTCGTAGGTGATCTCGGGGCTGCCCCAGCTCGTCGAGATCGTGTCGACGACGTTCTCGTTGATGGCTTGCGCGAACGCGTCGTAGTAGCCCGAGCCCGTGCCGTTCGGCCCGATGAACACGCGCACGTTGGCGCCGGGGGCGACCCCGCCGGACTGTTCGATGTCCAGCGTCGTCTCGCCTGACCCTTCGGAGCCGGGGCCGTCGGCCGCCAGCGCGCCGCCATCGACCGGGACGTCGGTGATGCGGGTCGGGCTCACGGCCAGGCCCAGCTGGTGCCAGTATGCGTAGGCGTCGGACTGCTCGTAGCCGGCCAGCGTGACGATGCCGATGGTGCGGCCGGCGCCGGTCAGGCCCTTGGCATACAACGGGTTGATGTTGTACTTGGCAGCCAGGTCCAGCGTCGTGTACGAGCCGGGTGTCGACGACGGCAGCGCCGCGGCCTTGGTGAAGACGGGGACGTCGCCTGCGAGCGCGCCCGTGCTGGGGATCTTGGCGACGCGGCTGCGGAAGGCCGGATAGGTGCTCAGGCCGGTCACGCCGCGGACGATGCCCGACAGCGCGGCCGGGATCGCTGCCTTGCCGGTGCCGGCCTGGAAGGCGGTGCCGTCCAGGCGGTAGTTGTGGATGGCCGTGCCGAAGGCGGCGGCCAGCTGGGCGTTGCTGCCGGTGGCGGTGATGCCCAGCTTGTTGGCGTGCACCTTGGCCGACAGGCCCTGCGACTGCAGGTAGGCGACGACCTGGGCGACGGCGGCATCCGTCTGGCCGTAGCTGGCGGCGAACTGCGCCGGCGTGATGAACTTGCGGTAGTTCGCGCTGGCCGGGTTGCTCAGGCTGGCCACGAAGGTGTCGAGCGCCGCCTGGTTGCGCACGGCCAAGGTCAAGGTGACGCTGCGCACGGTGGCCGCCGGGGCGACCCCGAGGTCGATCGTGCGGGGATCGGTGGTCAACGACGGCTTCGTCACGGTGCCGGTCGTGGGGGGCAGGCCGCCGAAGCCGCCGAACGCGAACGCGCCGGTGGACAGCAGGCCGAGGGACAGCAGGGCGGCCGTCGCGAGGACGCTGCGGGCGGGGGCGCGGGGCGCGCCGAAATCTACAGTACGCATGAAATCAGCTCTTCTGTTGGAAAACGTTGGATTCGACCGTCCCAGCGCCGGACACGGCGACGATTCGGCTCGAGAGTCATGGCCAGCCTCGACGGATGCGAGAAGGGATCGGCACCGCGGCGCCCCACCCTTTCTGCGATCCTCGCGAGGTCAGGCCGTCGTGGCCTTGGCGGCCTTGCGCCGGCGGGCGGCGAAGCCGACGAGGCCCAGGCCGGCGAGCGCCATGGAGAAAGTCGCAGGCTCCGGCACCGGCGCGGCGATCTGGCCCACCTGGAAGTCGAGGATGTCGATCTCCGTGCTGTCCTGCGCCGTGAAGCTGATCTGCACGATCGGGTCCGAGCTGATGATGCCGATGAAGGTCGACGGGTCGCCGGCGCCGCCGGTGGTCTTGAAGGTCTCGACGGTGTCGTAGTAGTTCATCGTCAGCGTGATCGTGTCCGGGCCCTCATACGTGGCGAGATCAAATGCGACCGCGTAGAGGTTGCCGGCCACTTGGGGCTCGATAGCGGAGTTAACGCCTTGGCCGCCGACCATTGCCAAATACGGCTTTCCGTCGCCGTACGCGCCATCGTCGTACAGGAACGGAAAGGTGAAGATCTGCAGGGTGCTGAAGCCAAGCGGGCCAACGACGTAGGGGCGTGACTCATGTACGCCATCGTCACCGCCCCCGGTGGGAAAGCCGTAGCTGGTGGCGCCGGGCACCGCGCTGTCGAACGCCGCGGCGGTGGTGAACGTCTCATAGGTCGACGCGGCGTTCGCCGTCCCGCCGACCGCGAGCAGGGCGGCGACGGTTCCCGCGAGAACGACCGGGCGGGCAATGGAACGGCAGGAAATCGGGGTGCGCATGCAAATTCTCCGGGGTTCGGTGTGAAAAAATTCCCACAAGCAGCGGGTGAATTCAGGTTACTACCGGCCGAATCCCACCGCAAATGTTTTCAGTGAGATTTCTGGTGGTGTTTTCCCGAACGGTTGCGCAAACGGTGCGGGGCATCGGCTATCCTGGCATCCGCTTGCCCGATACCAGTGCGGCGGCGCCCTCCGGCGCACCAAGCTGGGCCTG
>Ga0247779_1000582_pt1 | contig 21936 bp, 26 predicted proteins | sample UWRJL221509R5_FD_179925 | JGI IMG/M metagenome (GOLD analysis project Ga0247779, IMG submission 179925) | Plant litter microbial communities from Arlington Agricultural Research Station in Wisconsin, United States - UWRJ-L221-509R-5 | ecosystem: Environmental > Terrestrial > Plant litter >... | reverse complement strand
TGACTTCCCTACCTTTCACTCCTTTCATTTCTGATATCTATGGGAGACGAGCTGCCCTGTTTTTTGGAGGTGTAATAATGTGTGTAGGTGTCGGCCTACAGGCCGCTGCATGGAGCATTCCGATGTTCATCGGCGCACGTTACACCAGTGCGTACCATGTTTTGCCGAATCGACATCTACTTACCCTCCCTTCAGTTGGCTTTGGTCTTTCTTTCTGCCAAAATGCAGCTCCGCTACTTCTTATCGAGTTGGCGTACCCGACACACGTATTTACTATTTCGTGAACACATTGATAATGTTTTAAAATGTCTCTTACAGCGTGGACGGATAACGGCCACCTTCAATTCGTGCTGGTACTTGGGTAGCGTAGTTTCAGCTTGGGTGAGTAACCGAAAATGCTGTTCATGGACAACATCTGAAGTTTTTTTTTGTTCACAGGTCTGTTTTGGCGCATTTAATCACGCCGACGGCAGCCAATGGTCATGGCGTGTACCAACTCTAGTTCAAGCTTTATGCCCTTTGGTTCAAATTTTAGCTGTTTGGTTTATTCCTGAGTCTCCACGATGGCTTGTTTCCAAGGGAATGGCAAGTAAAAATATCGGCACAATTATGCTCGCTCTGTCTTACAAGGATTGTAGGAATCTAAGGCAGCAAATGTTCTTGCAAAATATCACGCCTATGGTAGCAACGAGTATGACCCTCTAGTTGTATTTGAGATGGCTCAAATCCGACATGCGATACGCATGGAAGAGGAGATTAGTAGGAGTACCTCGTACTGGTCCTTATTCTCTACCCCTGGCAACAGAAAACGCATGCGCCTCATCATTGGGATTGCAGTATTCTCTCAGTGGAGGTAAAAAATTTCTTTGGCTCTGCTCAATTTGTATCCTAACTTGCTTCGTCATTCAGCGGTAATGGGTTAGTCTCTTACTATATCAACCTCGTTCTGGAAGGTGTCGGCGTCACCCGCACAGATACGAAGGCCGTCATAAACGGGTGTTTACAGGTGTGAGCCAGTTTGCTCACAGGGACTACGATTAATTAACCTTTCATTTTCCATCCCAGCTCTTTAATTTCGTTGTTGCCATTGTTGCAGCAATGCTTGTGGATATTGCTGGACGCCGAACCCTCTTCATCATCTCCAATTCGGGGATGCTTGCAAGTAAAAAATTCTAACTGAACTGTTTATATACGTAATTCATACACTTACATCTTACTCCTCTAGCCTTTAGTGCATGGACAATCACAACCGCGCTATACAATGCTCTGAATAATGTTGCCGCTGCAAAGGCAACTATTCCTCTTATATTTTTCTTTTTCTTTTTCTACGATATTGCCTATACACCCATCTTGGTGGCATATACCTTGGAGATATTGCCGTTCAGGGTCCGCGCCAAAGGTTTTGCTGTGATGGTAAAGAATATTCATTACTTATACGCCAATGATGCCAACTAAATCGAAAATATGCAGAACTTGACGACCATGGCAACTATTGCTTTCAATCAATTCGTCAATCCTTGGGCTCTTGCGGCTATTAATTGGTGGTATTACGTCGTCTACTGCGGATGGTTAGTTGTCGAACTCGCCTTTGTTTTCTTCTACATCGTGGAAACTAAAGGTATATACATGTTCTCTGGAATAAATCACGCCACGTCATTGACGCTATCGATCAAGGTCGAACCCTTGAAGAAACAGCGGCCTTATTTGATGGTGTTGAGCAGCCACAAGATCTCGTGGCCATGGGTGGTGAAGCTGCTACTATGACCATGAGGAACACACAGAACATCGTTCTTCCTGAGACAAGCTCTGACGTGGTGCAACATGAAGAGCACAACAAGGAGGAATACTACAAAATGAAAATACGTTACCGTAACTCGGCCAACACTTCTAGTGCAGAGCCTATCATAGGACGTGCCTTGTAGGAGGTTTAATATTATTGGTACTATCACCTTTGTACATTAGCATCTAGATTCCCAAAATTCATTTGTAACTTACTAGCATGACGAGCACTCTCACCTTCCAGTAAAATTATGTCATATCGATTATATCAAGTGTCGACGGTTAAGGTGAGTGCTGAGATTTTGAGCACATAACGAGAAATAAGTAGTATCATATATGTCGGACGTAAAAATACCCATTTACATTCCCACGAATCATTTTGGACTGCTTGTTTTGAGCAGTATTTGACCTTGATGATCGAGTTTGATTAATTTGATTTTCAATCTGGTCTTATTTTGCCAATCTCCTGTTTATGCACCAACGCTATGTGGTGCTTTTACGAATTTTGAAGATTGAGGCAGAGATTTCAGGATTTCAGTGTCTCTGTAGCCTGAGAAGACTCGGTGACTGTCTTTCTTCGCAGTTCTTCGCCTGCATTCAACGTCCATCACCTGATAGATGTAGCCATTTCATCGGATTTTCTCCGGTTGTTGAGCCACAATCACAGCGAAATCAGCAGGGAGATACTATGACAAGGACACGGCTTAAACTAGGAGTTCCTTATGCTTGCAGCTTGGTTTAGCGTTCGATTTAAAAATGAAACTACCCAAGAAGAACCGAGATTTGTTCCTCCCTATAATAGCTCTGTCTATCTAGGACCTGGTGTCTGCTTTTTCCTTACCCTCTGAATACGATTATTGAAAGAAAAGTAGGTTCCGCTGCTTGTTCTAAGCAGATCTCTGGTATGGCACCAAACGGAAATCACGAAGGGTATTCGGTCGTCGATTTCATCCATCGAGGCGCATGGTGGAAAAACCGAGGTGCGTCATAAAAACACTTTCATTCGCAGAAATGATTGGATCTCATTTCTAGGCATTCTTCTTCTGAATCTTTGCTTGATTACCCCTCTTTTAACATCGGTCGCGAATGGATTGGATTCTTCCCTCGTTAATGGTGTGTGATATCGGTGTCGTTTAATGGTTATTTTGAATTGATGTCATACTATCTAATGATTTGTTAGGCCTTCAAATTTTACCTCAATGGCAAGAATACTTCGGCGAGCCAAAAGGAAAAATATTAGGTCAGTAATTCTTTTACTTTCAGACTTACTCCACTCTTAAGAGGATGCACTAGGCGTAATCAACTCTGCGCAATTTTTAGGAAATCTAATAGGTCTCCCATTTACTCCATATTTTTCCGATGGTCTTGGCCGGCGAGCAGCCCTGTTCATTGGCAGCTTAGTGATGCTAGTAGGCGTCGCTGTCCAGGCTTCTGCCTGGAATGTACCCATGCTCATTGGTGCGCGACTTACGAGTGAGCATTTCAATCAAAAACGTTTGCCACTTCAGCTAATTTCCTGGAAGTCGGACTCGGACTTTCCTTTTGTCAGAACGCTTCGCCACTTCTCCTAATCGAATTAGCTTATCCAACACAGGTGAGTGAGCAACTTCTTTACTTTTCACCGCGGCAAGTATTCATCAGTACATTGGGGTTATCTTTACTTCAGAGAGGTAGCATAACATCTATGTATAACTCTTGTTGGTATTTCGGCAGTATAATCTCTGCATGGGTACGTCGTCGTGTTTAATTGACTCTATACTGCGCTCTGATTGTCTATCTAAAAAGGTCTGCTTCGGTGCTTTTCAACATGCTGGTGAGAATGAGTGGTCCTGGCGAGTACCAACACTTGTACAGGCTATATGCCCTTTGGTACAAATTGCATGTGTCTGGTTTATTCCGGAGTCACCACGTTGGCTCATCTCGAAGGGAAGGGAGTCAAAGGCAGCCTCTGTACTTGTGAAGTACCATGCTCGTGGAAGCGATGAGCGTGACCCTCTGGTGACGTTTGAAATGGCTCAAATTCGCCATGCTATCCGTCTGGAAGAAGAAATCAATAGGAGTACTTCATACCTCTCTCTGTTTTCTACGCCAGGAAATAGGAAACGCATGAGGATTATCATGGCCATTGCAGTCTTCTCGCAATGGAGGTAAAACTTCATCCCCCTTTTCAGGTTGAAGTGAATTAATGCCATATACAGTGGCAACGGTCTCGTCTCGTATTACATTAACATCGTCCTCGAGGGTGTGGGGGTCACGGACACTAAAACCAAGGCGATAATCAACGGCAGCCTTCAGGTAAACTCCCAGTTTGCATCTACACCCACGATGACGCTAATGATGTTGATGAAGATATTCAATCTTGTCATTGCATTCTGCGCGGCTATGCTCGTTGATGTCGCTGGGCGCCGCCCTCTTTTTATCGTCTCAAATTCGGGGATGCTTATTGGTGAGTAACTGCCTGCGCTGTGATCCATCAGATTGCTGAACTACAACTACAATAGCATTCTGCGGCTGGACGATCACAACTGCTCTATACAATAGTTTGCACATAACTGTTGCCGCCAAAGCAACAATCCCGCTCATTTTTGCTTTTTATTTCTTTTATGATCTTGCATACACTCCAATACTGGTTGCATACACCTTGGAGATACTACCATATCGCGTACGGGCCAAAGGTTTTGCAATCATGGTAAGTCCTTTTTGACTCATTGATAATCATCAAATCAGTTACCTATTTACGTTGCATAGAACTTGAGTTTAATGGTCACTGTGGCTTTCAACCAGTTCGTAAATCCCTGGGCACTCGATGCTATCAAATGGTGGTATTACATTGTTTACTGTGGCTGGCTCGTGTTTGAACTGGCTTTCGTGATGTTTTTCATTGTGGAGACGAAAGGTGAAGTACTTCGATTTGATAAAGTATGGGCAGCTCAATTCTGAAATCTATCCCAGGACGAACCCTCGAAGAGACTGCCGCTTTATTCGACGGTGAAGAACAACCCGCAGATCTTGTAGCAATGGGTGGTGACGCTGCTGACATCGCTGTACGTCTCAGCCGAGGCGTTGTTCTTCCCGAGCCAGAAGAACCTGCATCGCCGTATCAAGAAAAACGCATGGAATATTATGAACTGAAAAAGCGATACAGAGAATCAGATACAACGGCAACAAGCTCAGACCTCCACCACAGAGCCTACTGATTACGCACAAAATTGATACTGACAGTTGTATTTACAGTTGTATACTTATTTGTATTAGTTGAAAATGTAGTTTAGGTATATACCCACAGCCATGTGTAGCTTGAATTGGTTTGCAAAGTATCCCCCGAAGTACGTAGTAATCAATGCACACAAAATGTCGTTCGGTTACCCTGGAATGCAATTTATTGGACACTATCAGAGAATATTGACTTTAATGAGAATCGTCATCTTCAAGCGAAGTCCAGACTTGGACATTATTTGCAAAGCAGGAGAATGTACCCCAGCCACGAGCGTCAATATCAACACGACCATGCTGTGTCATGTGGCTTTTGAAAATCTTGCCAGCATATCGCTGAGGGAAAAGATGACCAAATTTGCAAAACGTGATGAAAATTGACACTTACGGTTCCGACATTCATACGAATCTCGTGAGTGAACGAGCTTTCCCTGCGGCCCTGACTATCAGTGACTAAACTCGGTGTTTTAAGTGCATGGAGTTACCCGTCGTCCTTATTGCTGAGAATGACCGCACAGCCAGAATGCGTGACATCGCCTTTGCGGACGAATCCAATACAGTTTTTTCCAACTAAATAATCATCTGTGGCGCCGTAAGCGAACCTTTTCCGCGCTTCGATTAGTAAATAAATGTTCCTGGCAACGTTTTCATCGTAACCTTCTTTGTTCGGGTACAAATCCCCATAAAAGAGACATCTGCGGGGAAAGAAAGCAAATCATTGTGGGGATAAAAACATCACTGCGTAAGCGAGACACGACTTACGGATAGCCATAACCTCGGAGTAATATGAGCGAATATGCCTGTATCTTGAAATTGGCTCCCACCTAGAAAGCAGGTGTTTATAAGATTGTGAAGAAATAATCCCGAAGACTGAGAACATACCCAGCTTTCCAAACTCTGACCTTCAACCTAAAAAACGACCAGACGTCAATTGACAGGATCAATCTTGTAGCAAATAAAGATTAAACGTCACAGTGCTAGAATTACATGTAAGCTTCTGGTATACGTTCGAAAATGAAGTACACCCACTCATGGTTGTCAACAAATGTCACAGCATCATTTGGCCTTACTTGGACGACCGTATTGTGTAAAATTCTTCTAAGATCATACCGTGTCCGTTCTCGACTTGCTTGGTGGAAGTTCATGTGCAAAGGTACATCAAAAAACGCGGTCTTCGAAAGCATTAGAGAACCAGTAAGCATCTGATATCATATTTCCTTACTTCACCCTTGAAAGCCCGAATGTATGGCATGAGCAATTGTAAGCTGATTGTGTTGCTGTTTTAGCCAAGGCGCGGTACTGATACGATGGAGATTCTTACTTGCCCGACCAATATTCGGCTAATATGAGCAGTGAATGTTATCAAAGTAGGCAAAAGTGCCGGCTTTCTGACTTACAGACGACAAACATGTCCTTTAACCCAGATAAGCGACGTGATTCCTTGATCTGTTAAATGGAGCGTCAGATAAACGTAGCACTGAATGCCCGAGAATTCTCACCCAATGGAGCATGAATTTCCGGTCAATATGTTTGATAGCGTCCAGTCGGAAGCCAGATGCACCGGCCGTCTGAGGTTGAAAGTAAGCATGATAGTCATAGTTTTTTTATACACAGCTCACTTGTAATATCCACTTTCCCCAGTCGATTAAGTCTTCCGTTACGGCTGGATGACGATGATCTATCTAAAATCAGAGTTATTTTCCATTCGAAAAAGGCCAATGAATAGTAGTTACATCGATTCCGAGGAGGAAGTCGTAGTTACCCAGCTCTGAGTCGACATTACGTGACCATCCTTTATGTCCAAGACCAGTAATACGATAAATGCCCTTTGTTTTCGTCTTTTGATCCCAGTCTACACCTATAATTCACATGAGTCAAAAACCTGTGAGGACGTAAGGAGTACGCGCCCGTAAAATGTTCTTGTGTCCAACGGAGGTCACTGTACTGAGCAAAAGGTGAGATCTTGGTTTTTGTTTTGTCCGGAGAAGCTTACTTTTTTACCCCGCCCAGGATAGTCGAACGCGGTCCATCCCTGGAGACTGCCTCAGCAAGACAGCTACATACCAGCTAGATGTAAGTCCTTACTTGAATTGTCCTTGCGGGCCCTGCATCTTTAAGTCTATTTCCTTCTTGAGAAGGGACAGCTTCAAATTCTTCGACGCGATCGGCTCCTAATTTATGCTATACACGTGTTAAATATCAGTTCAAGACGCGTGAAACAGAGCTAACATTTAGGACAGCGTCAATAAGGATGTCAATCCCATTTTCTTCAGCCACTTTGCAGGCATGCAATAGTTCTTCCCGTGTACCCCATCTAGTTGCAACCGTACCCTTCTGGTCAAATTCACCCAAGTCCCACTTAGGGATGATATCAGTTGAGGACTAAAGGGATGCTTAAGTCCTGACACACCAGATCGTATGCGTCGTAACCCCTCCCTTTCTGGAAGCATGTGAGATGACAATATTTTACGATGAAAAAATAGGAATGGGTACCGGCTCGGCGGCCTTGTTTGGAGGTGGAAGCCATACTTGGGTAACACCCAGATCTGCCAGGCGCGGTATCTCCTCTTCAAAATGTTTCCACCAACTTAAGGTCTCGTGCAAGCAATCCCAAGTGAAGAATTGTATCTGTTATATAGCTATTAGATCCAGTGCATGAAATGACAAGAATTATGAACCATCAGAGGATTGGAGTCCTTGAGTCTGTCTGGTGGCCCAAGGCGCATATATGTCAAGGGAGCCGGAGACCTAAAGGCCCCTGTGAGCAGAGACTTGAATTTGGAAAACATGATTTTGGCGAAGAGTGAGTGAAGTTGGAAGATGAGTATCGGTATGGAGATGACCGGGTCTTAGTTCGCTTCTGGTGGTCTTATGTAAATGATTGCATCGTGTAGTGGCAAGTTGATTCTACATTCATATGTATACGCGTTCGGGTCCGACCATGAAAGGTTGAATCCTGCTATTCGTGCGCGTGACTATTCATGTCGCGTGACGTCACTTGAGTGTAAATCCAGCACGGTTTCAACCTTTGGAACTCAGACGGAGTTATCCGAAGCCTATATAACCGTAAGTTTTTTTTATTGATCCATCAGAAATCTCCCACCACCGCGCTCCCTTGTCCTCTGTTGGCGTTTTGCTTCACAATGGGACCTGGAATAGTGCACTCATCTGTAGTCTGTTGGTGGGGAGACTAAACAGCCTCTTTAATCGCTCTGATCACGCTATTCTCACGTAGAAAGGAGTTTCATGATGAAGGCAACACACATATACATTATAACTTTAAGCGTTAAACCTACGTTTACCTGTGGAATGTAACAACAATATATTATCATTCATATATCCAAACCAGATGCAGAGCTTGGTCTTTAATGTTACGTTGGTTTTGTGTGTGGTGCAACATGTACTACGGAATTAAGACATCTTCGTCAACAGTCTTGTAATAGTATACTACGTACTTGTCGCGCTTCAACATTGTTTTCGAAAGTTGCAGTTTCTTGTGGTGCCAACCTTCTTGTGGTTCTAACAAATCAATCCATCCTCACAAAGCTCGCCGCTGAGAACATAGAATATAGCAACGACTTGAGGTAAATTCTGGTTTCGCGCGGTATGTTGCAAGTTAAAGCATGGTTCTACGTATAGTACCTATGAATAGAAATCATATTCCATATGATCACGACTTTCGGGTGAATGGCAATTTTATGTAACTACCAATACTTCCAGCGACGCTAGCCGCCATAGAGCGTTGGGGTACGGCTTCGTCTTGTCTGACTGGAGAGAGCGTAGACGGTATATTCAGTCCATTGATTTGATCGTCGAACTTGGAATAAAGGAAGACTGAATATTTGTTAGCAGCTCAGATGTAACATAATGCTCACCACGTTTAATGACTGGAACGCGAATGGGCCGGCGGGAGGTATAGAACTGACAATTTTTCGTTTCTTTCTCTGCGGCTGCGGTTCAACTGATTCAGATATCGTTGTAGGCTGTTTACTTGTTGCACGGCTTCCTGTTTTCGTTTTCGTCTTGCTTGGGACAAGTTCTTGTATCTCGCTAGGCGCTCTCGACCCTTTCTTAGTTGCTTTTGGTTTTTCGACAATTTGAACCTCTTCCTCTTCCTCGTCATCGTCAGCAGCTTTAGCTTTACGCTTCCCACTTTTTTGAGCAGGTGGGGACTGTTCTTCTCGCTCCCTTTCTTTGCCTTTCCTGTTCCTTCCTGGCCGTGAACTATCTTCATCGACTTGTACGATCTCAACATCTCCATTTTCATCGATGTTGGTGGGCTTAACCCTGCGGGGAGGTTTTCCGCCGGTGGACTTACGAGCAACTTGCTTGAAGTTGGATTCTTTGGGTTTTTTCGCAGTAGAAGGACCCGCCTTGGCTGGCTCGACGGAGGTTTCCTGCCGCGTGTTCGATGATTTCTGAGAGTGTTTGGGTTCTTCTTCAGAAACGTCATCTGGAGGGGAAGACGACTTCGCTGCCTTGCGTTTCTAAGTCAAGGATGTGAACACTTATTACTGGTATACGGATATAGTAATTAAAAACCTCTGGTGAAGGTGGCCGTACGCGAGCCCTTTCCACTTCTAATTCTGCCTTCAGCTTATCGCACAGTTTTTGCAACTTGTTGGATTGTTTAAGAGCTTCTTTTGCATCCTTTTCTTGTTGCTTAGCTTCGGACTTCAAAATAAATAAGCACGAGAGAGATAACTCTGGAAAAATGAGTGTTCGTACCTCCCATTCAGCTTGATTTTCCATTGCCTTGGCGGTTCGTTTCTTCTCTTTTGTTAGATCTGCCTCGCTTTGCTCCTTGTGCCTTTTAAATTCTTCCCGCAACTCTTGCAATTTAATTTCAAGATCAAGACGCAATTTGTGCTCCTTCTCTGCTGTTTCGCCGCCTTTGGTCTCCAAATCCTTCCATCTCTCAAGTTGTTGAGTGAGATCGACATTCTTTCGCCGAAGTTCGTCGTTCTTGGACTCGAACTCAGTAATCTTTGTATGCAAACCCTCTAATTGGAGCTGTGTTCGTTGGAGTTTGGAATCCAACGTTCCATTTTTAGCTTCCAGATTCGACTGTGTTGCGAGGAGTTTGTTATATTTACTCTTGTTCGCGTTAGCATCAAGTTAGCACCCATGATTTGCAATAGACTTACCTCCTTTTCTTCTTTCTCTTTAGTCATACGAAAGAGAGCGACCTTAGCCTCCTTCAATGACGTCGTGAAGTTGTTAGCTTTCAGCCTTTCTACGCTGACCTGCAGGTCGCGTTCGTCTTGCAAAGTCGCGATTTCCTCTTCGAGCTCCTCGATCTTGCTTTCCAGCTCTTCCTCTCGGATTTGAAATAGTTTGATTTTGTAGTCCCTATGCAATCTTTGCATTTTCTCTTCTCTTGTTACTGACATTTCCTTTATCACGGTAGTCCTCTCTTTCTCCAGCTCGACTTCGACTTGCTTCTCCACAATGCGTTGTGACGCTACCAAGTCATCGACAGCTTCCTTCCATTTCTGTTTGTTAAGTTCCCATTGTTTCTGAATGTTACTAACTGCCTCAGCTGCACGCGATTTTTCCTGAGCCACCTGTTCCACGAGTTTCTTAATGGTGTGTTCCAGTGTACGATTTCTTTGCACAAGATCTTCAATTTGGGCTTGATTCGCAGCCTCGAGGGAGGGTAGGGCGTTAAGAGGGGTTCCTCCACGTCGTAGAGACATTTGGTTTAGATATCACCAATAAATGAACTAGATGGTCACGGATCAGCCCAACGGTGTGCGCTTCAAATTCAAGACAGGGAGAAATGTACTATGCTATATTTTTTGCAAAGATATTCGAGTTAATTGAGATACGCTTACAATAGTAAATATGAGAGGGGTAACGCTTCGGCTAGAAAGAAAGGCGAGAACAAGATGAGACTACTTGAGAGAACAAAGAGAGCAAGCAGGTCACTTCATTGGCCGTGAGAATGAGATGATTACAGCCGCACGTGGTCGCGCCTGCTTAAACAAAGACTTGAATTTCATGGCTCCCGCCAAACCAGCCAAAAGTATCAAAGTCAAGGTTCCTCGACACAATGCTCAGAGGATCAATGCCAAACTCGTCACCGAGGTGCACATTCAGGCTAAAAAGCAAGGCATCCTGACAGACACCACCCAACCTAGTGTCAAACTCTCGCAAGCCATCGTACGTTCTTGGCCCATCCCTGGCCGACTTTCCATAGCTAACGTCTTTGCTCTTGAATTACAGGAAAGCGCCTCTGACTGGAATTCTTTGCTTATGACTGCTAGAGCAGAGAGAGGCCCACAATGGGATGTGGGCACACAACAGTTCGTATACCATGCCTTCCTGTATGGGACTTGCCTGTTGACCGTTTCTACTAGATTCCTGGTCGATAAATATTCCGACCTATACTATGACCCAACACCTCTTTTGGAGGTGGTAAAGAAGCTGACAGCCGACGAAGACAAGAATAACTCTGAGTCTGCTCAGCAACAACAACAGCAGCAGCAGCAGCACCACTCCCAGCACCAACCTCCACCTCCCCCACCACACCACCAACCATCCCATCAACAACATTCACAACATCAACACCAGCCAAACTTTCCACTTCAGCAACCTCCTATGCCTTCTCGTCACCATACCCCGATGAGAGGAGACCGCGACTTTGGTATGCAGCATATGGGCAGAGATGCATCTCCCCTTAGGCATCCTGGCAATGCACCAGGAGGCGGCTTTCCTTATCCTTCATCTTCTGGTCCGATGGGAATGCGAGGTCCACCGCCAGGGTCTTATTCTGGTGGTGGATCTTCAGGGGGCCCTCCTTTCAACCCTTCCTCTGGGCAGTTTATGGGTGGTGATCCTAGTACACCTATGCGCATGGGAAGCGGCATGAACATGGGTCCCCCTATGGGAGGGAGTATGGGGGGTATGCGACCGATGGGTGGTATGGGAGGCATGGGGGCCGGGGGAATGCCTGGTGGGATGTCTGCCGGGATGCCAAGCAATATGGCAAGCAGTATGGGTGGTATGGGAGGCAGTATGGTTGGAATGGGCGGCAACATGGGGAGCAGTATGGGCTCAGGAATGGGTAGTATGGGTGGAGGTGGAATGGTAGGCGGCATGGGCTCTGGTATAGTAGGAATGGGTGGTATGGGAAACATGGGTGGAGGCGGCATGAACATGGGCGGCATGGGTGGTACTATGGGTGGAAATATGGGCGGTATGGGCAACATGGGCGGTGGAATGGGTGGAATGGGTGGCATGGGCTCTGTAGGAATGGACCATGTAAATCCAATGGGCGGTGGTATGGGCATGGGCATGAACATGTCTCCCCGGGGCATGAGAGGCATGTCAGAAGATGCATTCATGGGTTAGTTTTGCTTTTAGCTTTACCTTTCTTTTTTGTATATGTAGCACGATGGCTAGGTTGTAAATGATATCCACTTTTTATATCCGCTTTTTCTTCTCATCGCAAACTAGAGGGAAAATAAAAATGCACACCCAGGACACACGCTCAAGCCCAGTAACAATTACTTGATGATTTATTATGTCAACGGTTTCAGAACAGATGGTACAAGTGAATAAATAGATAGCTTGAGTGGTGATGTATAAAGCATAATGAGCGGCAATGTTCCACTTTTCCGGCTTTTCTCTAATGTGAGGTAAGTTTGACTTTCTCGTCAGTGTGTGGATGAGTACCGAACGCCATGTCCCATAGTTCAGGGCCGTCTCGGATGAGGGCCTGCAATACGAGAATTTATATGAAACGGGGTAGGCTTCAAGAAGCCCAATTTTGAAACTTACAATTACGACTTCAACAGCAATTAGAGCAATAATGATTAGTTCCATCGAATGAGTGGAAGACTGGGTAGGAACAACTGTTAGCAAAGAATAATCACAAATACAAAATTACTTGCCTCCGTCAATAATTGCCTGAGCATGGACTGTGCTTCAGCGGCATAGGTAATTTTATCGTTGAATGAACTTGTTCGTGCCTTTACTTCCAAAGCATCACTGAGAGACTTAAAGTAACCTAGAAATATCATGAGATTGATACGATAATTCAGACAACATATCTGCCAACCTTCGAGCTCGGGCTCGGACCAGTAGAAGTCTGGAACTTCACTGAAGTTTTCGCGATTGAGGTTTAAAAGTTGTCTGAATTTCATCAGCTCTCCGAGTTTTTTGATTAATTGGGTTCGTCCCATGCCAGGTTTGCCCGTCTCAGCCAATGTGTGCGGTAGCAGAGCCATAGACGTCAGATAATTGTCTAAGGAAACTTCTAGTGCAGATAAGGCTGTGGACCGCGAAAGAGCTTGTGAGAAAGCGTAACGAGCGAGCAGAGTTTCCTCTGGGAATGCCATTGGAGGAAGGGTCTTTGGCAGCAAGTCTGGTTCATTCAAGGATTCAGTTTGACCCAGTATAATCAAGTCTCCTTGTAACCGCGTCTTCCTTTGAAAATGTAAGTTGGAAAATGGTTACAATTCAGTAAAACATACTCGGTAGGATCCACTACGAATTCCAGTTCTTCCGTCTCATGTTCCTTTAGTGGCGAAACTTCGATGCCACGCGCACGGTCGACAATCTCAGCAACAAAACGTTTTGCGTCAATTTCTCCTAAGCCCCAGCAAACAATGTTCCCATTGGAGAATAAAAAAACTTCGCCTTCCTTTCCATCCTCTCCTTTCCACTTGGGTATCCACCAAGATTCGTGAAGGGCTTGAGAGCGTGCGGGCAGGTTGGGATGAGTGCGTAAACGAGAAAGTATATATCTTTCGGCTGTAGCAAGCGTAAAAATGGGTTGGATGACACTTCTAGTTGGCGTAGGGTTGGAACGTATGGGAAGAGAGGCGGAAGCTGCCCGACGAAGAGGTGTCGTAGATTTTGGTTTTGCCTTGGCATCGGAAAGCGGATTCTCAGAAAGTGTTTTTGGAGGTGTTCTAGGGATATCCGTGACGAATTGGCGACGACCTATGGAGAGTATGCTCGGCCTAATTGCAGAAGAAATGACCGGAGTAGCACGATGCCATACAAGTGTACAGATTGAAGCCATGTACTTATCAATAGTATCGGGGGCAGAGTTATTTATGCTAGAGTCTGCCGTTCTGCCGGTAGACGCGCAGGAGTGCTGGCAGAACCCAACCGCTCAATATGCAATCCCGGTTCAAATTGTTCATTCTCCTTACAGAGTTATAAAGTCACACAATAGCAAGTCTGGTGTCTCTAGTCAAATAAATTTTTATTATACTCGACATACATGTACGTGAATTGACCTAGTACACGGAGAAATGGCCTGGGTTAATTAATTTGCAAAATCAGTCATCTGTGTCGTATGTTGGATGTGCCCAATGCAAGCCACTCCCAAGTATCCCAAATGCGCGAAACAGCGCGGTACCCTTACCCGCCTAAAGCTATTTCGCGTCTTTTCTTCATGACTACCAACGATACCGCGAAACAAGACAAGTGACCAACAACATGTCATGGCACGGTCATTCCTTGCCGTCCATACAGTTTTGCGTCCTTTCTTCGAAGCCGGCTATCGAACCGAGGGGATAATTAAGCAGTTCTCCACTTGAGCCATGCAAGATACGATTGCACAGAAAACACTGATAAACCAGTTAGCCTTACAGAGCATCAAACGAATCACATTGTTACTCACACCGATGAGATGCATGCCGCAAGAGCGCATCTCACGCCAATAGCAGTCATGCCATGGCAAAATAACCGAGAGTCATGAAAATCGCAACGCCGGAAGATCTTCCCTGTTAGCAAAAGATGTCAGCATCTCACACATGGGAAGAGACAATCAACTGACCTAAACGATCTCGTACATATCTCTAGTATCACAATAGATCGACCGATACAACTTCATACAAACGGATGGACACCTCTCTTCACTAAAGGACCGTTAGAGCTACCGACTGAGGGAGGAGGCTGATGAGTACGTACACGGAGACGGTGGGGATTCTAACCAAAGAAGCAATTATGCCATGTCCATTTGTTATAAACCCTTGTCTTACTTACGGGCAGGTCAATGATCGGTTGGTCACGCTTTTGTCTTTAGAAGCCCTCATGAGGTCATAATTATTGTTGTACAGTTTATTTTCTCAACTAGATTCAAACCATCCAGCCTGCGCCATCTCATAACCTAAGTTGGCCCATCCCCGTCTTCTCGCTTTCCTTCCAGACAATTCGGTGGCGAACCTACAATCGATAATGACATTCTATCCATACCCGCAATGGTCACGACTTTGATGCTCACCTCAGACATTCATCTAATTTCCATCTCCCGTAAACATCTTCTCCAGATGAATCCGACATATCCTCGCCACTCCAAGCAGGAGTATAAGGCAAGCCGGGACATAGTCTTCTGCTCAATGCAAATATCATACCCGATATAAAGGCATCCTGAGCTCCGATCTCGTCAACTATTTCTTCGGAATTCTGCGGCGTTTCTGTTCGTTGTGAATCATTGTCGTCATCTTCGTCGTCGTCAGCCGTCGTGTATTGACTGTTAGTGTTTGCTCTTCGGTTGTGTCGTAAATGGGTTCTCATCCGTTGGTATTGTTTGTACTGCCCATAATTCTGCTCGTCGCCAGTTTCCGACATGTAATTGCTACTGGAAGCGGTAAAACCCTGTGAAGATGGAGTTCTACTTCTCCCATCAGCCCAGAAATCACTTCCACTTCTAACAGATTGAGCGTCATCGGCGCCTCGCCGGTTATTCGAACGATTGCTTTTCATATTTGTCGAAGGGAGGTTGTCTGGCCGATCTTCCACCCATCCCGAGCTTTGGAAATATTCTCGTGTTGGAAGAGAAAGAACAGCTCCCCCATCTTTGCCCCAGTAAGCAACAAGTAGAGCATGTGGAGGCGCGATTGAAACCAGAGAGAGCAAAAATGCCCTTGGGGTTGCTTCGTAAGCCGGATTAGTCGCTTGAGCATACTGTTTGTTGAAGAATATAACATCGGCATGGGGTATAAGCTATGAGGATACAAATGATAAATTGACTGGTTGTTCATGCAAAGTACATCGACCTACCGCCTCTACTCCTTGTCTACCTTTCCTCCCTACATCGACGCTAAAAACACAATGACTTCTCCATTTTCTTTCCCGTGCAAGACCGTCCAAACCAGTAATATTGCTAAGCGTTGTTTTGACGGATCGACCTTCAAAGTGTAACCAATCAAAAGGAGCAGGACTATTCGGATTGTAGAATATAGGGTTCAGAGGTCGAGGGCCAGATTGAGACGGTCTGGGAGTCGATATGGAAGGCGGCACAAGGGAGGTTGAAGATGCATGATAAGGCATAGATGGGCTAATAATCGGTGTGTTTTGCGGATAATTTTCAGGGGCCAGTAGAGGTCCAAGTAATGCTATAAAATCTTCATGTGTTATATCCGGAAGTGGGTTGTGGTTTATAACTGTTCGTGTGTCGTCTTCAGCTAGCAATTGTCTACGGTTCAGATAGATTCCAGAACAAAGGAACAAGGCATGAGGGATTGAAAAATACCTGAATGTAAAACCCAGGCGCTTGGAACACCAGCTTCACGCCATATCTTGCAATACTGCGTTATAACTCCTTCGTTTTCTAAATCATTCAGGATCTTTCTCCCTTCTTCGTCACCACCAAGCGGTGCAACCAAGGCAGCTTCGACAGCCGGAAATTGTGCCAAAAGGGAAAGCAACTATACGTAAAACGATGACAATGTTAGAATTAGATGGGCTTTTTGATCCTTGACTTGACCGCGTACCATGTTTGCAGACCCTCCTCTTGTCCTTTCGACAGAGTGGGCACGGATTACTGAGGATGGCGCAGGTTGACATGGCAGAGAAAGAGTATGTGTTTGGAACAACGTTCCGGAAGCTACGATACGTAGAGGTCTGCCTGATGGCATGGTATATTGTTGGTTATCGTCTGATCGTTCGCGTCGTAATTTGTTCATCCTATGCAATCAAAATCAGGGGGTATATATCAGTAAATGTAAGTCTAGTTCGTCCAAAGGTATTAGAAACAGTGCAAATGCGAGGGGAGAAGGGGATTCCCCGTCATTGAGTGTGCCGTCAAATGAAATGGTAGAGTAAGGAAACAATGCAGTTTCGGTCCCAGAAAAGAAAACAACTGCAACATACCCCCAGATCATGATGAAGTCCAACGCGTTTGGAATCAACTTTCCTAGTCGAGACAACGTTTATATAACGTAAAACGAGAAATGAAATGCCATTCGAATGCGGTAAAATGTATATCATGTCAATATAGTCTAGGGTACTTTTGATGAAATAAAGGGTAGGGAATCGAAGAACTACTGCATGTCAATGTCGCCATCGCCGTCTACACTTCCATCATCACTCTCCCATTCCCCATCGTCCTCAGCATCTTCATCTCCGTCATCAACTGGAGATGCCGCGATTCCCAAAGAATCTAATTTGGCTATGAGTTCCTTGACGTGCTCAAGTAATGGCTTATCAGGATGTTCTTGGTTTCGATGGAGCTATAGATCAATATCAGAAACGGTACATTGCAGAGAGAAAGATAATACTTACGACTTGACATGTCTCAAGACAATCTCTTGCATCCTTTCCTAATTCTTGCCACGTCAGGTCGTCTAAAGATCCACCATTTTCCTGGGCTTGTTCGGCCATGAGATAGAAACACCATCCTTCGAGATACCATGCCTCGACGTCTTGATCGTCAGAAGACATTATCCCGTGAAGAACGAGTAACGCTGGGGTATATAATGCCAACTCAAGGAAGAGCCTGACAAGAGCTAATCGAGATGGGATAGGGGGTAATTTAGGATCGTCTGAGCAAAAGCCGTAGTTAGCATAGTAAGGATCTTCAAGCATTATGAAGTATCATACCAGGGTCTAAATCCTTTAACGATGCCCAAGCCTGTTCAAGACACTGTTTGGCGTCATCAGGTCGTTGTTGTGACATTCGAACTGAGGCAAGTGTTTGCAAAGCTTCGGGATTTCCTGGGTCAATTTCAAGAGCACCCATGAGTAAGTTCTCGCATGTTGTCTCTGCCTCAGGTGCATCGCTACGATAATTCGTTAATGTATATCCATGGAAAATAACATGACGAAGTACCATAAATCATATGAGGGATCCATCCAGATCTCTACTTGTCCAATTAATGCTCGGACGATGTTATTTTTCAGATCAAGGTCGTCTTTAGAAGTGTCGTCTTCTGCACGAACTTTTCCTTTGATCTGGGATTGTAAGATATTAACAGCGGCCTGATAATACTGTAAAGCTTGTTGAGGATCTTCATCACTGAGTTGAGCAAGGTACAGATAGGCCGATGGTGGGGGTGGAGATGGGGCATCAGGATTTGGAGGCAACAAAGCCAGAAAAGCCTAAGACATACATTGTGAGAACGAGCGATAAGTATGAGAAAAATAGAGAACTTCTTTAGCGGCGTCTATATTTCCTGTCTCAAGAAGAGCGACACCGAGCATCTCCTTAGCTTCAACATTTTTTGGATCTTGGTCTAATATCCGGTGAACAAACTTGAGTGCAAGCTCATAATCGCACTGAACAATCAATTCTTGAGCCTTTATTAGCAGGGATTCAGTCGACGGTGGTTGTTTTGATGATGTGCCATTAGGACCGGATTGTTCTTTAGTCTTAGAACCAGCTTTCTTCGTTCGCGTTCGACCCATGAAAGTAAGAGACTGGGGAAGAGATTTTTAGCAGTCACGTGGATAAATGGTCAAATTCTGCATTGCTCGGCAAGCAGGCGCCTTATGGCAAGTTCCTTGTCAAACACCGTTGTTTTCGACGAGTATTCTGTTGGTTTTTCGGAATCAAACTGCATAGAATGCTACATTCCCTCCATCGTTCTCAGATACAAGATCCTTGCTGCTATCCCTGCATTTACATCCTGCTATGAAACTCACAAACATCTTCGAGTATGAAACCGCGGTAGATGATGCCACAAAGGATGGGCTCTTTCTTGAGCGACTCGAGACTTTCATGGAGAAGTGCCTTGCAGATATCAAAGCATTCTCAGAGCGGGAGCTTCGTCCATTTGAAGAGGTCTTTCAGGGCCTTACTTCGGTAATGACTCGAATTCTGACTTCATTTTACATAGACAAGACGATTTATCGCTCAGTGGCACGCTAAATATCTCTTCCAGCCTTCTGTTTCAAGCTTTTCAGCAAGTACAGTGGCGAACGCTGAACGATCTTCTCAAGGTATGCATACAGTGACTACTCATTAATAATCGGTAGTAATGTTTGTATCAGTGCGAAATATTCTATGTGATACCTCACGTATTCTAGAATCTTTAACAGCCACATGCGGTGTTGAATCCTTTCTTCTAGCTGTGGATCCACACGACGTTTCGGACCCGGGATTTCTCGGGGGTTCTCTTCTCGGACGCGAGTTTTGGAGAGGATTGAGGGGCGGAGGAGAACATGGAGCCAAAGCATTCAAAACACATTGTGCAGCACGCTTGAGCGCAACGGCTCCAGCAAGTCCGGTCCCTGCTCAAGGTACAGAGCGACAAGCCCCTACACCTCCACCAAGGATAGGGCATGCGAAGTCACTGAAGAGTGAGCTATACGAGGTTGTTCGTAGATCCCTAAGGTATAGTGATAACATATAACATATTCTGCATCTTATTGGGTTCTTTCCAAACAGACATTGTAGCGGCGTGCGCAATGCGGAAATGAAGTGGACAAATCCGGAGAAGTTAGACGTTTATGGGGTGCGCTTAATAGGATGGCCGGAGGGCATCCCGGCTCAGAATCCTTCAATGCTGAAAGTCGGTCAAAATAAGACACTTCTGGAGGCAATCCAAAGCGGTTCGATGAGGTTCCAAAGGATAAATCCCATCACCCCCAGCTCATATCTAGAAGGAAGCAGTATCAATACGGCTCAGATAAATTGCGAAGAAGACGAAGATTTTTCGTGGGCTTACGATGTAAATGCTCATCCTCCTTCCCCTCCGTCCATCCTACCTATAACGATGGCGCCACCAAATGATATTCCGGTTCCAGGACCATCGTCATCAGCGTATCCTTATTCAGTCGAGTCAACAGATGAAGATTTTAGACTTGAGGATCCTTCGCTTGACCCAAGTTTTTCACCGTCTTATAGCGTGGAATACTCTCCACCTGACGGTCACGATGAACAAGTCGCTGATATGTTGGATACAGATTGGATTGACACATTCGTTTCCGACTTGGAACCACCAAGGAAAAGGCTGCGAAGTGTCGAGCCTTCTCCAGAGTCAGGAGATTCGTCAAATGATTCCGATAGTTCATGACATGAATATAGACAAATGCTCTCTACCCCTAGGGTTGTAAGGCTACCGTAATCTATGGTACCATGTTATTGAATTTTTTATCGACGCACATATAGTTTTGGAAATCGATTATATAGAGGTATATAGACCAATAATCTCCAATAATGCCAGGTCTAGGTTGTGGTCTTATCGATTTCATATTGTTCCGGTTCTCGGTGGTAAAAATACATCACGGCAACAAATCAAATTCTGTGTGCATATTAGTGTAGAACGTCTCACTTTGGGTTGCACCTTCCTGCAGCTGACCTTTCTTAATACCAACTTCCACCATGTTTTCTTCGATTTTTTCGTAAGTTTCCGCCTAATTCAAAAGAGACATATCTTCACATCCATTGTTTTGTTTGTTTAGAACAGCACCTCCTGTCGATCCTACGGCACAGAATTTTCACCCAGTTTCGTCCAAATTTCAGGAAACAAAACTATTTGGTGAACTCGAACCTAAGGACACAGAGTGGCTTTGTGCCGGAGGATTCGTTACAGAAACTCAGACATTTTATGTGATAACTGAGGATGGAACATCGGTAATGTGTCAAGTGATTCACTCCGCCGTTGGGTGAGGATCGTCCCATCGATGTGCGCCATGTCGCCTGATTTTTGGTTTACTTCAGTGTTTGGTATCCTACTATCCAATTTACATGCAAGATTGCCAACCCTGCCAAAGGAGAGAAGATATGGAAGTCGGTCAACGTGAACAACTTTGTCACACCACCTCCTGGTCATGACAAACGCTCAAGCAAAGCGGACGAGTACTCCATCCTTCACAAAAGCAACCCTGGATCTGAGTTCCCAGAGTCTTATACAATTCGTGCAAATCTTGGAGTCGACCTTCAGATATCGTTAGACATCCAACGACCTTCATCGATTCCAGGATATAAAGTCGGCAAGGGCCCAGAAGGAGGTTATTCGTATTTCGGCACAAATACTTCGAAAGCTGATGGATATGTCATTCATCGCTTCTGGCCGCGTTTCCAGGCTACAGGACACATAATCCGCAGCGGACAAGCAGAATCCATCAAAGGCACGGGAATGTTCGTGCATGCAATTCAAGGGATGAGGCCAAACCTAGTTGCAGCATCATGGAACTTTGCTCATTTCCAGAGCAATGACCTGGGTGGCGTATCGGCCATTCAGATGGAATTCACCACTACGGACACATACGGAAAGAAAGGTTCGGGCTCAGGGGGTGTGGTCGTGAATGTCGGCTCTCTGGTCATTGGAGATAAGTTGGCAGCCGTTACCGCCGAAACGAAATGGCCAGGAGATGTTTCCTCGGCTAGCGTTATCTCACGAACCACTCAACTTAAGCCAGAGCACGATGCCGAGACTGGCTATGGAAAACCTACAGAGCTTCTGTTTGAATGGAAGGGACCTTCAATCCTTTCTGATGTAACTGGCACTTTGGAGGCCAAACTACAAGTTGATGTTGGCGGTGTCAATGCGCCCAATGGGCTCATTGAGAAGGTAGATGTTCTTGCTGAAATTCCATACGTTCTTAAGGTTGCTGTCAATTACGTTGCTGGTACAAAACCATATATCTACCAGGTAATGTTATAATATGTCGCAGTATGTGCCCTGCTAACACATATATTTTCTCTCACCGACAGTGGCTTAACCCTACGAAATTAACCATTAAAGGACCGGAAGCTCT
>Ga0247779_1000581_pt1 | contig 21941 bp, 23 predicted proteins | sample UWRJL221509R5_FD_179925 | JGI IMG/M metagenome (GOLD analysis project Ga0247779, IMG submission 179925) | Plant litter microbial communities from Arlington Agricultural Research Station in Wisconsin, United States - UWRJ-L221-509R-5 | ecosystem: Environmental > Terrestrial > Plant litter >... | reverse complement strand
TTCTCAAACTGCGAGACCCGTGAACGGCATTCTACGGTCATCGGTTAGATTGCGCAACCCATGAAGCAATATGGTGTAAGCCATCTGATAAAGATAAGCCAATATCCTGGTTTATCAATGAGAAATCACTGACGACCCATGACAACAATGTCAGAAGAAGGCAGGAAAATGTTCTATTTGTGATAGATCAGAGGGCATATCTCAGCTATGTCTGGACCTGAATCCGCCTTTCCCACTTGAAAGTGTCTCTAATGCCCCTCTCGCGAAATATTTACAGTCAAGTTTTGCAGCGCAACGAACGAGGCGAGGATGAGAGCTCGGAAAAGCTCCTAGGCGGCGAGTCTGTCGATCTCCAAGCTCAGCCTATCAGACAGACAGGGCGTTTTTCATTCTGGGCTCCTCATCTAGCCCTCTTTAGCTTGTACACTATCTTCTATGTTGCGCTGTATACCGTTTTTATTGGAGGACCGTCTCATAAACTCAAAGAGACCTGTCTTGGTCAAACCTCGCTACATTGTAAGTGATACACGGATTTTCTCTGCTTATTCTGAATATTTGTCACGCAGCTCCTGCGCACGAAGCTGTCGAGTATTCGATAGTGAGATTCAATGCATCCTTGGATTTCCCCTCTCCCTACAGCGGACATCCTCGACCAGAGCTTGAAGCGGCTTGGGATAGAATTAGCACCAATAACACACGTAAGTATTCATCTCTCCTTGCAGCAACTTGATGTGAGTTTCTGAAGCCGTTGTACAGTGTGGCCAGTAAGAATCTCCGATAAGACTTTGTCAAAAATACACAAGTCCGGGCGCAAATCCAACGTCAGATTCATGGAGATTGATGGTGGCGGCAACATGGGAACCATCGAGGTCTTTCATCAGCTTCATTGTTTGGTAGGAGATTCTATCTTTAGCCATAAGCGCCGAGCTCACCTTCAATTGACGCGCGTCTCTACTGCAGAATCTACTCCGCAAATACACTTATTTGGATGAATATCCTAGTGTCAAAAATATGTTTGCAAAGAGGCCGAAGTTCATGCGCAGCCACCTCGGTAAGACCTCAATACTATCTTCGAGGCGCAACTTCAGACTCGAACAATATCTTTAGACCACTGCATCGAGATCATGAGGCAGAACCTGATGTGCAACGCTGATGTCGGCATTATTTCGTAAGTGTCATCAGCAACACCATATGATATGACGATTAACTCTAGAAAAACGTATAAAGTTATGACTGGATCGAGGGGTACAAAGTCCCATTCCCCGACTTCAACACCTTCCACCAGTGCCGCAACTTTGACAATATTCTCGATTGGGCAACGAGGCACCGCGTCCATCTCCCAGCTAGTCATATTCGGAGATTGGGTGACGAAGTTGACCTCGCAGAAGAACCCAAGTAACGCACTAGATTACTTTATGTTTTTCAATGACGATCGTTAAAGATCGGGTTAGATGGCTGTGATAGACTGTAGGCGCCGAGGGATATATCGATCACCGTATCATGTACCATTGAATCGTTACAAACGCTTGGCAGACGACGTTACTGAATAAAATTCAAACCATTATGATATAAAACAATTTCTACCACTGTGTGAATACACTCAGGGCATCAGACTATAAGGTCTAGAAAGCAGTACGACAGTAAACATATGACGCAAAGTAGTCCGTCCGAGAAAGAGAGAAAAACAACCGGGATCAAAGCGGAGATTACACGGGAGCCACAGAGAATAAAGCTATACCGTGTCCACACACACAAGACAAGAAGGCCCTGTGGAGCGGGGAGAGCTCGTCGGAGGCAAGTTGCACAAGTACTCAAGAACATGCACAGTCCGACTATTCGGGTAACTGCGAATTACCCGATTGTAGCTCCTTGCTCCAATCATAGTCTCTGGAATGGGATTCCAAGTCTGATGCTCACTACTGGCCGAGTTTGCCACCTCAAGAGGTGGTTCGAGGTAAGGGACTAGACGAGGTGCTATGTATAAACGATTTCGGCGTTTCAAGCGCCGTCTGGATTCTGTCTGTGGGATGGGGGAGGCAAAGTTTGACATTTTAATGTGCCACTGGGCGTGTGAGCCTACGGGAGTTGATATGCGGGCTTTCTTGTTTGGAGGGGAGTCAGATGAGGATCCACCACGATCTTTGTCATAGTTATCCCAGGATCTTTTCTTTCCTTTTAATTTTGTGTGCGCTTTTGATGGTAAGTTCGTAGGAAATTTGGGTGCTGACAGACAGATTTTCTTCGATGGAGATTGCTGAATGGAATTTATCTGGATATTATTGTTATCCTCCCGAGGTCTCTTCAGTTTCGCCTCATTTGATGAGTTGAGAGGTCCGGGAGTGGTTCCCGAAGATTCGTCACTATTAAAGAACGCGTTTGAGGAAGAAACTGGTGCAGCAGGCGGCGGAGGTCGTATATCGCGGTAGCTTACGAGCTGCAATCGAGGCATAGGTTTTATGACGTTTGGCTTTGATTTTCGTTCTAGTCTACCAATTCGGTCACCTTCTTTTGGGAGGTTTTTAGCTCTTATTATGACGGTAATGGAAAAGACCTCACCTTTGTCAATCCTACGCGGTGCTGGACGGTTTTGATTCGTTTCTTTGAACCTTGTCACTTGGGTATCGTTTATTCTGCAAAAAGTTGGTCTGCTACATGACCCACGGCAGTATTCTTTGGAACATTTCATGTGTCTAATGTCTGGGGCAAGTGGAATTTCGTCAAAATTAATAGAGCCGTATGCCGCGAATGAAAATGGTGCATTATTTTTCGGGGAAGTCTCCGCGAAAGCTTGCGCTGAGAAACTAGGGATTGAGTCGATTAGCAAGTCATATGTACGGATCGTAGAGAGACCCTTACATATACCAAGGTGACAACCATTCTTCTCCAGCTACTCTCAATAATTTTCTTGCTGTTGAGACGCTGTAAAAGGTGTGTTAGATAGCCCGGAATGAAAAAGCGCAAAGGTGCTTACAAAAGTGTAGTAACTTGACCACCGTATACATTCATATTAACACCCACAGGATGCAAAAGGGTATTTGATAATTGTTTGACCTGATTGACGAGTGTCTTCGCTGGGTCTTTAAGGACGGCATGTGGCCCACGAGGATCGCTTTCCATCACAATGACTGGCGACTGAGATGAGGAGGTGCAGAGGTTGGTTCAGAGATAAAATCTGCGATGAATGTATCGCTTTCGAAGTTCAAATAAGCTATATTGGAAAACAAAGCAAAAAGTACAATGCCTGAGACTCAGTTAGAACTTAGCAACGAGTGGCTCTAGGTTGGTAACTGCGGACGTTGCTGATAAGAGCGATACCATTAATAAATCCCGATGTGTGGAATACATTGGATGTTCTTGCTTTGGCAACCGAGGCGAACATGATAGTATTTGTGGGCGTCAAACTTTCAGTCTGAATAATTGAGTCGCTCCACAACAGTCAGATGGTGACCGTGACAGTCGGTAACGCGTAACCAAGCATGCGAATCTGTCACACTGTTGGACATGGCTTGTCTCAATTCTATCCTGGTCCCTGGAAGGCTGGATCAATATCTGTTATGACATAACAGCGTGGCAGGCATCTTGACTGGCGGATATTGAACTACCTCCATGCTCTCTCTGATTTCAGAACCACGACTAAGCTGCATATGCAAAGAAAGAAAGGAAATCGAAAGAGGGATGGGCCAGTTTTCCACAATATCACTTTCCGAGCGCCAAAAAGGAAGGACGACACCACAATGCCTCTCAAGTATTTGCCAACAGAGATATGGGAGGATATCCTGAGTTATTGCTCTACCCAAGATATATATCATCTCACCTTGACCACTCGGCAAATCCACCAAGTTGCGAACCCTCAATTGTATCGTTCAATCCCAGACCTTTCATATTCGAAATTCACTAAATTCTTGGCCTCGATGTATTTCTATGACCACAAATCTCTGCTTGTGCGGTCTCTTTCAATACGCTTTCAACCTTCTTCAACCCCGCTGTCTCTTCCAACGACAAGGGACGAGATATATCGCTGTGTCAAGAACTTTGGTACTCGAAGGACAATACGTGCACGGCATGCACTGAAGAATCATCTGGACATGTTAGACGCAGTCCTTATGAAACTACCAAATTTAACGTTTCTACATCTACACCTCTCATCTGCAGATTGTCGCCATTTGGCATATCTCGCGAGTCGATACCCTTTTCAGCTGATCACATTTCACTGCTCTTTCCAACTTGAAGCGCCTGTCATTCGCTTCCTAGAATCACAAAAGGCGTCCCTCAGACACTTCTGGTTCGACTTTCGGTATCCAGGGGATTTTTTATACCCCAACGAAGGATATGCCCGTCTTATCAAGCCGTTACCGTCTCTGAACACCGTCGGATGGTCCGGTTGGCCATCAATGGATGCGGTCAGGTCCATCATCAAGAATGGTCCAGCCGTGCATTCCATAGTCGTGAATCTTTCTCATATCATGCCCCACGAAACCACTCTTATGAATTCTTTCCTGGATGTTGGCGTTTCCTCAAGCAAGATCACCAGTGTGCATGTCTTTCTGTGTTATAAAAATTCTTGCTCGGCATACCTTCGCTGTATTTCTGAACACTTCAAATTTTTGCGCTTCCTGGAGGCGTATTTCTTTGCAGATCTTACCGAGGTCAGTGTTCAATGCTTCCGACTATTTTCCCATTTTAACGAGGCAGTAGGACGTGCTTGATGGAATTATCGATGCTATCCAACATTTTAAGATTCTTGAACGATTCACAATTGGAGCAAACCGCTCCTCTGTCCATACTCCTAAGGCCCTAGAAACAGCCCATGCATATTTCATACAGTCGAAGACTCTTGTCACCGTGGAGATTGACGTAGCTCAAGGACCCACCAATTGGCGTCAATGTTTCCACAGAAAGGTAAGTTGTCTGAACAATAGGGTTCTTTAAGGCCTCACATAATGATACAGGACAACGAAATAAATGCCTCCATCAAGTCGTATGTAGACTGAGGCATGATACAGTGAAAAATTGCTGATATTTCCATAGGCGTTATCAAATGAAAGAAATCCTGCTCTGAATTTGATGGCAAGTCAATAAATTCAATTTAATGTATGTCTAAATTATGTGTAAGCTAGAGTTACAGAGTGGGACATTGTACAACATTGTTGGAAAATTGACCATTTCACGTGGATGCGCAAATTTCGAAGTTATTCAAAAACCCAGACTCATCGACACCTTCGACGACTTCACACCATGAGATGCTGTCACGAAGGCGAGAAGGGATAAACGGGACATATTGAAGCCCTCTTTTGGCGCTCATGCGGCGTTCTACGTACAGTTTGGCCCTTTCCCGCCGGCTGGGGCTGGGAGCCGTAGAGGTGGATGCAGCACTGGTAGACGGAGCATTTGTTATATCACTATTTGAGGCGCTGGTCGAGTTGCTGGTCAAGCCTTCACTTATTGAATCACTTGTCTTGTTCCCCACTGCATATTTTAGATACCTGAGCAAATTTTCTGGAGACAATTCGTCTTCTGGCACTGCTGCAGGAACCTCCGCGAGACCTGAGTAATCAGTATTACAGCCGAACGACAAAGATTCGGTGTACACAGCTTCAAAGCACGAAGGCAGACAAGATGATGACGGTGATAATGACGACGGTTCTCCTTGGGCATTTAATTGATATCCGTCGTCATTTTTACCAAGAGCCTGTTCTGCCATAAAAGTTGGCAATTCTAAGGTTTCGATATCCAATCCTGCGTGAAAGTTGAAGAACTCCTCGATTTCGTCGTCCGTGGTCTGACTAGACCCCTCAGTTATTGTGTCTCCATACTTTTCGAAAAATGCATCTATTTCTTCGGTCAAGCGCAAAATTTTGTTAGGTCGAGAGTCTGGTACCTCTTCTTCAGATTCACGAGCCCTTTTCTTTCCCTTAATAGCCGCAGGGGTATGGACTTCCGGTGGACTGTAGACGTTGTGGTATACGCTAGTGTGCACGTACTCCTGCGAGTCAGTAGTAAAATAGCCATTGCGGCGCTCATCTTTGAACAAAATGTTGTTCAAGCTCGCCATTCCCTGGTGGCTACCAAAATATCAGCCTCTTACGACCTCCGAAATTATGAGAAAGACTCATATATACGCACATAAGTGCGACAAAGGCGTCCGCGCATTCACCAGCATCTGAGGCTTGTAAAAGTTCAGTGGCATTCTTCATCATGCATTTGAGTACTTGGATGGCATCTGCCATTTGATCTGTGGATATTTGAGGACAGCATGCTGTGGGTTGTTCTTGAAACAATTCGTGCTGCACGCTCGGACGCGTAGAAACTGAATTGTAACCAGAGCTTTGGTATATGTCAAGCATTTTTGTGACTCAATTACGATCGCTTGACTGGCTGTTGGATTCGATGAAATGGAGAGAACTATGAATTGGTATGGGAAGAAGGAAATTTCTTGAAAGTTACGTTCCTAAGCCTGGAGAGACAATCTGATGAGATGAGTGGTACAAAAGAAAGGAATATCGCTTTGGGAGTAACTATCCTTGTGCTCGTCCATTGTCTGTTTTGCTTGTTTTTTTTTTTTCCGTTTTTCGGGGTTATAACCACAATAGGAGAACAATGGGAAACGAACTCAACAGAGGCTGGCACACATACAGATTCAGAAGACCCGTGCAATTTGCGGCCAACAACTTTTACGCTCGCCAATTCCATTGGACATTATATTGATGTTTTCATAAACACAATATGAGTGGATGCAACGTACTACGGCGATAACGTAGCACAAATAAGCGCTAGCTGCTTTACCATTCGTCATCCAGGTCCTGCGGTGGCGGAGCCTCGTCGTCCTCTGCCAAATGAGTCTCGCAATCAAGGCTGTAACAACCCTCGTCGTTTTCTGGATCAAGCACAAAATCAATGGTTTCCGGACCATCGCGATGTTCGTCAGAAGATCCCCGATGCACGTAAGGCCTATTCGTAGGCTTCAAGTTCTGCATTCGAAGTGTAAAATGCCACGTAGGCTTGCGAATATATGCGAATTTACCTTCCCTATCAGCCATGAATATTGGAATTTAAGACCACCGAAAAAAACGACGAATGAGTCGTTGTCCTAGAACCGACTTTTAAGAGGAAGATGCTCAAGGATTGAGCGTTCATGATACACACCTTTGCCATATATTCCCCCCAACCTTCATCAGTACGACTGCGACTCCATTCACCACTAGGACCAATTGATCCAATTCCTGTAGCATCAGCTGAAAATCCCACTTCTATGGTTTTGCCGTGTGCACTCCACATGTTTATCGCGCATTTCTTGGTGGTATAAACGGAAGTAACTATCCAGAGTCCATGTGTTTTCACCTCTGGCCAACGGCTGAGAATGGCGAAAGAATTTGCCCGGCACCAGTTCTTAAATGGTGACATATGATAATAATGCTCATGCACGATGGGTGCCTTGGTGAGCAGAAGAGCACCAACGTCTTTATCCACAGAGTAAGAGAAGACAGTCGATACTCCTACGGGAATACCAATCATCGGGTCCCTGAAAATAATATTACGAGTCAGTTGAAAACATCGAGTTACTGACTCTAACGACACGTACACTCCTCCAGATAATTGAATCTTCCTGGAGCGTACATTCGACGAGGTCATTGGCCCCCATCTAATCCCATCCTCTATTGGAGCCTTTTCGACCTCGTCCTCTATGGCCTTCAACCCTCTTTTGCTCAAAACAGTCTCATCACTTTCTAGATGAGCGATTGGATTCCAAGTTCCGAAGTCATCAAAGTACCCGCATGCCCCCGGTTTGAAGATTGAATGAGGAAGAGGTCGATACAGAGCAATCCCATAAGGGTGATTCTTCATGATATTCGCATATTCTTGATCGAGCTGTTTGGATGGCATTGACGGTTCAGGGGAAAGAAGGATAGTACATCCATTATTAGCCGGGTACTGCGCCGGATGAGGTTTGCGTCCGCTGATTGATAGCCTGTCGAACCCTTCATCTGCACTACTTGGAGATTAGGAAGAGGCACAGATTTTGTCAGGTCTTTCTTGTGGCATGGCGCAGCCGTGTTGATGGCATCAGGAGGTGCTTAAAGTTTAACAGAGAAGGTGACGGTATAGTCTCCCCAAGACACACGCCAAGCACTTTTTGAACGCTAGCTTCGTGTGACGAAAGGATATTCCGTGTTTGGGGTGACCGGTGATGGCGGTTAATGCAAGTTCAAGTTGAACCTACCGTTTGTCGAGACTCAAGAAGGAGTTGATGTTGACGTTGAGGAAAGTAACGTAGGACCACACAAGGAGGTAATAAGTCATTCCCCGAATCGTAACAATCAGCCTAATTCTCAACGTCCTGTCTCACTCCTACTTATGATAGAAATTTCAGAAACAGGTTGGACGAGTTATTGGAAGAGCCACGCCAGAAAATTTTCTGCAATTGACGCAAATCATGTTATTGATGACAGGATAAAAACCTCTCGCAAAAGTGTCGGGGTCGAATCCGCTGCCACTGGCTCAAGCGTTGCGATAAAATTATAATTAGCTCTGAAAAGGAAGTATACCGTGTTTCGAATGACCTCGAGGCCATGGAGAAGGCTGGCGCTGAGTTCCAACTTCTGGTTCCGATTATGAGACCAGTTCAAATTCATCTGTGTGCTGTCAAGGTTTTAAACACAGACCACTACTTGATACCTGAGAATAATACCATGGCAGAGGCAGACTCATTGGATAGGCCAATTCAAGACTCAGGTAAAGTGACCATTCCATTATCCTTTTGATAGTCCTTAAGCTTCACTAATTGCTGGGTGCAGGAGTGGACTTGAATGCACCTCTGCGAAGATTTCCTCAAGAAATATTTGATATGTTCGTTGACCATCTTCACAATGATCCGAAAACGTTGGCGATATGTGCACTAGTCTGTCGCTCTTGGGTTCCCCCTGGTCGCTACCACCTTTTTGGAAACGTAGGAGGGTATCAAGCGCACAGAATGGCAGGGATAGTCAAGCTTCTTGATAACCCATGCTGTACAATTGCTACCGCAATACGACGGGTGCACCTTTGTGGATACGACGGCAAAACAGAGATCATGCGCCAGACAATCGACTCTCTTAAGTCGCATCTCCCGAAGCTCATTTTCGTCAAGGAGATTGTGATCGACAAGCTGCCGGTATGGAGCTGGCAACAGTTGGTGCTAGGAGACCCCTCGTCCATGATTCGATTCACCAGACTAAAACTTCTGAATATCGACTTTGATTCTTTCAAGGAGTGGGCCCAAATTATCCAGGCGTTTCCCTTCCTCCGTTTTCTTCAGTTTGATCTCAGAAGGACTACTCCACCAACGAATGAGGATTCAGAGTGGCTGTCAACGTATGCTCTCGATCAAGGGCACCCTTCCCTCCAAAATAACCTTCGTCACCTTGACGTTAGCACAGCTGGCCGTTTTTGTGTCATAAAAGATCCTTGGAGTCAACTAATGTGGGATTAGCTTCTGCGCAGTCAGATACGACTGACTTGTCTTACCCTCGGTTGCAAAATCTTCGCCAATGACGACGACGAACTATCTCCGGGTTTTGTGGCATTCTCCCGCTACCTTGAGTTCATAGGTCCCTCTTTGCGTTATCTGGAACTGGATTTTCGCAATAAAACAAGCATTCGTGAGTCTTTTTCGAAAGAAAATCACCCTATCCACAGCTTAAAAACACATTATAGCCGTTTTCTTTCGTCATGTTGATATGACACTCAACACGGAAATCTGTGAGCTGAATCTGACAGTATTCTGGCTAGTCTATAAAGAGCCACTCCCCAGTTTGTGTCGCCAGACTTCTTGACAGTTCCCGAGATACTTTCCCATCTTCCACGTCAAATCTCTATGACGAAAATCTTCTTTAGATTCATTATCTGTGACGATCGCCTCCCTTTGCTAATTGAATTTGCTGAACAAAGCGATCTAGATGCAGCGTGGTCCACAATTGATTCACTTTTGACCAGAAGGTCATTTCCAGCTCTAACAGATTTTTCTTGTTACGTGCAATTGATAAACCACGAAGACACCCTGGAATCTACGGGGATAGTCAAATATCTGGAACAGAAACTACCGAAGTGCAAGAAGAGGGGTCTGATACATATATATCTCTGGGATCTTATGCATATGTTATCCAGGGGTATAGGTGCAGACGAGACTTGCCAATGCTCGTGACAGAAGATGCGTAGCAACGCTGTATTAGATTTACTGGATGGCTTTGAAAATACTACCAATAAATATCATATCATAGAGCACATCTTTATAAGCTTATATCTAGACGAGTGTATCATGTCCTTCATCCTCTTCACTTAGATAGTCTTCGCAATCAACCTCGAAAGAAGCCTCTTCATTATCAGGATCTGGGACAATTGTGATGACGTCTCTGAGAGGGTCCGATGAGTCCCTTAATGTCTCTTTCTTAACGGGTTGGAGATGCTGTGGAGATGATTAGACACGCGCTAGAAAAGGTTGCAGTGAAAGTTGAAACGACTAGTACTTGCATTTCCAAAACGCCAAGTGTATTGAAACTTAAGACCTCCAAAGAATACCACAGATATATCATCTCCCTTTTTGAAAAGACAAAGTAGATAAGTTATATGAAAAGAAAATCTTCTCCGACATACTTCAGTTGTATACTCTCCCCATCCTTCGTCGGTCTGACTTCTATACCATTCCCCACTTGGTCCAGCCTTCCCAATTCCTGCAACTTCAGCCGCAAACCCAACCTTCAAGCCTCTTCCACGTCTAGTCCACATGTTTATTGCGCATTTCTTCGTTGCGTGCGTCGAAGTAACAATCCAGATTCCGTATTCTTTCACCTCTGGCCAGCGTCGAAGGATGACGAGCGCATTTTTCTTGCACCAGTCCTTAAACGGAGCAGAATGATAGTAATGTGTATGTGTGATGTTGCCTCTGGTCAGGAGGATAGCACCAGCGTCTCTGTCGGTGGAATACGAATATACAGCTGAAGCAGTGATCGGAATGCCAGTGGCGGGGTCTCTGCCAAAATGATTGTCAGCGATCCCACGAGTTGCTGAGATTAATGATGACGACAGCGGTCAACCGCGTACATTCCACCAGATAGCTTGACCTTCGTCGCCTTCGTGTTCTCAGAAATCATCGGACCCCATTTGATACCAGTATCAATGGGCGCTTTCTCTATCTCGTCTTCCATTTCAGAAAGCCCTTTTCGCGCCAGCATTTCCCGATCCTCTAGGTGCACTATGGGGTTCCAAGTACCATTGTCATCGAAATAACCGCAGCTCCCTGGATTGAATATGGACTGGCGTAAAGGACGATATAAGGCTATCCCATAAGGGTGGTTGCTCATAATATCAGCGTACTGCTGGTCGAGTTTCCATTGTACAGACATGGGTACTGATAAGATCTTCGGACGCCCAGCCTGAGGTATGTAATAAGATGGTTGACTTCGGAGGACAGCTTGTCCGACGCCAATTTGTATCCTTTCAGGTCAGTGCCTGAATAAAAACGGCATTGCCTCATGTTTGCGTGCCCCAATCCGACCATTGGTATATGTACCTGAGGCATTGACAGGTGACCAGACCGTACGTATATTTCCTATATAACCTTGGTTTGAAAGCTTACTTCTTGCTGCTACCACCCCAGCACTATCCAAGCACTACTATCTCGCTCTAAATACGGGTGATTACCATCATTAACATCATATAAAGCAAAAAGATGTGATTGACAATGATCTCCCCTATAGAAACATGGCTGAGTCAGAGGTCGGCAACGATACTACAGCATCTGTACCTTCAAGAGAGGTCTTGATCCACCAGATACAGAGTCGGCTCGACTCTATAACGCCCCACTTCGATATTCTTCGATCCGGAGAATTTTGCAATGCTGAGGCTTTCCTGGACGACATTCCGATGGCCACCATAGAATTCATAGACAAGGCGACATCGATGGAACCAGCAGTAATCCATGCTGGACTACTCAGTCACCGTAGTGAATCGGAGCTTATGAAGTCAGTTCGTAACAGAACAGCTACGGACCTCGAGATTTCGATAATATTGGGATCCCTGGCCATAAAGACTATGTACAAGGATGACCCCAACCGGGGAATTATAGTCAGCATGTTTGGTCGTGGGCTCAGATGGAAATGGCAATTAAATGGCAAGGAAGATGCCAAGCAGCTCGATGATGCAATATATTATTTCCAGAAAACCGTAGAAACCGAACCGGAGAACGAGGCAAACCGTGCACTCCATTTCGATGACCTTGGATGTGCACTTTGGGAGAGGTATACAAGGCAACATATCGACGATGATTTCCAGGCCTCCGAGCAGGCCTTCAAAAATGCTGCAGATCTTCCTCATTCCGGAAAGCCTATGTTCCTCTCGAACCTCGGAAGATTGTACAAAGACAAAGCCATTTATTCCGAAAATAAAGACTTGATGAAGAAAAGCATAGAAATCCATCTGGAAGCTATCAGTTGTGTTGGAGCTGGCTTCCTCGGCTCCATTCGATCTCTTCATAAAAATCTGGCCATATCTTATCTCGAAATCTATCCAGTCGCCGGATCAACAGAAAACAAATTAGATTCTTTGGTCGAGGAGAAAGTGGAAGCATCAGGCTTTGGGTGGATGTTCTACTACGAATTAGCCCTCATGTTAACTGAAAGGTTTCGCAAATCTGGCCAGCAAAATGAAGCTGATATGTCCATATCCCTCCTTCGCAATGCTTTGCCTGCAACCAACAATAAAAACATAGTCATGTCGGCGTTGGCGGACATTTTGGAACAGAAAGGCCTTTCTGTCGATTCCCCGGATATGGTCAGAGAAGCCCAAGAGCTTTCAGGACAAGTCTTAGATTCGATAAACGAATATAATCCGGACTTCTTTTCTGTGTCGCTAAACACAGCCGTCCTCCTCACCCGACGATACATGGAATCCGAAGATACCGAGTACGTCGAAAAGGCCATTGCAGTCACACGCCGTGCCCTATCCTCTTCTCTCATTGGCGAGCGACGATGGAAATTCGAACAGATTCTTGGTATTCAGTTGGGTTATCGTTTTCAGGCCAGTGAAAATATTGCCGATCTGGAGGAAGGGATTTTGTCAATCAAAGCTGCTATGGACACTACCACCGATAATCTAACATCGTTTGATCGAGGAACTAATTTGAGTCACTATGGGCTACTCTTATTCCAACGTTTTAAAATGCTGCAAAAACGCGAAGATCTCGATGCTAGCATCCACTCGCTCGAGACTTCTCTTGACATTTTTGGTCCAGAGCAAAACTCCGTTGCAGCGGTCTATAACGATCTAGGGATTGCGTTTAATGTCAAGTTTGAAATCACAGGCAAGGTAGAGGATGTCCATAAAGCCATCGATTATCACAAGGAGGCCCTTGCTGCAATCGATCGCTTCCCTATTCTCGCTGCAAATAAGCCCATGTACTATTTTGGACTTGGTAACACTTTTTTTTTGAGCTACGAAACGTGGGATCAAGCAGCAGATCTCAGTCAGGCGATCGTCTTTTACGAAGAAGCAGTGAAGAATACCCGTCCACAGGACATGCGTCGCTTCACCAGGATCGGCAGCCTTTGTCGGATGCTCTTGCACAAGTACCATGTGATGAAGGATCGCAAAAGCTTGACTATGGCTCAAAAGATTTTGCAAGACACCTTGGTGGGTCCGCCGGTCCCCAATCCGCGGCAGATCTCTTTCCTCCAGAACATCCTTGGGCATTCATATTTATACGAATATGATGCCAGCGAGAACGACCTCTCCTTTCTGGATAACGCTGCACAATGTTTCTCGATCGCTGCCAACAGCGGTTCCACGATCCCTAGTGACATCAACCCCCCAACTGTCAATCTGGCAAAGGCTTTAGTGGGTAAATACTCAAAAACTAAGAGTGATATCGACTTTCTCAAGGCAGCGCAGCAAATACTTCAGCTTAGAAACATTCTTTCAAAGCTAAATGTGAATAGTAGGGAAATGCGTGGCCTTGCAGAGACACTCGGAAACTTTTCGACGGAGGTCTATGACATTAAAAAGGCACCACAATTCGGTATGATGGGTCTGACAGCCTATACCTTGGTTGCTCAGGACGAGACTGCATTCCCGGAAAGACGATTATGGGCACTGATAGAATGTGCCCGTCTTACCTACGAAATTAACCAAGATGCGGTCAAAGCTAGAGAAACATTGGTCAACGCTCTACAAATCCTTCCTGAAGCCATCCCTATAGGACCAAATCGAGGGGACCAGCTACGTTCGGCCAAAAGATTAAAACATCTCCCCAGACTGCTGATCTCATTCTCGATTGCTGCTGGCGACGACTCTGCGGATACACTGCTGCTTTACGAACAGAGTCGCTCGTTGCTTTGGAATCGTCTTATAGACTCGAAGACAGATCTTTCAAGGCTACGTGAGGCCGACGAAGATCTTGCCGCGAAGTTCGAACACCTAAGAATCAACTTGAATCGAGCATCTCCTCCAGCCGTTGTTACTGCCATGTCAACGGACAATAGAATCAATCATCACAATGTTAACAGGGAATACCAGGAAACTCTTCGCCTTATCAGAGGGAAACCAAGTTTTGAACGATTCTTACTGCTTGATGAACCTTCGGAACTCGTCAAGCACGCCACCAATGGTCCTGTCATCATACTTAATGCAACAAAGTACCGAGGTGACGCGATTATAATCACAGCGGAGGGCGTTATTGGACTTCCACTCCCTGGATTTGTACAGGAAGAGTGTATCGCACAAGCAGCGCACGTCAAAGGTGCTTTTGAACTTGTCACTACTACACCTCAGCAAGCATTTTCCATGTTTACCGCAGTTATGAAATGGCTGTGGAATGTCGTGGCTAGTCCAATCTTCGAGAAGCTTGGCTACCTCGGACAGAAATTTAACAATAACAATCTACCTCGGGTATGGTGGGTTTCCAGCGTATGGTTTTGCTACCTTCCCATTCACGCCGCAGGTGATCATGCTCGGGCAAAGGAGACTGGCGATACATGCACGGTGATGGATAGGGTAATATCCACGTATATTCCAACTCTTCGCGCATTGGATTTCGTGCGCAAATCAGCCCGCAGATTTTCGGAAGTTAGACCTCAGCTGAGCCAAGCACTCTTAGTAAAAATGCCAACCACACCTGACGACATAGATCTACCAAATGTGGCGCAAGAAATAGACTCCATTAAAAACATCCTAGGCGACTTGACTTACGAAGTCACTACCCTCGATCGGCCAAAGAGGAATAATGTTATTGCAGTACTACAAAAAGCATCCATAGCCCATTTTGCCTGTCATGGAACTGCTGAGTATGACGACCCTTCGCAAAACAAGCTCAAGCTGCAGGACTGGAAGACCAGTCCTCTTGATGTCCGGTTCCTGCTCCGCATTGCCTCTTTCAAGCATCTTGAGCTGGTGTACCTATCTGCTTGCGAAACAGCTGTTTCGAAAGACTTGGTGGAAGATTCGGTTCATGTTTCTTCTGCCTTTCAGATGGCCGGTGTACCTTACACCATCGCCTCTGCATGGAAGATGGAAGACAACATGTCCACACAACTTGCTCGAAATTTCTATGCGGACTTGAAAGCGTTGGGGGATGGATCAATTCTTGATTATAGCAAATCAGCTTTTGCATTGCACTCTGCCGTGAAGAGAGCTAGGGATTCGGGGGCCGAACCATTGCTTTGGGGGGCATTGATGCACTGTGGAGCATAATCATTGATCATGGAGGTTGCAACACATGCGTATTGTAAGAAACGTCATGTCTACGTAGTACTGTCATGATATTCCGACATAAAATGGAGATAAATAGCGTAGGAAGTGTAAAATATGCAAAGTCCTGACAGAAATTACTAAATATGTACTTTTATTGCCGTGATGCGATGGCCGACAGCAAAATATCATAATCTATTTTAGCAGCTATAATTTGACACATGAGTGTGTGAGAGGCCATAGTTAAGTTCGCGAGACTTACCTTTAAGAACAAGTTGTATGAATATTCTGGCCAATCCAGGCTCTTCCACTTGTAATCTCTGAATATTTTCATTGCTGAATTTCCAGAGAACAGCTGGGTGCTCAACAACAACTGTCGCGTTTCTGGGAGAGTCTGACAAAGCGGACATCTCGCCTGCCACTGTACCTGCCACCATGGATTCTTCGAAGTGTTGCTCGGTATTTTGGAATCGATACGATGCACGCAAAACCCCAGATTCAATAATATATAATCCGTCAGATGGTTCCCCTTGCCTCCAAAGAACATGGCCTGTCGGTGCACTTATTCGTTCCAAATATCCACTGATGGGCTGGAACAGGACTGGATCGATATCACCGTAGGAAGAGAAGGCCTTCCTTAAAGTGTTTATAGGTTCTGCGTTGAAGTCTCGTGGAGGTTCTGACAATACTTCATTGGCAATTGTTCTTGCACCAGCGTCGCGGAGATGAGACCTTCTTGGAGACCGAACGAAAGATCCAACGAGGTGACTGTATTCAATATCCGAGTTTGGACGGCCGGGTACGCCTATGGAGTTATGAATATTGCAAGAACATCCCAAATTTGATAGGAACGCACTTAGAGGAGCCGGTATCTCAACTTTCTGAGCGAGGAACCATGCACGTAGATACGCATTTTCGGTCCCTGTGTAATACAGAGAATTGGTTATCTTTTACTGTGCCAGCGGGAGATGATACACACATTCCATTGCATCGTTGAAAGTAGAGAACAATTCAACACCATTGGCATCCAGTACTTCAACGCTTCTAAGAGCTTTCGCGATGGGTGAATCAATGGTGAACCCGCATAAGACGAGAGTCACTCTTTTCATGACGAGAAGCCGCTGGATGCGAACAAATGCCTCAGCAGCTGACATATCAATTCCGGCGACAAGAGAAAGATCCAAAACAAGGAACTGGATTGGATGATGTTGCCAATAAGGAGCTTCCAGTAGACTTCGTATCGACTCTTCGACATAAGTGATAGTGCCGAAGAAAAGGAATCCTACTGCATGGTTAGTACTTAAATACAATTATGAGTATTCATTCCGACCTTGCAGGCGAACTATGGTTGTCTGCTTTGAAACCTCGCGGATGTATGCCCGTTGAAGACTTGGCCGACGCACAGCGGACATGGCGAGATCACCTGTGTACATAGCTCGTATACTACGGAGCTGAGAATTTTGAACAACAAAGAAGAAACCTAATAACAAAATGCATCAGTGTAAGCTGGACTGATGAGTGTGCCGTCACATACAACAGACGATTATCCCAAATAATACACCAATGACGAAGTCCCATACAGTCATACAAATCATGATACTAATTATCGTAACATATTCAGGCCTAAGCAAGATGTGGTGCTTGAAATTTAATCAATCGATTGCAATAAAATTCGACTTTAACACACCATGTAACGCGATGTCGATTATCCCAAAGAGCCTCCTTCATGAGGTCAATACCCAAAACAAAAATTAAAGCACCAACGAGAGTGACAGCTATCCAGTACGTCAATCAAATAATATAATAGATATCACAAAATTTTATTACTCACGTATAAAAGCAATAGGCCCAGGCCCAATTACAAGCAAGACAGCAGTGGCAATAGCAAGCATAAATCCTGAGATACGGTTGCCGCCTCCAACGCGATAGAATCTTGACAGAGGAAAATTGGGTCAATATTCGCGGCATTATAGCCAAATCTAGAACCAACTAACAGGAGAGTGTTTACATAAACAAGATAGTTAGGACTAGCAAGACAGCTATCAGCATATATTCTAGACGTTTAGACGACTTATCATACACTGTACCGAAAAGGCCGGAAAGAAAGTTGGAATATCCGTGGGCAACAAGCTCTTTATTGGTATCAACATCTTCATTGAGAGAGACGGCTTTCAATGCATTCAAATAAAAAGTCATTATATGGTCCAAAAGCACAAAGAAAGGAAGGACTCACCAAGGGCAGGAACATTGAGAGGAGGATGTAAGATATTGAAAAACAGCCTTAAGCACATTCAGCATCAACAAGTTACAGTTATATATAACTGACTAACAGGGCGAATTGGGTTGGCATTGTTGCCCACAGAGCATTGACATGAATGAGTTTGAAATCTGCATAGGTCAAATAGGTCAGAATTATGTCCATAAGAAAGAAAAAATATAAAGAAATACCAAAATAAGTGTAAAATTTATACCATGGTTCACTGGCGGAAGTGCCCATATCAAAAATCCAACCTGATCGTCTCAAAGCTCCAAGATCCAAACCAGCAGCAAATACAACAATATAGAAAACGACGGGAATAATAACGAAATCTAAGGCAGCAAATTTAGTATGAGCGTAAGAAGATGAGAACTGACAAAATATACTGACAAACAGGGAAAATGAGTTGATGGTGATATTTGTGCGTGATCACTCGTAAAAGAATCGCAATTCCCAAAGGCAGAGTCCAAAGAATAAGATTATGTACGTTGAAGAACATGAATTCGAACGTCTCCCATGTCATTTCGAAGTCGTCTTCAGATATGCGCATGCTAACCGTCAACCTATAGAAATATAAAGCTCAGTCCCAAAGACGGAAGAAGAGCCATCCATAGCAAGTCACAGTGAACGCACCCAGTCTCCATTAAGAAAGCGCCAACACCGCCAATGCATCTATACAAGTATATCAGCGTAAAGGTCGGAACATATGATCATAGGCACACGACCACAAGAAAGGTCATGTATAACCATTAGTGATCGAATTATACGCACCCGACAAGAATATGACGTGGGAAGAAACCTATTATAACACCCAACTTTAGAGCACCGAGGAGGAAGAATGAGAGGCCTATACATGTTCCGGCATCGATGAGTCCATATTGCTTAAGAATTACGATATGAGGTCAAAGAAACCGACCTGTCAGAATTGAACTAAAAGTGTAGGCGACGAGTGTAGTCGCAATAACCTCCAATGGTTGATCCTCACCAATTTGGGCGGCGATGCTGGTCGCGAGAATATGGAAAAATGGCTACAAATGACGCAAAAATCCCGCAGTTTCGATTGAGAAAAAATAGAAGGAACGAGAGAAGAGATGGCAAAATCGACTCACCACAACCTCAATCATCATGCTCCCGTTCGCACCTGTGAAGCCTGAGCCTCCAAATGTGTAAACTAGTTGCGCTATGACCGTGGTCACGAAGAACATTGACACCCCCATTGGCCCCAGATCCGCAAACACGCCTGTCGCAGGGAAGATGATCATTCCATCTGCAGAATGAAACACATATGTCAGTACACGGATCCAAAAATTGCACTCTAAGGAATATTGCTAAATCAAAATAGGAAGATTGATAACCTGTAATGGTAAGTATGATCACGGAACTTGTGAATCCTATGATCAAAAACAGAAGGGAACGCGTGATTTATTTTAGAGTAATTCTCACGATTGCAACTACTCTATAATGCAATAAAAAGTCCCGAGATAAATGACACTCACAGGAAACACCGTCTAGAATATTGAGCAGGCAACCTAGCAAAACGGCGGGTATAGCTTTCACGGCTTTTCGAGCATGTTCCGGTGTTTGCTTGGCCTCTCGCTGAATCTTCGTCTTCAGCTGCATGATGCTAAGATTGAATCGCATTTTTCCCGCGTTTAACTTAGATCCAAGATCCCTATTCTCAAAGAATGTCCGTGGTCCCCAACCTTCTTCTTCGTCGGTCAGAAATGTAGCTTCGTGATCGTGTGAGTTCCCGTTAGCATGATTGCCATTTTTGAATAGAGAAGAGTGAAATTCTGCTGTTGTTAAATGTTGTTGCGTATTCGAAGACACGATGTGATGACGGTTGTGGAGTAAAGGCGTATTTTCATCCAGAACCTGTGTATTTGACGGCAGTGTGCTGAGGGAGTGTGAGGGAGAAGGCCCGAGTTGACGTGCAAGAGATGGAGGGCTGCGCCAGTGCACACGATTCGGAGTCGGTAGTGCCTGGCTCAATGGAAGAGTCCCGGAGTTCGACGGCCGAGGAGTTCCAACTGGTGTTTCGGTTGGAGTAGAATCAATCCCTAGACCAGACTGTTGCGTGGGTGTATCGACTTGGCCTTGTACTTTCCCAGAACTAGAAGAGAGACTCGAAGACCGCGACGACGGAGGCTTGAGCAACGAGATCCCAGAAGGTTTACGTCCTTCTCGTTCAATGCCATCCGATAATTCGGACAGCGGAGGCGGCGGTAAAGTTGCAATAGAGGAACTTAAGCCTGAGCCGGATACAGACGCAGACGCAGAGTTTGGGGATGAAGTAATGTCGCGCAGAAACGATGAAGCCAGACTGCGGGAGACAAAGGACGTTTGGTCGGGCTCAAGATTGAGGTCCAAATCGGAAGTGGAGGATGTCTCTAGAGGCGCTGTAGCTTGAGGAAAGATGAAACCTCCTGTAGCAGTCTCGGACTGTTCTGTGATGGTAGGAGGGATATCTGCTTGTATGGACCTGTATGAACCTACACCGAAGGGCATATTGGAGAGCTGTAGCGTCGCAGCTCTGATAGAATCGGGAGTATGAGGGAAATGCGAGTCCGGAGTTGATATGCTAGGCATCATAGAGGATTGTGCATTATATGATTTAGTTTGAAGGAGTCTGTGACAGTAAATGAATAGCAGCAGTCAGACAAATATTAGCAAAAGGAAGCTAATAACGCGAACGTGCGCGTGAGACAGGATTGCGATATTGGCGAAGGGAGAATCTCGAGTCCTCTCCCGTGAAGAAGCACGGGACGGCAACAGAGAGGTCAGATGGCGTTTACACAACGTCTTCAACCAATCATGCACTCCGCTGATACAGAATTTGGACTCACCCTGCTCTATGCAAAGATGGAGACTCGTTCAACTGATAGCTGAAGTCGTGTATGCCATCTTCTGCGACCGAAAGTCCGTCGAATACTCCTGGAGCGGCTGCTCCCGTATTCTCGTTGTGATCTTCGAGCTGGTCATCTCTAGAATCGTGTTCACCGAACGAAAGTCGACGATGCATGTAGGCCAAAAAAGATGATATCGAATTGGAGTGGTGAAGACGGGTCTGCGAGGCTTTACTTCCACCGACATCATCCATTCTGCTATATATATGCGCAGATGGCGAAGGCTGAGATGTTAATCCCTTAAGGACCCTACGTGCTCCTATACAAAAGTATTCAAATCAATATTGATTTCAGGTGCCAAGGCCTGCAAAATTGCGACATACCGAGAACAAACAGGAGGTTTCTGATATAGGAGAGTCACTCAAGAAACTCTCTATAGAGAAATCCGGTATTGCAGTGCGCTGATGGTCCAATAATCCAAAGCAACCTAGTGAAAGATAAGGGAGAGCGCCAAAAGGGCGTATACACCACCGTGATGAAAACGCCGGCCCGAGCTTTTAGATGCTTCAGATTCCGCCCGGCAATTTCCAGTCATCATTGGTACGAGCCGCGACGTTGTTCAGAACAGAGTACCCGCCATGTCAAATACTATCGCTTTGTAAGTTCAAACAGTGATATTTTGTGATTCTCTGTCTGACTACTCGATAGATACCCCTTGTCTAACTTCACCTTTAGGTCGGGAATCCTTACACACGAAACCAATGACTTCACCTGACCCAGTTATTATTCTCCAGTACGAAGGAAGCACAACCAGAAGAAGATCCGAGCGTCTCTGCGCGTCTGCAGCGGTTACAAAACAATTATGAGGACTTTGGCATGAGGCGTACGGTTGAAGGCATTCTTGTTGTGCATGATCATGGTCATCCCCACATATTGATGCTCCAGATTGCCAATGCCTTTTTCAAATTGTGCGTCTTTTCAGATACTTGATCCATTCATAATATCGTCATATTTTTTGAGAAGATGAAGGGAGCTGTCTCAAACATTGGGGATAATGTTAGAGCGAGTTCCTTGACTTCCAGACATCTCAAGGAATATGGCATTAAAGGGATTTAACTCTCCTCTTT
>Ga0247779_1000578_pt1 | contig 21984 bp, 31 predicted proteins | sample UWRJL221509R5_FD_179925 | JGI IMG/M metagenome (GOLD analysis project Ga0247779, IMG submission 179925) | Plant litter microbial communities from Arlington Agricultural Research Station in Wisconsin, United States - UWRJ-L221-509R-5 | ecosystem: Environmental > Terrestrial > Plant litter >... | reverse complement strand
TTTTACGCGATGATGCAACTGCGCGAGAGGAAAGGTGAGGAGACGTCGTTGTTTTGCTTTGAGAAATTGAATCTTCAGCCATTTTTTGTCCTTGGTATAGATTTTTTCCAGCTTTGCACCACTCGACAAAGGCCAATGTGGCTTCTCCACTATATCCGGAGTATCAGTCGCCCGTCTGCTTCAACCCAAGGTTAAGAATGCACCTTCCTGACAATAAAGATCATTCTGAGAATTTCAAGGAGAAAGAAACTTGGAGCTCACCACAGGCCATATCGAAGAGCATTATCTGGTCGGAAGACATCCTGGAAATTACTTCTTGTTCGATTTGCCACCACCTTAGTGATTATGCAAGTAAGGCAAAATGCCATTGACGCTTTTTTGTATGATACATACTTATTAAACCATGATATCAATGCTAGTCGAATTCCAGGATAGTGCGGGTTACGATATGTTGATCCTACTTTTTTGTAGTACTGATGAAGAGAATATAGTAAGAGATGCATGCTGAACTAAGCAGCAGAGGCGCTAAAGACTCACCTCTTCCACGCCATGCTCTCCATAATTATCCCGCATCGAAGTGGACAATATTCCACTAACGGCGATTCTATCACCTCTTGACATTATTCGGCTTGCCTGGACAACTGACGAACTTGTTATTAGTTTGGCGACGCGACAGAATTGTTTGACAATGACTATACGATAAGGATGAAGTCAGGTGGCCTTTTCGGCGTTATTAAATGACGGTAAATGCCGTTACTAGTTCCTTGCCTTACCATTAGGTCAAAACATGATTTATACACGGACACCGTCTCCAGTCTTTTTCACTCCCTGATTCTCAACTGTTGGTGACTGAGGGAAAATGACTTCTTTCATTATCAAGGCACATGAAGAACGTCCTCTCCACAGAGAATGGGCACAGGATCCGGAATGCTCATTCTGTCGAATCATCAGGGGAGAACTACCTGCTTCGAGGGTCTATGAAGATGATAAAGTCATAGCCATTCTTGGTAAGTATTCTCCACTTCCTTACGCTCGTATTCCTTGAATCCATGTATGTTGTTTTATCTTATTAGATATCATGCCTTTGAGAGAAGGGCACACATTAGTTATTCCCAAAACTCATATATCCCGTCTGTCTGATTTGCCACCTGAAATTGCTGCTGCGGTTGGCTCAACAGTGTCGAAGGTCGCACATGCTCTTACGCTAGGTAATAAAGTAATACAAATGCTAGAGCTTCACTGACGTGTCTTTGGTTTAGCGATGGATCAGACAGGTTTAAACGTCGTATGCAACCAAGAATATGCCCAGGCCGTGCCCCATGTAAGTTAACATTCATTCATTCCCGTCAGTGCATACTCAGTGATATTCCCTCTTTGTGTAAAGGTGCACTATCATATTATACCTGCACCTAAATTTAGACCAATAACAGAGTCGGACAAGGGTGTCGAAGCAACTGATAGTGTAGTCGGTGGACGTGCACCTCTGACTCGGCGAGAAATGCATCAGAAAGAATTTGAAGCACGGGGAGAATTGGACGAGGACGATGCCAAGGTTCTTTTACCCAGAATACGGGCGCATCTTTGAATAGAAAGTTGGCCTTCATTGGATACTTCCTGAAGTTGTACCTCTCCTGCCCTGCTGGACAGAATAAGGACAAGAAACGAGCATCTATGAGACGTGGCTTAAATCAGTTATATCCGGACAGAAACTAGGTATGTAATATTGAAACGCTCCAATAGGTGTATGATCCTTTGTCACTGTATTGACTACTTGTCGCATCCTATTTGAATATACACGATAATCTTGAATCTTGAGTCCTGGCCGAAGAGTGGAATTTATGCGGTCGGAATCAGGGGGACTCGAACATTCAGGGCTCGTAGGCCACAAGTGCCAAAGACCTCGAAGTTCTAAACGTATATTTCTTTACTCTACTTATTATTCTCCTTCGGTGAAATCAGCTGCATGACTTGAGCTATCTTGAGAGGCCGTAAGTAATCCGAATTGGCATTCAATTTATTCCGCGCGACCTAGGGAAACAAGACATCACGTGTAGAACTTGCAGTTTGCAATCGCGCTCGTCACACACATCAGTTGGCACAAACGCGTCAAGTCACATCACGCTCATTTCTAGTTGTCGCTTTCTCTTGGCTCTCCAATCTACCATCACACATATTGACTCTTTGAAATGTCTATCTACAGAGATGATGAAGAAACCCAGCTAGAAACACAGATACTCGATACCCAGGATGAAGTTGATACCCAAGAAGTCGACGATCAAGAAATGAACGATATTCAAGAAGAGTCAGAACTTGAAGAAGCCGAGCCTGCAGCTGAAGTAGCTATTCAGTCAAAAAAACGCGCAAAACGAGAACCTGCAGAGCTACAGAGGGATCCGGGAAAGTCGCTTCTACCTTTTTCCAAAGTCCAGAGGATAATAAAAGCAGACAAGGTGGGCGATTCATACTCTTTCTTGCATTGGCCATTCATTGACATGATTCATCAAAGGAAATTCCTATCGTTGCCAAAGAAGCGACTTTTCTTATATCCCTTGCAACGGAAGAATTTATTAAACGACTGTGTGAGGCAGGTCAACAGGTCGCGAACAGAGAAAAGAGATCGACTGTTCAACATAAAGACATTGGTAAGTTAACGTTCCCGACGTTATAAGCATTTACTCATCTGTACGGATCTAGCTGCCGTCGTTCGGAGGGCCGATGAATTTCTGTTCCTTGAAGGTACGATGAACGATACACCTATGAAAATAAGTCATTGATCTTCCCTCAGAAATAATGCCATGGACAACTGCAGAAGCACCTGCTAGACGGCCTCCGAAAGCTAAAACAACGACTCTGAAAGCAGATGGTCCCACGTTACTGGATCAATTTGTAACCAGTAAAAAGGATGGGGATGCTGAAGGAAACGAGGATATTGTAATGAATGAAGATGGGACGATGGTTGCTGGTAATCTAATAGAATATGATGATGAATGAGTTTAACTGTGGTACTATCACGCGGCCACGGGCCGACGTTCCCGGTGGGGTTCCATTCCCTGTTTTGTTCTCAGAGATTACCCAATGGTTAGTCTTGCCGACTCACTACTATCGTCCTCTTCACCGTGTACAACTTTTTGAAAGACTACGATGAAAGTAGTCTCAACATTCCATCCTTCCTCTTCTGTTATCTCTTCCGTCAAGTGCAGGCTTACAACCAAAGACCTTGAGCATCTAGTGGTCGCAAAGCTCAATCGTCTTGATGTCTATTCTGTAAGACCTCATGGATTGCAACATGAATGTGGTTTGGACATCTGGGGCAAGATATGCTCTGTTAAAGCACTGCCTCTCTCCGTGAGTGGTGCCCTTTCGAAGAAGAACTCTATCTCAATACTAGACAAAGGGCTACGAAGTTCGATCTAATATTGTTGTAATGATTACTCATCCTGAGCCCGAGCTCATTGTCTTGAAATACTCCGAAGATGAGGATAGAATAGGACAATTAGCGATGGCCAGGAGTATCCCCCTCTTCGAGCGTGCTCCACGGCCAGCTGAATTCTTTACCGACGTCTTAATCCATCCATCGGGGAAGTTGGGCGTCGTAAGCTGCTACGCTAACAAACTGAAGGTCATCACATTTAAAGGCGGAGAGTATGTGGAAGAATTTGACGCTACGTACGTCTTGTTATCAGTTCTAAGTCTTACGATGTTGGACTGACATTTAATCCACACAGAATTCCAGAAACTAATATCTTGTCCCTTGCATATCTCCCAATTTCGGATGATGACTTCGCTCTTGCAATTCTTCACATCGACCCTCAAGAACGTCTACAGCTATGTGCGCGCGACGTTGACATAGATGGCTTAGAGATTTCACACAAAGTGTCGACTTTCCTAGCACCAACTGTTATCTCTGAACATTATGTGCTATACCCGACGGACACGCCTTTACATTTGATTCCTGTGCCGCAAGAGAATGCAGATGACGGTATAGAAGTTCGCGAAGATGCATTCCTTGGAGGCATCCTTGTGGTTGGAGGAGATAAGTTTGCACTATACGAGATTCCATCCAAAGACGAACAAGAAAGGCAACGTGGGAAGCAAAAGCGACTTGAAAGTAAGAAGAAAGGTAAAGATGCCGTCGAAGCGGCAAAGGCGAAAGCCAAAGAACAGGAGCGAGGAAATCGTAAGAGAAAGCCTAAAGCTACTCTCGAATGGCCATGGAGTGCAGTTTGGTCGTATGTACAACTTTTATGTTATCCTCGATGGTGTCTTAAATGACATTCTGTAGTTGGACCTCTATCGAGGGGGCACCATTCCGTTTCCTTTTGGGAGATTCATTCGGGAGACTTTCGCTTCTTTCCGTGGAGAATGTCAATGAAATGGGAATGATTCTCCTCCCTCTTGGACAGGTGGGTATTCCAAATTTCCATATAAAACCTGTATGGAGCGGCTACATCTGTATAGACTTCGCCGGCAACGACATTGAACTACCTCACGAATCAAACCGTGTATCTTGGGTCGCATCTGGGCGATTCTCAACTGTTCAAGATTTCAGATTCTTATGTTTCGTCTGATGATTTGCCCGCTCTTGTTGTTCCCATCGGTGTCAAAACTGTATCAGCGGGAAGCTTGGCAGGTGTATCATCCAAGAAGGGCAAGGAAAAGGCCCACGATACCGACATGGTCGTTGACGAAGAGGCATCTAAATCATACTTTGGAGGTCGTATCGTTGATACCACGAAGTCATTCATCACAGTATTAGAGACGTATAAAAACATCGCACCAATCTTGGATGCTATCTTGGTCGATACAGACAATAGTAAACAGGTGATCCATTTCACCATTTCCAACACTGTGCAAGATCTAATCTACATTCCCACTAGCACCAGATTGTAACGTGCAGTGGAGGTGCAAACACTGGATCTGTTAACATCATCAGAAGTGGTGCCGAATACAAAGAGTTGGCATCCATTCCAGGTATCATGAACGTATCGGGTGTTTGGCCTGTAAAGTCGAATTTCAGTGACCCGTAAGGCTTTTGATTCTACTATATAGATTCTATGTTGATTAACAGCCACAGATACGACACTCATATATTTATATCGCTGATCAACGAAAGTCATTTATTCGAAATAAGCAATATCATGGGCAAGACTTCCCTGATACGAGTGGAAGGTGCCTCTTTGGGTGGTCTTGTCACTTCTGAACGGACTCTGGCCTTTGCTCCATTCTGCAGAAGAGAAAACAGTATTTATAAGCCATCCAACTTGGCGGTACAGGTGACTCCGACAGGGGCATACCTCCTGGAATGGGATCCATCAATATCAACTTACACGGAAAGCGCATCATGGATCGCCAAAGACAATATCTCACAAGTGGGAAATACGCCCTTGGAGGTTGTGTCAGCTAGTATCAACAACAGCCAAGTTGCATTGGCGTTGAGTGGGGGCAGAATTGTTGTTCTCTGTATCGAAAATAACGCAGATCGATTTAGACAATTAATGTTCGTGGTTTCTTGGTCTCAGGTACTGAGACTACTACTGACAAAAAAAAACAGGACATATTCTACCCAATCTGAGATTTCAGCCATAACAATCCTACCTCTCGATCCGACAAAAAATTTCTCCGCCGTTCTGACGGTTGCCTATTGGCGTACGAAATCTGTGCAAATCTTCAATCTTGTTGGCGGCACTTTGGTGTCTGACGATCAAAAGAGATCCCCTCCTTTGCCAGCTGTGGTTAGGTCTCTTCTCCTGTACAAGTTTATCCCCGAGCAATCACCTGAAGGCACTGCAAAAGCAAACTCTACGAATGCACATGAAGGGAACCAGAAAGCACCTGAAGCACCTGAAAAACAGGAAGATTACGTTTATCTTCTTGCAGGTCTAGGCGACGGTTCTGTCGCTACTTTACGATGGAAAGATGCAGAATTAACTGAAGAAGAAAAAGCAAAGAATGAAAAGAAAAAGAAAATATTAACAGATCTCAAAATTGTCTCTCTTGGAAATGCTCCTGTGAGCTTTACACCATGTGTTGTCGACGATACAAAATGTGTGTTTGCTGCAGGCAATAAGTCGACGATATTCTTCAGCGACAACGGCCGTCTTGCGAATTCTTCCATAACACTAAAGGTGCGGAATCCATGCTATCTATGATGAATGTAATTTTACGTTTGTACAGGAAATATCAGCATTATCGAGGTTGCACACACGAATGTTCCCTAACTCGCTTATCCTTGCTGCCCCACACGGCTTATTCATCGGCTCGGTTGGAAATCTCAAAAAGATGAATATTCGTTCAGTGAGCTCTTTTGTTACTTTTGAAGAAGAAAAAATTGACTTCAGATCGTAACACTCTTAGGCCTTCTTCGGGTCCAATAACCCTCGAAGAATCGTCTACTCACAGACCCTCAAGGCCTTCGGTGTATCTTGCATTCAGCTCGCTCCAGGGAAGGTTGGTGATAGCATAATAGGGAGAAGCTCATTCCACTTGCTAGATGACTCTACCCTGGCTAGTTAGTACTTTTCTTGACGAGTATCGACAAATCAACTAACTCTCTTCTACGTAGCCCTGGCAGAGTACTCATGTGAGGAGGACGAAGAAGTTACGTCTCTAGTGTCCTTCACAAGCGAGGAGAAACCCTTCTTTTGTCTCGGGACCATGATCTTCAAGGCCGACGAGAAAGAACCTTCATCCGGAAGGTTGCTTGTCTTAACAGCATATTCAGGTGCCGTCTCAAGGACATCGACCCTGGAAATCAGTGTAGTGGCTTCAGCTGAAGTTAAAGGCTGCGTGTATGCTCTTCAAAACGTGGACGGAAAACTCGTGGCGGCAGTGAACTCATCGGTCCGCTATTTTATTTTTATTTTATGAACTTTTTGCGATATTGACTGTGGACGATAGATTATTTTGTACGATTTCGTGACCTCATCTCAAGCCGAAGGGCAATCTCTTAGGTTGAAGAAGCTGGCTGAATGGAACCATAACTACATGGTTACTAGTCTAAGCTCTTTCAACGATCATATCGCTGCCGGAGATCAGATTAGCTCTGTTTCACTGCTCAAGGTTGACCAAGATAAGTTGGTCTCTGTTGCAAGGGACTATGGACCGCTTTATCCTATATCTGCCGAGGCAATAGACAGTAGAAACATCATCGCTTCCAACGTTAGTCGCATTATAGTTTCAGTGAGACAGGGCTAACGATGTTTATCGCTTAATAGGACACCCTTAACATCGTTTTATTCACTCTTCTCAAGAACATGCGCAGTGGCGAGGTTTTGGAGAACGTGGGCTACTATCATCTAGGCGACTTGGTCTCAAAATTCATCCGTGGTATGATGGGCAAATTTATTGAAATACAACTGTTAACAATTAAAATTTCATGTAGGTTCTGTTTCAATTCCAAACACGACGGAAGGCGCGGAGCCACAATATAATCCAGAAATCATGTTCTTTACGTCATCCGGGAAGATAGGGGTGATAACAGACGTTCAGGATATTGAACTTTCGTTACACCTCACTGAACTTCAGAGAAATCTAGCCGCAGCCATACCAGCTGTTGGTGGTACCAGCCACACAAGATACAGAGCACCAAAAAGCACCCGTGGAACTAGTGATGCGGATGGTTCTGCTCGTGGATTCGTTGATGGTGATTTCCTTGAACAGTTCCTCAGCATTCAATCTTCACCTGAGATATTGTCAAAAGTGATGAAGGGAGGAAGTGCTCCAGAGGCCCTCAGACTCACGCCGGAAGAGATATCGAAGATCCTGCAAGACTTGCAAAGCTTGCATTGAAAGACGGGGGAGACTATAGGGAAGATTTTTATTTTACTCGTAGATCATGTGTATTTTGAAAGCAAAGTGTATTCAGCAGTTGTAACATTAAATTTTATTTACATCAAGAGCTGAGACAGGAATTGGGTTTTTCAACGCTCTACGTAAAGCGGAAAACATGATATCATTGGATGGTATGCTAATAACAATAATACGAATGACAAATGAAGGGGCAGCAGAAGCATCAAGGGTATAGCTATGGGTGATAGGGGATATAGTTTACTAGGGAATGGACAAAGAGTCCATTGGAATGAGCGAATGAATGCATAAGTCCGAGAGTATTAGTCGCACGGAGCGGTTAAGAAGCATTATTAATCACCACAGTGATCGTAAATACCACAGGGATGACTGGAAGAAGGAAAGACCAGGGAATTCCTGCAGAGCTGAGGGGTTAAGATGACCTTGGTCAATGTCCACAGCTGTGGGTGGGGCAAAATAGAAGCCAGCAATCAGAACAAGATAGCTGTATATTTCAAGTCATTATTATTATTATTCTCCAGCAAGAAGGAAAACACGAACCTGAGAATGAGAATGCTTCCCCGGTGATAATTACCCTTAGCCTCGATGTAGGTATAAGTCATCAAGAACATTGATAGGATAATTGCAATAACGTCCCATCTTGGGAAAATGAGGCTGTAGACGAATCCTTAATAAGGAGCAACTCAATGAGAATGAGAGACGCGTACGAAAAAGTCTTTGCAACTTCGCCCATGTTTACAGGATCGTACCAAGCAGAGAATGCAACCATGGCAGGAATTTGGAGCAGGCAGACTTGGAGAGCGTAAGCAGAACCAATTTCCATACTGTGCACAAAATATTAGACACATGTGTCCAGACACAAGCAAAAAAGCCATACCTTAAAGCGATATTGCCGTTGAGAGCAAACGAGATAGCGTTCATGAATTCGGTGGTATTTGGAACAAGAGCAAAGAGGGTTATGCCCAAGAACTTCTCGTCGATTCCTGAATCTTTTAAAACGACATCCACAACATCAACCAACAGTTCTGTAGGAAGATAATGTAAATATATGCTTGATAAACTTTTTTTTTTCAAAACATACCAGCAATAATCGCATACAACGCTGTACAGGCCAACAAGACACTAGCACTAGTAGTCCTGCTCCAAGAGGGTGCATCATGCCCACCAGCTGCTTCATGTTCATGGGCAGCGCGAATGCGTCCTGGTGCATGGGTTTGCTGGTGTCGAAGCGCACTGACTGTAGCAACTGCCACAGCCCGTGTGAAGTCATCCGTCGTCATCTGGTCTGGCAAATGGACATTTCGCAGATCAGTATTCTTTACGGCATGATCAACGCTCTCCAATACAGGCACGAATCCTGTTTGTTGTGCAGCTGTGGCATACGAAACCCTTCGTTGGAACGCCGGGGAGGTTGTGACAGGCCGGATGGTTGGCGTTGTCCCAGAGTTGGACGCAGATGCTTCCCGAGGTACAGGAGTCTGAGTACGAGAAGGGAGATTGCTATTTTGTGCATGCAAATTGCTTGCCTTAGTATGAAGAGTAGGCGGCTGTTGTTGAGTCCCACTGGTTGCGGTACTTTGGCCAGGGTGTATAAGCTTGTTGTATAATGAAATTCTATGACTAGGAAGTTCCATAGGTTGGAGCAGTTGTTGAGGGTTCTGCCAGATTTGAGTCGCATGAGTTCGAAGAGAGAACCAGAGACCGATAAGGTATGACTGAAAATAAGAAAAATGAGTGACTGGAAACTTTTGGCAAAAATTGTACCTACGAGAAGAAGCACGGCGGCACAAAAGTACATCAGGCTCTTGACAGTAGACTGATAGAATGGATCATCCACTGGGTCGGGATGTTTATAGTAGCAATGGTCACAAATCCATGGAGCATCTCCAGGTCGATTGGGCGATGTGGGGCATCCTTGGCAAACCAATTGGAACTGAATTGAGTCAGTAAACGACGCATATGCAAAGAAAAAGAAGGAAACAAAAACTTACATTACCATAGGTTTGATAGAACAAGGTAGGGGCAAGAGCACCAATGATAGCCATGATTAACATCATACTAGTGACACCAGCACTTTTTGCATTGAACTTCAATTCCTTACGCCGTAATGCGCCGCTGCACATACTCATACCGGGCATAAGCAGAACACCAGCTAGCAAGCTGCCGACAATGGACCCTTCTACTAGATGCCCTTTTCCTTGAGTAAGAGCTATGGAATACAGAATAATTTCGATGATGGAACCAAAAGTCGCGTTGATAACCGCACCCATTCCGATTGAAGATTGGGCAGAGATAGAAGCGACAGCCATTCCGATGAAATATGATAATGGAATCACGCTGCAAAGACTGAGGACGAAAATCACTGCCTGGGAAGCAATAAATGCGAGGAAGGCAGGGACGTGTTGGCCGTGATGTTCCATCTTTTCGACAATGGGCATAAGAACAAACCCATCAAAAATTACGAAGAACACCACCGGGATCAGGTTTACGAATAGAATGTTAACTCCCCCTACAGTGTACTTGTAGTATTGTAACCCAACGGCACGGTAGGTACAGAGTAAGACTGTCGACGTTGGAGAACCAGACGGAGCGATCTGCCCTTCAGACAACCGCGTATGTTTTACAGAGAATTGTGCTGGTATCGTGTTTTCACCTTCGCGATCCCCGAGGTTTTCTTCCGAGGTAGGTTCACTAGCGACTACGACGACCGGAGGAGCAGCGCAGAATCGAATTCGCGTAGGTTGTGTAAATAGATGTTTAATAAGCGCCCAGTTGAGCTTTGCCATTGGGATAGTAACCACTAGTGCCCAGCAAATCATGCATACAAGAAGCATAAGCGGTGCAATGATAGAAATCATGGCGAGCCAAAAACATAGCTTGCCAATGAGGTTGCCCTTCTTGGGTTCTTCCGTATATACGTCATCCGTAGGTGAGGCCAACAAAGCAGTCGCTGTTCCGTATGATTTTATTGGGGGCGGAACTTGTGAGGCACGATGCCCCAGAAGTGCAGTACTTTCACGAGCTTGTTCGGGTAAGAAAGAAATATTTACTGAGTGATTGCCGATGTTGTTCGTGGAACCCTCAGAAACATTTGGGCGTCTGACCGTTGAATCGCCGTCTCTTTGTGGTGATACACCGCGAATAGTGTTGTTACTATCGCTCCAGCGCCGGGGGTGCGGACTTTCGTCGTCGTCTTTCGTGTCGTTTACATCGTGTACGTCTCCCTCAACGTATTTGCCGAAAGGCCAGAAGAGGTACCATCCTAAACCGTAGACGAGGTTGGAATAATGTTCTCCGCCTTGTGGAACAAGATAGAGAACGAATGACAAAATGATACAAACTAGACCTAGCCACCACCCAAAAGCAATGGCCCAGAAGAGATTCCCAGGGAGAAGGTGTCGTTCAGCCTGTGCTGATGGAATCGAATGCAGTGCCTCGTCTGCATGACGCGTCACCGAGCGACTTTTCTTGTAAAGTGCAGGTTTCCAAATAGGAAGACCGAAAGGGTGTTGGACGTTGATAAGAGACTGGCGTTCTTTGAGTGTTGTTATTGGGTCACTGTCTCCCATGTCTTCGTCGCCCTCTTCCTCATCATCGTCAGGGCTGGCCGGTGCCTTGCCGCGTCGATGAGCAGGAGTGCGACTGCCTTCATCGTCATCATCATCATCCGCGTCCTCATCAACTTCTTCACTTAATATGTCGTCATCGCGGTCGCGGTACCCGCGGTTGGTTGCCTGCGAGCTGCTAACGCTGGTGCTTCTAGCAGCACGTCTATGGGAGTGTGCGGAAGAGTTTCGCACAAGTATTGGGGATGGATGAAACTGAGCCGTAGGAGAGCTTGGTGACTGCTGAGGGAAATATGAAGTACCCTGGTGGTGGTGGGCAGGGGTATCAGTCGCAGACCACTGGGAGCTGCGGCTTACAGACCGCTGCATAGCAGAAAACGGATTCGGAGTAGGAGTAGAAGAGAGAACAAAGGATTCATCATCGTCTGTGGCTGGGGATGGAATGTTAGCCATGACTGCAGAGGGGTCGTCGTTATTGTCGTCGACCAGCGCAACAGAGGAAATCCAAAATGGGTTTATTCACTCCAAACTAAGCCATCGGCATTTGCCGGAGAGTATAACCAATCTTATCTAATCTACACATCGCACTACTTGCGCAACAGTTTCTCGTGAAGCTGAGCCCCCTTCAGTTTCGCTCGCAAGTACTCCAGTCGCGCATCATATCGTTGCTGTACCTCCTCTCGTCTTCTCCGTATGTCATCCATCTCCGTCTCCACTTCATCAGGCTCCATCCGTATTGTAGACGCCCTCTCGTCCTCTAACACCGTGTTCATCGGTTGGTGTCCCATGCTCCTCGCCAGGCTGATGTTGGAACTGCTGGCCGCTTTAAGGTGCCCATGGGAGAAAGAGTGGGGAAGAGTGGGGACTGGCGGCGCGGCTACGGCCTTGCCAGATTTCTTGTCCGAGGTCACACTAGATGTTGAATTTTTCCTATGCAATGACCCTGGCCGCGAATGGGTAGCTGGCATAGACACAGAAGGATTCAGCTGGGTTTTAGATCGAGTTGTTTTCTTCGCGGAGTAGGCTGAACGCGCCAAAGAAGGTGTTACAGACGATGTCCCAGAACGCATGGACATGGTGTCATCTGCTAGATTTATGCGCCGTTGTGATCGCGCCTCCGCGGAATCCACTCCCCAGTTGGACTCTGTGTTACTGCTTCTTCCAAAGTCGGCAGACCGAAGTGATGGCCGTACATGATTTCTCTGAAATTTAGCGAGTGCGGTCACTTCTAGTCCATTGAAAGCATCCATCAACCGTCTGGCCTCGGCTTCAACATTCAAAATCTCTTGTTGTATTTCTTTTGCACTGACTAGATGGTCCTCGTCGAAAACATTATATATGTTCATATTCCGAGTTTCCTGCCCTATGGCACGGTTGGGAAATGAAGATGGTGGTGTCGCTAATTTTCTTATGCTCCCTGTGTGAGATCTAGGTGCAGGAGATTTTGGCGGTAAGTCTCCTTTCTCGCGATCAGAGCCCGGACGTCGAGAAGATATCGAAACTGTATCTGGTTGTCGGGATGCAGTCGTTCGCACGGAAGAGTTACTTGATTTCTTTGATAACGTTCGAGGTAACCTGAAGAAAGATGTATTCGAAGTTGATGACCAAACGCTGGCCGTGTCGCTGAGGTCTTTAGAACCAGACCGTCGTCCAGTCGCACGTCGGAAAAGGTCAGCTACAGCGGAGCCTGCAGATGTTCTCGAGGTGATGGATGCCGGTCGCGGTGTTTCCACTTGAAAATTTGACAGGGGCCGTGTCGATGCGGCTATAAAATGACAAAATAAATATGGAACGGGAAAATGAAGGTAGATCCTCACGTCGGTCGGGTGTAGCACCTCCTTTTCGAGGACGGGGACGAGCAGGGGCTATTGGGACAAGTGGAGCTTCTGTTGGAACCGTGGCGTTACTCGCAAACCGCTCGAATAGGTTCTGTCGTAGTAGACGATACTCATCATCGCTGTTACCATGTCTAGTTAATTTACCATTCCGTGACAAAAAATTCATTCAATTACTTTAGTAACCCCTCAGAGTTTGCCACAGCAAGTTCATTGAGCCGCTGTGCTAGAGTCACTCTAACAAAGTATCATGTATCAGATCTAGCACAGACAGTGTGAGGAAGTAGTGCGTACGTGACAGTATCTGTAGTCTTCCGGGGTGGGGTTGATGGGGTATTGATGCTTTCCGTCTTCGCATGAAAAGAGGGACCTGGGGTATCATGATGTGAACGAGATAATGGGCTGGGTGGAACTCTATCCGTCGGCCGCTTCTTCGCGGATGGAGGTGGTGTCGCCGGAAGGGGTCGTTCATTACGGAGTATGCTAGGCCCGGCTTCTCGACGGGAAGGACTGAGTATACTTGGACTGGATGCAACGGAAACATTTGGGTTTGAAAGAGCTTGAGCAGCTGATAAACCTCCAATAAAAGAAATAGCAGTTTGATCTTCTCGCTCCTTTCCTTTCTTTCCGTACTAAAACCCACACATGAAATGTGGCAATACAATCATGACCAAAGGGTAAAATGAACAGCATGAAGGATGATGTCGTAAATGAAGATAAAAAACGCGCTTTAGCTACCGCCAAAACAGTGGAGATGAACAGAAACAGCACGCACGAAACGCGACCGGATGACCTGAACGACAGAGGTTTTGTCGTTTACTGCCCCGCCACTGCTGGCGACGCCGACAGCAACCTGGTAGGCGTCGTTATCTTCAGACTTTTTTGAGAAGAAGCCCATGTCTTCATGCTACCGGGAAAATAAGGAGGTAGCAGAGGGATGGCGGGGGCGGGGAGTGGAATTGGTCGTGAAGGGATGAAGCACGAGGCAGGGTCGGGTCGTATATTTGTAAATTGTTGCCCAATGGGGTTTCCAATCCTCTGCAAATGCCTTTTTTTGGCAAGACCACTAAATCTCCATCTCTACTTCTTACCACCGTTCACCCGAGTACAAAGTGCGCATGATAGCTCTCTTGACATAACAGAATCATAACTTCTAATTAGACTCCTTTACAGACAAAATTTATGATCTCTTTCCCTTATAGAAAGTACTCATTTCCTTCACAGTCTGCCCGAAACCTTCAGTAACAACTATTCTACTCCCAATCCATTTCGGCAATTTATTCCGGATAGATGAAGTACCGTATCTTTTATCCAGTAAAAGGAGGGAAGCCCAATCATTGCGATGCCGTATAGCTCGTCCTATATCATTCGGACTCGCATTGGTAATCTGCTTCGAAGTGATCATTATAGAGCTCACCTATACTCTGATTAACGGCATTCATACACATATTCTCGTACAGCTCCATGGCTGCATCTTTCTGGCCTTTCTCTCTCGTCTTACCTGAGGCTAACAATTGTTCTTCCAGAGACTTGACATATTTCATGCGCTCCCTAAGTTCTGGAGAACCAAGGTTGGCAAATGGCAGGCCGACAATAACCACACCACGAGCAAGATCGTCTGCAAAATTAAGGCCCTCAGATAGCTTTGCACCAATGACTGCGAAGAGCATCGCTCCTCCTTTCGTCCTCTCATCCGGTGGCTAAAATAAATCAGGGTCAAATGCGATTTTCTCTCTCTTTCTTGTTCTAGTCACTAACCTGTTTCGCAGCCAAGGCGTACTCTTGAAGGACATTATCGACCAACGAACCTTCCTCCGGTTCAAAGAATACCTACCCGATAATCAGTGTTATAAAGTTCAAATATTAGCCAAAGCTCACCAACCTTTTTCTTAGTCGCAAACTTGTCCAACGTCTGACTCTTCGTCCAGTGCGTTTTCACAGTGTTTAGGAACCGATATGATGGGAAAAAGATAATCATCCCAGCTGGTATTATGTTTGCGAAATTCAACAAAATTTGGCCAAGTTGTGTAATCTGTTTTCCAAAATTTAAGAATAATTTTAAGAGAGAATACAACACACAGCGAATTACAATTGCTGGGTCTCCCTGTTTGTCCGCCTTAAACTCCAGCTCATTCCCGCTCGGTCCTTTGCTGATTACCAACGTCTGGAGATTCGTTTCAGGTATAATATGCCCGCAAGAGAAGGTCGTTATTTTATCACTAGGAAGATGACTAAAAAGTTGGCTTATAACATCGGACATCTGATGAACAAATAGGCATGTTTGGGAGTGAGTAACACGATTCCATAGAACGCTGCGTATCATCTTCGCACTCACAGGCGACATAGTTCCACCAGCTAAAACAACAGATCTTGCTTCTTCTACGACTTCTTTGAAGTGAGGCGCAGGGTTCAAGAGTTGGTGTTTTATTTCAATAGAATCTATGTTCCCAGGAAGTTTGTTCACTGCTAAAGTGATTCGCCCATCTGGTAAATCATTTATGAGTATAAGCTGACAGTAGCGATATCGACAGTTCACTATACCTGCACTGGCGTTGGTCAGAGAGAGCATAAATGATTCTACGACGTGGAGAGGAGGTATCTTGCCGCGTCTGCCTTGTTTTTTCACATGAGGATCTGCTACACAGACTGAACGTGAAACTCAGAATATATTTTCACTATGTCAACGACGCACCTGAGTCCTTCTCCGCTTGTTTATCGCAGTATCCAGATATTTTCCTCGCGACCTACAACATATTTCATCTTTAACTTCGTTAAGCTTCAAGTTGCAACCGCCTACTTTGCTTCGCTTCAGGTACGCTTCAACCTCTAACAAATTGATACCAGCAACCCTCTTGCCCAACCTTTCCATTAGTTGAGCAGCTGTCATTATCTCCGTTTTCTCTTGTTCCTTCTCCGTTGATCGAGCGTCTCGCCATGTCTCGATATACTTTTTTAAAGTATCAAGGAAGACTACCACTCTTTTAAGCTGGAGCATGTTTGCCGGTGACAACTTATTCTTGAATTTGGAAACATAAGCGCAGACTTGTTCTAAAGATAATGACAAGGTAGAATAGGTGACGCGTGTGGTGGATAAAGATAGGAGGGTGGGTATCAAGTCTAAACAGCAGAGTTACGTTGAATAGAATTCAATAAAAGATAAAGGAAATGACGAACTGTGAGCTTCATCGATTAGTACGATTTGGCCGGTCAGATCTATTCCCAGTGCTTCTCGGGCAGACTTTTGTAAAAGTAAGTTGTATGGGAGAGTAACAAGCTTCGAAAGAGATTGTGAGGACTCAATAAGGCATGTCGCTTACTTATATTCTCTTACCTCAGCTTGTGGTATAGCGCGACGCGAACCAAAATAAGGACACGTATTCGAAAGTCTACCAGCTACAGCAAGGTCTTCGATATCTTTCGGTGATGCCTGGGGAGCATAATGAGTACACACTTTGCTTGACAATAAAATGAATGTCTACCAAAATTTGGTCCCTAAAATCCAGCATTTTCTCTTCTTCTCCAATTGGCGGAAGATACTGGCACCGTTTGCCCTCCTTCTCTATACACGATGTGCTCGACCATTAAAGTAAGCCAATCCGCACGCATTGACTAAGACTAACCTCCTAGAAGCTCTCGACACGCCTCGTCCAGATCGGTCGCTTTAGCACGAAGGTTGTCATTAATGCACAGTTGCTTTCTCGAGCCTAAAGACACAGCGCGTGTGCTATGGCCTGGGCCGGACTCCTCATCTTCATCTGCATCATCGATATCGCGCTTCCGAGGAAGGGACGTACTACCAGAATGATGATGATTATTTATTACAGGTTTCACCTTCAACTTCAGTTTGCTCAGTTCGGGTAACACTTGTGAGAGCTGAGAGTGAGTTCGAGAGGCATAGTATATTTTTGTGCACATTATGTCTTCCTCGGGCAGTCCTGAACTAGTTTTTGACGATTTATGTACTCTGTACATGAAGTTGATTAGTAAAATATAAAAGGCCAACAAAACAAACAAAAAATTAACGCGCACTTGTCCATCAGAGCTTGCAACGCAGGGGATATCGGTATCTTATCCTCATCCTCTGGCTGATCACTCTCCGGAAGGAACTGGTCATCATTTTCTTCTTCTCTAAGTGTGCTCGTTGAGGCCTGGCCCACTTTCTATGAAAGAAACCCTCAGAGGCCGAATGTGGTACTATGTGGAGTCCTTCACATACTAGTTTCTTGATTACTCGCCCTTTCGAAGCACGCCGCATTAGTTCCTCCCTTTTCCGCGCTTGAGCCAATCTCTCTTCATATTCGCGCTCATCAGCTTCCATTTCCCGTCTTATGCGTGCAATAGTCTGCTCAGTGACCCAGTCCTTGGCTGCATGAGAGCATATCACGTTGATATACATGTCTGAGGATAGAAAAGGACGCACCACCAAGGTTACCATCCCCAACGATCTCTTTCATCTTTCCCTTTCTTGCACGCTCCTTCTCATCAGAAAGCCACGTAAGTGCAGAGCAGAGCAGAGTGAGTGTTTTCCCCTGTAAAAAAGTATAATCAGACAACGCTGGCTGTATCATAAACAAGCTCACCGTGCCCGTTGGACTCTCAACAATCGTCACTTTCTTCTCTTCGATAGATTCGTATAAATGACGCATAAGAGATGTTTGTATGTCATATGGAGGATTATATGGGAACGCAGGGAAGTCTTCAGGAGTTGGAAGATGTAGGTCCATGTTGAGGATGGTCGCTTTACAAGGGCAGGTTGCGTGCGACTTAAGAATCTCGCTTCAACACGCGACGCGTACAAATTTACGGCTGCGCCAGGCGGAAATACGGGCACGTGCTACGCGTTCAGGGGGACAAATATGACGTCATAAGCCTAGATTTGTCGGCAGGCAATCCCTGTCGTTGTGGGATGCACAATGGACCAATGGCGCCATAGATGACTCGATGTCCAAGGCTCAAGGCTGAATAGATGTACATGAAGCTGTATTAGCCTAGTGAATTGCAGCAGATGCAGGACAGATTAAATACAGCTTGGATGTATATATAAGCGCAATACTATTAGCATATACAGGAAAAGAACACTGGTGTTTTGTATGGTCCTTTCGAGGGATGGGTATTCAGATATTCCTGACCGGAAACGAGCCTTGATCCATGCGATGTTCGAAGAGCACTCATCCGTTACATCGCAAATAAAACAGACCACAGCTCATGAGAGTTGATGAAGGGATAATACCTGCACTCATCCTACTCCCGTCAAAATAGTCAATGTCTTTTCCATCCATCCAATTTCTCTTCTAATAACCTGCAATCTGTTGGATCATCGTCGTTATCCATCGCCGTAATGTTCATCGTTAATCATTATACATCCCCGTAGAAATCCTTCAACCAAATTTGTGCTTCGTTGTACTCGACTTTCACTCGCTTCAGCAGCTTTGCAAGAAGCTTGAGTGCAGCCTCAGCAGACAACTCATTCCCTGTCTCCTCGTCGTGGCATTTGCCGGTGTTTTGGATCTTTTCGCATGTGTTCTTCACTCTGGAAAGTCCAAGAGCTGCCGATGAGCCTTTCAGGAAATGTCCTAGTTCCGATAATCGTTTAAGATCCTGAGCAGCACTGTTTCAATGAAATAAAACATTAACATGCATCTCCATGCTTGACACACAGCAACACTTACAAAGCTTTATCCATATCTTCAAATGTCCTAACAGCCTGGTCAAAATAGTCCCAAACCATAGGCTGCGAGAAATCATGAGAGTCTTCGTCCTCGTCAAGCTCCAGTAGCTGGTTGAACGTTTCTTGGTCTATGAGATCTGTGACCGGACCATCATCCGTATCCTAGGGATTAAAAGTTCAGCAACTTTTATTCACCGAGTACAGCAAACCACAGCACACTCGCAGATTCACCAAAGAAGTGTTTCTGCGGAGGGTATTTCTCATAACACGAAATAAAACGATGCATCATATTCACCTCTTCGGGCTCAGGTCCAGGCTCCAGTGGCGCGGATTTGGGAGCAGACTCAGGAACGGCAGGAGGTTTATCTTCTGTGGGGTTTTCCTTTTCAACAAGCTTCTCTGCAGGCTTGATGGGCTCCTTAGGTGGTCCGTCTGTAGACAGCGATGGGAGAACGGGCGGCTGTGGAGATATTGAGCGCCGAGTGGGAGCTATGGTCGGTCCATCTTTAGCAAGCTCGTTCGCAGGCATATAGGACGACGAATAAAGCAGAATAATTCAAGAATGAGGGGGATAGTGACTGGAGTAAATACGAAGCTTGCTATGCTGTGAGAGCAGGACCCAACTGGTAATTGGATTCGAGCACCAAGATTTATCGACCACTAATAATCAATCAGTCACACGCTCGTTTCTCATCTATTCCTCCGTCACAAGGGATTGGTGACCTCATATAACTTATGCCACTTGAAATAGATCTACTCGAATGTATACACGTGATTCAGATTATCTCTCTTCTCCGAAGCTCTGCGATTTCCTTTTTGTCATACCCCAGTTCTTCCATTACCTGAATGGTCCAAGAGGTTAACAATTTTCAGGGTCCAAAAACACAACAAAAAAACACACACTTCTTCTGTGTGCTCAGATAGCCATGGCGGTGGGAGTCGCACTTCCATTTTCTGACCATTATACGCAACAGCAGGTCCTACCAATTTGATTTTACCTGCACGAGGGTGCTACATACGTATATTTAGATCTGGCGGACGGGATTAGCGGGAAGGTCGCTCACCTCGACTTCTACCGTCACCTTTCTCGCAACGGCCTAGATTCCAGATTTGAATTAGTCTTCCTAATAATGCACGCGTTTCAATGTGGAAGCTGACCTGAGGATGCTCAAAAGTTTGTTTGATGTTATTAATCGGTCCAAATGGCACTCTGCAGTATGATCAGTAGCGTATCTTGACCTATGACGATGATCACAATTTACCCCAGTCCAGTGAAACGCTCCAACCAGAACTGTTTATCGTGCTTCATAAGTTTGTCTGTTATAATCCTCAAAAGTTCCGCCCGATTTTCCACGCGGGCATCGTTTGTCGCAAATTTAGGATTGGTAGCTATTGATGGCTCTTCAAGCACCTTCTCAGCTAGAGTTTTGAACTACCGAGGATATTATTTCCCATTGGCAACGGTTGTCCAATCCCAATTGCACGGTAGTACCCGGAGCCGAAGCACAGCGGATTGGGTTGTGTTATTTGGGGAAATTAGGGAGATAGAAAACCAGACAATGTCAATGTCAATAAAAGGAACCTCTTGGAAAGAAGAAAAAAGGCTAGACGCTTACCTGTCTGTTATTCCCTGCACCAATCATTAAGAATCCGTCTTTACATGGAAAGACTTGGTAAGGGACAATCGATGGATGAGCTGTCCCATGCCTAGAAGCTTCTTTGCCTGCTATCAAGTAATTGGACGCGATATTTGCCAGCCCGGCGATCTGTAAGCTCATGGTCAATTTTACTACATAGACCTGGTCTAGGTAAGACTAGGACTATGAGTCCTGACCTGAGATTCAAAGAGGTTACAGTCAATCCAGACTCCCTTCCCAGTTTGTTGGCGTGATAGGAGAGCTGCCATGATCGCTCCATGGGCATATAGACCAGTAGCAATATCTGTCGCAGCTACACCAACTTTAGCGGGTGGACGATCAGGTTCTCCTGTGCTACGTAATATAAATTAAAAAAAGATATGAATACACCTGTCTTGTGTAGACGTAAACACGTTTCGGACAAAATAAAACATACATATGCATAAGCCCTGCCTCTGCTTCAATTATCACATCATATCCAGCTGCGGTCCTGTAAGGCCCGGTCTGCCCGTAACCTTCACATAGTAGATAGTACAGAAGAAAGATTATCCATATTGTCAGAAAACACAAGCAAGACCAGAAGGAAGTTTAGTCTGACTTGTAACAACAAATACACACCTGTTATTGACGCATATATCAAGCGTTCGTTAATCTTCCGACAGTCCTCCCAGCCTAGTCCCATAGAAGCCAGTTTGCCTGATACAAAGTTCTCCACCAAGATATCGGATGTTTTGACTAATTTCCGGATTATCTCCAGACCTTCAGGTGTCTTTATGTTTACGGTCATAGAGCGCTTGTTCCTATTCACTGCTAGGAAGTACGCAGACTCTGGGGGAAGATGTCTGGAAGCTTCAGGTGCAGTCTGAGACATAGGCGCAGATGGGGGATGCCATGAACCTACAGGAAGAAATTGTCACATAAGTTTGAGGTATTCCAGAGAGAAACTGAGTATTTTTATTGGGTTGCGTTGGAGCTTGAAATTGGGAACGCGGGCAACTTACGGGTATCGTCTCCCCGAGAAACCTCCTCAACTTTGATGACATCTGCACCGAGGTCGGCCAGCAACATTGTAGCGGTCGGTCCCGCAAGAACGCGAGTTAAATCGAGGATACGTACTCCCTTAAGTGGTGGTGGAATTCCAGGACCATATGGAATAGCAGGCGTAGGTGCGGGCGATGAAGAATCTCTTTCGTACGATCGTGTCTGCACCTTGCCAATGGAGGATAAATGGGACGGGCAACGGTGCCAAAAGTAACTATAAAGACTGTTTACGCCTATTCTGGCTGAAAGTGTACTCGACATGGTGCTGTAGAGACGGACTTAGGGCATTTGACAAGGAATGACAAGGGTCGTGCATCTCGTGAGTCGTGGATGTGGCAGAGGAAGTTTGCCGGCGGGTAAACTATTCTCGGCAAACTGAGTGCACTTGTATAGTACCGGTCAGCATTCACTTTCAACAAACTGCATAGAAG
>Ga0247779_1000577_pt1 | contig 22000 bp, 17 predicted proteins | sample UWRJL221509R5_FD_179925 | JGI IMG/M metagenome (GOLD analysis project Ga0247779, IMG submission 179925) | Plant litter microbial communities from Arlington Agricultural Research Station in Wisconsin, United States - UWRJ-L221-509R-5 | ecosystem: Environmental > Terrestrial > Plant litter >... | reverse complement strand
ATTATCCAACATATGGATTCCATTATCCAACATATAGATCACATTATCCAACATATGGATTCCATTATCTAATATATGAATTGCATTATCCATCATGTAAGTACAATCATCCTATATACATGTTCGGTTGTCGAACATATACATATGTATCATGTTGCAAAACATGATATATGTATCGGCTAACATGCCGATGCTTGCCGGCGACCTCTGATTGCCATTACAGTCCCGTACCCTGCCTGGATCGGCAGTTTGCCAATCAATTCGGGGCACGGCATGTTCATGTCCATGGGCGTGTCCGGACTTTGCCTTCGAGCATGAAATATTTGCCGCATATATATGCACATGGACATGCCGCGCCCCGAATTGATTAGCGAACTGCCGATCCAGGCAGGATATGGGACTGTAATGGCAATCAGATGACGGCGGAGTTCACCGGAGTTTAATGAATAATACTGCCGATCACCGGCTCCCAATGTCCACTGATGTACACTGATGTCCATCAGTATACTTTCCACCGCCGCGCATATGACTCAAACATGGGATCAGACACAAATGATGAATAATGATATATTATTATAGATTGATCAATGAATGGGTCATGTCATGGATGATAAATTAATAAAGGTGGGAATGGATAAAGGATGGACGACGAAGGAATGAAATATTATAGGCCCAATGCGGGGAATGAATAAAAAACAAAAAATCCGCGGTGAGAGACAATGAATAATGATGGCGGCAATAAATAACGCACTAGGGATCAATCAAAAGGCGGGTGAGTCAAAGATAAATTACAGGATGGGGAGGAATAACGAGCCAAGGATGATGTATAACGAGACAATTGATCGAGCACGGAGAATGAATTAAAATAGATAATCAGTAACAAATGGTACTCACCACTATGCTTCATGTGTGATTAATGTGCGGGGAATTATCCATTTTAACGGCTGCATGGCTTCAAAAGTCGAAAAATGAACTGTTCCCGCTGGAGATACCAACTAGCCGCCACTCATAGCTAAAGCTGATAATTATTAATAAATAGGGAAGGCGCCAAAATCTTTGACCCAGGACAAACGAAATCCAGGTCGGTGTTTCAGCTTTGAGGCCTATAGCTAGAAGGACTGGTGACATGTGTTCTGGGCTAGGGCGATTTTCATCACCGTTGTGTTAGCTTCACTAACCCAGTTTGGAATACGTGCTATTCGGTAGTTTCTGTGTCCAATGTGCGCAGTTGGTAGACCAGATTCAACATCTTTATAACTACTAACTTGATATAAAATAATATGATCGGAAGTGGGTATCTTACATATCAATTTGATTGCAGACTGGCTATGGGATAGCTATGCGGCATCAAAGGGATGATGATCTCAGCGCTAGGCAGTGCCATTGAGTAAACAAAGGCATAATTCTCCGGTGCGGTAACCATGCGCCGTGCTCATAATCTGAAATAAAGACTAGCTGAGGTTGACATTTGGGCCGACAATATTCTGGTAATAACATGAAGTCCCTTCGTTCTCCGTGATACCTAGCCAGAAAGGGAGGTTTGTTCCCAGACCGGGGATCACAAATCTGGCGCACGGTTACACTCATACTGGTAAATTACGGGTCTTGACATTTACCCCCTTGGCGTATTTCCTGAGAAACAATCATGTCTATAACATATGTGCGTCTCTGGGTTTTGTGTTTATAGTACGATGCCCTCACGGAGCTGTAAAGTTTGTGGGCCAAACCGTGTCACGGCAAACAATAATCTATTTCGGAACTTTCTTCTTCAGGCTGGGCTCGTGACGATGTAATGCATGGGCTATTCGATACTCGTAACAAAGTTCTCTTTATTCCTACACTTCTCGGCTCGTCTCCAGTCCAGCTCGTTCACGGCTTAACTTCCTATTATCTTCAATCGCTCAACTATTAAACAACGGCCGTACTTACAGTCTTTCAAAATCCCCTCGAGGCTCTACAACATTTCCCCCGGCCTCCGCGCCCAGCCGCATTCATACGAGGAAGGATTGAGCGAACAGTTATATTCGTTTGCCGGTGAGCACTCCCACGACACAACTTGGAGAATAAGCCCCTACTCTGTCAGGGTACGACTGATCGAAAATTGCCAGTGGTGAGTTGGTTCCTTTTTCTCCAGAAGTTAAGCCGCATAGTATATCGCTCAAGCAGATATTCTTTTCAGATGTCCAAATCGAAGAGGGAGTGGCGTTCATGCTGCGAGCTTTTCACAACGGTCCCTTAGGCTTTTTTCTCGACCTTCAAAGGTCCTAGAACGAAAGAGAAGGTCAGATTTTGTTAACAATGTATTGAGCAGATAGCTTAGTAAAGTTTATGACAGGCAGGAATCTCTACCTTTCGTTCTACGATCAAAGCAGGAGCTCTCGAGGGGTCCTTCTATGTCGTTAATGGTAAAGGTGGCTCTGAGGGCGATAGCAAGGCAGAAATTCGGAGCTTAGGGATTTGGTTTGGGCCCGGGAGGAAGTTATTCGATTCGTAAATGTTTGCTAAAGCCTTGGTTAAATCTCCTGACTGAATTCATGTATTTCCAGAGAAGCGTCAATCGGAAACCTAGGTTGGAGCGACTACTTCATAGGAAGATGCGCAGGACTGGTGACTAACAAGTGTACGTGCTCCCCAATCATCGAAGAGTTAGAGGCCTCCCGTGCTTATTTATATGCGCTGCAGTTTCTTACGAGACATGAAGAGAACCTAGATAAATTATTTGGTGGGTAATTGGTCCATGTCGGGATAACATGAAACTGATAGATCACCATTTGAAGTATCATGACGATTGGTTCACAAATGTCATCGCGACGGACTCTGTTCATGAACGGAAAGGATACGCAAGCACGATGATCAGGGAAGTATTTCGACACCATCCCTGGAGGATGTCGTCTAGAATTGACGACTTGGATTTGGTGTGAAGGCCGGTAGTGAAGGAAAGACAGTCGTGTCGGCTATTCAGAATGGCAAAAGGCGAGCAAGTCGGTCTGTCCTTTGCTTCTGGTTATGATGGTTCAGTAATACTTACCTTGCGGTACCCAGACTTCGAACCTTATCCGTATTCAGGATTGACTCATCCCGTCCAAGCTTAGGACAGCTCAAAAGGAAGATACCCATGATAGTAGAGACTCATTCTCTAATCCATACGGTGGGTCGAGCGGTATATGCTAGCACGCGCATCCTATATCGCCACTCACATCAAAATGTCTTGACAGGTGGTTCACTACCGTTTACTACCACCTAGCCAATAGGCGACGATTTGTGCGAAGGTATTTGAGTACATCCATATTTTAGACGGACCATTAACCTCGCGAAGTGCATAAGAATGCCGTCACAGACTAGCATGCCAGAGGAGGAAGAAGAAAGGAGAAGAAAAGAAAAGAAAGAACTGCCAACAGGAGCATTTCTATTGCGAGAAAGGCTCTGACCTGCGGCATGTATCTGACACCTTCAAGGGGGGCATACAGAACCTCATGGACCGGAGGCTCAGAACCAGAAGTTGAGGCAACCGCCTCCATCAATGAGTCGACAAATGCATCGGGAATTGGGTGTCGTCTTCGTATGTCGCCTCAATGGACAGCGTCTTCCAGAAATGGTAGAACTCTGTCTTTTGTGATCGTCAAGATAACATCCCAACATCCTTCACGAAAGGTTACGCGACTGAGAGATACAGCTGTTCTCCCATAGCCCGCGTGTGCCGTCCAATCCCTCACGCGGCAATGGGGACGAGTCCTGGATGTGCGTTGTGATGTCCCATGGACAACTCGTTGTTCAATATGTATCCACCGCTACGTCAACTTGTCACATACCGTTTACACGATTCCAGAGATCCGTGAAGATGCCCATATTATAACCAAACCGCCTCCGAAGTTACGCCATCCAGTTGCCATTATGTGCACACTGCCAGTGCAGCCGCCGTACAAGATGACCAGGATCGTATATAATCCTGCGACGCCATACTTGAAAGATTGACAATCGAACTTGGCCAGCGTTGTCAGCTTTGGGAGCGACAGACAAGGTAAGTTGTTCGTGGAAGCACCTACCTTATCCGGATTCTGATGAGCAGCGCAGACAGGTAGACACAACTTCTCTTGCGATGAGATTTGTGAAGGCTCTTCCAAGGACTTGACTGAATCGATTAAGGGCCATATTTGGGGTCTATCAGAGTGGACCTTTGAGCCTGCAACAAAGATAAATCATAAAGGCACGAAATCATAAACCACCGCACCGTGCTTTTCTAACACCCGTCCCTCAGACCCAGTTCAAACCATTCCATCACACTCTTCTCCGCATATTCCTTGCCTAGATGTTATGAAAGATCCGAATCGTGACTAGCGTATGGCAGGCATTTCGCTCTGAAATGAGGGCTCCTTGGTACGAGTGGACGGTAATTTCTGAATAAGTGCATGCATATTATTAGTCAGCATTAAATACAAGCGGAAAAGAAAAGGTCAATGGTCATGTCGATTTTTTAAGGCGTCTTCATCCCAGCTATTTTTTACAGTAGGAACATAGAAATTGGACTCCCAATGTGAATGTTATAAAAAAATAAAAAAGCGTCCTTAATCCTTCGTTACAATTCTGCTAAGTAATTCTTTCATGCTGTGTCCGGGTATTTTCTTACCCGAGTACCGACCAGTCAAGTAGCCGCTCTTAACCATGTTTTAAACAAACACAGATTCAGACGACTTTGGAGGTACCTGTACTAGCCCCGGACCATGCACATTTTATTACACCAGGACGCATACGCCCCGTGAATTTCCGTCTTCCCTCCATTTGTCCAGATGAATAGTCGCCTTCAAATCTCGCCTGTCGTGCTGACTTACGCACTTTCAATAATGGTCCAGCTCTTTTCTATCCAAGTATCCGAACCAACAAAAATATGCTGTGGCACCGCAAAATGTCAGACGCATCTCACCGTTAGAATAGCATCCTGAATTAGATATTGGCAAGCCGTAGTATTTTATCCTATCTCATCATGTCACATCCCAAAATAATATCAATTATCCATCAATATAAGTCCATAATGATACTATCATAACACGATAAGACGGCAATCAAGGCAACCTCCTTTCGTTACGACCAATTACCTCGAAAGAATTCATCCCACGAGCTCGATACCCTGGTTTCGTTGTTGACCGCCTCATCAACTGATGCACCGGCTGCATTTGATATCGAAGTAATCAGCTTGGTGAGAGCATAGTTTTGAACAGGCGGGACAGTAACTTTGAATCGGCATGAAGGACATGAATACTCTGGTAAAGAAGTAAGTATTCGGAAAGAGCGAGTCTCCTCGGAAATGATACTGTCATCCCATAAGCCAATTCGACCTGCTCTGTGCTCTTTCTTGGCCGCTCTGAACCACGTTTGTAAGCAGTTGGCGCAAAAGGAATGCCCACATTGTGAAATGCTAGAGGAGAACGCTTCAATACTCCGAGGTTAGGCCCAAACGGCTTTAAAACATACATATAAGGCGATAGCATAATTTCAAAGCATATATCGCAGGTCATGTACATGCGCTGACTGTCCTGGATTGATGAATATGTGTCTCGTTAGGAAAGTTTGAATAAGGATGCAAGCAAATACACTTACCAGCGATATACTCTCTGCCCTGATTTTAGTTAATGAATCCTTCAAGGTCTGGTTCTCGTCTAGAGCTGCCTTCAGAGTCTGCCTGTTACTTGAGCTCGAATCAACCGAAGATTCTTCGTCAGACGATATTTCGATGACGAGTTGATTCACGCCTTCTTGTTCTCGGGGTCGAAGATCCGATGGCTCGGGAGCAATAATTTCTCCATCTGAGTCCAGCTCGAAGAACATATTTGAGTGGCTTCTCGCAGAAGATATGGGAGCCCCCCGGCGCCTACGTTGCTTTGGAGAAGTATTGACTGAGTGTTTGGGCATGATGATGGGTTATTAAGAAAAATGCAATCAGGTTGTTTTAAGTTTAGACTTTGGAATCGCATTCAATTTTGAAAGTCAGGTGACTATAAGGAATTGTCCCCAAAACCACAACACCCATGGTTGTGCCTGGCATGTCATCTTGCGCTAATTTTCAGTCATGTTAGACTGAGAGCACGGTGTATGGCTACGACAATCAAGGACTATATATATTTTAGCCCAAAATAGAACGCTAAGATCATTGCGGAATGGTAACGAGATAGCCATGTAGTCCTCACTAGTTGCTTTCTCATTAGCTCAGGCCTAAGGCAGGGATGCGTACTTCGGCTGCGAAGCAGAACTTTCTTGAGTGGTGTAATCGGTGACGCAATTATGTAAGATGCGCCATTTGCACCGAAAATAACTCCACCATGCATGCTAACGCCGCTTCAAGTCATAGAACTTCTGGCTGAGTCCAACTTAGAGAGTGGAAGAAAGCAATAACGCTGCATCTAATTTTGTACTGCTATATATATACTGATGTTTAAAAACAAGTTTGACGCCATAGAAAAATGAATTATTTGCTTTATGGAGATCTATTGAAACCTGACGACTGATTGTAAAGCAACTGTACGCACCCAACGACAGTGCCAGGTTCAATTCCCGCTTCTTCTAATGTTCCATCTGAGCTCAGGATTTGACCACCGCACTCGAATCTCAGATCCGGGGCCATTTTGCGGGCATAAGCCCCATATAATGCTTTGGCAACTTTATCTCTCAAGCGCACTACAGGGGTAAAAGGTTTGGCGATGCATTGGTGAACTCGATTGCCCACTAGCAAGATAAAACGAAACTTTTCCTCTATAGAACGGAATTATTATTATTCAAGCAAGTACTCCTGAATAAAGTGGAAACTAACCAACAGGGATCATTCCGTCGACCCGAGCCAATACAGACGTTATATCACTGTACACAAGTGGCCAAACTTCCGGACTGATCAGTGTAAGGGTTCCCTTGCATATGTCAAGATCCTGGGTGTAGAGCTGAAGTCTTTGATCGGGATTTATGTCGAATAGGCCTCTCGTTATTTCTATCATGGCCTATACTTCAAAATGAGACAATACAATGATGTTGACCTTGGAGACAAAGTACCTCGAATGTTTTGGGACGGACTGTCAGACTTCGAGATTTGCGATGGGCCACCAAAATTGGTTCCTCAATTGACGGATGCTCAGTAGAGCCAACAGAACCCATGCATAAATCCATAGTTAAGCGTGTGTGTTGGAAGACGAATAACGAAACAGTTGCGACAATGAGAACCATGCCTACCTCGATCGGTCTGATTAAATATCTTTGTAACACGCTTCTTTCCAAATAAATCTGCCTATATAGCCTTGCCGAATATCAGTAGCTTGGTACTCATTAAGTAATGCCGTCAGTTTCCTACGTCGTTTTTGTTATGAACAATGTAAGCAACGAATTAATTTGTGGGCATGTACGAGACGCATAACGCTTCCGAAAAACTCCTATGCTGATTGGGTTACAGCTATTTTTATATCAATATGGCATCATGCCAAAGAACACATTTACTAGGCGTTTCTAGAAACCAGGTTCTCGCGGTATGCGGAACGCGAATAACGGCGATGGCATAAACTAGACTACAACTCCGCCTTTGAAAATTTGACACGATACAAGTTGAGCCGAACTCAGACAGTCCGCATAAGACTTAAGCTAAGCGATTCAGCCTAAAGCTATATAAACAGCTATCAGGGGCTTTGCGTAAGATTAAGAAATAATGTCTCACAGTCAGGATTCGGCTATCTATAATTTAGCGGCTTAGACTAGCAATATGACAAGCAGTGGCAAACGCAAGCGAACATGAAGTACAATGATTTACCCCAACGAAGCCCGAAGGACGATTTGGGATATATTTGGCATGATTAATTCGGGCCTACATTGGTACGTTATCGTGCGCTATTTGTAAATATTCGCTTCGCATCTATCTCGAATAAAGATGTACGTCAAAATGGTGATTTGAGGAAGCTATTTCAAGTACAGGAATCACACTCTTCGGTTCAACACAGATGAGCTACACAACCTATGCATGCGCGTCGGATGACCATTGTAACTTGAACGGAATTTAGCACGTGATATGTATCCAATTTGGGATACTTATCGACTTCTGCTTACCTAACCCGAACCTAACCAAAGAGCTAGGAACCAAACAGCTAACCAACTGACCCCCTAGCCTAACTCCTAGCGCCTAACAACCGAACCTAACTCTAACCGAACCCCAACTTCCTCTAACCTACAAGGTGCCTCAAAATATATCCTTCACCGAGTTCGATCTACTACGAACTATACACTACGAACCCAGTAACACTAGTGTCTTGTCGAGGACTTATCTAGTCCATAACCACAACACATTACTATGCTATTAAGCAAACGCGCAAGTTCGTATGTACATGTTTATTTTCTTGCCGTTTTTGGTATTGGTTTGAAAAATATTTGCACCTCTTATTGTTATCTCTCCATTTCCCCGTCTCATGGACTTTTAATTTGCTCGCTTGGTCCCCTCAATATTCAATCCTTGCATACCTATGCTTTTTTCAGTAAAATATCTTTTTATTCATTTAGATACCACATTTTCTACCGTGCCAATTAGAGGGTAGCAAAATGATGAATCTGTTAAACTTCTTAATGGGCGGAAGAAAGCAGCAGGTGAAGAAACTGTGGTGAGCACAAAAGAAAGTCTCGTGCAAGGACCCTCATCGAGGAACTTGACATTCTGCGCTAACGGCTAGAACAATCTAAGATCATGCTAAAATTCCTGTAAACCAAGTTGAAAACCCGATTAAATTTGGTGCCGAAGCGAAGCGAGGCGTGCACCTTGTCATATATACACATCTCCACAATTAAAAGCCGAATCCGAGAGGACACGGGCAGATTAGCGTGAGAACGGTCGGCTAGTGTGCCGAGCATGCCGCTGCCGTATTTAATCAGCGCAGGGGAAAATGCCGCCAAATGCGATTTCCTCGCTTTGAGGCTGCTGGGATTGATGTATTTAATTTGACTAATATAGACCTTGTCATGCACATGGGCAAGTACGATTACACTGGGGACATGAGACGCTAAGAGGTTGGTTTGGCATGAAGTAATATTCTCTTGGTCGCTGGGGATCATCCTGGAGAGAGAACAAATACTTCATTATTGTGAGATGTTCGCCTTCTTTACTCCATCCACCCCAATCGCATACATCAGCAAAGGACCATTTCTTGGTGTGTGCAAGCCATTGGCAACCACCGCGTCGCAGGCTGTGTCCACCATATAAACTCGGGTCAATAACATCTACGTCGAGTAAGATGTTACGAAACATTTCTAGAAAGGTAGGGGAAGACTAATAGTATATTTCAGCTGAAATAAAATCAGCCGTTAGCCGGAGTATGTGCTCTTACCAGTGGCTTATCAACCAAGAAGGATGGCTGGCGGTTCCGTGAGCCAGGAGCTCGGAACAGGTATCCCGATGAAACTCCGCTTAAGGAGATCCAATTTGCCAATGCTCTGACTGGACAAAGGGCTTCTTCGACGTCATGAAATGCCCATAGAGGAAAGGGTCTAATCTCTACATTAAATATAAGGATGTAAATAAGAAGTACAATAAGATACATGGACCATACCTCCAAACTGAGCTGTTTTGCGCGATGGCAAAAAAATCTTGATCATTCCTTCGTCATCGATCTTGACATCGTCATATCTGAGCTTGAGGACTTCATCAACACGTAAGAGACAGACAAAGGCCACTGTTACAATGGCGTGGACAAGAGCACGCCCTTTGTGGTTTCTCCACACCTCCTTACCCTCGGAAGCAAAACGATCATTTGACCCAAGTCCACTTTCCCAAGTTAACTTGTAAATTTTTGTAATAATGTCCGGTGAAATTGCCTTTGAGCTCATGGCAATTGTTCCGTCCGTTTTAATCTAAAATATTGGTCAAAAAGACATCAGGCCAATAGTAAGCTGCAAAAAAACCTTTCGTCTCTTTAACGACACCATATATCGAGCGACTACCGTAGATACCGAAGGATTACCGGTCCATGTACCCTCCGGTCCTAATACCCAGTTCCTTGCCCCAGTTTCATAACATCGACCATACCCAAAGGTTAATGATGAGCGAATTTTCATGGCATGGCTGTAGGTAGCAATGTGATCGTGACGGTGTTTATGTGTTCCATCCGGATTGAAACTGTCGCAACTAGAGCGGTAAATTCATTATCAGTGTTCCCCGGAAGCTTGTATAACGCCTTACTGCTTCATGATATAGGCTACGATCCAGAAAGGACTATCGACATGGGGAGTTCCGGAAAAGATATCTTGTTCTTTTGGGAGAAGGCCATTACTGTGGATCCAAAGTTGAAAATTTGCCATGACTCTGAGAATAGGTTAATATGATATGTTTACAGAGCCTATGCTGTTAAGGACTAACCGTTGATAAGACTTATGGGTGGACTCAGCTACTTCAACAGATACTGTATCAATCAGAGGCTTCAAAACCGACATGTCTACGCCTTGGCGATTTGTGGTGCTGCATGGAGCTGTATCCTGATCATAGGTCTCGGCCTGGAGATAGTCTTCTCTCTCTAAATCTAGGGATAAGTCCACCATAGTATGTGACACCTGAGCATCTTCTGCAGCAAGAACATTATGAACCCCCTGCAGGGATAGCATGTTAGATATCGTATGTAGCTGCGTTCGAACGAAGGTAGTAGATCAAACTCAAACGAGCGAAGTGGGTTGGTATACATAATTCCACAAAGGACATACAAATATATACGAGCTTTGGGCAGGTGATTTTGATCGGAATTGTGTCACCAAGAATTTGCCAAATACCAGAAATCACGCAGCGAAACAAACAGCAAGTTATTATTTATTATTACCTTGTGACTCTGGCTGAGCTCGCATCTATGTTATCGTAACTCAGGCCCCGAGTCTGGCCAAATTATATATTACGTCATTAAATCTGTTGAGATCTTTGATGGAGAGTCTGATAACTTGCTTTTGTATTCAAGTCAATATCCTCATGGTATTCCAGATAATTTTTATTGGGCATTTAGGAATTCCATCAGCTGATCTGTGTTTCATTCAAACCTTAGGCTCTTTGGCTACATGAGCTAGAGGCATCGATACGATGGTCTATAGACATCATATCATTCAGCTATTACGTACAGATATAAGACAGGCAGCGGAAATCCTAAGCGCTTTTGGCAGGTAGGTGTTTACACTAATGTAGTGTCGCAGGTCATCCTCAAAAAGGTAGGTACTAATACGTAAAACTACGCCGATCATATGATTTACTCGCCTTGCGCCAGTGGAACAAACAATGCTAGTTCGTTTAGTTGTCAGTCTTTCTTCACTAAGCTCAGATAACGAAAGCGTTAGAATGGAGTAACAGCTCGCCACGTTCGAAGATACAGTCTCTGAACATAGTTTGATGTATTTTAATGGAGGAACAGTTCTAACTCAACGATTCAGATACTTTCCACGATTTTGTGAACTAGATCGATATTCCTGCTCACTGCAATGACTACGAGGTCGCCTAACATTCCAAATATAATTGAACTTCCGGGACTGTGTCCAATCTTCCAATACGAGGAATCCACTATTAGTCAGTCTGGTACATTCAGTATCTCCCTGTAGGTGGCAGCGATATGTATGTCGACCTTTGACTTAAAGCGTCTCTTACAGGTTGGACGTTTCGCTCTTGGATCTCCGAACACTGTGTAAACATTTCAATCTCAAATCATCCGGAACAAAGAAACAGGATTTGAAGGATACCCTTGCGCACTTCAGCTCTGAGACGGCACTCTGGACGTATGGAAACCTTCTAGATGTTTTATATCCCCGTAGTGCTGACTTTACAATATCTCGAAGCACCGCAGAGCACTCTCCTAACCGTTCGGGTCGTAAACCACACAAAGGACCTCGTGGAGATATATTAGGCTCAACGAACAAAAAACGAAAGCAATTGCTGTCGAGGATTCGAGCAAAGCAGCTACAGGAGAATCTTATCGCACCTGCTGGAGTCGAAAGGAGTCACGAGGCCCGTAGCCTTAAACAATGGGTATTTTACTAGCTGTCTACCAGAATTTTATATGCACTTTTTTTGACGCTAGTTGCAGGCTGAAGAGTTTGTCCGACGCATCAAGGAAGGTGTGCCCGCGGTATAACATATTCATATGACATACCACTTCATCTTCGTTAACATGCAGAAGTCTGTTGCAGGCTGTAAAGGTCTCCCAACCAACAAAATTATACACCGATCAATATCTGAAATTCGTGCTTATAATGCCAACCGATCAACCAATCTTGTAATTTCGCCTACGAACTCTACGCCAACAGCGAACAGAGACTCATTGGCGCTTGACCTTCCAGAAATCCCGACTTCGTCAGCAATTCCTGGTCGATCCTTCAACATTGCTCCTTATGAGATCAAACTTGCCGGAGGGAAAATATTCTTTTTCACCGACGACGATTTCGTAGATTTCCCCGTAGGAACAGGGGTAGCGTCTAATCTGGACAGACTGATATCAATGTGGGATGACGATTCACCTCATTGGAAAAACCAATCCCTTCTTACTATTAAATCTACGCCTATCGCCATCAAGTACTGGAGAGAGATCTACGGTAAATTCAAACGCGGTAGCTTGGCATGGAATCACGGTAAATCATTTTGGCATCGCTGGAAGGTAAATGAAAGATGTTAATCTTTGTATTCAAGGCTGATGAGAAAACGGTTTTATTAGATGCTCGTTGAGGAGTATAGCAGTACCTCCCCACAGAATTTCTGGGAGAAGTTCCAGGTAAAACATTCTGGGGAAAGATTGTGTATTTCAAAAGTGATGGAGAACCTCGCAAGGCAAAGGTCCAAGCGAAGCAACAATATTCTCACTGAGGCTTGGAAAATATCAAAGGAAGATTTTGCGATGTATTTCTCATACATAAAAAATGGCGCGCCAGTCGCAATGACTAATTCCCACGGAATTAGGAAGCGATACGAGAAGTATCAAGCCGAAAGACCACAGTGGTTTCTTAAATACATAAATAATTGACTATGGTAGCATGATATAGGCAATAAAAGCACAATCAAATTCAGTGTTGCACATTCGTAGTGAAAGAAGCGAATGAGGTAGTGTATCTATGAATTGTAAGGGAGAGTGGATAGAGCATAGTACGATTCAAGACGAGTGAAGTAAAGCAAAGAACAGGACGCGGCAAACGCGGCATGGTGTCATGCAAGTCACGGGAGAGAAAAATATCACATGGACTAGTTTGGTATTAATGTATAGCCGCGAGCCAACCGCAAGCTCAGTTACCGTTTACGAGAACTGATGCAATATAAAGAATTGTCTTTACCTGGTGAATCAAATGTAAATTCTATGGTTAACTACTCGGCTTACTTGTTAAGTTAATGGTTTGGTTAAATCGGTCACTATGAGCTCCGTACCGGATCTTTAAATTCCAGCCACGCCGAATTCCAAGATTACGCATCAAAACCGACAGTAGCGTCAGTTGTAGTTTAGTTCACAGTCCATATATTATCTGGATAATATTTTTATGAACCGAGAATATTTTTCCAAGAAAGGTGAGGATAACGCATATGTTAATGGTGACGAAAGTCGCATAAAAGTTCATTGTATTGTGGAAAATATACATCTGCACACAAGACGATCGCTGCCGAAGTTAATTGCGTAGCTGCCACATTTATCCATAGATTATACAGTCTCTAACTCAATACAGGTATAACCACAACCTCCAGTGGTTGAGTCTTGGTTTGACGACCATAATTTTCATCACCAGAAGCAGTAGTACCGCTTCTCCTAGTAAGCCGGAGGGGGTGCAGCGAACTTGTCTTCGCCGGTAGCCTCATTCTCAGTCGTTAGGAATGTGGTTGCTGGAGATGTCCCGATCTTGGTGTTTCGGAAGACCCGGCATGCCATGATGTTCATAAGCATGACATTGGGGACTGCGAACATGGTCTGGTAAGAGATGGGCAAGGATTTCATGTATAACATGATAAGGGTCATCAAGTTGGTGGTGACCGTTGTCCTGTGAAGGAAAGACAAATTAACATATAGCTTTTATTATGCTTATGTGTGCAATACAGAGAAACTAAGATGAGAACTTACAGGTAATACACTTGCCCATCTTTCAGGAGAGACCTGGAAAACGGTGGTATATGGACCCCACAGATAAGTGCACTGAGACCATCCTTCATACTGTTCTCAAGATAGGAATTGAGCATCAGGCGCCATGAGATAGCGATGAATACAAGAGTGTCGTTGACAATTGGGAGAATTGCAGCAGCTTGAACATAGTCCTGGATGCTGATATTCATGCAATAATCAGTGTTGCCAATCTGCCCGCCGACGATGCCATGGGTTACAGTGAGGCAGCCTGCAAGGACGGAAACCCACATGATTCCAAAGAACACGACAACATATCGGTTGGTCGTGAAGATAGCCCGTACACGAAAGAAGAAAAGAAGGGAGGTAAACGAGACCGCGACAGGGAAGAGCCAGGCGACAACCTTTTCGAATTTATGACAATTACCAATGGGAGCTGTCTCGTAGACGGCATCTGTTAGTACATATGCAAGAGAACCTGCTCTGTTTAAAGGTAGTACACATGAGGAAATGGCACTTTGAAGCCGATTTATGTGCACAGCTTACTTACCTTGACATGAAATAAACAATTGTTGGGTAAGTAATGGGGTACTGCCTCATGAGCCGTATATCCCTGGAGATATTATCAAGTATATCCCAAACTAATATCTATAAAATAATTGACAGACGGCACTGGAGAGGGAAATATACAGGAAACGTACGGCACAGGAGGCTACAACGATATATTTCGAGATTGTAGCTTTATACGCTAAATCTGGTGGAAGAAAAATCATAGGGGTCTGAGGACTGGGAACGAGAATTTGTGTGACATTATCCGTCATAGTTGAACGAATGGAAGGGGTGTTATGAGGAAATGAATGGAAGGGGTGTTTGATTTGACCTCGATTCAAAGACGGATGAGGAATCTATAAGCGCTTTGCCAGAATATATATGATTGATCTTTTCGGATATTTTAGCCATTCCATAAATGGAACCGCTAAAGATCTTTTTGAGTATAGTACATGGCACTACTACAGCGTGGGCTTTTAGTTTAGTGGAATTGGGCTATATATTAGCTATTGCTTTGAAGTTTCGACTGGTTCATAGTGTCCTAAACACTATCGGCAAACAGACGGAAGGAACTGGTCGATGTCAAAGCGGGATACTAGAGGACGAAGTACTGACTTCCCTTTTCGACGTATGTTTTATACGTTCGTTATTTATGGCCCTCTGATCAAGACTCATCCGACTATTTGGCTGAGTTCAGGTGGGCGGTTACTCAAGTGGGACTCGATGCGGGTACAATCTTACACCCAAGACCTTATCCGAGAATAGAGAGGTTTCTAGTCTTTTTTTTTCTCAGACACTTCCGTAGCCAAAGCGTTCATTGATCCCGTACCCTTGATTGAGTATTAGCAGTGAGAACCGCAACAGAGTAACGTTTCAGATCAGACTATAAGACCGTAGATGTATTTTCTAATACCTTGTTTACACGGATGTATCTGGTTTATATTATTACCACACGGCAAGATACGCGAAGAGGCTGCATAGTATCTTGTGAAATGCTGACATGGAGAATAAGTCGGTGTGACGAACGGAATGGACAGGGTGGAGCAGTCTGGTTTACCTCGGCTGGTGAATCAGGGTCTGACAAGGCTCGGAATTGCGTTGCGCAGCCGCGCAGGATGGCAGTTGCGGAGAAGATGTGATCTAATTCGGGTAAGCGCGTCGCGCTGGCCATACTTACAAACAGATGATCTAATCTAATCCAGAATATGGTTTAGATTGGACTGGATCGGGCCGGGCACTGCCACAACGGATGGGAGCTAAAGGCATGGAAAATCGTCAAAAGGCTCACATCACAGTGGCACGTTTGAAACGCTTCAAAAAACAGAGCTACTTAGGACTGTGCCTCTTTTCGCTTCGGCGAGAAGACATCACGCTTTAGTACGATGTCTGTCATTAGCTTATTACTAAAATATTACATTTAGGAAATTAGTACACTTACCCTGGCAGCATATCAAAAAGAAAAAATGACCAACCTATCACAATCTCTAAACCTCATTCAGCCAACTGTGCTAGCCCTTTCAACTTTTGTGACACCAAGGAAGCTCCAAAAAGGCCGACCTTGATCCCGATCGACATTCACTTCACACTAATGCATATGGCCATAGTAATCGCTCGTGGCTTTATACATCTAGTTCGGTTTACACGATTGACAATACGCGACGCGCCATATCTACCTACATCAGGTTGGTCCAAATGTAGGCTAAAGATAGGTTTACGGTGCTATTTAGAGCGATTATGTGGCTGCTTAGACACATTCGCCGCCGTCCGATGTAATAAAACTTACTACACCCTCCTTCGTATATAAGCTACTAGGTAGAAAATATATGTCTAGTAAACTCCCTATTCTTCAGTGACTGTAGACGACAAGAAGTAACATGGACGCGCTTTCCAAATTTCTTCGTGATGCACAGAGCCTGGAAACTCGTTTGCGAGTCTGGCTCGAAAGAGAGGATTCCGACGCTACTGAGTTGATCGAATTTAATTCACTCCTCGTAAGTCCTCTTTTATGAGAAAACTTAACCCAAAGTATTCTGAGTGTTCATAACTAGAAAGAACAACATGCTCAGGCTCAAATGCTAAATTCCTTCCACGATCTCCCTGTCCTACTTCGCAAAATTCACAATGTCGAAAGGATTAGAGGCATAGGAAGCGGTAATCTTGAGAGAGAGATGATACTGGGACTTTATTATGGAATCTGTGATCGAGAGGGTATGCAGACGCATTTATCAAACCAGTGCTTGTTGGGTTGAGCCGCTTTCTTATGAACTACAGACGCCATTCAGGAGCCTTACAACTCACCTGTTGTGATTAACAGTCGTATTTCTGAAGTTACAATGGCAGGCTCCCTCGCAGACGATGCTCTATCTGAAAAAGGATCTTGCTGCCAATCTCGCTGTTCTTCACTCTTATCCGATGTATCTATAGCGGGGGAGTCTACCGATGGAGGCGTGGGTCCTTTAAAGGGATCTTCGGGGACCAACAAATTAACAAATCAGTGCCATACCGAAGATAAGCTTCAGCGAGACCGCATACAAGGTGAGGGTTCAATATGATATACAATTGATACACATCTCCAAGCTATGTTACTCACTTATGATTAAACAGAGGTCGAAAATCACCCAGTTGGGCTCAAAAAGAAAAAAGAAGGCCTCCACAAGACGCAGAAGAGGAAGAGAGGCGCACCCAAGCAGCCAGAGATTTCAGACTCCGACAAGGATGAACGCGCTAAAAGCCATTGGAGCCATACTGGAAAGTATGCAATAAGCACAATTAATCCCGAGAAATGCGATCAATGTGCCAAAGCCGGTCATCTCTGCAGAGTTTGGGATAGATCCAAAGTAGTACGCCGTCGTACATGCCGAAGATGTACGAGAAAACGCATCAGTTGCGGACGCGCAAGACGTGAAGCTCACCAAGAAATTGGTACACAGGCCCTGGGGGTGGGTTACTTGGAGTACGACGGTCCTTCAAGTCCGGAGTCGGCTGTAATAGATCAAGGAGACCAAGATCTACATCAAATGTCCAGTATGTCATAAAATAAAATGCAAGTAAACTTGCTTACTTACGCGACTGAAAAATGATGAAGCCATCACTTCTGAGAGAAAGAAGAGTACGGCGCTTCCCCTGGAACACGGTTGGTCTCCATTCGCTTTCTATTTGCAATATTACTTCAATTTGCTCTAGAGGCTGGAAGTCAGGATTCCCCTTTAGACCTCGCTGACACCTCGATATGCACGGTGACCGGATACGACTGTACCACCGAGAACACATTCGACCAAATAAAAAATCATACAAAAAGCATTGATGGTGGTGAGTACATAATGCGTTATCATCAGTATCGCAGCTCAGCTGTTAATTTTATGAATCTGAATCTGCGCAGCCGTCCCTATAGAAACTTCAATGCTCTTCGAGTACACTCGCTCCATAACTCCCCAATTTCTTGAAGCCACCGGCGAAGTCAGGAACCCCGTTGACACTAAGGATGCAGTCAGCTCTCCGGACATCTGCAGGCCCTCTTTAGATCCGGCTGGTCTTCCGGAGCTCGTATCGTCGCACAGAATGCTCACCAATCAAGTGGTGCAGCTGAGTGCTACACTTGAGGAGGTCTTGACACAAGTCCCGACATTTGCAGGCCGTTTGGCCGACATAGAGATTTCCAATGTTGAAATTTTTCGGCATCTCTTTGCTATGCAAAATTTCATCGAAAGTGGCATCATAAGTAACGACAGGCTTAGCGTTAAGCTCGAGAACATATTCCCGGATAACCTTTTCGGAGACGCATCGATTATGGACCGCTTTGATGGGATAAAACAAGCGAATGATGAGTTCGCTTTAAAACTTTCTACGATGCATTCCAGTATTGATAGAGCAATACAACACACGGATGAGCTTGGCGTTAAACTGGAGACGAGCATCAACGCAGATAAACCAAAAAATGCGGCAATACTTAGCCTACTCACCAAAATCGAACAATCCAACGAAATATTGATTTCCCAAATGTCTTCGATCCACTCACAGGCCACTAGGGATGACGATTGGGGCTTAGCGATTAAGAATATAATCGGTAACCTTGTTCCTCCCGACCCTTCCCGTCAATCCAAAATTGGTCTCAGCGACGAGAATGACACAAGTTGGATACCGCTCCATGAATTTCGGACTGACGCAGTAAACACTGTACCCAGAGCTGAATTTCTGGACGGCAATTCCGTCTCTTCTCTCCCCGGTCGAAATTACATGCTGCGAGAATAGGAACGCTATCTCATATTACGTCATGGCTGAGCCACCAGGGCCTGACACAATGAAGCGTCAATCTTGGATATCTTTGATCTTCATATCTGTCATTTCTATTTTCGCTCATGCTTTTCAAGTTATCCTAACAATTATTTGCATAATCTGTTCTACACTTCTGCCAGACTTATCCTGCTCCATCACTATTTTACGTCTCGGTTCATCTTGCGTTACATTTAATTTGGATGTTGTTTACCTGGCACTTCCGCTAAACCCGGGGCCCCATACACTAAGCCATCCTAGTAACTAGTACAAATAAAGTACCGATGCACATTACACCCCAACCATTCAACTGGCTCATCCAGGATTCTCCTGGGGGGTGATTTTTCTGTGATCATGATTTGCTACGTTAAAGTAGTGTCGTAAGTCTAGAACCTTCGATCTAGCGTGATGGACTCGTTAGCCATGCCGTTATTATTGGATTCACAGTATGACTTTACACGAAAAAGGCTTAATGTGAACTGGAACTTTGCCACCGTTCAGTCTAAATGTTCCAGTTTGGCACAATTACTCGGATGCGCAAGCATGGGTAGCCCATTCGAGGATCGGAACTCTTGGTCAGTGTCTCCTCTAACCTAACATGCCCTCTAGTTCAAATATTCCGTCGGAAATCTCCTTCCAATCTAAATTAAATATGCCACGCCATTATCAAGGTGCGTGTCGTGAATGTTATTTGAAAGACAAATAACAACAGCTCAGTCTTCGCTTAATGATGCCCACCCACACCCAGAAGCATCCGAAAGATGGACATCAATGGATCATGTTTGATTTTAACCTCGTCCAAATAGCCATCAAGAAAACAGACGAAGACAAAGAAGATACAGCCGTTATAGCCACACGAATCAAGTCTCTTTTGACGGAACAGAAGATTATCGACGACCCTAAAGCAATTTGCGAATATCTCTCTGCGGGTTCAAGTGCTCTCAATCTCAATCCTTCCCATAAGGATAAATTTTATCCGGTATACAGAGGGTACACGCCTGAAGGAAGCGTTATAGAAATGGCCATATTCAGAGATTATTCGTAAGTGTATTTATGAATTCCAATCGTTTACTACTTGTTTGACTGAATTGAGTACGGGATCATTAAAGGGACGTGAAAGTATTCTTTTCATCCAAGGGTTCCAAGACTTGGAATATCTGGTGTAAACGGGACACAATAGAGGCATCCTTGGTCTACCTTCTTCAACAGTGGTTGGCTCATACGGCTGAGAGCAAAGCTACCATAGCAATATTGGACCCAGGTATTTCTTTTCTTGGTGTTCGCGAATGTGCCTCATTAATCATATTACTCAGTCTCTCCTTCCACAACTGGAACGATCACATCCCGTTATCCTGAGACATCTATCTCAAGTTCAATTTCAAATGTATCATTACCGAAGGCACGCCACTGTCGGACCTGCGGCCGGCCTATGCGAGGGCATAAGAAAAATGGACCATGCTCAAAGAAATCAGAGAAGGAAGAACGCGGGCATGCCCTCACAATGACTCCGCCCTCTTCAGGAGATGCTCACAACGTAAGTATCCAGTTACTATTACTATCCACCGTCACTCTACAAATGCATATATAGACTCCTGAAATAAAGGCCGATCTGGAAATCACGTTGGAGGCAGGCAAAAAGGCGCTGGACGACCTTTCATCAACCGAAGACCACACAGAGGTGTACTTTTTCGACATTGGAGAGGCAAATATTATGGAGCTGCGGAGTCATGCTATGTCAGTAGGACTTTGGGCCATGATGCTTGATAAGCCACAAACCAGAAGTCTACAAAAGGTAGAAGGCAGTAAAATTACATTGGCCGTATCCTACTCATATGACGAACTGTCCAAGGCATTCTCTGAGATGTCTCTTTAATATGATATTTAAGTCTTGTTTACGTATCACAATTAAGTATTTCGAAGCCACAATCTATCAATTACAATTGTACTGGATACGTTGGTTAGGGTGTAGCTTTGAGCTAATATAGGGCATTATGACCGAGATGGGAAGACAAGAAAAGAACACAAATACATCAATTAAGCTATAAGCGCCTTACATCTGGCAAATAAAGTGTGTAGACGTCGGTGCCATGTATATAATATGTAGTGTCAGTTTTACACGATGCCAATAGGATTGCAAGTTAAAAGGCCCACTTAAGCCTATCTTGATGGTTGGAGTCACAGACTGATGGCGTTATAGTCACACTGCCAAGCTACGCTTGAAGATCCCCTGAACATTGTCAAAGCATCCTGCTCACTGTGCACCCGCACATCCCGCCATTTATGTCGGGTGTCTTTATAGAAACAATATATAAGAATTTACTTGAAGTTCCATTACATACAGTTTTCCAGTACATTAAAATTATTGAACAGCAGAAGCGCTTTTTTGAACACTATTTTTCATCCATTTATACGAGTTCGTCGTTCAAGGCGATGGGCGGGCAACAAAGCGACAACAAAAAATGAGTGACATTGGCGCGACTGATCGCATCGTAATAATTTGAACTCCGCTACATGCTTGCCGGGGTCAAAGCCTGATCTAGCTTGATTCCGCTTCGGAAATACGTCGGGGCTTGGATTTTGGCAGACACGCTTCGTCGGAGCTGGGGATCCAAACAGGCCCTAAAATGTTGTAACAGTTTCCAGCAGTCGGAAATCAGTGAGATGCATTATATAAGGATTATAACCAGACAGAAGTATTTTATCTTGTTTCTAACGTCCTGCAACTATTAAAGATGTTTCAGAGCTGTTCCGTGTCAATACAATCCATACAGAATATTTCCGACAGTGTGCAAGCAGCATTGGAATTCCGATAGAATTGATTGAAATCGGTCGGACGAATTGTCTGCCGAGGACATTTACCCATGGATCAACGACATGCAGGATACACAGAGATACATTTGAAGAGTCGTTGCGCCAGATTTTGGACCAATTAGACTTTGAATGTTTAAGCTAACTTTCTCTGTGCCCTATTGCACTTAGAATTCTTAGAACTTAATCGGATTTGTGGTATCTGTTCGGGAAGTGGCACGGTCACATGACAAGAAGCCGAGCTTGCCGCTTACTTCCTTTCATTTATTCAAGTTCCATTCGAACTCCCCGATTTTGTTGGCTAGCTTTTTCCT
>Ga0247779_1000576_pt1 | contig 22065 bp, 16 predicted proteins | sample UWRJL221509R5_FD_179925 | JGI IMG/M metagenome (GOLD analysis project Ga0247779, IMG submission 179925) | Plant litter microbial communities from Arlington Agricultural Research Station in Wisconsin, United States - UWRJ-L221-509R-5 | ecosystem: Environmental > Terrestrial > Plant litter >... | reverse complement strand
CCCGTAAGTCAAATCTTGCTCGAGTTATGTCATTTCTATAGATTTATCTTATATCACATAAACTCAATAAGTATTTTCAAGGTCTCGTACCCGCCATGCGTCAGCACTGGCCCTCTCACCCGCACGTGTCCTGACAGAGACCGCGATTAACGAGACCGTGTTTGTCCACAAATACATCGGTGATTGGAATGGCATGTACATATTTCTTCTTGTCTTGATAGCAATGGGAACTAATTACCGCAGCATACGAGTACATATTTAGGTTGGTGCTCTTCCTCTGCGGTTGCAATTGTAAGCCCTAAAATTTCTGACAAGAATTCGCGCCACATATCGCCGACATCAGCAGCCCACACCCCGGACGCATGTGTAAGCTTTCTCTTGTTTTCTTCATGAGATATTTATAATTCAGGAGTTCTAACCGTTGTTGTCATCATTCACCAAGGCTGAAAGACTAGGCTTTCTGTTCTGGAAAATTCTTTAGCGCATTCCGAGCTAACTGCGCCTCGATTTGTTCAAATAACTTACCAAGTATAGCAGGCTCAAGCACCGGATGACCCTTCTCCCTATCATATGATATCAAATGATAATATCTTTAGACATTTCCATGAGAAAAAAAAATCGATTTCGGAAAACGTATGTATTTGATTTGCTTTCTCGGTGTGAGAGACAACATCACGATGGCGGGGGTTATTTGAAAGATGCGATCAGGTAATAAAGATTAATGGTGCAATGCTCGAGAGTCTGTCATATTTGTTAGGCCAAATCGGGAAAAGATTGCCAAAATGGGAATTCACGAGGCAAGGGTGCTTTTGGCCACTTGCGGCAGGACTGCCCACAGATCAAACAAGGACAGTTGTATAAAAAAACCGAGGAAACCATGTTTCTTCCTCATCCTCACTACCCACTTCTTCAGAGTGATCTCCTCCTTAGAGCCCACTTTGCAGATAAGTGTTGGTGGTCGTCCTGCACCTTCATCGCGTGGCTGATCCTATGTAGCACGCGTAGGGAGCGTTTCTGCATGACACGATGAGCGTGAGTCGCGCTATCGCTAGCGGAAGTTACCACCCGCACGTCAGTTCTTTGCTGAGTCGTCCTCTAGGTTTGGCGTCCGGGTCCGGCCTGTCTTTGTCATGGTTGGCGAAGAAAGTGATTTGGAAGGAGGCAAGCAGGTACCGTCATAAGTACATGCCTGTCCAATACCCTGGCCTCCACATTTGTTCTCACATTTTTGTACAGGGTACGTCGCGCTCGGTGAGTGTCACTCCCGACGTCTGTAAGAAGTTGCCTTTCGTTTTTAAGACTTGAGCCAACATCGCTGATATTCTTGCAGTCGTCCACCTTTTATACAGAGCGAATCACTTCCTCATATGACTTTCGACTCATTTTCGATTCGACATCTCGGCGAGCTCCGACTACTGACGATTGACGATCACAATCACGATAATGCGCGTGAACGATCCGATTGACCACCTTCCTATTTGACTTCATCGAAACGATACAATTATTCAACGACTGATCCTCATCCTATCGGATGTTCGAATTCATCGATACGATACGATAACTCGACGACGACGTTTTTGACGTTCTACGATAAACACCCCTTTCCTATTCGACACTTCCATTGATGGGAGGATGAGTGAATATGATTAGTATGGGAGGCAGGTGGTGAAAGAGGTTAAAAGGAAATGAGAATTGACGAGGAAGGCACCATACGGGCAGGGTGGATGGGGTTGAGCTAAAATCGATTTTGACACGTCCAACGTACCAACATGACGACCGCATTCAAGTGTCGAAACATCAGTGTGTACCTCAGAAAAACAAAAACGAAAAAAGGAAGACGAACAGCGAGTTTACGTGGAGGATAGGTATTGAGTTCAAGATCGAACGAACAAGGCGCTCTAGCTAGTGCCTAGATAGCTGTGTGGACAGTAGTCGGTAGTTACAACGGGAAAGTGGAGAGGCCAGGGACTGTTTCGTGGTACGTGATTTTCTATCGCTTACCAGGCAGATATAACTGACCAATGTTTCGAACAGGAGATGAACGAGGAAGGGTCCCTTGGAAGGTGGGCTTGTTTATAGCTCTCCTCGTGCTCCCTTGTCGTGGGCCATGAGCTTGTAGGCTCACAAAGGGCGGGCCGAATTGCGCGGACCATGTGGACGATGGCACAGCGCGTCGTTCGGTATAGAGGTCAGAGACTGTGGTATGTCATTCGGAAACGAGGGTCATGTTTCAAGCCTTTGCCCGCTAAATTTTTGTGGGCCGACCAAACGCACGTTAAAAAAATTGTATACTGATAGTGAATGTGACAAAATTGCGTTTTCGATCAATTTTTAACATACAAATCGATTGGCCTACTAAAACCTGTAAAGTGAAGCGATTGATCAGTGCTTTGCTTCGGTAGCTGCACCTGAACGTACCTCCTTCTCCAATAATGCCGAAGTGTTTCGCCGGGCAGAAGCCTATACCAGTCAGCAAAGATTCGAAATCTGATGGACGTATACATAATCGCTTTGCGTTTTCTTTCAATTTCTATGAAATGATTAACAAATGAGGGGATATGTTGGCAATTGGAAGACAAACATACCTGGCTCATTCTTCTAGCTTTGGCATACGATTCCCATGGCTGCGGTTCAAGAATAAATGAACCACCAGGTCTAAGCACGTCATAAACCTTATTGAAAAAGCGCTTAAGACCTTCGTCACCATCGTTCAAGTGTATCCATTTCGATATTGAGAATCTATGGCGTCTCAGAGAAAAACGCCATCATTATGAACAGAGAAACCCACCCAAGAATAACATCGTATCCTTCGGAATCTTCATGTATGGCGGTATGGACCCAATCTGCCGTGCGAAATGTGACATTGTGAGGAAAGACAAATTTGCTTCTAATCGAAGACGGAGGTATCGGGAGGGAGCCGAATTCGTGTTCACACGACGCAGGAAAATAACAGCGCATCGGCACAGATTCCTTTATTTCGGTTGAGTGATCAAGTTTTCTCTTCTTCCTAGAACTAGAGACAGTGTCTGCAAGTTCACTGTCGACAACTTTATGCATTGTTGGTTCTTGCATCGACCAAACAGCACGTCTCCTGCGCCATGCACCCGAAATTAAGGTGTCGTCTATGTCTACTCCGACAACCAAGTGGGCACCGTATGATTGGGCTGATAGAGGAAGTCCGTTAACAATGATTGATACTTTTGATGTCCTGGTAGTAAGTACCGATTTCACAGGTTACCCAGCCCTCGTTGCACCCAATGTCAAGGACGCGCGCATTTTCAAATAGACCTGACGGTAGGCACGCGAGCCGTTCATCGTTTAGCATGGGCCGTTTCGTGTAGTAACTTTGATAAAACACAAGCCCGCGTCAGAAAAGAAATTTGCATAAGCTAACAAGCGGTTAGCATACCCATGATAATTTCCATGTGTCGGTGCCGACATGATACTGTACTTAGACACGTTCCATATTCAATGTAGCGGTTCAATTGGAAATATCAAGTCACTAGGTGGAAGTCTGAATCTTAATGTGACAGGATGCACGTGAGTGTTACATTACCGCGACGACGTCACAGTCGGTTCTTACTAGGTGACAAGTTCCTCCTATTTTGCTTGCCAGCTCAAATAGGTTCTGCGAGTGCCAAATTCCGCTGTAAGTACTCAATTCCAAGTTTCTATGTGGAACCTTTGTCTGAAGATTGTTTATTTTCCAGGGCGTTGATAACTTTCTGCTATATCATCAACTATTAGTACTCTTACTTGCGCCAATATCCTGGCATGACCGTACCTACTAAGGCTAGTAATAGTAGTACACTGAACTGCATGCTCGGGTCAGGTGTTTAACATCAGCTTTTCTATTGTTTTGGATGCACAGGGAATACCGATTATCCAACGTTCTAGGCTTACTACATTGTCGAATTTCTGTCATTTCAAACGATTGAAAACATGGCAATCTTGGCAATCGCAACTGAGGGAGAAAATGTACGTCTCTTATCTTAGACTCAGTGTATAACTAAAGTGTGACATTGGCCACCGGTTCTTTTGCGTAGATTTCAGAAGCAACAACAGATGCATCGCTTCCTTCAGAGTTGATCATGAAAGTGATGAAGCATGTCGACTGGAAAGACATAATTAGTATGAGGAAGGTTAGACCCTCTACTCTCAAACTTATTCAACCTACCGTTGTCTGAACATTTATCATCGATGGCGTATAGGTTTCTAAGCACTTCCACGCCATTTCGAAAGAGAAATCCATATGGGTCTATCTTTTGAATAGAGAACAGTCCAGAATATCACCTCCATTGTATCTAGAGCAGCCTCTTGGCGCCTACTCGTCAGATGAGATTGAAAAACTCGTCCTTCGCTTCAAAAGTGCAGAAAAAGGGTGGATAACGAATGACAGCGTTCCCGCAAGAGAACGCGACCTACTATGCGATATAGGCGGTTCAATCTGCAAGCTGCATCTCCTGAAAGGAGGCCGTTGGCTAATCGTGACCTCGAATAGGGGATCTGTCAGTTACTGTGATTTGGATGCAGATGCTCTTACGCTCAGGGAATTGGTCCCACCCTATACGGAGAGGGAATATACTCTCCAGGAATTCGCCATTGACATAGATCTCGCAGCTGCTTCTCTGTCTTTCCGAATTGCCTTATCACTATATTCAGATAACTCTCCGACTGAAGCCCTGATTTTGCAAATCCTTCAGGTTAATCTTCTCATCGGTGAAAATGAGAGACCTACTGGCTTGGCCTGTTCTCTCATCTCCTCATTTAAGCCCAACCCTCCTCGCAGGCCAAAGCTTCTGTCTCTACTGGGAGAGCGCGTTGCATTTTCTCATAGCCCTACAGGATCGCGCACCTCCAAGTTTATCGTCATTGATTGGGTTTCTCGGAACGTCGTCGTAGATGACGAAGATCAAGAGTTGGAATGGAAATCAATAGTATGGCCAATACTCCTCATGCCGTCGTGAAGAATTAGCCGTACTCATGCATCTTACAGGAATCTATACACCTCCTTCCAAAAGAACAGATACTTGTCGTGTCATCAGCTGGTACAATACTGTGTGGATATGGCTCTAGTTATAACTCACTAAGTGCTCTTTCCTGGCGAAATGGATCAGCCCTTGTCAAAATTATATGGGCTACACACACAGAGGTATTGATATCCCCACCCTTCATATATGGTGACGAAGTAAGAATGTTATCGTATGATGGAACCATACGAAAGCTTGCATTGTCTACTCGTCCATACCATCGATATGCCGGACCAGCTATTCTGCATGATTTTCAGGTCATCCCGGGAAAATCTCTGCTTCCCGGTTGTCCCCCAGTGTCGGGTTATAATCATGGTGTGGCTCTCCGCCCTCAAGGCTTAATCTTATTCTCCGTCACCTGGGAAAGGCCAGAAAAAAAGATGCCTGTCAACAGAGAACACATATTTCTTACCAAGAGCCTGAGACACCCTGGAGACTACCACGAAAGGAAAATATGCCTTGATGAAGGTTCAGGACGCGTAGTCTTGGTTTCTAAGGATGGAAGGAGGCTTACTGTTGTGGACTTGGCCCTAATATATGTCTGAATCCAGCCAGCTACAGGAGCACCAATACAGTTTTTGGTAGGGTTAAGAGAAAACTACTTTTCATTGGTCATTTAGAATTCCTACTAACAAGCTACGCAGCAATTAGGGCTTCAACCCTGTATGGAAGAATATCCATACCCTCAGAAATCGGAAATACAGTGATACTTGGACCTCCTGCGTGTAAAATCCTCCGAACGACCCAGTAATCTACAAGTGTATGTATGCATATATGCAAAATCTTACAGAACTTCTTGTATACATAAATCAGCGAGTGTGATAATAAATTAATAGTGTCCTGTCATTACTCAGAGAGATGTTAGATAATGAACGGGAAGTCCTTTTATTAAAAAAAGGAAAGTGAAGTAGGCGCAGCAGCTAAAGGAACTTGGTGGGTGCGTGACTAATACCTCTCATACATACACATGTATGCCTTGGCATGGAGAACCTCTTCGAGAGTTGTGAGTTTAACGACAGTGTCGCTGATATATGCCCATTGCCTCTCGGCGCCCTTGAAAGATGGTTGGCTATCCGTGGCATGTTGCTCTTTTTCCTTTTCTTCACTTATCTCGGCGAGTGAAGAGGGAGCAGAAGGAATGCTGGCACTAGTATGATTACTGCGGGCAGAAGCAGACGAATCGGGAGCTTGAGATGGAAGAGCGGTATAGGCAATGTAATGACCGCCAAGCTATAGCAGAATAAAATTAATGATTTTTTAAATACAAAATTAACAAGGTCAGTCACCATGTTTCCAATATGCACCACCACTGCATAGAGCCTATACATACATCTGTCTTCCTTTGTATTGTGTTTCTTCTCCTTATCTTTGCCATTTTTCCCAAGGCCATAGTCTTCCTTCCTCGGAGCGAGGAAAGGCATGAGATCCAGGTATTCAGGAAATGAGACATAATCATCCAACTTCTTGAACCCGTGCGAAAACGACATTAAAGGGGTTTTCGATGTTTGCTGAAAGCGTTTTAAATGGATGACGAGAACGGGAGGTGGAACGGCGATGAGGTACCTCTTATACGCAGGACGCATGATCGTTGGCTTAGGTGGTTTTGGGATTTTTTTCTGTGGAGCTGGCGTGGAAGCGGAAACTTGTTGGACTTTGGAAGATAATGCAACAGAGTTGGCAGTAGATTTTGTCCCGTTAATCTGCGGCTGCGATTTCGAGGGCGGTAATGTTTGTTGTGAGCTAAATGCCGAGTCCCCAGATATGGACGTGCCAACAGATGTGTCGCTATCGTCATCCGAACTCTCGTAATCGGTATGCGTGTCAGCGTACGATCTTCTCCGAAGTCCATTCCTTCCAATTTTAGGTATGACGAGAGATTCTTTCGACTTGGAAGATGAACTATAGCCATACAAAGCTTGAGTGAGTCGAGGATGAGGACTGGGACCCGGAGAAGAAACGGAAGGGGGTGCGCTATTTTGACTGTCAGTCAAACGAGAATATGCTGTTTCATGATTGCTATCAATTTCTGCGGCAGTGGATGGAAGTGTGGAACTGAATTCTAGCGAGCTTGATGGAGGTGACTCGGGAGCGGTGGTAGAGATAACAGGAATGGGTAGGCCACCGGGCCCAGCTGCGTCACTGGTACTCGTATCCGACGTCACCTCTAGCATCGAGAACGAGGAATCAGCTGTGCTACTGCCTTCTGCTGATTCAAAGCTCGTTAATGATGGGGAGGTAGGTTCAGGAAGAGAGGAAACAGAGCGAGTGTCACTGGCGTCGTCCTCGTGTGAATAAAATGACACAGTTGGTGTTGATATTGAAGTAGGTATGTGGACAGCTGTACCGCTGGATAAAGAAGGTGGTATGACCTGAAGAGGCGGTCGTATTATTGTATCGACTCCTTTAATCGACGCTTCGAGAGAATAGGTAGCTTCAGGTTGGTCTTTAGGAGGGTTCGCTTCCTCCTCTTCCTCTTCCTGATCTGAATCTTTAGATGTGGGAAGTTGCCCGTTCTGGATCTTCCAACATCGTCGGCAACCGACCATGTTTTCGCCGTCTAAAACTTCTACAGCAGTGAACATCCTCAGACATTCCTCAATGCCTGACAAGTTTCGCATGCCGATGCTCATCCATGTAGGTTTCTCACCAGCAGTTACGCTTGCACCGGAAGTCGTAGTATAATTATATGAAGTAAATGCCAGCCTTGACCCGTGATGACTTGAGTGAGTATGCAACAATGGTGGTTTGAAGATGGCAAAAGGGTTGTTTGAAGGCGGAGCTGTAGCTACGTCTGCTAATATTCGACGAAGATATTCAGTTTCCGCATGGCTCGGCTTCGGGGGTTTAGGTGATTTCGAGCGTTGTACCGGAAAAATGGAGGATGTTGCATTTGCAGTGTTGAGAAAACTCGGTGATGATGAAGGGTGTTTGGGTGAAGTTGAAGTTGAAGTTGAAGCAGGCTGTGGAGGTGGCGGCAAGGGTTTGGATAATTTATGTGTTGAAGAAGAAGAAGGTGACGAAGAGACCTGTGCAGGATCTGTAGGACCAGGGGAAGGTGCACGTAAATTAGCGTCAGACGATATCCTGTTCTTCTCCCGCTTGTGTAGGTCGCTGTGAGATGATGACATTGCTGAATTCGCGGAAAGAGATTTCTGGATTCCCATGTCGACCTCGGCGACGACCTCTTTTATAAAGCCACCAAGACCCCCTCGGTCCATAGAACGGCTTTTTCTATCCTTTTCCTTTTCCTTCTTCTCTTTTTCTTTTTCCTTTTCGTGGCCTCTTGACCTGCCTAAACCCACCGACAAGCTTATTCTCCTCCCGATCTTCGCCCACGAGTCCTTTGAGCCCTCCTTTTCACTGCCGCTCTCCAGAGCACTCTGTGCATTCTCCTGCCGGTCTTTCTGATCTTTCTGGTCGACAAATTCAATATGCTTTTCTTCCGGCGCCGTGACACTAACGAGGATATTCGAACTTTCATTCTCGCCCTCCTTGGCTGATTGCTGAGAAGGTAATTCCGGAGAGTCAGGTGCCGACTCAGATTCAGCTTCCTTCGTCTCGACATCGAGACTTCGCCTACGTGGACCGTCCACAATAGGGAGCTCTACGTCCCTTTCAGTACGTGGACTTGGAGGGACGGATGACGATCGGTGCATCTCCAGGACTTGATTGGCAGGAATGTGTACGGGTGCGTGATGCTTATTCGACGAGCTACCAGGAAACGCCGTCAACCGCCCCACCATCTTCTTGAACCGGTCGCGTTTCTTGTGTGTATAGTAATCTTCCGGTTTGATGCTCAAACTAATGTCGTTGAAGTCCTCATATGTCTGCGAAACGTGTTTACATTTCTGGCATACAAGAATGCTGGTTAACTGGCCCCCGAAAATCATGTCTGCGAAAGATAACAGGCCAGGTTCTTCGCGCTTGTCCGCAGTCTTAAAAGAAGAATCTGCGGATGTAATAGTCGTTCTCCGTCTTTTCTTCTGGTGGGGTGGTGGAGGCTGGCGCTTCTTGATAATCTGAAATGATAGTGAATAAAATGAACTACGAACAATGAATTTACGCACGTCTTGCTCCTCCATTCGCATAGCGTCCAATAATATCCGCAAAAACTCATGAGCATCTTGCTGCGCGAAGTCCAGATATTGATCGTACTTCTGGCCCAGAGCGTTGAGGATTGACCTAATATGCGTAAGACTTTGTAACACTGAAGCATCTTGAATGAAAGTTCACTTGGGACTCTGTGATTCTCTCCTTCTCTTCGACTGACTGTCCCAAGCCTTGTACATGACCGTAAGAAATACGTCGCCGATGGGCATTGTATTGACCCATGGATGCTCGTATGGTCCTGCGAGGTTGTGACCGTTCGTGAGTTGAGGTGATCTCCTCGACACTATGGGTGTAACCGCCGTCCGCTGAATCTCGGCTGGTATAGGGCTGAAATGTACGAGATCGGACAAGAGTCTAGTGGCTATTAGCTATAAAACAATTATTTCATGATCCTCCGAGGTCGTCAAAGGACTCACCCCCTGCAGAACTGAATTCATGAAGCAGGTATTTCCATGATTTATGAGACCCGGAGGTAGATACGCGGTTCTTTCTTGTTCCTCTCGTTCCTTGCGCTGTCGATAGAGCTCTTGCGGGGAGGGACCCTTGGATTTTGCCATGAAAATGAAGCCCCCGCCGGCGAAGAAGGATGGTGGGGTTTGGTTTAAGTCTGGTACCCGTAGATCAATAAACTTAGAAATGGGTGGTGGCACGAGGATCTAATCATAACACCGATAAATATTGCTTTCCTTTCCCCTCTTTCCACGACATAGATATCGGGATTCGGACAACTGCTGCGCAATTACGGTCATTAGGCTGCGGCGAGCGCAGTGCTTGAATTTCTTTACAGCAATTTCTATTTTCTTGTTTGCTCTGCCTGTACATGAGAGGTGTTGTATTTGCCGTAGTTCTTGCTGCGAACCATTCGTTGACTCGATGTTTTTTTTGTGATCCGATGTTCAAGGCCTGTCATAGAGAAATGAGAACAGGATAGGATTGTCCAGCTCAGGTCTTCGAAGTTTATGCGGCGGTATAATCAAATAAAATCTCAACTCGGTCGTTCAGTGTCTCTATCTTCAACGAGAGGTTTGGTGTTTCTGAAATAATTACAAGGTGAGATCTTCCACGATTCAATCGTTTCCCGTGAGTTATGCTCATAAAATAATTACATAGGTTCATCTCCAAAGTTTTGGGTGTCTCACTTTGCGGATTTGAATAAATTATAGACAGGGCTTTTCAGCAAAGCATCAATGTAGTGCAGGATAATCGCCCAGGCAATTAGAGAATAGCGGCTCTACTGGGCGTTTACTTGTACAATGATGTGCAAGCATGCATACGAGGATCTCACACAACGCAATGACTTTCACGATTCTACGCTCGACTTGCACTCTTTTTTATGCACTACTAAGAGACAGATATGTTCGACTGTACCGTTTCCATTTACGCGAAAATCAGCACCAGGAGTGTTTCTTCTCCTTCTCTTACTGTATCTCGTAAGTGTTTTTTTCCCCCACATTAACCAATGCTTCTGATGCGTATGTATCTCGAGAGGATACAGAATCTGACGATGGACACAGAAGCGAACCAGGCAAAAAAACGGAGAAACGAGCAACCTGGAGGCTCCAACGGTACAAAGCTCAATTGGATCAAATTCAAAAGATAATCCAGACAACCATCCAAGAACTTTAGAAGGCAATAGATGTGCTTAACTATGACCAGGACCAAACGGAAATGCTAACAAGAATCACCTCTGATCGAAAGCTCTCCATGGACTTCATATCCGCTCACATAACATAGGTACGATTATGGTGAGCTCACGCGCCAATAAATATACAAACCTTGGCTATATCATATATAGTTCCATAAAAAATCATGAAGGACAAACACTCTGCATTACGAGAAAAAAGAATTTAGAGCAGCCTGTCAAATTAAAAGTATCATAGTATAAATAGCCTAATAAGCCTCCGTCATCGTGCCCGGATCGCTCCCAGATAAAGGTTCGATTCCAGCCTGTTTCCAGGTCTTGGAAAGGGGGAGGCTGGTATACACTGATCGCTTCTTCATTTATGTAATTCGTAGAATCCCTTCCTCCATGTAGACACCCTTCCTATCATCAGGGAAGAAAACTAATACTACATGTGTAACAGCTGGTCTACATTGCTACATATTTATGAATCGCAATGACCGAACGAACATGGTCGAGGGCTTTAAATTCAAGATAAACACACATATATAAATATGTCCAGTGTTAAGGCTTATGTGAGGGTCTAATCGAGTCCCAAAATGGAGATTTCTGCCTTTTGGAGAACACATTTTCTTCGAGTTCTTAGTCTCCCCGGCATTCTAATTGAATATCCGACATGCGTAGGCAAAAACATACTCGTAGAAAGAGAGATTGATCATCTGTCCGACCGCGTTACTTCTGAATCTAAATTACGTCTTTAGCAAGTTATAATAATTCAAAATGCTATACTTTACTACTACATACCCTTGCAACCATAGAAATGGTGAATATGAACCAATAGAATATACATATGTCGAATCAAGTTTATGAAGGAGTCAAGATAAACTGAAGGAACAAGAAAGGCGACACCGGAAAGCAAAACAGGAAAGCAATATGTACACGAGCAATCAAGATAATCCCAAAAAAGTGATAAATGAAGGGGATACAAATACAACCTCACATCTCTTGCGAGCATTCAAACGGATTCCAAATTTCATCTTCAGTCATTGCCAGCTCGTCAGACTGCGGAACATGTCCCTGTTTCGTCTCCTTCGAAATTTCGTCTTGTAATTTTTCTTCGGCTTCTTCATCCCGACCGTCTTCGCTTTCATCATACTTTGTCAAAAATTTATCCTTCTTCATCTTCGACAATCTTCTCTCCAACCTCTTAATCCTCAGTCGATGTTTCTTTGCTTTAGGCGGGGCAGGAGTCTTTGAATATTTTTTGTTCGGGTAATGCGCGTCGATTATGAGCCCGAACTCAGAGGGGTCAGGAAGAGAGTACGAGGAGGAATTTGGGAAGTAGTATTCAAGTGTAGCGGGAGATGATGAGCGTATTGGAGATGATGGAGGAAGGGATGAAGCAGAAGATGTGCAATTCGTTAAACCTGGTGTAGACCCATGGTGGTATCTGTGTGATTTATCTTCGACTGCCTCTTCGTATTCTTCATATTCTTCTTCATCGTCATAAATTTCTTGTCCTTCTTCACCGTCATACTCTTCCCCTTGGTATTCTTCCTGTTCATCTTCGCTTCTCTCGCCCACTTCGCTTGTGGCATCACTCCCAATGTCTTCTTCTACTGGTGGCGGTGCTGCTTTACGTGCAAATTTCGCCGGCTTCTTTGCTTGTTTCTGGACAACTTCCCGAATCTCCGGCTCAAAGTCCTCTTCATCGTCATCGTCGTTGTCGAAAGGGTCATAGGGAGTGTTCTCCTCAAAGAAAGATTCGTCCACTTCGTCGTACTCTCCTTCCGGATCATTGAACCTCAACAAATACAGGGCGAATGAATAACGCGACCTGTTCCACTTATCAGGGTTGATTTCAATGTCAAAGTCTTCTAGCGTTGGGTCATCTTCCTCTTCATCCTCATCGTCGGTGTCACATACAAGAATTACTGCATCCTCAGCATCCCGAACTCGTTTGATCGGCGAAGAACCTTGAGCATGAAAAAATGGATGACTTGCATTGAATGGGTGGGGAACATCCCCATCCAAGTCTGTATCGCCATCAGCATCTTCGTCTGCCAGGTCTTCTTTGGTGTCATCTCGTCGAGGAGAAGACTTTACTTTCTTCTTCACGACAGCGTCGCGGAAGGAAAAAATAGGTGAGGTATATTTCGACATGGCAACGGCTTTCCCTTTCCCTTTACTTTTGGACCCAGAGCCACCAATGTAGCGTGCTGGCGATGAGGACATGATGTCTTGAATCGTTTTTGTGAAGTTGGGCCGGGGAAGTGGGGCGGGTGAGAGGAAAGCCCGACCCTTGGCAAAGAATACGTGAGGTGTATTAGCTATCCCTCGGGTTCTGGGCAACACACTCCTGTTCACGGTTATGTGAATATGTGTAGAAGGAGAATGATGCTGAATATTATAAATCATGGTAGTAAATAGGGTGGCTTGCCAAAGAAAGAAAAAAGGAACATACGTATATGATGGCGATTTCTGGATCAATTCCCGTAGGAAAAGCGTGGCCTAGCGTGAAGTCTTCCTCGTCGGCCCATTTCCAATCATCGTCTTCGTCAGTGACACTTTGGCTTGCCCCATCTTGTAGCTCAGTATCCTCTTCGCATGTATCACTGAGCTCATCTTCCTCATCCGCAAACCCATATGCTGAACTCCATCTCGCTGGATCGCGTACATTCGATACCTTCACGAAGGTAGAACCGAATCTAATCTGCCCGGGTTTATATCGCGCGTCGTAGACTGTAACCTTGTTCTTGACCTCAAACAAATAGTCTTCGTTGGCAGCTGAGTCGTGATGATACGACGCTGGCGTATTAAAGAGCCAGGCGACCAGACTCCGCAAATGTGCGAAGGTGTAATTCATAGGCACGCGCACAATGCGGTGCACTCCACCTTTCTTCAGGGAAATATCATTACGCACAAATTGGAACCTCAAAGCGATGTGCTTGCTAAATGATGATATAGGCGGCAATGTCAGCTTGAGTTTCTCTGTTCTTTTCCTTCCAAAAGGGTTTGAAGGTGAATCTGAGGCTTGGAGTGGGTAGGGTGTGAAGGGTGTTTTCGGCGTCGCAAATATATGTTTGTTAGGATTGCTCGTCGAACAAGATGCTATTGGCGTTTGGGGGGGAAGCAAAGACGACGCGTTATGTTTAGAACGCTTGCGAGGTGACTCCGACGAGCACGCCAGCGGTGAGCTGAGGTGAATATCGTTGTCATCGTCAGCGGGGCGCTTGAGTTTCATGGCGGATGCGAGAGAGCAAGAGCGAGGATGGGGCGTTGTCCAGAAGCAACCGTGTCTTTTATGTCTCAAATTTGCTGCCACTGCGACGCTTTACACAAAACGCGGTCACGTGTAGCTCTGTCTCACCAACGCGGTCTGTCACACGTCACACATTATGACAAGATATGTGACTAGATGGCACACATGATCGATATTGTTGGTACAACGCGGGGACAGGGGTTTTGTCTCGACTCTCAACTCTTGTCCATTGTCAATATAAAGAGACTAGGTTATTCCCTTGAATATTCCCAAGCCTTTTCAACGCTTTTCTTCCGATTTTACTCTGAACGCAGTCTCGAAAGGCCGTGTCACCCTACTGTCAGCAAAATTTTGCCCACACATGCAGTGGTCAGTACTACTGTTCGACAGCATAAACCTCTGGCTATTTTTGTACCTCAAGCAACATGTTTTCTGACTTTCGATCGACAGAGCCTACACCCGTGCCTAGTAAACAAACCAAGCAATACTGTCTTCTTTCTGCATTGTTGTCAACCAATTCGATTTCACGCCATTTATTCATTGTATTTTGCTCTCCTGTGTCACTGTGTCATGACACAATCTTTCGACATATTTTTACCCGGACACTCCAAAGAACACGGCCGTTTTGTTTATTTCCTCATAAATGCTCACTATCACTCACGTGTTTTTTCTTCTTGTGAACATGCTCGTGCCGAATGGATACATTATCTATCCGAGACTTCCGCCTATCCGGATGAGCTATGCCTCCAAGACACGAAGACAGAAATTTGATCCTTTTTCTACGTCAATAGTCTACAATTCTGGACAGCTGAAGACGGAAATTATAGCGCTTAATCATGGATTTCTCTACAGTATATATGTCTCTTCTGTCGAATGAAGCCATCAGCCCTCCTGTCAAATGAACCTACCATTGGATTTTCTCTACGGATTTGCAACGGGTAAGTGGTCCAAAATATGAATGTACTGCAGTTATCTTGGCTCAAAGAGTCAACGATGGGCAACAGGTGCTTACCAGATAGAAGGATCTGTCAGAGCTGCCAATCGCACCCCATCAATATGGGATACATTTACTCATCCTCGGTGCACAGACAAACATCCGATAGCTGATAAGTCGTCCGGTGATACTGCGACGGACTCCTTCAACCGCTGGGAAGAAGATATACAACTCTTAAAATCCTACGGAGCAAACGCGTACAGGTTTTCGATCTCATGGTCTAGGATAATCGACTTTCGCGTTGAAAACGGAGACTTCGATCCAATAAATGAAGAAGGAATTGAATTTTATCGTCAGTTGATTACCGCACTGCTTCGTGCTGGAATAACGCCCATTTTTGTAAGTCTCAATTCTGTCAAATTAGACAGAGAAACGGAATGATCAAGTCCTTCGTAGACCTTGTATCATTGGGATCTACCTCAAGCACTGCAGGATCGGTATGGTGGATGGTTGGATAGGCGGATCATCAAAGATTTTGTTCACTTTGGCAAGGCAAGCCTCGTTATATGCCTCACCATTTCTAATGTCGCTCAAGTTTTATATACCATAGGTATGCTTTGATGCCTACGGCCACCTAGTTAAACATTGGTTCGTTTATTGTGCTACCATCATTATTGCGACGATTATTACTAATTAATACTAGGATCACCATAAACGAGCCTTATATTGTATCCGTTCTGGGATTTGGATATGGTATTCATGCTCCCGGTCGCTCTAGCTTCAGAGAGTCATGCGATTATGGAGACTCGTCGACGGAGCCGTGGATGTGAGTCCAACCTTGAATGAGGCAGTCACTCACCTCATCCACATAATCATAGTGTGGGCCACCACCTGATCCTATCTCACGCCTATACAGTTCAGTATTATCGAGAGAGTGTGGCGCCCGTGCACGGGGGTATCATTGGCATTACCCTGGATTGCTGCTGGTATATACCATACGACAACAAGCCGGAAAGTAAGCTCATACTATTTACTTCGTCAATATCACAATGCATACGGCGACTTTTTAAAACAAATTCACATCGTTCTCTTAGATGTCAAAGCCGCGCAGAGAGCACGAGATACTGAATATGGATTCTTTGCGGATCCAATATTCAAAGGTTACTATCCAGTATCTTTGAAAGAGACACTGGGCAAGCGTCTACCGGAGTTTACAGCGGAGGAGATACGCATTGTCAAAGGATCTTCGGATTTCTTTGGCGTGAATCATTACACGACCAATCTAGTCGGTGAGCTGTCCTTTCTTCCGGTTTGCACAAGTTTACTTATTGGCAAGGGTATTTAGAGGACGGGGGATCTGATGAGTTGCGGGGAAATATAAAGACATCCTTCGTTAGGCCCAATGGAACGCAGCTAGGTACCCAAGGTACAGTGTGTCTCCCTGGATCCGTTTTTATCGCTTCCCTACTACAACGTGTATAATCAATAACTGATATCTCATTTCACAGGCAAAGTTTCTTGGCTTCAAACATGTAAGTGAATCAAATTTCTTACAGATGGTACTAGCTGATGCGCTACTTCTACAGATCCCGAAGGATTTAGAGAGGTTTGTATGACGAGGCCCTTTTATTTCATGTCATTCTAAACGAGACTACATCAGTTATTGAATTATTTATTCAAGGTAAATTACTATCCATGAGGCTATACTGAGTCTTACTCAGATTTTTAACATGATCCTGACGTTCATTTATTGTTCAGACATACCACAAACCGATCTAGTACGAAATTTTTTAATTTCAGGGTAATGAAGACTCGGAAATCGGCTGACGTTATATCCCTGTTTATCCACAGCGTCACTGAGAACGGCTTCGCTGCTAAGAGTGATACAGCAGTTTCTCTTCCAGAAGTGTTACATGACACGGATCGCGTTGAGTATTTTCGAGGATACACCCAAGCTTTGCTAAGCGCCATCGTAGAAGACAAAGTTCCTGTGAAAGCTTATTTGGCTTGGAGTGAGTCATTTTCTGATTCTCTTGCAATTGCTCGTTGAAACGAATCTGCAATAACTATGAGGTCTCCTGGATAACTTTGAATGGGCCGATGGGTATTCAACCCGTTTCGGGGTCACTTACGTGGATTACCGGACTCAAAAGCGTTATTCGAAGGACTCTTCTGTGTTTCTTAAGGAGGTACGCTATCTTTTAACTATTGCATGTCAGATATGAACTGAATATCACGGAAATTCAGTGGTTTAGCAAACATGGCATCAAAAAAGAGTCAACCTATTACTCCTCATACTTAAAGTTAACGCAAAAGAAGTGATGATTTAAATGACTAAATTATCAAACGTTACAAATGAGCGTCCTAAGTGCAGCGTCGCTGGCGATCAAGTCGTCAACTTACGTTCCTACAGCATCCAATGACTCAACAAGGCCGTTTGCTGCCGTTATACTTAGCCGTTTAAATTACCGGAAGAACGTCGGCAAAACCATGATGTTCAAGTGACCTGACCACCTATTTTTGACTTATTTGACTGGGAGATTTTGTTGGATAATGAATAGTAAAGGTATCTCATCTTAAGCCATGTCAGCTGCGAGAAAACTACCATCGCATTTTCTGCATGGATATGCAACAGGTGAGCGAAGGCATTCACCTCTTCACAAACACCAGTGTATTAACTCGTTTCTGTAACTAGCTGCGTATCAGATAGAGGGATCTCCTAATGCAGTCGGGCGCACGCCGTCAATTTGGGATACGTTTACTCACGAAGATCCTAGAGGTGCAAAGAAAAGAACGTTGGATGGGCTGTCGGGAGATGTTGCGACTGATTCGTTCAATCGCTGGAAAGAAGATATAGCATTGCTTCAGTCATATGGAGTCAAGGCTTACCGTTTCTCCCTCTCTTGGTCAAGGATAATCGACTTCAGCGAGCACAAGGATTCTGGATTAGATCCAGTGAACGAGCCAGGAGTTAAACATTACAGGAATTTTATTGAAGAACTCCTGCACCATGGAATAACACCTTTTGTTGTATGGACTTATGTTTTCTTGAATACTCAATTTCTTGGGGTTGCTGAACTCCTTTAAGACACTTTATCACTGGGATTTACCGCAAGCACTACATGACCGGTACGGTGGATGGCTCGATAGAAGGATTATCAATGATTATGTGCATTACGCCACAGTACGTTATCAACTTGATTGTCTATGAGATAATTATCTCAAACGCCCCCCCTAGACTTGCTTCAACGCATTTGGTGACATAGTCAAGAACTGGATTACCCATAACGAGCCCTGGTGTGTCTCTGGACTTGGGTACGGCTATGCTCGGTTTGCACCAGGGAGATCTAGTAATCGAGAGATCTCTGATGAGGGAGACTCATCCACAGAGCCGTACATGTAGGTATTTATCTATGTATTTCTGCTGAGAACTAATGTTTGCGTCAAGTGTCGCTCATAACCTTATCCTTGCTCACGCATACGCCGTAAAAGAATTTCGCGACCACATTCTCCCAAAATTTGGGGGGACAATCGGAATCACGCTTGATTCCGGATCATACATACCGTATGACGACAAGCCGGAAAGTAGGTCCGATAAACCTAGCTGAGAGGCTGCATATTGATATTCAACGATTTGACAGATATCAAAGCAACACAAGACGCATTTGATGCTCGTCTCGGTTGGTTTGCAGATCCCATCTATAAGGGGACATACCCCGCCTTCCTCAAGGACATGCTTGGAGATCGCCTTCCAGAATTTACTTCTGACGAGATTGAGGTTGTCAAAGGATCTTCGGACTTCTTTGGACTGAACACATATACAACAAATCTAGTCCGTAAGTCCTTTCGATTTTTGTTGGCTAAAAACCGTACTTATTGTTTCAAATAGAGGCAGGAGGTATAGACGAGCTTAATGGTAAAGTAAAGACAACATTTACTAGACCTGATGGAACCCAGCTGGGGACGCAAGGTATGATCCAGTAGATTTCAACTGTATGATATTAATGTATACTTACCTGTACCTAGCTCATGTATCTTGGCTCCAGACTTGTAAGCTTTTTTTTCTTTTTCTGGGTTTACTCGAAAAAATATATTCTGAAACCATTGAATTAAATGAAGACCCACCTGGGTTCCGAATTGTACGTTCCGTCTTCTTATATCAGATCTTTGAAATAAAGACTGACTGGCGCTTCTCTGGCGTGTAGCTGTTGAATTACATTTGGAAGGTTTGCTTCTCTAAATCTACCCCCCTTAGAGATGGTTACTGATCCTCAACATGTCTAGACCTACGAGATGCCTATATAGTAGGTGTCATATCTGTGATCTTCTTGCAATTTCCTACCGTTGCTCAATACTATTTGTTTTTACTAGTGTAACAGAAAACGGGTTTGCGGCAAAAAGCGACGTCCTTCTTTCCCCACCAGAAGTCGTCCATGACATTGATCGTGTAGAATATTATGAGGGATACCTCAACGCCCTTCTACAAGCCGTTAATACAGACGGAGTCCCCGTTAAATCGTATTTTGCGTGGAGTACGTTCTAGAGCCGAAGATTATCACCCATTATTCACGGGCTCTTCTGACCAATTAGGTTTGTTGGACAACTTCGAATGGGCGGACGGATATACCACGCGCTTTGGCGTGACCTATGTGGACTATACTACACAGAAGAGGCACCCCAAAGATTCAGCAACGTTCTTAAAGAAGGTCAGATTTCTCCTTCTGAAAAGTGCACTGAATATTTTGATAATCACCTTTATTTTTAGTGGTTCGAGGAACATGTCGAGAGGGCATGACTACATCATAGGGGTAGACGGGCCCTTTGATGTAACTGTACTACCAGTAGTCGTTCTGATATAGCGCAGAGTAGTGGCCACGATTCGGTCAGATGAATCATTTTTTCTGTGCCAACTCTGGTCAAGCTGTGAGCACTTCAGAAATTGTAGACGCCGACCGACCGTATTCAGATGGTCATTGGTGCTTGAATGAAGACATGCTCCGTCGCGGGGCATGATTGATCCGCTGACTTTCTTTCCCCACATTTCATTTCCCCCTGTCTTCCTGATTTCATTTCACGAGGAGGCAGAAACAAAAGAGCGCTGCAAAAAATATCTCAGTTTCTTTTGACAGATGGTTTGATGTAGAGAATATAGAAAATCTTTGAATCAGAACATGAAGAATCTTGTACAGCTTTCCAAACGCACGTTCGTAGGTCTTAGCAGCAAACTGGCTGCAAAACCGCCCTACAGGGCCCGAGTCCGGCTTCGGGCTGGATATAAATTTAGATTGTACCGCTCTTCCCGTAAAGGGTAGTTACTTGCCACTAGTTAATCTTCGTGTGCAAGTATTTGTCGCTGTCACCAGGCAAAAGTTTATGAACCAGCTTCTTATGCATGCAGTCTACAACACAAAGACTGTATGTCAGACGCATTCTGAACCTGAGGCCTGAATATTTGAATGACCTGCTACGGTAATATGCCTCGGGAATCGGCCATCAAATGAAAACCTGAAAGCGCCCAAAATCTGCGGTACCGTTTACGTTCCCACTGAGGCTAATGACGCACGTTTGTTGCTCCTTCAAAAATAGTATGTACACATTCAGACAGATATCGCGGCTTTTGAACTCATCTTTCCTGCTACATCACCGTCGAGACAGGATGATTTTTAAACCTGATGGCTGTACATATTTTCACTTCATCCAGGACTGCGCGTTGAATCAACAGGGAGTCGAATTCGGATAAGAACCTTACCTTGACTAATTACTTAAAAAACCTGCAGAGAGACTGAAGTCGTGTGCCTAAGTCGTCACTCCCTTTCCCTCGTTTCTTTCGAACATGAACGTTCAAGCTCAAGTCCAGCAGACACCTTATGTACGAACTTTGTGAGTTTTACTTTCTATCATTTGGTCAAACTTCATAGTTATATAAGCTTTACACTCGTTTAGGTCGGGTTCTTTGGTCAGTGAGAAACATATGTAATTATTGAGCTTGATTATACTCAAATAATGTTGCCTAGATTATTGGAGCCTTGTTGAACTGGGGACTTTTGGGAATCTTGGTAGCGCAGACATGTTCGTAGCATTCTCTCAAATTTTGGTTAATGGTGCTGAGATAATATTCGTATACTCTCGACTAATCAATTCCTTCATCTAACTACTAGATGCTTATTACATGGCCTTTCCCAAAGACGGGCGCCGAACTAAGGTTCTCGTTTACACTATTTTTGTATTAGAGATGGCGCAGACTGTGTTGAGCTCCTGCGACGTCTTTATAGCAATCTCATCCTCGTTTGGAGACGAAAAGGCTTTGGATAAGATCAGAAATTACTGGATTAGCATCCCGCTGTCCGGAGGCCTATGTGTGTGCTTAGTTAGACTCCTTCAGAGTTTCCACGAGATTATTGACGTTATGTTGTTTAGGTGGAGCAGCAGGACAGCTTTTCTTTGCCTTCAGGATATGGAAATTAACCAATGAAGGATCAAAGAAGACACCCGTAATAATTGCTACGGTGCGGTGCTTACCCTAGACTTTTAAACTTTTTGACCTTAGTCGCCCTAGCTTTCACTAGCATCGATTATTTCAGCGCTTATCGCCGCAAATGCATTCTTCAAGGCGGGAATATTTTCTACTCTGCTAGGAGATGGAGTTTCGACCTCTATGGCTTCGATTGGTGTAAGCCATGTGTGTCGCTTCCAAGAGTATGATTTGACGATGTACATCTAGGTGTGGAACGGGATCGGCGCTATTTGTGATATCGTAATCGCATTGGCGATGCCATACTACGTGAGTTAGTTGTTTACCGTGTGTTTATACAACAGATACTGAGGGAGCCCTCGCAGCTAATGCGGCATGGAACAGGCTTGCCTTCAACGCATATTATGGTCGTCAAGCTCGTCCGCCTCATCATTGAGACCGGCGGGTTAACAGGTATGCATCTGTATGTGACCGTCGATGTTACCTTCAAAAGATAATAACCGAAAGGCGATTGCCAGCAATTGTTGCCATCTTCAACTTGTGTTTATACTTTGCCAACACCCCATCGTTCATAATCGCAGGGCTAGTATTGTCCAAAGTCTATGCCAACACCATTCTGGTCCTTCTCAACAATCG
>Ga0247779_1000575_pt1 | contig 22076 bp, 25 predicted proteins | sample UWRJL221509R5_FD_179925 | JGI IMG/M metagenome (GOLD analysis project Ga0247779, IMG submission 179925) | Plant litter microbial communities from Arlington Agricultural Research Station in Wisconsin, United States - UWRJ-L221-509R-5 | ecosystem: Environmental > Terrestrial > Plant litter >... | reverse complement strand
TGGCAAAGATATTGTTGACAAACTTCGTTCGGCTCTTTTCGGTACCCACAATAGTTGAAAAATGCCTAATAAATTGTATGATTAAATAAACCTTGCAGGATCATATCTGCTTACTTGCTTCCCGTCCATCCTCCAATACTTAATTTCACACTGGAATTCTGATTATGGGCCGAGGTAACCAATTGGTCAAGAAGAACAGGGCCGCTAACCGGGTCATCCCAAGCAAGGTTTCCATCAGCTGTTGGGACTGCAAAGGCAAAGTCTATCCAATCGAAGCGGCTAAAGTCAATTTTACTGGGAGGGAACGAGTCGCCAATCCAGTCTGGATAATAAGCCATTACGAGCATCTTCGAAACATTGGCTGCGACACTGACAGTGGCTTCGATGGCAACACAGTAGTTGCCAGAAAGGTGGCATAGTTCTTGCTGATGAAGAACAGGGAACGGAACCGATATGTCCGTCATGATACTCCCCAAAGGTGGTGGTGAGTCGTCATGATCTGATGTGTCCTTGGAAATGTCTAAAGCGAGCTGCACTGGGGGATCCCGATCCCTCCTGTTGTACATGCGAGTTTTTCCATGTGAACGAATCAGAGAACCACACAAGAAGACAGCGAATGCGAATGCGATGCAGAACAGCGGACCATATTTGTGACAGAACATTGGTCGACTGGACAAGGAAACAAAGGAGTTCTGGAAGACAGTAGAGCATGAGGCATAGTCGTTGATAGAATACAATTTTTGATCCAGGCTGGGAAACAAGCATCGAGACTGGTAGGTGAGTCCACTCAGGTTGAGGTCAGAATATTATCAGAACGCTGAGAAAGAGGCAAACCTTGGAGTCAGCTGATGGGGACGTGATATCTCAACCGAGTATCCCGCGTCCAGCGTTAGACCTTCTTCACGACCACCATGGTACACTTCTGTTAAGTTGCTAATTAAAAACGGGGCTATTTTCTCCTGTATTTATCTTCCAAACGTTCACTGCATGTGCTCCTGGCTACCCCATGACAATGCGCAGACCGAAATAATATATATCGTCATTTGCAGCGCTTCGAATGCCGTTCTATAAAACCTGGCCTTGAGGAGCAATTCTTCATCCTTTTAGCATCATATCAGCTGCTATGAGGATTTTCTTTGAGGCCGTTGTTGCTGTATCTCTTTTTGTCACTGTGAATGCAGTATCGTGGATTGCGACACCTTTCAATCCTCCTGCATTCCCTCTAGCTGTTAGATCTCCATACCTCTCAGCATGGCTTCCTCAGGGTGCAGGTAACTAGAAAACACTTGGATAGCGAATCAATGATCTAAACCCTTCATTTAAGGTGCTGCTCTCAATGATCAGTGGCCTACATTCTGGACTGGCCAGGTGAGAGAAAGGTTAAAATTGATTCCACGCTTTGCTTACCTTTCCTCTTCCTGAATAGATTGTCGGTTGGGCAGGCTTCGTTAAAGTGGATGGCAAAGCCTTCAGCTTCTTAGGAACACCTAACGTACCTGGTGCAACGTTTTCTAAGGCAGTTCAGAAAACGTCGAGGGTAAGTTGCAGAGCGCCTACTCAGCAATCCAAAATATTGATATATGCGGAAACAAATCTAGTTTACTTCTACGCAAAGTATTTTTGTTCTCTCAGCAGGTCCCGTCGATTTGACGGTCACCTTCCTGAGCCCAGTAGAGGTTAGTACTTTGCTAAAATGCTGGACAACTGCTCATTTCATCTTGTTAAGCCCACGGATCTCGTGAAGCAGTCCATACCGTTCTCTTACATGGCCGTATCAGCAGCATCCACAGATGGTGCTTCACACTCTGTTCAAATTTACTCTGACATCAGTGCTGAATGGGTCAGTGGTGACAATAACCTGGTTGCAAGCTGGTCCACCACCACCGGCAGCATCATCACCCACAAAGTACAGTTGGTCAACCAAGCTCTCTTCTCGGAAGTCAATGATCATACACAATGCAAGTAGATTTTACTCGGGTTTCCAAGTTATTTACTAAGATTACTTTAATTTACAGACGGCTCCGCATATTACTCCGTCTCGAATGTGAGAAGTTTTTCTTAATAGGCACTACAGCCTCACATACTAACGCTTAACTGGACAGGCTGCTGGTACAACTTTCCAATCGGGAGCGGATGTTGTTGTCAGAGCACAATTTATCAACAACGGAAACCTTCCCAATACACAAGACACCAATTTCCGCGCTGTTTCGAACAATTGGCCCGTGTTCGGCCTCTCTCGCGACCTTGGTACAGTGACCAGCGCCCTAACTACCCCGGTTGTGTTCTCTGTTGGACACGTTCGAGATCCTGCAGTAAACTACATCGTCGCCAACGGGGCACTTCAAGCGCGTAGTTTATACTTCTGGAGCCAATTCTCGTCTGTTTCTGCTGTAGTAAGCCCATTTTATTGCTCATTCAAGGTTATATTTTCATCAGCGTGTTAGATATCTTCGTTCTTAGGAGACTTTAACAATGCACTGTCGCGGGCTCAAGCATTTGACAACAAAGTACAGACTGACGCTACTAAGATTTCAACGGACTACGCATCTGTCGTGGCGCTATCTATCAGACAAGCTCTCGGTGCCACTGAAATCACTGTATCAAAGAATTCCGACGGGTCATTCAACACTAATGATGTCCTCGTATTTATGAAAGGTTGGCAGGCGCTTTCTTTCATAACCATTCAATCAACATGTTACTCACTTGAACCTTCTTCTTTTAGAAATCTCAAGCGACGGCGTTAGTTCTCCTTCCATTCATTTCACGAATCCCAACGAGAAGACTGACGATGGAGTAATATGCTATTTATAGAACGTCAACACTGTCGATGTTATCTTTCCTGCATGGCCTGTCTTGCTGTACTCCAACCCGCAGCTTGGCAAATTCTTGCTTGAAGGTCTCTTCAAATATCAAGCCTCTGGCCAATACCCCAATAAATGGAGTGTTCATGATCTAGGTTCGTGACGGAGAGATTTAGTAGCCGAGGGTCTATCTGACTTGACGACGCGATTCTAGGTGCCCACTACCCCAATGCAACTGGACACAATGACGGCAAAGATGAGGCAATGCCGGTCGAAGGTACGTGTTTCTAGGATATTTGGTTCAAATCACCCAAACTAACCCGTTTTTGGCATGCGCAGAGAGCGGTAATATGCTCATCATGGCTCTTAGCTACGCACAGAGGGCGAATGACTTTTCACAACTCAAACAATACGTAAGTTGTTTCGCGTTTCGCAAAATTAAAAAAAATTCCTCACGACCCTTTCACACACACAAATTTAGACGGCGTTGCTTGACCAGTGGACACAATTTTTGATCGAGGATTCATTGATTCCCGCCAATCAAATTAGTACAGACGACTTTGCGGGCTCCTTGGCTAACCAAACCAACCTGGCCATCAAGGGGATTATTGGAATCAAGGCCATGTCTCAAATTGCACAGCTTGTGGGCAACCCTGTTCAGAGCGCTAATTACTCGGTAGGTACACCCGTCTTTCCGAATAGCCTCTTGTGGTGTGCATCACCTGAAAATGACTCTTACTAATTGTCCGGTCCGTCCGACATGGTTCAAAGACAATTGCGAGCAATTTCGTGTCGCAATGGCAAAAGTTAGCGGCGTCTACCACTGGAAACCATCTGACCCTTTCCGTGAGTCTCACAGCGTCGTGCTTCTTTTCTTTTACTGAAACGCATGGTTATTTTCACTAGTACGGCGATTCCAATAGTTGGGGCCTGTCGTACAATCTCTTTGCTGATAAGCTGCTCAAGCTCAATTTATTCCCTCAATCTGTGTATCAGATGCGTGAGTAATTGAGTGTTGGTTCCTGCCTATGGACCTACGCGACTAAAAGTGTTTTTTCCCCGATATTACAGAGACCGCTTGGTACAAGACGGTTGCGCGTAAGCAGTAATTTCCCTGGAATCGTAATTTATAACATGATCGAGCTTGGTTTTTTTAATCAGAACCTTTCGGTGTGCCATTGGACACTCGGTGCGTCCCTTGCTTGCTCCATGTAGTGAACTTTGCTGAATAATTAATTTATCTAGTCATACATACACAAAGTCTGGTGCGTTCTCGTCGGCGGCTTTAATGGATATTTCATACATTTAATGTTTTCCTTGACGCCCGTGGCATGCAGACTGGGAAATATGGACCGCCGGTATTATGACCGACACAGCGGGACGCGATCTGTTTATCAGCTCTGTGAAGAAATGGGCGTCGGACGGATTGAGTTCGCAGCCGTTTGGTGACTGGTATGAAACGACGAATGGCGGGCCTGAGGGATTCCGCGCACGTCCAGTCGTGGGTGGTCATCTTGGTGCGTAGATATTATGACATTCAAAAGAGAGAAAAAGGCTAATCATTCATCAATAATTTCATGATTTGTCTACATAGCACTGGTAAGGACGAATCATGCTGCGACAGCGAACATTGAACAAACGTGCTGATGTATGATCTTGTCTTCTATACAGCTTGTCCTGTAAGATTGACAATCAAAGGCGACGTGAACAATTTATGTACAACAGAATGTTGATTGACAATGAATAAACTTTTGAGTGATATATAAAATAGCAACAATTGGACATGGAAACTATGTCAGATACTGTTTAGCGATGAGCGCCCAGCAGCAGGCCGAAATTGATGGTGGACCAGCAATCTATGATGGCCGGGGACCTAGGGCGCATGAAACATAGAAGTCGCTGCATCGTGTTCTGACCCTGACTAGCAGCAAGTACGAGGAGGTGCAAGAATGTTTATACCATGCATGGCTCGAAAAGATACCAAAGCGAGGTCGAAGTGGCCATCGGAGTGGAACGTGGCGGAGCTTGCGTTGAAACATAGAAATAAGAAATTAGCCAGATCGGGAAGGAGATCGGAATTACACCCATAAAAGGTTATAGACTATTGTAATTTATAAAAGGGCGCAGTGCACGTCAGGCGTTGAACCACAATGGCCTCCTTCTACGCTCGTCCTGACTCTCCTCCTCCTCGTCAGCCCTCTCCCGACATCCTTCCCCCTTCTTTACCTCATCCTCCCCGCCGTATCTCTTCTCAGCCAAGGATACATGTACAACCTCCCCCAGGGCTCGCAGGACACGAGCGCACAAAAACTCTTCATTCAGCGCGTTCTTATGACTTTTTGAGTCCGAGGACAAGGCCCTCAACATTCCCAGAGGACGACGAGCGTAGAAGCTTACGCAGTGGTCGCAGGCCCTCGCGTTCAAACCTGACAGTTTCTCCAGTCAGCTCGCCGCGTTCGTCTCCCTCGTCGTCTGTGAGGAGCACTCCAGATTTCGTTCCTCGTCACCGAAGAAATCCTTCTGTTGCATTCAACTTGTCTTCTGCCTCTTCTTCACCCTCTCCCAATTTTTTCAAGCACTCGGACACCCATTTACAGGCCCAAGCACCACCTGCGGTGGTTTCTTTGACGCCATACCGGTATACAGGTCCCCAGCACATCATCTGTCCAAAACCTGTGTCCTTGACCACACCTACTATCATCATCCCGGACATCGTCGATGTCGACGTGACTCCTCGTGTTCAACAGTTCGAGCCTGAAACGCAGCCCGACATGCCTCATCCCATCAGCATCCCAACTCAGATGCGCGAGTTCAAAGCATCTAGTTACAAGCCAGATCCAGTCTTGCCCCCTCTGGAGAAGCACAAAAGCATGGGCATCGCCTGCTTAAAGTTTTTCGGCATTCGTCCCCACTCTAGCAGACAGCCAAGCAGCGCCGTGGTTACTGCCATGTAAACGTATTTATTGACCCTGTGTCATATTTCTTGTCCCTGCCTGTGGCAAGAGGGCCGACAGCACTTCTCTTTCTGTCTCTTGGGCAGCGCCTTCCTTGTACACCAACCCAAAAATGTCACTACCACCAACAACCACCACTTTCAACAACCATCAAGCATCATCGGCATCCTCATCATCAACATCATTTTATCCTTACCCATTCCTTATACAATAACGCTCCACTTAATCATAATTCTCTTTCGTCGTTGCCATATCGACTTTGACTAACCTTCGACTTTTTCTTTCTTTCTTTCTTCTTGCCATTCCGCAAAAGGACATTCCGAGAATCGCATGCTGTACTTATTATTATTATTAGGCGCCCATGCCTTTACACATTTTATTTTATTTTCTTCCATTGAACCATAACACATCCAACAGATCTTGTATGTAACTCTATCCCCCCAATCCAGTCTCTCCAATCCCGCATAGTAGACGCCTTCGACATTCACCACGCCTTTCTTGGGACTTCATAGCTTAGCCATGCAACTTTCATTAATCACCTTATATACTTTACATTCCGTCTAATAATTAGTTACAGTAGGTAGTTTAGTAGTAGATAAAAAATCCCAAAAAGATAATAGATATTTTTTTCCGAAAAGATACTATGAAGGAATTTGCGAGAAGAATTGTGATTTGCTCCAATGTTGATGTCGATTATCGTTGTTGTTGGTTTACTAATTGGGGATACTTATATGTACCAAACTAGGGTGTATTGGCGCCGGATAAAACAGCGAGAACGCCACGTGTGCTAAGAGCTTTTAGGTCAGGGTAGTACCAAGTAGTAATTAGTAGGAATGGCTACATAGTGTTTAATTTTTTGGAGAAAAAGAAAAAGTGATGGCAAGGCATAAAACAAACTGCGATGAAACGAACGAGATCTAGTGCAATGGCGCGAGTAGGTGCGGAACATACTTGGCTATAAGGTGGTATGTTGAAATGTGCAATAAAGGCGAAACGATCGTCCGAGGCAAGTAGTAGTAGGTAGTACCTGAGTGTATATGTACCATCTGAGTTCGGAGTTGGAGCGGAACATTGGGCGTTGGAAATCATTATAAACAAATAGATAGCATATGGTCATGAATCATCAATCCGTATAGTAGTTGATATCGAGAGCAAGAAAAAAAGAAGAGAGAGAGAGAGAGGAGTGACGGAGGAAAACAAACATCGACACGAGGGAACAGAAAGCAGGAGACTTTGAAGAAGTCAATATACAATTGAATGATAATGATGATCAAACATAAAGGGAAAAGGGAATATAAGAGAGAGAAAAGAAAAGAAAATAAACAGTCCAGATCACAGACCCAATCTCTCTTGCAACGTCCGACTTCCTTGGTCCGACGTATTAATATTGTGGTGGTGGTGGTGACCCGATCCACTGTTATTCGCGCTACGGTCATTGATCCCTCTGCGTCCAGGGTTGTTGGGGTTTAATAACGGGTTGTTGGCAGCTCCCCGTATGGATGTACCAGCTATATGCCCATTCGCGTGCGATGTCCGACGGGGATTGGAGGGTAAGTGGCCGTTATTCGGATTCCTGTTGTTTACGGCGTTGCGGTCATTCCAGTCCTTTGAACCCCCACTAGCACCGGTATCGCGGGTCCGGTCGCGTTCTTTGCCTCCCCCTGCAGAGTCCCTCTCCCTCTCTCGTCCAGTTGAGCTTCGCTCCCTGTGGTCGCGATTCGAACTCGTGTTTGTATTCCTATCGCGATTGTTGAAAGGATCGCGCTGGGCAGGTGATGGTATCCGCTGCACCGCGTCATCTACTTCCATCTTCACAATCCCTTTGTTATTATTATTATGGTTGTTGTTGCTTCTGTTGTCATGTGCGTTTGAATGATGACGGCCGTCGGCCAACCGCGACGGTGCGTTATGTCTGTGCGAGGGATTGTTGGTATTATGATGGCTATTATGGTGGTGAGAGTGATGGTTTGTCTGTGGTTTTTGAGGTAGCGAGGGTGCAAGTCGGGGAGGGGGAAGAGGCGGGGATGGCTGTTGCTCCTGCGCCGGCGTCTCTGATAGACGCGGACGCTTGTGGGCACGCGGTTCAGTGGGCGGGATTGGCTTAGAGTTATTGCTGGACTCTCCGTGGCTTACTGAGTCGTTAAGATGAGGGCTGGTGTTATATGAGTTATTCGGTGAATAAGAATTGAAGTGTGAATTAGACTTGTGATTCGTGGTAGGCTCCAACGAGCGAGACGTGTTTTTAATGGTCTCGTTAGCTTTGTCGAGTTCAATCCTATTCGGAGTATATATGATTAATTTTGAAGCGCATAGAGTGAGATAGGAAGTACGCACGATAGTGTCTTCATGACTTGGTGCGATTCTATATACGAGAAATAATTAACATTAACTCATGTGCTATTGGATTAAGCGTACAACGAACCTTTAAGAGCTCCTTCGAGCTTTGAAACCACTCGTCTAAGACCCCGTACCTCGTCTTTGAGCTTCCCCGTTTCCCCGTGCTTTAAAAGATCATACAATTCGTCGTTTTCCGTCTGCAACAGCTTTACACGCTGAGTGAGCGCTGCGGTGACGGTGCTGCTGGATCCAGACGTGCTTGCTCCCGCGATATTGGTACTGCTGTTGCTGTTGTTACTGCTGTTAGCGGCATTGTTGATGTGGGGTAGCAGAACAGAAACGAATGCGGGGGGTAGAGTGAGTGGCTCCGTTGTTGAAGGGCCTGGCTGTTTGGCGACATATTGGCGTAGCCAGACGATTTCATCCTGTAGCACAAGAAGGGAGGTTTGATAATGTCAGAAATCGCCGTTTTAGACGTATCGTATAGAAAATGGATGTTGCAGGGTCATGCTCAGATAGATATTGTTCAGAAAATACACATACTGTCATTTCTGCCAGCTGGGCATCCTTCTCCCTAAGGAGAGTCTCCAGTTCCAGCTCTCTAACAGAGGGAAGCTCCATGATGAGATCTGGAGACAACGAGAAGGATGGAGGGACTTAAGGTACGGCGAGGTAATGGACCAGCCTCAGAGTGTGCACAGTAAGAGGATCACTGGCGGTGCTTGAATTTGGTTATGAACTAAATTGCTTCCGTGCATGTCATTTTGTCCCACTTAGCACAAGCTCTATTCTTGTTATAATCCGTGTTCATAGTCCCCAAGGCAATTATTATACTCTTACACGTACAGTAATTTTATAGATATACTCGTAAAGCCTTCACAATTCATTTTCCTCATCAAACGCGTCTGGAGGGACCTGGCCCTGCATCTGCGTAAGTGCTCCAGAGATAATGTATAAGAAAGGCGCATTCTTGACAGGTGAAGGATCCGATTGGTACCCAATCTTCAGGGAGCATCTAGGACAGTGAAACCGGTATTGTTTTTCGTGACCTCCTGCTCTAATGATGGATAGTTGTTCAGCGAATTTTTCGGGCGTAGCTAGCGCAGCAAATTAAAAAGACAGCATGCATACCTCTCCAAGAGAATCGGCGGTTCTGCCACTGCGTTTAATTTGAACACTCTCGCCTTCCCATCGTCGCTATCCTTGGAGCGAATGATTATCGCGTTGTCTGTTTTGCGACGTGGTAAAGTAGCCAAACTTTTATCAATTACGAGCTGCATCAAGTCAGATATATCATATCAACTGCCGTAGAATCGAATGATACTACGTACAATAAATTCGCCACATATGCAATCTGGGTGAGAGAGAATCGTGATTAATGAGATGCACAGCTATTTTCTTGCGACTCACAATATACACGAAGCGATGCGGCCGAACTTGCTGTAGGCTGTGCTGAAAAGACGAACATTCATTCAAGACGTGCCAAGTGAGTGTGAAATGTGAGGATACGCACCGTCAGTAGAAGACGACACTGCGGACCTGGAGACAACTTTGGGCATATTCTGGAGAGAGAAGAGAAATAAGCGGAGTGTGGTGTGGTATAAGTCTGGAAGGAGATTTCGATGATTTTGTGCCTTACAGGGATCTCCAAGTCCGGATGCCGCGACCGGTTTCATTACCTTCGTGTCACAGCCGAAAGCAGTGCACCATCACGTGTATATCCCCCTCTCTCAAAACCTGTCCAACGGCGCGGATTCGTTTTTGTCCTCATACCGCCACACTTGCCCACCTTTCTGCTTTGCTATGGCCGAGAAAGATGCCAGCGCGCGCCTCAGGAGAGCAGTAAAAGGCTAGCTCCTCTCCTTTTCCTTCTCACACAATCGAACATGCTGACGTCGTCCACCCCGCTTTCCAGAAAATAACCTTTTCCTAGTGAAACGGTTAATTCAGCGAACCGATATGCGCAATCCAGACCCAGGCCCCAAACGTTATACATCCTTAGCATGGGCAGCCGTTCTCGGCCATGAAGAAACATTCGAATTTTTACTTAGCGCTGGCCATGACGACGAAGAGTTGAGTCGGGTGCGTGCTTTTACATCAAATGCTCTGTTCCACTTGTAACTCTTCCTCCAGGATTATGAAAACAACACCATCCTCATGCTGCTGGCAGACCAGAAACCCAGTCCTTCTAACTCTTACACCGCATCTTCGGCATCAGACGATAACGATAACACGGGCGCGCATTTACGAATGGCACGACTATATTATGATCGGTATACGTGGATTCTTGATTGGTCCAACGTTCATGGAAAGACCGCACTACATATAGCTGCGCTTAAGGGCAACGAGGAACTCGTTCGAGTAAGTGGCCAAGTACTTTTCCTCGACTTGCTCTCATAGTTCATGCGTCAGATGCTATGTGATCTTGGAGCCGACTTTGACCTCGCTGACAATAAAGGCAATACCCCATTACATTAGTACGTTCCCACCTCTTATGCCATTTCATTTAAACCTTTTAACATATTATTATCAGTGCGAGCTCCTGGGGTCATATTCCTGTTCGTATTGATTCAATCTATTTTTTCCCTTTGATACGCTAATTATAGATAATACAGGTTGTGCAATTGCTTATCGAACGAGGCTGTCAATACTCTGCTCGCAACAATCAAGGATTCACTGCCTCGGATTATGCATATTCGTTCGTACTTCTCAACTCTATTGTGCGTACTTAAGTCAACTTCAGTCATTTAGATACAGTACGAGGGATACATTACAAGATACTGCAAGGACCCAATTTGAAAACAATAAAAAACAAAGGAGGAATATATTTGCTCAAGCCGCTCAAGCCGCTAACAGAGGAAATACATGGGAAGGATCATCGTCGAGCTCAGTGCCGCCACCCGTACCCACCAAAGATAGAATATTGCCGCCCAGGATGAGAAGTGGTTCAGGTACTAGTCGGACCACTGCTACATCGGATAGTGGTGATCTGGAACCTGTAGTGGCTGGGCAATTATCTTCCTCGCCATCTCAGCCATCTACAGGATCAAGTTCTGGTTTTTTTAACCATTCATCTCGTCAACCTCATCACACAGCAAATACAGGTTCCACAAGTAGCGCAGCTACTTTCCCGATGGCAACAACGTCAAAGAGCACCTTGGGTCCTCCATCGAACCCCGTTTCTGCGTTGTCCCCTGTGGCAAATCGCATGCGCGAAAGGGACGCTGACGCTATGGAGAAATACCTGAATCGGAATCGGAGTGGTAGCCAAGGAACTGCTTCGACAGACAACAGATCCCAAAATGGTTCGTACTTAGCATCAGCAGGGCCTTCCTCCAATGGTGACGATATCACCGCACTGATTAGTGGATCTGTAACCCCTCGAAAGTTGCGTCCTTCAGCATCAGCTGCACAACTGAGGACCACACAGAGCACACAATCCGGAAGCTCCATGATTCATCCCGAGATGCGTAATCGTTCGGGCACGAGTCCAAATAACATCAGAGGGGCGGTCTCGCCTGTTCCCCTACATTCACGATCCTCCTCTACGTCAAAGTCATTACGCTCGATTGCTAGTGCAGACCAGCTGTCCTACAATCATGACGACTCTGAATCATACGTCGGACCTCCAAGCCAATACGCACGATTTCCGGAACCACCTATGGTTGCAGAAGACCACAGTACGCCAACCAATGGCCGCAGAAAAGCCTTCCATATACTTCAGAAACCACTACACAGTTTTGAGAGTACGTCAAGCTCACATCACCGACGGGGAATGTCTGCTGCTGCTGCTGCTTCTTCAGTCCGCGGATCATGATTCCCATTCAAGCTCTCCACAGCGCACCACTTGTTTGTACCATCACTTTACAGCACTGTATAACTATCTAGCAATCCTGTCTGTTGTCTGTTTCGTGTAAAATCACTGATACCAGGAGCATGTTCGGGCTTACATTCCATATTTATAAGTCGTGTATTATTATTCTTTCCTGCTTTTCTTGTCTGTAGTTTTCTGCTTTGGGTCTGAGATGACCACCGGTAGATGTTGTAAATTTATGTAAATCACAAGCGTTGAAGAATTCTGTCCGATGAACAGAGCATAAAGCGAGCACAGAGGCGACCCTCACGGGGTAATCCTGGATGTAGATGCCGAAGATGCCGAAAGTGAGTAGAAGGACTGAAGGTGGTTCATTGTCGGCTGGAGCCTGCACGAGTCAGCTGTACATAAGTCACCATTCTACATGCCACCTAGAAGCGGCCCTATTCGTAGCCCTTGACTTACTATGATACCCCCCGTTGCTGAAGACGACGACCCCACCAGCCAGATTCCATGGCCCCAGGCTGCCAAGGGCCGTCGCGAATCAGACTCGTCTCAGGACGATGACGTCGAGAGAGTGCCTGCTGCAGCAAACGATGACAGGAACAACGGCAGCAAGAAGAGAGGATCATCTCCTAGAAGACAACTGTCAACATGGGATCTAATAACACTCAGCATATCCATGGGAGGCGCCCAGATCGCATGGACGGTCGAATTAGGGTATGTTTTCCACTCTATGTGTCTGGGATGGTTTTAACAGGCGCCTGACTTCTCTCCTTGCAGTTACGGAACCCCGTTCTTGTTAGACCTCGGTCTGGAGGAACATTTGACGTCTCTTGTCTGGCTAGCTGGTCCTATCAGTGGGCTCATAGCACAACCACTCATAGGTTCGTCTGCCATTTTATAAGACTTCGTCCTAATCTTTGAGTGATTTATGCCGGTTTTCCATAGGTGCCCTATCGGACGCTTCTTCCTCGAAGTATCGCCGCCGTTTTTGGATTGCCATATCGACTGTCGCTCTTATCATCTCTACATTCACTCTTGCTTATTGCCAGGAGTTGGCAGCTTTCTTTGTTGATCTCTTTGCCGTCGGTGCGGGGGATTGGACCGAACGGCGGAATGTTATGGTATGTCAAAGTCTTACAATCCTTACGCCTAATGCATATCTTCTTTTCAGCTCAAATGGACTTCTATTGGATTCGCTATCGTTTCATTTTATGTCCTAGATTTTGCGTTGAACGGATTGCAAGCATCTCTGCGGAATCTATTGCTCGATGTAACACCTCCCGGACAGCTTAGCTCTGCCAACGCATGGCATGGCCGTATGACCAACGCAGGCAATATCATAGGCTTCGGCTTCGGTAAGTTCCTTGCGTCACTTAATTATAGTAAGTGATCTCAGTATACTGGTTTCAGGTTATCTGCCATTGGCCAACCTCCCCATCATCAGACTTATTGGTGGAAGCCAATTCCGCAAGTTTTGCGTTATTTGCATAGTCATTCTTGTGGCAACGGTATGGATAACGTGTATCAACCACCACGAAGAAGAACGGCCAGAGACGCGCAGACAGCAAAGGTACAAATGGTATAATTCGGTTATGAAATTGGCTGACAGTATTTTTCAAGCAATATGCGAGATGTTTTCAAGGGGATTTTTACTGCCATTAAAAATCTTCCGAAACCCATTCGACGCGTTTGTTTCGTCCAGTTGTGTGCTTTTATGGGCTGGTCCGTGTTTCTTTTTCTTCTCGATTCTAAGAGATATTGACGTGAACTGATTTATGAAAGGTTTCCTTTCCTGTTCTACTCGTAAGAATTGCCGTCTATAATTGCGTTTGTCACTTTTTCAGTTGTTTTTTTTAGAACAACATACATGGGCCAGATCATGGCGTATGAAAATAACCAAGAACCAGATCCGGAGTTGGCTACCCGGAAGGGCGAATTTGCCATGTTAATCTACAGCATAGGTTTGTCTCTTGAACTTGGGGATCGCTCTGCACGTATTGATTTCTCGTCCTTAGTTGGTGTCATTGCTGGGACTATCCTCCCGCATCTGGCCACTCGCGATCGGAGATTAATGGGTGCCAAGACGGATGTTGACGAAGATGCTGAAATCTCAAGGCTCAGAGCCACAGTACGTCAATGGAGAGTAGACGCTGCTCGTCGTGGAAAGGATTTGCATCTTCCTGTAATGCCGTTCTTGTTGCGAAATATTTGGACAGGCGCCCTTCTCTTCTTTAGCTTCTTGACTTTGTCCACATTCTTTATATCGACGACATTCCAGGTGCGTTATACTTCTATCATCATATGTCTTTAAGGTTAACAGCTCTATATTTACTCAGGCCACAATATTCATCAGTCTTGTGGGAATTTGTTGGGCTGTAGCGATGTGGGTTCCCTTTGCCATTATCATGGAGGTACATTGGTTACTGTACTTCGTCGATCGTCTATCTAACACAACACTCAGCTCTTGAAAGAACCGCCACCGCCTGCCCCCAAGGGACAGGACAGCCGTCGCCCCTTCCATCCACGTAACGTTTCGACACCCAGCCAGCGTCCTGTATCTGGGGAAAGACAACCCTTACTCCGTCGCCGTTCTCTTGATGGACACGATCAACAACAAGAAGAAGAAATCATTGCTAGTGCACCGTTACCTGGCGGAACAATCCTCGGCATCCATAATCTATCTATTGTTGTGCCTCAGCTACTCGTGAGTTTTCTTTTCGTCCATAGTCATACACCTTTAAACACCTTCTCAGGTTGCTATCGTAACAAGTATTATTTTCCGAGTTGTAGATGGACCTGATACTCAGAGCATAGCCGAGGGCACAGGCACTTACCTTGGTAAGAACGGCGTTGCCTGGGCTTTCCGCTTTGGAGGGGTGTGTACCCTTTTTGGAGCGTTGCTTGCCCGAAGAGTACCTCCTACGCCTACTGAGAAGGCAATGCGCCGTCGCTTAGGTGAAATGAAGATTTTGGGCGAAGAAACAAATCCTTGATCGCATTTATCCCTGGTTTTTGTAGCAACATTCCTCCACATGTCATCTGTTGTCTTTTTTTCATATCATCTACTAGTGTCAAATCATACTGCATTTCACTGTTCGCCTTCAAACACCACTATCCGGACTCTACTTTGTACCATATAGATCTACTTAGGGTAATATACGCATATACTTATTTATCGATTATGACGGCATCGATTTAAGGGGGAAGATGACACTTCGTGACAATTCATTTACAGATGTGTTCATTGTGATTTTGGTGCCGTAACGATGCAAATCGCAACCTCCCAATCATCTCGGCTCGAACTGGAAATTACTCTACATGGTATATGAGTGACAGGTAGAACTTCATCTCCAAAGATAGGTCGGTTCAAGTAGTCTGCCGGAGGAGAATTCGAGTGAGTGAAGTGTTCAAGGTAACCAACATGTAAAGGAGTTGTACCAGGTATTTCAGACCCTGATAGATAAAAACATCTGATGGATAACGCTGAGGACGTTATCACGGTCAATTCAGAGGCAATATTATGAAGGTCAGGGATCTTATTTTGGAAGTCTGGAAATGTATTTAAGAATGACTCAATTAGCATGTAAAGAGAAATATATTTACCTCCTTTCAGGAAAACGATTGCACATGCTGAACCATCTTCTTTAAAACTTGAGTACTCCCAGCTGGCCGCACATCCATTATCAAATGCAAATTGTGCTGAAGATTGAGATATGTAATCAAGATAATGTGAGACGATCGAAAAGTTCTTACTAGTTTGATAGGAAGGGACGCATTTCTGCATCGTAACTTCTCCGTCGTATTCATCCACGACAGGACATCTACCTGTATGAAGAATGACTTGTTTCTCTACAAGTGCATTTCTTGGCAATTCTTTTACGACCACGAATAAACCGGGATATTGGGAGGACTATAGAAGTATTCAATCAGGAGAATGAATTGTAACAGATTAAATGTGCATGCATACCTCTTGCTGAAGCTTAATGTGTCCTTGTTTGACATGTGGAATATCATTACCGTCAACTGTCCAGTAAATTGCCAGCTGAGTGTGACCATCCCATCCACCACCAGAATTCTCTCGTAGGGCCAAGGATACGCGGTCAACATGTTGGCATGCTAAGGCAACTTCTGTGGCCAGTGACTGGGGTGAAGGAAGGACCAGCTGGCTAGGAATTAGGCCTATCTGGCCTGAGATAAATACGCGTTCTCCTGCCTATAGGTTTATTAGTTGATCCTATCCATATCAATTATGACAACTCTGCATACGATAATGGCTTGAGAGTATGGCCCGATATTTGCTGGCGCCCAATAGCTAAGGCCTTGCACGTGAAGGGCCTGACGTTCTGCAGCAGACTTTTCTGCGTACGCAATGCATTCCATTTTCACGCGGACTCCATCAGGAAGATCCACGCAGACACATGCGCGTGCAGGTGGACTAATTCCGAAGAAAGTTGAATAAACGGCGTTGACTGCTCCAAAAAGGTCCATTGAGGATATGAATATGTTGATGAAGCTGCAGTGAGCTAACTCCAATCCATTCTCAGAAAGCTGGTCTGAAAAATAGTATTAGAAAAGCCAACGATATATCAAGAAGAGGATGTAGCACTTGAGATTATGTGGAAGCACTGTTTAACTTCATCCTCGAGCGATAAAGAGCCCATATCTTGTGATACGCTGGCCTGGACCTCCCCTATAACAACCCAAGACCCCTTGCGAAGGCTAGTTGACGGTACAGACTTCAGCGATCGAAGCTCGACATTTTTTTGAAAAAAAGGTATGGCTCCCAGTGGTGAAGGTTGAGCCTGTGATTCTTGTACCGCATTTTTTACTTCCTCAAAGTGATCCTCCAAGAGGGATGGGATGTGAGCTTCATGATTATCTACTTCTTTGGTTACCAGCTTTGCATTCTTAACTCGTAAAAATGCTACGGTAGCGAAATCACTGTCCGAGTGTATCACGGTTTCCGTCTCGATCCTATGCATGAAGTATTTGAGTAAAACTAAAAGGTCTCATCCTGCGTACGCTTATCACCCACAATTCAATTCGTTGCTTGAAAAGCGGGCAATCTAATGTCAAAGTTTCGTATTCGCCACCTTCTCCACAGACATGTGAGCCATAAAGGGTATTCTAGAAAAACATCATTTAAGACACAGTTGATACATTCACATTCTCAAATTACCAATTTGACGAGCGTGGGCTCCATCTGAGCAAGAGTTTTCCCAAGATGAGCCTTTGTCAGACCGATGCCTGCCACTTTAATCAAAATTGCCTCCATTCCAGCGGCGATCATCTCAGAAAGTAGCTCTGCTTGATTTCTCTGCCATAAGAAGCATAAGGGTGTCAAGCCAAGTCGCCGACAACTATTCATTATGATATCATTAAGGAAGCGAGAGGAAACCAGGGCGACGCTTACACATGCTCGACTCTGACTCTTTGATAATTTGAAAGTATTGCACCGACGGATACGCCTTGAACATCCGGATGATGGGCCTGATCCAATATATTATATTTAAATAAGGGATAAAATATAAAACGGCCTACCTTCACGGTAGAAAGCAACTCGTATAAGTCTTCTGTTTCGTCCCCGACCACTCCTCCTGCGTTACTTGCGCTCCTTCCGCCATACTCCGATCCTTGTTCGACAGCATTTCCTGAGATGACCCTACGGTATAAAGGCACGTCCAAAGCGCGTGCTACAAGCTCGATCGCATCCTGGCCGACGGTTTGGTAGAGATACGAGTCGATTTCCTCTAGCAGCCCATAAATATCATGAGCAGGCTTGATTCATGGTGCATTTTGCCGGACCTTTTCCAGGTTCTGGTCCCAATGATGCCGCTGCGACTAATTGGTGACCATTCTGAGCACAATGAACGAGATTGTAGCAGCTGTCTTTGCCACCGCTAAGCAAGGCAAGATACTTCATAATGGTTAAGTTCCAAGAAAATATTGATCGCATTGTTCTGATTGGGCGGCGGCGGTGTTCCGGGTCCCAGCAGTAGATTTGACTCGATCCTGCCTTGATCTAATAGCTTGTAAGTAATCTTTATACCACACTCACAAAATGCCAACAGTCGCCGTCGACAAAGAAGAGCTCTGGCAGCGTCTCGGAAGAGAATACAGTGCGTACACTCAATTAACTACTCGAACAACAGACTAAAATATGTATAGCGACGGAAGAGTTTGATAAGTTGTGCTTTGACTACGGGTTAGAGCTCGATGAAGATGTGCGTTTAACAGGGCGCACCGTTCAATGTGTATCTGTGATTTTAACTTGATATTTAGACAACGGCAGAAGTAGAGGAGGCGATTAAGAAGGGATTACCTGCAGAACGACCTGTAAGTCGATCAATGATTTCGCTATACCATGGTGTCTTAGAAGGACAAATAGCAATTGAAAATAGAAATACCTGCCAACCGGTCAGAATTATTCAAGAGCTAGACGCTGGCCTGATTGACAAGAGATTGGTTTTAGATATGATCTTCTCTGTATCGAGGGCATCGCACGCGCTCTCCGCATTTTCCTCCAGACCACAGAAGCTCCCACCTACAAGCTTGCCTACCCCCCGTCAGGAGAAGCTGGTTTACTCACAGTCACTATCGACCCAGAGGTGAGAACAAGCCCAAAAGATGCTTGACGCGTCTAAAGTATGATTATAGACAGCTAAAATCCGACCACTTTTCGCCTGCGCCGTATTGCGCAACATCAAATTCACCCCCAGTTCCTACGCCTCCTTCATCGACTTGCAGGATAAACTGCATCAAAACATCTGCAGGCGGAGGCAACTTGTTGCCATTGGTACCCATGATCTTGACACTTTAACACCTCCTTTCCGATACGAAGCTAAGCCTCCCAAGGATATCAAATTCGCGCCCTTGGGTAAGAGTCAAGAATACACTGCTGAGGAATTGATGACAGTCTTTGAAGTGAGTTCTTCTCTCTTTTCTACTTGCTTGCAGATTTTTCATTTGTTATACATCTAGTCAGAGAAACATCTTGCGAAATACCTCCCTATCATTCGTGACTCTCCCGTTTACCCGATCATTTATGATTCCAAAGACCAAGTGCTTTCAATGCCCCCTATCATCAACTCAGATCACAGCAAAATAACTCTGGACACGAAAAATGTATTCATCGACGTTACTGCAACTGACCAAACCAAGCTGGACATTGTCGTAAACATTGTCGCTACCATGTTCTCTGAATACTGCGCCGAACCTTTCACGTAAGTACACATGATGAATATCTTCGCGCATACTTATATTCCCGGCCGTAGGATCGAACCTGTCAAGGTTATTTTGCCCAATGGACAAACCCGTATTACGCCTGATTTATCGGGAAGAGACATGTTGGCACACGCTTCATACGTCAACTCATGCACAGGGCTTTCCTTGAGCTCGACCGAGGTGTCCACCTTACTGACGCGCATGGCTTTAACCACTCGCGTTAGCCCCTCAAACCCTGACGAAATCGAAGTACACATTCCTCCAACACGACCAGATATCCTTCACGAGTGCGACATAATGGAGGACGCTGCCATTGCATACGGATTCAACAACCTACCAGACAAGTTCCCCGCCACAAGCACTGTTGCACAACCTCTGGCAATCAGCAAGCTTAGTGATGTCATTCGGAAGGAATGGGCATTAGCAGGATGGATCGAGGTTCTTCCCCTTATCCTAGTGAGTTACATCAATTTCCGCCTTTATTTACTCGGCTGACTAGCCCTGGTGCAGTGCTCGCACGAGGAAAACTTTGGATGGCTGAACCATGAAGATGACGGAAATACCGCAGTAAAAATCGCCAACCCCAAGAGTCTCGAGTTCCAGGTAGTGAGAACAACACTCATCCCCGGTCTTCTGAAAACCGTGCGCGAGAATCGATCACATTCATTGCCCATTAAGATTTTCGAGACTTCAGAAGTTGTCTTCAAAGATACTTCCCGAGAACGCCAGGCGCGTAACGAGAGACACGCTGCTGCTGTTTGGTGCAATAAAACGGCAGGCTTCGAGATCGTGCACGGCATGCTGGATCGGGCCATGAAGATGCTTGAAATTCCCAAAATTTCAAGCACCGACTCCACAGCCAAGTCCGGATACTACATCAAGGAGACCAGCGGTACGTACTAGAAATGTCCAATGGATAGATGAATTGACTGACGTGGTCCGCGTAGATCCCATGTACTTCCCTGGCCGAGCAGCGACGATTTTCTTCCGACCTGCCGAAAGAAAGGCAGGCAAACTCGAGTCGATCAAGAAGGGCATCGACTCTGCCCTGCACATCAATCGTGACATCAACATCGGCTCGCTCGGAATCCTGCATCCCAGTGTTTTGGAGAAGTTCGAGATTGGTTTCCCGTGTTCTGCTCTTGAATTCACCCTCGAACCATTCAAAAAGCAGATGCAGAAGGTCTGGACAAACGATGATTAAAGGGTATATAGATGTGAATTAGCAGAACCCATGTATTAAATAAAACACAGGCCGATATAAAGCACAACATTACCACATAGGGCGGTGGCCAGTGACTATCTGGTCTGGTTGAATCTCGTTCACGAACCGGGGTAGAACATTTTAATTTCCTTCTCCACCTCGTCGTGGTCTTTCAGGTTCTTCCGGACCGCTGCTCACCACTGTCAAGAATGTTATGAAGTAGATCCATGTTTATATTTCCTTTGGCACTCACGTAGAACAAGCACGAATGCGCCTATGTACATCCAGTATTTCTGGAGGAACGTCTTTTCGGGGACAGGCTTGACTACCTCGCCTTCTGGTGTCAAGGGCGGCGGAGCTTTCAGTTCGGGCCTGACATGGCATATGGATTAAGAGGAAGTAGTGAAGACATGATGATACACGTACAAAGGAGGAGTCTCTGGCCTCCTAAGCAAAATTGTGGAATTGAGATGTTGCACCTTGCCAGCAAGGATCTTGAGAGAATTTGAAGGGGTTATGCTCTGCTTTGTTGACTTGCTTATAGGACATGATCCATCTCGAGGTATAGGTGAAACGAAGTAGTCGATGGCGAAGGGCTGTTCATCTTCGCCGCTCGTAAGATGTAATAGAATTGTGTCTGATGTAGCCCGGCCGAGATAACACTAATAAAGGAACTGAGCTTTGACGACACATTGTGAGTTTTGACACACATGACGCACGGCTTTTACTGATGAATAGTCCCAGAAAGCCTCAGATGTGTCTCCCTCGCGTGCTAATGCAACTTGATAGAGAGCCTCGACCTTGTCCTGGAAATTCTCGAGAGTTTCCGCGAACGAGGCCAGATCGTTGGCCAGACTTGGTGACGGTACAAGGGTGGAAGAAGAGAGAGAAACGGTGGCACGTTCTAGATAAGGCTGAGCGGGAAGGTTTGGATGAAATATTCGGTGATAGAGTACGACATCTGTTGCAGAAGCGAGGGTAAAGAGGGCTGCAGAGGCCGCAGCGAAGGACCTCATGATGATAATACAGACGCAAGTGCTAAATGACCAGTCATTGGCTAGTGGGCCTAGGCGCTTACATCAGCCACTGCTAATTGGTCCTCCTGTTGGAGAACTGTGATTGGACGTGTCTTACTCTCTTTCTCCCAACCAATGGCAACCTCATATACTCACTCAATTCCGACCCCGCCTTTTTCTCCTCAGAATTATAAGATGCCTGATGTTCACCAGCCTGATGAGCCTCTAAAGTCTACTATCAACCTCCTTGACGCCCTCGTTGGTTTTTATCAGAACGAAAGGATGTGGGTTTACCGCACCCGCGCAACCCTGGAGGATGCATTTGCATCTTCTCCAATAGGAGATGATAATTCATGCCCAGAAGCGTCCACTTCAAACGTTGATCAAGATGCCGAGGAATCAAATAATAGCATCCACTCGGAAGCATCCAAAGGTCAACAGCAGACAACGCGATGGCACAGACGCAAAAAGGGATTCAAATTGAGGATCGACGGTATCCGGGCCAAGCGAGTTATTTCTACGCAGCCTCAGACACAGAAATCCGAACAACTGCCTCCAAGAGAGCAAATACTGGATATGTATGAGAAGATGATGGAAGCCAGGATGGAGAGCTGCCAAAGACTGAACAAGCTCGTCCGAGATGCCAATCGAGCCAATCTTCATCATCGATGATCCATGTCAGTAGACGTTTCCTTCCACCAGAAATACGAATCTCAACTG
>Ga0247779_1000574_pt1 | contig 22100 bp, 17 predicted proteins | sample UWRJL221509R5_FD_179925 | JGI IMG/M metagenome (GOLD analysis project Ga0247779, IMG submission 179925) | Plant litter microbial communities from Arlington Agricultural Research Station in Wisconsin, United States - UWRJ-L221-509R-5 | ecosystem: Environmental > Terrestrial > Plant litter >... | reverse complement strand
CCGGTGCCACCCGTGCCGCCGGTGCCACCGGTGCCGCCGGTGCCACCCGTGCCGCCAGTACCACCCGTACCGCCGGTGCCACCACCGACGCCACCGGTCGCGCCGGTGCACGGGGGCGCGGCACAGCCGCTACCAACCATGCCAGCCGAGCCAGCAGTCGGCCCTTTACCGGCAGAGCCATTGCTGGCGCCGGCCGTGGGTGAGGGACCAGGGGTCCCGGTGTCACTGGTGCCGCCGAAGCAGCCAGCGCCGAGGAAACCGAGTACGAGGGCGGAAACGGGAAGGAACGACTTATCCATTAGTATTTGCCTCTTATGAGCGCTTGTAGAGCTAGCGCCGGCTAGTGAGCGCTTGGCGCGCAATGCTACTTGTTGGGGACCGAGCCTACTTGTGCGAGATTTCGAATCATGGCCAGCCAGGAGGCCGGGCCCCATGTTGAAGTGGGAGTATATGAAAGGCCCTTCGTTTTGCAACGTCCGGAGCTAAGATTGTTCCGCCGCGGCCAGCCTCTCGTCTGCCCCAGCCAAATTGCCACGGATCCGCTCGAGCTCGTGCTCGGGGATGGCCACGCCCTGTTCGGCTTTCTCCAGCAACGCCTGGCAGGCGGCCTTGCTGGTCGCGTAGTCCCGAACCCAATAGGCCGCGACCGCGAGCTCATCGAGTAGCCGCCAGCTGTAGACGCTCTCGACGAGGAACAAGCGGTCGCTCGGCTGCCGCGTTTGTACGCCCGCTTTCGCGAACAAGCTGGCCATCGCGTAGTTCTCTCTTAGCCGGTAGTAGCGCGCGAGCTCGTACAGCGGCTCGGCACGTGTCGGGCGCAGGTTGTAGGCGGCCAGCAGCTCTCCGAGCACGACGGCTTCCGACAGCTCCAAGCGTAGACAAGCTCGTCCTGCCTCGAGCTGAGCCACGAAGCGCTCCTCGTCCCAACCGTTTTCCATCGAAGCGCGCTTTTTGTAGGCCCCGAGTGCCTGCTCATGCATGCCAGCGTCGCGGTAAGATTGCGCCAGATAGAACTGGCTGCGCGCGTCGTTCGGGTGCTCGGCAAGCTCCTGCTCGAGCAGCTTGGCGTCGCGCATGAACTTCTGTTCCTGCGTCACCCCGTGAGACTTGGCGCCTTGCGCGTGGTGGTAGACGATCCAAACGTCCTTCCTGAGCGCGCGCCGCTCCTTCCCTCCGACGACCGAGAGGTAGTTGTGCACGGGGCCCGCCCAGCGATAGACCGTGCTCCGGACGTCGATCAGGTGGCGCACGGCGTAGCGAATTTCGCCCTGATGCTTCTCGATGTCGTAGCTGACGCCGGGCTCGAGCTTCTCGTAGAACTTCGGGTCGGAGACCGCGAGCTCCTCGTCGGCGTCGATGAACAATAGCCAGTCGGCCTTGTTCGCTGCCACCGCGAGCTCCAGCGCTTGCTGACGATTGACTCCGAAGTTGACCCACGGCCGCTCGTGCACCTCACCCTCGATGCCATAGCCAGCCATCTCGCGTCGGATGAGCTCGATGGTGTCATCGCTCGAGCCCGTGTCGACGATCACGTAGTAGTCGATGTAGTCCTTGACCGAGCGAATGAGGCGCGGAAGCACCTTGACCTCGTTCTTCACGATCATGTTCAGGCAGATGTTCGTCTTGCGGCCAGCCATGTGCGGCAACTATGCCATCCTCGAATTGTCGGCAATCAAAGCGTGACTACTTTCTACGTGAGAAAAACTTCGCCTGTGCCGGATTCACCATTTGCGACTCACGCCGTAATGGGCAAGCTCGGGCCATTCTGAGTTGATCCAATTGGGACCGAAGCTATAGTGGCTTGAACTTCCACTGCAGTTATCGAAACCATGAAACTCCTATCCTCGCACCTCGTCGTACCCGCTTTTTTGGCCGCTTTGTCTTCGCTCGCGGCCTGCAGCTCGGACAATTCCGGAGCCGGTAACTCCGCAGGCTCGAGCCCGGGTGGGGCCAACGGTAAAGCCGGCTCGGCCGGCTCGAGCGTCGGCGGGGCAGGTGCCGCTGGCGCGGCTGCTGCCGTCGCGGGTGGAGGTGCAGGTGGTGCGTCAGCCGGCGCTTCGAGCACTGCCGGGACGAGCGCTGGCGGCACTGGAGGCCTCGGCGCTGCAGGCGGGGGCACCGCAGGCGGCGTTGCCATCGAAGCCTCGTTCGCGATGGTCAAAGACATGATCAACGCGACTTGCTTCGGCAACGGCTGCCACAGCCAGGAGGGCAATCCTCTGCAAATGAAGATTGACGACAAGCTGTACGGGACATTGACCACCCACGTGACCGAGAATTGCGGCAAGCTGATCAACACCGCCAGCCCGGCAGACAGCGCGATCGTCAAACTGCTGAAGGCGGATTGCGGGACAGCTCCGAAAATCACTCCGCGCATGCCATGGGACAAGTGCTTCGATGGCGACGTGGATTCGGATTTCTGTGTTTCGCCCGCGAAGATCGCCGCCATCCAGGCGTGGATCGCCAAGGGCGCGCCGCAACAGTGAGCAGGAGCGACGGCGCGCCGTGCCGAGGCGCGCCGCGGCAAACCTAGCGAGGTAGTTTCTTGGACACTGCTGCCGCTGCCGCTGCCGTCGTAGCTCCGTTGTTGTCGGACTCACACATCGCCTTCCGCCTGGCCTCGAGCTCCGCCGCGATCCGGGTGAAGGGCATCACCTCATGCAGCAATTCCGCCCACACCTGCTCGACCTGCGGGATGTCGTTGTAGCTGTTCGCGATCGACTTCGAGATCTCTTCCAGCTCAGCGCCGTCTCCGGCTTTCACGGCCGCCTCGAGTTGGCCTGAAAGCCACGGGATCTTGGCATTCATCCGGCCCAGGCCCTCGTCAGCCGAATTGAACTTGCCGCGCGTCAAGCCGAAGTCAGGCAGATCCGGCGGCAAGGGATCGAATTGCTGGTGGAGCGCTACGAACTTGGTGTTCAGTCCGGCGAGCAGGGGCTTGAGCCCCTCGAGCGACTGACGTGCTGAGTCGGCGAGCTGCTTGAGCTCCGCGGGGCTCTTCTTGACCACCACCGGTTTCGGCTTTTGTGAAGCGTCCTTGTGGCATGCCGCGAGTGAGCTACTCACGGCTAAAATCATCAACCCTTGCACGATGCGCAGACGAGATGGAGACAGCACTCTTCCTCCTGTGATTCTACTTTCGGCCATTCTTAGCTCACGGTCCGCCCAGCGGGTAGGCGTCGTAACCCACCCCGGGCTCGGTCACGGCGCTGGTCTCGAAGTCCCAGGTCTTGCAGCGTTGAAGGAGCAGCGAGCTGCCGCCATAGGCGACTCCGAGCGGGCGCCCGACTGCGTTGACTGGGAAGACTGCCACGGTTGGGCTGTCGAGGGGCGTCGGTAAACCGTTGATCAGTGCGCCGGTGTACGCCACGCCGGTGTTCCGAGTCATGGCTTCGACACCGGTGAGGCTCACGCCTTCGGTAGCGACAACGCCCAGGTTTGCCCAGTAGGTGGATTGGTAAACGGCCCGGTGCACGTCTTCGATGGGGGAGTCCAAGGACACGCTCAGGATGGCGACCTTGGTCACTTCACCGGGCGCCACGCAACCGGCAATGGTGCCCGAGCCATCCGTGAGTCGATAGAAGTGCCGGAACACGAGCCCGCTGACACCGGCGCCTAGGATCTGGTCGTCTTGGTCGCGCAACTCGACCGAAAACGACGCATTGCAGGCCAGCACATCGCCGTCGTTTCTTACGGCAGCATAGATCGCAGGACCATTCGGGCCCGCTTGCAGTGTGAGCGCGGTCACATTGAACACGCTGTTGATGCCGGGGCGCGGAATCACCTCGATGCCCTCCGGAACGAACAGCGTATCGCCGCCCGTGTTGCCCCCGAGGCTGCCCGTTTCGACGATGCCGCTGATCGGGACGCCGTTGGTCGCGCACTGCTCAGACGGCTGGTCGTCCGAGCAGGCGACGATGACCGCTGCAGACAGGGCCAGGAGACACTTCGCGAGTAGGAACGTGACTGGAGCGGCTCGAGAGGTCGGCATTCCGCGCATCGATGATAGCTCACAAAAGCGCAAAGACCCCTCCGAGGAGGGGTCTTTGACGCGCTGCTTTAGCTCAAGCTATCAAGCCTTGAGTTGCGTGTATCCACCTGGGTCGTGGATCTTGTGGTCCGCCACTGCGTCGACACCACCGGCGAAGTCCTCGGTCTTGTCCGAGTACCCGTAGTGAGTGACTTCGCTGCCCGGGCCATCCTTCGCGGGGAAGCCGTTTGCGTCTGCCTTCATGCCCATCGCGGTCATGACGTTGCAGAAGTACTTGTTGATCGGCATGTTGCCGAACTTGGCCACGGTGCCCGTGCCTTGGCTCACGCCGTCGGACGTTTGCGGGGCACCATCGACGCACTGCGAGAGGCTGCGGCCGAGGAAGTCGGTCGCGGTGCCACCCGAGGTGGTGTCGAGGTTGATGATCTTGCCCTGCTTGAAGTACCCGCCGCCGCTGCCGGCCTGAATCAACGGAGTGTTGTTCATGTTGTGGGCATTGCCGTCCGAGTGCTCGTTCAGCCAGAACGCGACGCTGTTGTCGAGCACGGTCTTGCCGTCGCCTTCGGGGATGCTGTCGAGGTACTTGACGAGGCTGGCGAACTTCGCGGCGTAGTACGAGTCGATCTTCTTCAGATTGGCGACTGCGTCCTTCACACACGGTCCCTGCATGCTGGCATCGGTCAAGCGGTGGGACTGATTGTGTGAGTCGAAGTTGATGCCGAGGCCGCTGTACACGAAGTTGTTCGGCATCCTGAGCAGAACGACCGGGTTGGCGTTGCACGCAGCCGAGAGCGCCGCGATCGCCATGTACAAATCCGCGTTGTCCATGGTGTCGTTGATCTTGCGCGTCACGACGTCGCCGCTGGTGCCGCTGCCGAGCTTGTTGTTTGCGCCGAGCTTGGTGGCCAGGTCCGCGTTGCAACCGGCGAGAACGCCGTCCGTGGTGACGTTCAAGAGCTCGACCCATGCGTCGAGCTTGGCCTTGTCGTCCTTGCTCATGTCCTTGCTTCGGAGCCGGCTGAGATCGCCTTTCACGATATCGGCCATCTTCTTGCCCTTGGCAATTTCCCAAGTGTCGGCGTTCATCGGCGCGCCGGTCTTGAACAGACCCGTCAGCTGGTTGTACGCGGTGGTGGCGTTCAGCCCGCTGAAGATGGTGTCCTTGGCCTTGTACGAGATGGCAGCCTGTGCCGTCACCTTCGACTGACCCGAGATGTCCATGTACAGCGGGGTGGCCTGCGGGCTCAGCTGCGCGGCCATCACGTGATCCAGCGACATGCCAATCGGCATGGCATTGAACTTCGTCGCCGTGTTGAAGCTGAACGGGTCGTTGCTGTTGGGGGTGACCGGCTGCAAGGTCAAGGCCGTTCCGGCGCATTGCGTGTGGGAGTCATTGCCCTGTCCACGCCCTTTGCCGGCACCCTTGTTGTTCGCGGTCCACTCGTTCATGGTGCGCATGCCGCGTGGCATGAGCAGCTTCGCGGTGTACGGCGAGAGCGCCTCGAGGCTGGTCCCTTTGAGGTCCGAAGCCAGCAGGTCGCCGTCGAGCTTCTGCGGGAACCAATTGTTCGTGATGCACCCGTAGTAGGTGAACATGATCAAGGTTCGCTTCGTGATCGCGTTGGCAGCTTGCGCTCGCGCGGACCGCTCGAACAACGAGGTGAGGATCGGCGCAGCTACGACAGCTCCGCCCAGGCCTTTGAGGAGGATTCTTCGGTTCATATAGTTAGTCATGTTCGGAAATTCCTCAGTTTTTCAGAGCGAGCCGCGAACTCGTAGACGGAAGGAATCCGTTTGGGTGAGATCACCGAGTAGGCCGAGGATGGAGTAGCCATCACCAGCGAGTTTGGTCTGCAGGGTGTTGACCGTGCATTGGTCTTGGTCATTCGGGTTGCGGCCAGTGGCGAAGGAAACCCAAGCCTGCGCGTACAGCGCCTGCGCGGTCGCCTGCTTGGAAATCTCCTGCATCAGCTGCACGGGTGACGAGATCTCTTTCGCGCCGGTCTTGAAGTTGAAGGTCGCGGTCGTGACCTTGGAGTCGATGGCTCCACCCTTCGGGTCCTTGGTCTGCCACTTTCCGTTTCCGTCGTAGCTCTCCATGATGAACCCGAGCGGATTGAAGACCTCGTGGCAGCCCTTGCACGGCTGATTCTTCTGGGTCAGCTCTTCCACGTACGCGCGTTGCGTCATGAAGTTGCCCGTCACCGTTTGCATGGCGAATGCCGGATCAGGCGCCGGCACGTTGATGCTGAGCAGCCAGATGGCCATGTACGAGCCGCGCAGGATCGGGCTCGTGGTCCCGAAGCCCGAGTAGGAGCTCAAGAAGCCGGCGCGAGTCAGGAAGCCCGGACGCGGGTTGGTCGTTGAATCGAGCGTGACCTTGGTCAGGGTGTCCGTGTACTTCGACGCATCGAGGCCGTAGAGCGCGGCGTTGTCCTTGTTGACGAAGGCGACGTTGCTCAGCAGCAGATCCTTGAAGGAGCCGTTCGTGTACGCCACCTCTTCGAAGAAGGCGTCGAGCTCGGCCTTGTTGGCGACCCGCGACGCATCCGTGTATTCCGGGTAAACGGCCGTGTCGTGCTTGCCCTTGAACCAGTGGGCGCTCGAGTTGTTCATCTGCGCCCACTCGTCGTGGAACGCCGAGATGAACCCGCCGGTCTTTTCACGCACCTGGATCATGCGCGTGGCTTGCGCCAGGATCTGCTCCTTCGTCGTGAGCTGGCCGCCGTCGGCCGCCGCGTTCAGCGCGTCGTCCGGGACGGAGCCCCAGAGCAGGAAGGAGAGCCGAGTGGCCACTTCTTGCTGCGACAGCTTGATGGCATTGGGCGTCGCCGTGTAGGTCGCGTCGACCTCCGTGGTGAGCTCGGGGATCAGCAGGAAGGAGGGCGAGATCAGGAACGCGTTCAGAATCGCTTCGGCAACCTGATCGGGCGTGCCGGCCGGGGTGACGCTGTTCAGCGACATGAAGCTCGTGACCTCTTCATCCGTCAGTGCTCGGCGGAAGGCCTTGCGACCGAAGGTCTGGACGGTGGTCTTCAAGCAATCCGCGGCGGTCGGGGCACAGCTGATGAACTTGGCCTTGTTCGCGCCAGCCATGACCTGCTTCGCGATCTTGGCGCCGGCGTCTTGATAGACCTTCCAGGCCGGGGCGGTCATCGCACCCGTGAAGTCGCCGACCAAGAAGTCAGCCACTGGCGTGCTGTCGATGGCGGTCACACCGAGCAGATCGCGGACCACGCTGGCGTACTGGCGGTTCAACAGCAGCGGGATTTGAGTCGTTACGGGGATACCGGCCGTGCACGTCGGGGGATGGTCGACCACGGTACCAGCGGCGCCACTCGTACCCGGGCCGACTTGGCCTGCACCACCTGTACCTACAACCGCGCCACCAGCGGCGCCATTCGGCCCCGCGGCAACGCCACCAGGCGGATCACCCGGACCGCCCTTGTTTTCCGAGGTAGCGCCGCATGCGGCCAGCGCCATGGGAAGTGCTCCGAGAGCAACCAACAACCGTAACCGCTTTTCTTTCATGACGACCACCTAATTACGGACTTAAAATTTCCGCCGGTTGGGAACCAACACGTTGCCGATTTCGCGCAGCACTACCTACTCAGGAACCTACCGGACCGATCTCAAGCTCGTGAGATGAAATTTTTCGCATGCTTCGCCGTAGTTCTTCGGGCTGACTTGAATGCACGATTGCCAATTTCGGCTTCGAACATAAAAAAGGCCTGGCACTGGAATGGTCGACCGCTGACCGCACTCCCGGAGCATTCGAGTCACGTCCGGTCGCGGGGACGGGCTGCCTAGACGCAACAGTGTGAGTACGTTTGGCACGCTCGCGGTGCCTTGCAACTAGTTTTTGGGCTCGCGTGCACTGAAGGTGCGCTTCGCACTTCTGAGCGGCGCGCGCGCGGGCATGCACGTTTCACCCACGAGGGTGATGCGCGGGCGGCGATCTCGAACGCTGCCGCCGGTTCAGATTTTGGCGCAAAAACGGCGCCAAACGTCGCGGTAAAGCGCTTCGAGATTGCGCGCGAAGCGCGCGCCGTCCATCAACGGCGAACGCTGCATGCGCGCGCGCAGCGAGGCGCGCAGATCGCTCAAGTGCTCGAGGTCGCTGGCGAGCTCGCTTGCGACTCGAGTGTATCGTTCCGGAGTCGTCGCCACGAGCTCTGGCAAAGCCAAGTTCATCGCTTGGCAGACGCCGGCGCGGCCGACCACCGTTTCGCCGGACAGGGTCACTGTCGGTACTCCCATCCAGGCCGCGTCCAGACTCGTGGTGTGGCCATTGGAAGGGAAGGTGTCGAGACAGATGTCGATCTCGCGGTACCTTTGCAGATAATCGAGCCGTCCCGCGCGATCGACGAGCTCGACGCGATCGAGCCTCACGCCCGCTGCTTCGAACAGCGAGCGCACGCGGTCCCGCGCGCTCCCGGCAGGCGCGAGCAGCATGAGCCGCGACTCGGGCACCGTGGCCAGAACCTTCGTCCACAGGCGAATCACCCCTTCGTTGACCTTCCGGAAGTGATTCAGACAGCCGAAGGTGATTCTGCCTGCCGCGAGGGCGGGCAGAGCGCTCACCTCGGGAACATCAGTCAGCGGGTCGTAGCACCAAAAGGAGTCGGGCAGTCGAAGGGTCTCTTCCGAGTACAGCGCAGTGTTCGAGTCGAGCGGATCGAGGAAAGGATCGGACAGGCGATAGTCCATCGTTTCGAGTCCCGTCGTCCCGGGGTACGCCAGCCAGCACAACTGAATGGGAGCAGGCCGTCGCGCGAACGCCAGCAGCCGGCAGCCACTCATGTGCATGGTCAGATCGACCAAAATGTCGATCTGATCCTGCCGGATCAGCGTGGACAGGGCGGCGTCGTCCAGAGCCCCGACCTCGCGAAAGACATCGGCGTACCCGCGAATGCGAGCGGTGATGTCACTTGGCTTGTCCGCGCTCGAGTAGCAAAAGATCTGGAACTGGCCGTGGTCGTGATTTTGGAAAAGCGGGAGCGTGAATAGCGACTGGACGTGGGTTTGGAAGTCGGGTGACACGTACCCGATGCGCAGCCGGCGCTCGGACGAGCGATCGTTTTCGTGTGCAGCGGCTTGTGTGGCGAGTGGTCGCGCGTGCCGAGTGTTCCACGCGCGCGCCTCCACGAGCAGCTCGCTCGCGCTGACGTTTGGCCAGAACGGCATGTTGAACAGCAGCGCGCTGTGGGCGAAGGGGTCGTCGGGAAACAGCGCGACCGTTTCGCGGTACACCGCCTGGGCCTCGTCCAGCAGCCCGGACTCGTCGAGCGCCGTCGCCAGATAAGCCCGAGCTTGACGGAAGCTCGGGTCGAGCTCGAGCGCTCGCCGAAAATCGTCGATCGCTCGGTCGAAATCGCCGGCGCCCGCGTGAATCGCGCCGAGTGCGGTATGCGCGTTGACCAGCCGCGGATTGAGCTTCAATGCCAGGCAATACCAAATCGCGGCGTCCTCCACCCGCCCGCCCAGGCGCAGCGTCTCGGCGAGCGCTGCGAGCAGCTCGGCTGCGCCCATGCCCGATTCGGGGTTGCCCGCTTTAGACGCAGTGACCCGGGCAGCAAGTGCCTGCCGTTTGCTCGTGAGACCCGCCAGGCGCTCGGCTGCTTGCGCCAAGCTCGGCTCGAGCTCCCGGGCCCGGTGGTAACACTCCGTTGCGGCATCCAAGTCCCCCTGCTCCTCGAAGGTGAGCGCCAGGTTGAACACTGCTTCGGCGAAGTCCGGCCTGCGAGCGAGGGCCATCAGCTGCATCATGGCCGCCTCACGGCTCCGGCCGAGGCAGCGATACACGTCGCCGAGACTCGAAAAATAGAAGGCGTTGTTCGGAGCGACGCGCACCGCTCGCTCGAGCAGCGCCGCGGCGTGCTCGAGCCGACCGGACGAACGGGCGAGCTCGCTGAGAAGAAACATTGCGTCAGCGTGCTCGGGTGTTTGCTCGAGCACGCGGCGATAGAGCAGCTCTGCGCGATCGACTTGCCCGGCTCGGTGAAGCTGCACCGCAATTTCGAAAAGAGAGGCGTCGGTCACCAAAAGCTCCTTGTCGGAGGAGCACATGATTGTCAAATCGCAGTGTCCAGCAACCGCTGCCGTCGGGATGCGCTCGATCTGGGCTGCTGAGGCGGCGCGTGTGCCAGTGCAGGGCAGGGGCTTTTGCTCCGCTCTGCTGGGTGCTATCGGATGCGGACTGGGCAGCGCGGCCCGAGCGTGTCACCGAGAGCAACCGAGTCATAGAGTGAGAGCGATGCTGGCGATTGTTTGCTCGGATGAAGTCGGCGTGGGGTGGTCGTGCGCTTTTGTCGATCAGAACTGGCGGCTCTTCCCATCTAGCTTTCGTGCCCGGTCAAATTCCCAGTTATGCCGGCCCGGGCATCGAGGCCCTGGCCGGAAAGCCCGCGCTGGAAGCGCTACGGATCGCGGCGTATGCGCCGGCGGCTATGCGCATGCCTCGCGCTGACGCGCGGCTGCGCGCCGCGGTCGCCAATCACGTTGCCTTGGTCTGGCGCGTATTGCGGCGCACGGGGCTCGCGCCCGCGGACGCCGAGGACGCGTCCCAAGACGTGTTTTGGGTTTTGGCGCAACGCTTCGAAGACGTCCCGGAGCGCGCACAACGCTCGTTTCTGGTCTCCACCGCGCTGCGCGTGGCCTCGGATCGCAAGCACTCGAAATGGCATCGCTCGGTCAGCGCGGGGCTCGACGTGGAAGCGCGCGTCAGCGACGCGCCTCTGCCCGACGAAGCGCTGGACATGCGGCGTGCCGGCGCGCTGCTCGACGAAGCGCTGGCAACGCTCGAGGAGCTCGAACGCACCGTGTTCGTGTTGGCCGAGCTCGAGCAGATGACTCGCTCCGAGGTGGCTGAGGTGCTCGGCATCCCGGAGGGCACGGTCGCTTCGCGCCTGAAGCGCGCACGTGAGTCGCTCGAAATTGCGGTGCGCCGCTTACGTTCCCGACCGAGGGCCGCGCGATGACAATCTCCGACGACGAAGAAGACCGGCAAGCGCTCGAGCGCTTGCTCGACGCGGCTCGTGCCGACGCCCCAGCGCCCGAGCTGGGCGAGCGCGTCTTGGAGCAAATCGCTTACCGTGCTCGACTCGAGCGCATCGCCGTTCTGCCGCGCCGTCGCGCTCATCGCGCAGCCGCGGCAGCTTTGGCGTTGCTTGCGGCAGGGGTACTTCTGGTCGTTTTGACGCGCCGGCCTGGGCCCGAGTTGGCGATCGTTGCCGAGCACGCCGAGAGCGCCGGCAAGGCTTCGGCCGCGCCTGCTGCGGCGGCGCCTCGGGCGCTGCAACCGGGCCCGCCGGCAAACGATCCATGTCTTGCTCCAGCGCCGGTCAGCGGCTCCGCGCCTTCGATCGATGACTTCGAAGATGGCGACGACGCGATCCAGCCGCTCGAGGGCAGAGCCGGGTTTTGGCGCTGGGCACGCGAAATTGACGCGCCAGGCACGGCTCCGGCGCTGATCCCCGTGCCTCGCCCCGATGCGACGCGCGTGAGCCGCTTGGCACAACACGTCAAAGGGGGACAGCTCGTCGACTGGGGTGCGACCGTCGAATTCGATTTTCGTCCTGCGTGCTACGACGCTTCCAGTTACGTCGGTGTGTCGTTCCAGGCGCGCGGGCCCGGGCGCATCTACTTCGCGCCGCGCGAGAGATCCGTGATCCCAATTGCCGAGGGCGGTAGCTGTGAAGTCGATTGCTACAACCCGCACGTAGCGAAAATCGAGCTGGAATCGGCTTTTCGTACGTACCAAGTGCGCTGGAGCGACGTGCGTCAACGAGGCATCGGCAAGCCCGCCTTGGACACACGCCACCTTCACAGCTTGGCGTTCCTGATTCGCGCTGAAGACACGCCTTACGACGTGTGGCTGGACGACGTGCGTTTTTTGCAGCGCTGACGACGACGTGACTTCGCTGTGCAAGAAATCGCGTCGCGGCCATCCAGCTGCCACACGCTGCCTTTAGCGGTGTCTTTAACCGTGTCTTCAGCTTTGTGTCAGGCGTGACAGTTTTGTTTGTTGCCAATGGCCAGTGCACCCGTGCTAACGGTGTGCGAGCTGCAGTCATGCAGTGATCGAAACAGTGGGTGTGGGCCGCGGCTTCCAGGGTTTGGGTGAGGGCCGTAGCTGCCTAAAGGGATGGGAAAATCATGAGCACACGAAATACGATGGGGCACGATTCGACCGTAAAATGCAGGGGTTTCGACTCCTCTGAGCGCCGCTTCTGCTCTCTGGCAGTCGCGGTCGCTAGCGCAGCGCTGTGCGTTGGGATCAGCGGCTGCAGCGCCGCAACGGGCTCGGAAGAAGAGCTCGCTACTCACACGCAGAATCTGGATACGAGCTGGTGGAGAGGTTGGGGCGAGGGTTCGGCAACACCCACGGCCATCGACACCAATCCGGCGGCTTGCGCGAACAAGTACGGGTTTGCGCACACCTTCGTGCGCGACTCCAACATGAACTTCCGAGGCAAGACCATCGCCGGGTTCGACGGCATGTTGACTGGCGCGTGGTCGGGAGCAATCGGCAACTTGCAGTTCTGGTCCTCACCAACCTGCACCTCGCTCTACCCGGTGTACACCTCGGGCGCTGCCTCGAATAGTACGGTGCTACTCGCGGGCAAAGCGTTCGACAATCGGATCTACGTGCAGCTGCTGACCGGGGACACCCAGGCAGATTTCCCGAACGATCTGGCCACGCCGCCGGCGCAGACCTCGTGGGGGCAGCTGAGCTCGACTCAGTTCACGGGCGGAAGCAACGGCTTTCCGGCCGTCGCAGCCAACGGCAGCCGCATGGTCTTGGTCACACGCAACAACAACTCCATCATCGCCTTCAACCGAGCACTGCCGTTCTCGCCATTCAGCCCGTGGAGCGGCGCACAAAATGCACCAGGGTTGCCGTTCTCGGCTACGGGCGTGCCCGCGATCACGTATGTCGGCGCCAGCACCAATGCCTTCGTGGTCGTGGTCAAGTCGACCACCGCGAAACAGATCTACTGGATCAAATACAACGGCACCGCTTGGGTGGGCGGTTGGACTCAAGCGAACCTTCCGCACACCCTGACCTCCGATCCGGCGATCGAGTGGAGCACCAATCCAACCGCGACGCCGCCCTACGCCGCGCTCGGTCTCTACTTCCGGGACGAGACGAACCAGGTCGTGCAAACCTCGGTGCAGAGCCCGAGTGGCTTCGGGAGTGGCGCGTACAGCTACATTCCGAGCGGCAGCAGCACCGGTCCGGCCACCGTCCTCGGTTCGCCGGCGGCCACTTTCGGCGCCTTGGAAAGCGGCCTGCGGCTGGTATTCGTCCGGGGCTACATGCCGGAAACTACGCCGGGGCTACGGAATTCCACCGTCCTCATAGCCGAAGACAAATGCGGATCGGGCGAATGCCCCAACCCGTAGAGTCGTTCTGAGCGGCCGGCAACGCCCGTTCGAGTAGCACAGCGTCCCGAGCAGCCACACGTCCGCGTGACGTGCGGCTGCGGCGGGCGCCCAGGAATTGGCCCTTCGGCTGGCGTGCCGTTCAGAGGCAAGCTAGTGACCTCCGAGCCCCTTTTTCGGAGTGCATGAAAGCCGTCGTCTTCTTGGCCGTCCTTTGCTCGGTCGCGCGCGCCCAAGCCGCTGAGTACTACGTGTCTCCCGCGGGCAGCGACTCGAACGAGGGCTCGCTGGCGGCGCCGTTTGCGACCCTCCAGAAGGGCAACGACGTCGCGGCGGCAGGCGACACCGTGTGGCTGCGCGGCGGAACCTACCCAAACACGAAGCAAATCAAGCTCACGAAGAGCGGACAATCCGACAGCAAGCGGATCAAGTTTTGGGCCTACCAAGCAGAAATCCCGGTCTTCGATTTCTCCAAATACGTGTCTACGAACACGGCGGTGGATTCCCCGACCATCCTGGTCAGCGGCAGTTGGCTGCATTTGAAGGGGCTCGAGATCGCCAACGGCGCGGTCGGAGCGAGCGGGGCTCACTCCAACGACGCGTTGCGCAGCGAAGGCGCGAGCAACAACGTGTTCGAGCTGTTGAACATTCACCACAACTTCGGGCCAGGCTTGTTCATCTCCAAGGGCGTGGGCAACAACCTGATTTTGAATTGTGATTCGCACGACAACTACGACAAGGACGGTAGTCAGGGCGATGGCCAAAACGCCGATGGCTTCGGCGTCCATTATCAAATGTCGGGAGCGAGCACGATCATTCGCGGCTGCCGCGCCTGGCTGGATTCCGACGACGGCTACGACCTGATCTCTCAAGAGGTGCCCGTGCTGATCGAGAACAGCTGGGCCATCAGCAACGGCTACAGCGACGGCGGCTCCGGTAAGCCAGCATCGGGCAATGGCAACGGGTTCAAGGCGGGCAGCAGCGATACGGGCATTCGCCACACGTTGCACAACAACGTGGCTTGGAAGAACCGCGCCGCGGGCTTTTATGCCAACCACTCCACGGGTGGAAACACCTGGCTGAACAACACTTCGTACATGAATGCGGTTCAGTACAACCTGCTCGCGAGCCCCGCGGGTGACCCCGATACGACGATCGTGCTCTCTGGCGCGCTCGCGCACAAAATGCGCAACAACGTCGGCTTCCCCAACAAAAATACGAATATGTCCGGGGTCGATTCGATGTTCAACACTTGGGACTCGAGCATCGCCGAGGCGAGCAGTGATTTCATCAGCACGTCGGATGCCGGCTTCATGGGTCCGCGTCAGGCCGACGGCAGCTTGCCGAATTTGGATTTCTTGAAACTGAAAGCCGGCAGCCCGTTGATCGACAAAGGCACCAACGTGGATCTGCCGTACGTCGGCAGCGCGCCGGATCTCGGAGCGTATGAGTATGGGGCGGTCAGCAGCAGCGCCGGCACCGGCGCCGGCGGCAATTCAGCCGCTGGCAGTGCAGGCCAAGGGAGCGGTGTTGGCGGCACATCCTCCGCGGGCGGCCCAGCTGGCGACGGCGGCGGCGCGCCTACAACCGCTGGCGTGATTGACGCGGGCGGCAGTAGCAGTGCCGGCCTGATCGACGCGGCTGGCAGCGCCAGTGTCGGCGCGGCGGGGCTCGGGAGCGCGGCTGCCGCTGACGGCCCAGGGCCGTGCGCGACGGTGGACGCCGTGCGCCCGTGTTACGACCTGCCCGATGACCACATAGAGGAGCATAGCTGCACCTGTACCGTGGGCGCGGGTGCCGGACGGAACGACATGCCCGCGCTGCTGCTCCTGGCGCTGGCATTCGCTCGCGTCCGGCGGCGTCGCAGCGTGGACGTCGGCCAGTAAAATCGATTTTCTCGGCCCTGACGTGCTACGTCACTCAATAGGGTGACTTGGTGGCAATCGTGATTCGCTGGGCCGTGCTGAGCTGCGTTCTTTCGGTGGGGCTCGCGAGTGCATGCGACAGCGCGTCGAAGTGTGAGCCTTCGGTTCCCTGTTCCGGCGTCGCTGGTGACAGCAGCACCGGCGGTGACGGCTCGTCGAACCTCGAGGCAGGCAACGCCGGTTCGTCGAGCAACGCCGGTTCGTCGAGCAACGCCGGTTCGTCGAGCAACGCCGGTTCGAGCAACGCGAGCGCTGGGTCGGCAGGTTCGCGCCAGGGTGGCGCAGGCAATACGGGCAACGGCGGAACCACGAGCGGCGCGGGGGCGGCGGGCACGCTGAACGGCGGAGCGAGTGGCAGCGCGCAAGCCGGCAGCGCGGGCAGCGCGCAAGCCGGAGCCGGCGGCACGCCAGGTGGCAGCAACTGCGGCGGCGCGCAGGTCTTGTTCTTGATTCAGCGCTCCGGCGCACTGTTCGAACAACCGGGACTGGCAAATACCGGCGAAAAGCTTGCGCTCGAAGCCAGCTATTTCGGCTTCCTGCAGGCAGCACTGGCCGGTAATGCGAGCGCTGCCAAGCCCTACAGCGGAAAACTCTCGATTGGAGTCTCCTTCCTGTTTGCCACGCGGGACGCCGTGAACGCGATCCCTGCCATCTGCCCGCAACTGGCGGAGACCACCCCCAGCCCGCTATTCGACGGCAGGCTGACCGCGGCCTTCAGCCAGAGTGTGACCGATCATGATGCGCTCGTGACCGCGAAGCAAAAGGAAGAAGCTCCCGTACCGGAGAGCATCGCCAGCGCGGTCGCCTCTTGGTCCGGAGCGAGTGGCGCGCGTCACTTGGTATTGATCACCACGGCCATGCCTGACACCTGCACCCTGTTCGATGGCCCGTGTGGGATCGACGCCACGGTCAAAGCGGTGCAAGCCGCGAAGGCCGCGGGGGTGACGACGCACGTGATCGGTCTCGGACACGACAACCAGTTCAACTACCCGTCAGCAGATCCCGAGCCCGTGGCCGTGCAAACGGGTTACGAGGAATACCTGCAGCAGCTCGCCAACGCAGGAAGCGGCAAGCCTGTGGGCCCACCGAACGTGGAAAAGCTACAGGATTACGCGTGCGGCACGCCCGAGCCAGCCGTGCTCACCGCTAGCTATTCGGCAGCGCCCGGGGACGCGAAGTACCACCAGGTGAAGACGGCGACGGACGCAAAGACCGCCGTCGCCGAAATCCTGGCCAGCATTTGCCCGTGAGGGCAAACCGGCTTCAGCCGCGCATGGCTTCGATCGGCGAGGTGCGTGCGGCCTTCAGCGCCGGCAAAAAGCCGCCAAAAATCCCCATCAGCGCGCCCGCCGCCAGAGAGCCAAACAGCAGACTGGGCGTGGCGGCGAACGAGAACGACACTTCTTGCCAGGTCGAGAAGTTCATCATCGAGACGCGCACGAAGCTGAGCAAGAGCGAAGCGCCCAGACCCACGAGCCCGCCGGCCAGGGCCAGGAACGTGGACTCCACGACGAACGAGAACAGGATCGCGAACTTGGAGAAGCCGAGCGCCCGCAACGTGCCGACTTCTCGCTTTCGCTGAGCGACCGCGGCGAACATCGTGTTCATCGCGCCGAGCATCGCGCCGAAAGCGCAAAACACCGACACGACCCAGCCCATGCCGGAGATGAACAGCGCCGTGCCTTGCGATTGCTCCTCGTAGTACGTGGTTTCGCGTTTGACCTCGAGCTGCAGCTGCTTGTCGGTGCTGACATTGGCTTTGAACGCGTCGAGCTTGGCTGCGGAATCGAGCCGCAGGGTGACCGAGGAAACCATGCCTTCGCGGCCGAAGGCCGTGCGCGCGGTCTCGATGTTTACCCACACTTCGGATTCGAAAGACGAGCCACCGGCCTCGAAGACGCCCACGACTTCCACTGGCCGATTCTTCTTCAGCTCGAACTTCTCACCCAAAGCCATGCCTCGGAAGTTGCCGGCGATGCCCTTGCCGACCAGGCATTCGCCGGTGCCCGGTTTGGGCGCGCGGCCCGCGACCAAGTGCACGTCAGGCCGTATCTTCAGCACGTTTTCGCCCACCCCGCGGACTAGGATGTTCGACACTTGGCCGGGCTCGGCACCGAGCTTCTCCTGCGCGATCACCACGACCACTTCGCCCGCGCCGAGCGGCGCGCCGGTTTCGTCCTTCTTCACGCCGGGTGCCGCCAAGATCAAGCTCACCGTCGCGCTCTCGATGCTGGACGACATCTCATTGCCGCTGCCCTTGCGCAGCACGACCGCGTTGTCGTCGCGGCCCCCCGCGACGAGTGTCTTCTTCACACCCGCTGACAGCATCAGCGCAGCCGCGAGCACGAACACCACGAGCGCAATGCCGCCCGCGGTCGCCAGCGTAGTCGTCTTGCGCACCATCAGGCTGCGTACGTTGTACGAGATGGGGATCATGCTTCAGCTCCTCAACCGACTCGCCGCAGCGCGTCGACGACCTTCAATGAAGCGGCTTGCCGGGCGGGCAGTACGGCCGCAACCACCGCCAGCACGATCGCGAGTGCGAGCCCGAGCAGCGCGATCCCTGGTTGTACTCGGAACTGCGGGAACATGTTGCCCATGTTCTCTTCCAGCAGTCGGCCGATCACCGTGTTGACGAATGGGTAGCCGAGTAGCACGCCGATCAAGCCGCCAAAGAGCCCGATGGCAGCGGCTTCGCCCAGTACGAACTGCGCGATGTGCTTGGGCAAAAAGCCGATTGCGCGTAGCACCCCGTACTCGTTCGTGCGTTCGCGCACGCCCATGGCAATCGTGTTGCCGACGATCAAACCCATGATCAAAATCATCACCACCGACACGACGTCGACGGCTTTCAGGACCGCGGAAAACATGCCCAGGAAGGATTGATTGAGCGCGGCCTCGCTCATCGTCACGGTCTGCAAGTCGCGCTCACCGAATTTCGCGTCGATCTCTTTGGAGATACGACCCGAGGCTCCGGCGTCGCTGATGTTGGCTAAAATCCAACCGACTTGATCCTTGCGCGCCAGCGGCAAGGACTCGTTCATGTAGTCCCAGTGAAAGTACAGCGTCGAGCGATCCACGTTGGTCGTGGTCGTGGTGTAGATCCCAGAGACGAAGAACTCCCAATCCCCGGGGTAGATGCTGCCGGTGAGCGTGACCTTGTCGCCGACCTTCCAGCCTTCCTTCTTGGCCAAGGCGTCGCCGACCAGCGCGCCGCGACGGTTCTCGAACCAAGCCTGCTTCTGCTCGGGCGTGGTTTGGATCTCGTGGTAGACGTCCAGCAGGCCTTTCGGGTCGGTGGCGATGGTGGCGAAGAAATCTTTGTCGTCCTTCGGGTTCTTGGCTCCGAACCAGTTCGCGTAGGCGACCGCCTTTACGCCCGGAATTTGCCCAATTTCTTCGGCGTAACGCTTGGGCAAGGTCATCACGAAGCTGACCTTGTGGCGTGTGGCGATGCGGTCCTTGGCGGAGAACTCGGAGGCCGAGGTCCAAGACCAGATCACCGTGCGTAGCAGGATGAAGAACAAAGTGGCGATTGCCACCACCGCCAAGGTCAGTGCGGTGCGCAGCTTGCTGCGCCTGATGTTGCGCACGGCAACGCCGAGCAACGTCATAGCGCAAGAGCTCCCTTGTCCAAGCGGTGGCAGACCGAGGCGCGCTCCGCGGCCGCCGGATCGTGCGTCACCATCACGATCGTCTTGTTGAACTCGGTATTGAGCTTGCCCAGCAGATTGAGGATGTCGTTGGCTGCCACGCGATCCAGATCGCCGGTGGGCTCGTCCGCGACGATGATCTTCGGATCACTGACGATCGCGCGCGCGATCGTCACGCGCTGCTCTTGACCGCCCGAGAGCTGCCTCGGATAGTGGTCCATGCGATCTTCGAGGCCCACGATGCGCAGCGCCGTCTGCGCCCGCTTCCTACGCTCGGAGGCTGGCAATTTGGCCAAAAGCAGCGGCAATTCCACGTTTTCCACGGCCGTGAGCACGGGCAACAAATTGTAAGTCTGAAACACGAAACCGATGTTGGCGGCGCGGAAGCCGGCGCGATCGCCCTCGGACATCTGACTCAGCTCCACGCCAGCGACCTTGAGCGAACCGGAGGTCGGCACGTCCAAGCCCGCGATCAAGTTCAGCAGCGTCGATTTTCCGGAGCCGGAGGGGCCCATCAGCGCCTCGAACGAGCCCTCCTTCATCGTCAGGTCGAGCTCTTGCAGCACGTCCAGGCGTTCCTTGCCGCGCCAGAACGTCTTGCCCACCTTGCTGAGAGCAATGATATCGCTCTTGCCGCCGTTGTTCCCGTCGCTCATCGCGCGTTCCTTTCCTTGATCCTCTGCCCGTCCGCGAGCCCCTGCGGTGGGTTACTGACGATTCTGGTGCCGGCGCTCACGCCGCTCATGACTTCGAAGCCGCTGCCCAAGGCTGGACCCAGGATCACGGTCGTGGGACGCACCACGCCGCCCTCGACACGGTACACGACTTTGGCGCCCTGCAGATCGGCGACGGCCGAGCCTGGGACCACGGTTTTGGGCGGAATTTTCAGGGCTTCTTTGTCCAGCTCGCCGCTCAGGAAGCTGACGCGGGCGGCCATGTCCGGCAGCACGCCTTCGTTCTCGTCCACGAACGCGACTTTGACGGTCACGGTCGCCTTGGTGCGATTCACCTTGGGCGTCACTTCGACCGCCTTGCCGCGGTAGCGCTTGCTCGGGAAGGCATCCATCACGATCTCGCACGGCCCGCCCATCTTGATCTGCGACAAGCGCTGCTCCGGCACGTCGGTCTCGACCATCAACGTCGAAAAATCCGCGATCTGCACGCCGCCCATGTCGATGGCGATGCCCGCCGGCTGGGGACCGATGAATTCACCGACTTGCGGGGGCTTGTTCACCACCGTGCCGGAGATCGGCGCGACCACGGTGTAGCTGCGGACATTCACGCGCAGCGCAGCGGCCAGCGCCGCTTGTGCTTGGGCATCGGCTTCTGCCGCTTGCACTTGAGCTTTCAGCGAAGCGGAGCGCGCGATCAAGTCTTCGGCCGATCCCTTGGGCCCAATTCCGGCTTCGGACAGCGCCTGCGCGCGGCGCGTTTGCTGTTCGACGTCGAGCAGGTTCGCTTTCGCGGTCATCACCCGCGCTCGCGCGGCCGCCACTTGGCTATCGGCCGACGCAATGCCGGCTTTCTGATCGGCCGTGTCGATCTCGATCAGCAGGTCGCCCGCTTTGACCTTGGCACCCTGCTTCACGTGCTGAACCTTGACCTTGCCGGCGACCTTGGCCGCTACCGAAGACAAAGTCTGCGCGACGACGTAACCCGTAGAAGTGAGCTCCACCGAGGCCTGAGCCGGTGAAACCGTGATCACTTCGGTGACCTCGACTTCGGTCTTGAACACCGCCGATTCGAGATAAGGCAGTCCGAAGCGATAGGCGGCGCCCGCCGCGCCGAGCGCGAGCAGTGCAGTGACGATCAGGCCGACCGGGCTCCTGCCTTTCGGCCGCACGCTGCGGTCGATCTTCAACGAGGCCAGGTCAGAGGATAGCTGGTCAGGCATGGCTCGGCATCCGGATAGCACAGCTTCAATCCCGCGTCGCAGTCCGGCAACGGCGCCCTGCTCGAGCCACCCATCCCCGGCCGCGCGCCGCGCGGTTGCCCTTGGCGTTCCGCGCGCACAGCCCAGCTTTCGTTCAACAAACAAGGGTGAATGGGTTAATGGTCACGCGCTACTCCGCGCCCGTCTCAGCCTTCGGCGTCGCGCTTCGGTTTGTGAAGAAGTGTGGGTCCATGCCCCGCTCGACGACTCACTAGGACGAAAGCTCCGGGTTCCGCGGGCGAGCTGATTGGCGAGGGCGAGGAAATTGCCTAAACTCACCGGATGGGCTCTGGGGCGTTCGCCAGTGGGCGCGTATCGGCCCGTCTGTTGCTTGGGACAAGCTTCGTGCTGATGTCGCTCGCCGCTTTCGCCTCGTGCGGTGGCCGCGTGATCATCGATGACTCGCCCAGCGGCTCCAGCTCGATGCCCCTCGCTGGCCGCAGCGCTGTCTCTCCTCCGGCTCCCCGCAATCCGCCCAATGCGTCGCCGCCCAATGGCTCGATGCCCGACGCCTCGCCGCCCGATACCTCGCCGCCCAATATGCCTGATGCCTCGACGCCTGATACGCCTGATACATCGATGCCCAATGGCCCTCGCCCATACGCAAGCACCCCCAAGCAGATTCGTTGCGGCGCGGGCCTGTGCGATATCGATGACCGTTGCTGCTTGACCCGCCCGGACGACTCGGAGCTCTCCCCGACGCTCACCTCTTGTGCCCAGTCATTCTGCTCCATGCGACGCGAATGCGATGAAACCGCCGATTGCAGCGCCGGGGAGGTCTGCTGCTATTCGATCGTGTCCTCGCCGCCGGCCGTGATCGGCAGCTATTGCACGCTCGCGATCAACTGCGGCGGCATGACCGAATCCTGGGTCGCGTGCGGCCCCGCGAACGACTGCACCAAAGCCGGGGCCGCGCCCTGCCTGGCTCAAAAGTGCGCGGGCACGACACTGCAAGCGTGTGGCCAAATCCCACGCTTTGCGTGCCGCAAGCTCTAGTGTCGGGTCAGCTCTGGCCAGGACTCATTGCCAAGCGTAGCGCTGATTGTGAGCGCGGCAGCGCACGCGAAGATTCTCGATCGTGCTCTCGCCCCCCACCGCGCTTCTCATCGGGCTCCACATGGTCGAGCTCTAAGCACCAACGCGCGCCACACCGCCGCCCATTCGGCGAGACATAGCTACACTGCTGACCATCTCGCAGGAACACCGCCCGC
>Ga0247779_1000573_pt1 | contig 22178 bp, 30 predicted proteins | sample UWRJL221509R5_FD_179925 | JGI IMG/M metagenome (GOLD analysis project Ga0247779, IMG submission 179925) | Plant litter microbial communities from Arlington Agricultural Research Station in Wisconsin, United States - UWRJ-L221-509R-5 | ecosystem: Environmental > Terrestrial > Plant litter >... | reverse complement strand
AAAGAAAGAAAAAATCAACGACACTGTGTCATCGTGTATGTGTGTATGTATGTAAGACGTAAAACGTAGATGATAACATGTGAGATGGGAGGGTATTGGAAGTACATAGAATGCAATGGAACTGGATTTGTATATGCGATGCGATGCGAGAGTAGTAAGGAAAGACAACATATAGAAAAAAAAAGAAATGCGAGTTTGACGAAAAAAAGAACGAACAAGTTTTTGGGTTGGGTTGGGGGAGTTGTGGAATTTTTGAACGAAGCATAGCTTGGCATGGGTTGATAGCTGGCTGGCATAGGACGATTCGTTTTTGGGGCTTCTTTTAACGAGTGGGGTATAACAAAGGATGTGGGTGTGTGGGAGATCCAAAAATCAAAGCGTGCGATAGGCGAGGAAACGAGAAAGAGAAAAATCTATGTGTGGCGATGATGATGATCGAGATACATAATAAAAGAAAGCTTGAGAGCAAATTAATCTCTTCAAGCAGCTACACGAGAAGCCTTTCGGCCTCGTGTTCTAAACGATGGGTGGTGTTCGTGTTCATCGTGATGATGGGGCCGCATGCAATGCACGGCTGAAAGTTGCTCTGAAGCAGCTACGATTTTTAGTCGTTTGACAGCGGGTGGGTTTGTGTATGGCGGAGGAGGAAACGGTGGGAGATTGGTATGGACGAGGGGTGGAGGAGAGTGAGAGGCCCATGATTGGAGAAAGTGGGTGTACACGCCCTCGAATACTGAGGGCTGTTTCCTGCTCGTGGATAGGATGGGAACAGGCTTTGAAGGTGGGGGTGTAGCGACGAGCGAGGACTCTGTAGCTGCTGAATGCATCGAAGTCCGTGTCTGGATAGGACAGACAAAAGATGGCTGGCGTTTTGGAGTTTGAATTGGGGTGGAGGGAGGTAGAATTGGGGATTGAGGAGAGTCCTTGGAAAGTGTGGGAGGCACGAGGCGACGACTTGGTTTGATGAGATTAGGTGGAGGTGGTAAATGGGAAGCGCGAACAGAGGGTGTTGCTGGTAGGGGAGAGGCAGGTGCAGCGCCTGTGGGAATCTGGGCAGCCCATGCAGATATCCCTGCAAAATCATTTCCAGCCCACCGCGACGACGACTCTACAACATGGAAAATGGTGCTATCCTCGGATGATTCCTTCCTTCTCTCTGGTTGGCATTCTGGTGAACAGTAAAGCCGGTCTGAATACTCCTGATAAACAAATTATAAGCACGAGAACCTGCGTAGATGCAAGCAAACGTACAAGGCGCCTTTCGCAAGTCAAGCACCAGTCAGTGTCGATATCCATAGTAGTCGTTGTTGTTGAAGGAGGAGGAGGTAAGGGCGGTATGGGATGAGAGAACCGAAAGAGTCTTATAAAAAGCGCAGAGTCCATATCGGGGGAACCTAAGATCAAATCTATAGATCTCCGATGAGATCTTGGTTTTCAGAAGTATGCCAAGGGACAGCGCACCTGCGCCTTTCCCCCAATTTGCACCTTCCTCCGCCCTCCCGTACATCTCGGTTCTCCTCTACTTTCAGTGTGCAGGGTCACCACAGAGAGAGCGGGAGAACAGGATGGACGGTATGTATAATTCACGCACAGACCCTCCCATCAAACCCCCCGATTCCCGAATGTCTGGGCCATTCCATTTTTGGTTCTTTCCCTCTTCCTCCCCTCTTCAGGCCAGGCCAGCCTTTCTAATACCTAGTCCTTATCTGTAATACTATTCAGATCCCCGAACAAGTACATACATACATCTGTCTATCCTCTTCGTCCGAAACAATTTTCTCTGTTACGCCGCCGCCTCTTGACTATCCATGCGTGTGAGAAGGAGAGGGCACACACACACACGGACACGCTCGCGAAAAAAAAGAGAAATTAACGATCAGAAAAGAAGCATTCTTGTCTTTTTTTTCCATGCCGCCGGGATGTGCTAGCTGTACATTCATACCGTTGCGTTGCTGGCTTCCCAAAGGTCCAGAATGACGCTCTCTCCAAACTACGACTCACTTCCACAGGTCTCCGCTTCCAGCCAGACGTCCACTTCTAAGCCGTGGATCGTATCGCATCGATACCGCTAACGGCACTCGTTTTTTACTCGGTTCAATCGTGATTTGATTTGCAAACGGATCGTCAAAACACCATCATCATGACGGAATACATACACGCAAACTCTACCAGCCACGCCAGAAGAACCCAAAAGCTAAAGGTAGGATAACCCAACATACACATTAACGGTATGGCAAAAGGGCTCCGAAACGAATGGACAAGACAATCGTCTCCTTTTCGGTCGTATGAGGAGGACTAGAATCGATCCACTAGGACTGCCTTGGTAGGACCATCGAAGCAGCAGCAGCAGTCCACGGCGATCCCAAAGCCTCGACAAAAATAAAACAAATCACAAACCCGTCTCTCTCTGATCTCTCTCTGTGTCTCCCTGTGGTACCCCCCCACTCCAAATCCAAATCCAAAATCCTCATTCGCATCAACCATTATTTTTGGCCCAACCCGTTCACGCACACGTCTGATCATGAAGTATTTACTACTCACTACTAACACTAACACTAAATGTTGACGCTGCATCAGAAGGACTGGAAGAAGTCAACACTAAGCGATGCTCAAAATTTGCCTTGCCCCAACGACACACACACACACACACACAAAATTAACTCTCGCTTCCATGTCGCGTCCCCGTCCCCGTCCCCGTTGTCCGTTGTCCGTGTCCGTGGTAAATGATTGTCTTTCAACGTTACAACCTTTCACTTCTTTCCCATCTTTCAGTTGTCATTAATATTCCTGGCATTACACGGCAGCGAGGGACGAGAAACGAAGAAAGAAGAAAGAAGAACGAAGAACGACAACGAGAAACGCGAAGCGCGAACGAGAGCACAAGTCACATTTTCCACGCTTACTTTTCTTTTCCTTTCTTTACTAGCAGACGTCAAAAGTCAACGCTTTTCCTTCTTTAACATTAACCGCGAACGCGAACGCGGCGCGCGCGCGTGTGTGTGGGACTTCCCTCCGCTGATATCTTTTCCGAGCCCGAGTCTCAATCTCAATCCCAATACCAACCCCAATCTCAAATGAATCGATCAAGCCCGAGTCCGAGTCTATGTTCATTAGTTCGTTGCTGCTAGCTAAGTAGCTAGCTAACTACAGCGCTCCCTAAATAATTCATAATTCTCACATCGGCTTTCCATCCAGCTCAAGAGTCTCTCTTTTACGACCAAAGACCAAAGGCCAAGGCTACGAACCTAAAGGCCTAACCATCAAAACAAAGTTATAAAGGTACGTACTACATCTTTTCTTTTCTTTTTTTTTTTGGTGCGATACACGGTACTCAAAAACGACCCTTGTCCAAAATCTCTACAGTGCACTTTTTGAAAATTTGAAAACATAAAAAAAAAAGTTGGCACATCATGCATCATGGATGCATCAAAACAAAACCAACACACCATCAAATTAAGGCCTGTCTTTGAAAACGTTATTTGAATTTTTTGACATCAAGTACTGAAGCTTGAAGCTTGAAGTCTGACATAGCTTCTTTGTCGTCGCTATTCACAGGGTACGTACTAACGTACGCCAAAATGGTATTTACAACTTTTTCCTTTTTCCTTTTTTCTTCGACTTCAACTTTTTTTTTGTCCGCTTCGGCGGAAAGTTTTAGAAACAACAACCATCCATCACCAACATCATCAACATCATCATCGTCAACGTCACCACAGGCATCATCATCATCTTCATCAGCTGTATGCATGTATGCATGTAAATGTACACCCCCTTGCTTCTTTCCTTCCATGCCATCGTTCAAACCTTCAAACCTTCTTGTTCGGTGGTTCGAGGGTTCGAGGGGTGGGGATGGGGAACCGTAGCAGCCCCACGCGCGCCCATTTACTTACTACTTACATAGCATAGTCAGCGGCGGTGGCAACCAATCAACGCTCAACAATCAACACACTAACACCAACAACTTCTTTCTCGCGCGAGCCCTTCTTCTTTCTCCTCCCCCCACCTTCTCCTTCTCCTTTCTCCAAATTGTACAGATTGAACGAAGCGAATCATCCACACTCGACGAAATCAGCAAGCTAGGAAGAAGGAAAAAAAAAATCGAACAACCCCCCCGAATAACCGAAGAACCCGAAAACCGAAAGGTACTACTTACTACGTACTCTGTAAATTAATTACTTGACTTCAAGTTTAAAAATAAACAACATTTTTGAATGTTCTCGGAGATGATCGAATCGATTCAGAGCCTCTCTCTCTCTCTCTCTCTTCGTATGCTAGGATCAAGTACAGGCCCTTGATATACCGGGCCTCGCATACTTGAAGCCGAGGGTACTCACTCAAGTTACTAACCTATACTGCTCATTGCATACTACCTACTACTACCTACTAACTAGAAATAAGCTCGCCACGCACTGTGCCCGACTTGACTATGTATGTAAGTATATATGTACAGGCAAACAAACTGTTCTCTATAGAACGTACTTGTTTTACATATAGATAGCCCTACGTGGGAGGAGTTTTTATTTAAATCTCTTTGGAACACACGAGAAAGTTCCCAGTCCCCCCCTAAGGTCCTCCAAGTCCCTCATTTAACTTTAAAACCACACAGCTGCGGTGGGTCCCGCTGGTCCACTCTAAGTATACTACTACTACTACTACTTAAGTACTCACTGAGTAGTCAACCTACAATGTATTCCTGTCTCCATCCCATCCATCAGTACCATGCAAGTACTACATGTACACTGCGCGTGTCCTCGGGACGTTCCGAGTCCATAGGCTTCCAATCCCAATCCAATCCCACACACACACCCTCACAGTCACAAGTCGCAAAGTCTCAAAAAAGAGTCATCCAAAGTCAAAGTCCGTGAGAAATAGCTCATAGGAATCATAGGATATATACCGCAGTGCACTGTGCATGTGGCCTGGCCTAACCCATAGCATTGGGACTCGGACTTCGGACTCGGACTCGGCCGTTCGGGAGTGTCCCATTATTATTACTGACTTGTATAAAATCAGAATCTTGACTGCTGCGAAGGCTGATCCGAGTCGACTCTGATTTGATAGTAAGGTGCTGGGAGAGGAGAGGAAAGGAGAAATGTAGTACGTACGTACATAGTAATTATGAGACACTGCCAAATGACTTACCCCACCGCAGTCACCTTTCCCCCTCCATAACCTTTGATTCAAATTTATTCATTCAAATCAAGTACGCTGCTCAGGGTGGGATTCAATGGGGTATGTAAACATTTACAACAGCAATAACAAGAACAGCCTTACGAGCCAAGCAAAACGGGGAGCTTGGGAAGGGGAACTTGTTGTCACTTTCATACATTACATATAATACACACCCAAGTATATATTCAACGGCAACATAAGAAAACGATTCGTAAAAAAAAGACTTGGAAGCTGTCTACCTTATACACAAAATTGACATTATGAACATTGTGTCAATAGACGTAGTAAGGTATCATGCGTAGCCCGAGGTACAACGTCGTTCGCAGGCCCAGCAAAGTCAAGTCACAACTTTTACCTTCACGTCAAAAAAAAAGGGCTTTTGCCATCCCAAATCAGAGAAATCAAACATGTGTCTGTGTACATAGTTAGAAGAAGAAGAAAAAACAATTCCAGAAAAAAGGCAACAACGACGATGGTAAACGTTTAAACAGTGATGAGTGGTTACTCATACACAAGTTACGTCCATAATAAGTCTGATCAGGAAGACATAAATAAAAAAGTTTCGATCGTGACTCGAGCTCAATGCGGACGTCATCACCGTAACGTTGGCGGTGGGAAATTTATATTCACTTCACAGAGGCACGGGAGTCGTCGGTGGAGACCAAATTCGCGGGAGAAGCATTGGAATTTGGGCCAGTGAGAGAGACACGAGTGACGAGACTTGTGGACCCAAGTTTCAAGATCTATATCTATTCCAGGCCCAAAAATTCCTTTTTTTTCTCAGTCATTCAAATCCATGTATCCCAGTCCATGTGTACCGATATCATTGTACCCTTCCATTTGGAAAAAAGGGTCTTGGTCCACCATCATGAAAAGAAGACTCCAGATCTAGGGAGAAATCCGGTCATTGTTATGTTATGTCATGTTAATGTTATGGGCCATCTCATTTCCTTCCTTCTAAGTTATTCATTATGGGGAGTGTAAATATAGAGAATAGGTAAATGAACGCGTCGGTAGCGGCATTTCATCTGTAGCACAAGTTTTGGGGATTGGAGTTGATATATGAAACTTATGAACAAGGAGACACATAGCGCAGTACGGTACCTCCTACCAAGGATTGTTTCTTCATTTCACCACCCAAACCAAAAACCCCCCAAAATCTTTCCCAGCATTAAATAAAAAATCGAAGGTCATTGGTCCTTTTTGTCTGCCGTCACTTCTGTAGCCTTCTTGCGCTGGTCGGCCTCCCACTCGGCAATCGCTTTGGCCTCGGTGCGGCGAGCCCATTCTTGTCCGGCCTAGGGTGATAGTAATATGTTTCATTTATTACTCGACCAAGAGGGAGAGAGAAAGAGAAGAGAGAAAAAGAAACCCTTCCTTTGCTTGCTTGCTTACCTGGAGGAAGAGAATCAACCCAAGACACGCCATTACGATAACATTCCCCGCCGCGAGGACGCGCATCGCCATCACCTGGTCCTCACGCGTGTCCACGTCCTTGAGCGGGTCCACAACCGTGCGCAGCGAGTTGACAATCACCGTAAGGTACACGACGATGCCTAACACGTACGCAGCTGCATGAATATGGGTTTGTTAAAAATGAACAATTTGCACCAGACATGGTTCAAAATACCACGCACCCAAACTGCTACCGTCAAAGAACACCGCGCTCTCGTCCCACTTGTGCAACTTTGAGAGAAGCCCGATGAGCCCCACGCCCACCATACCATGGAGTAATGCCTTGTCATCACAAAAAGAAGGTGGGTTAAACAACGACCTGGCGGTTCAAACAGCAAATCAACCCCACACACCTTTATGGCAGGAGGAGCATTAAAAAACGTCGTATAAAACTGCAACCCATCATTAACACTCTCTTCACTGATCTCTCCCCATAACAGTCGGTGATCCACGTTGAAGCAGATGAAAAGGACACCTATAAGTAGTCATAGTTCGTAGTAGGACGAGGGAGAACCACAAAGAAAAAAAAACCATGAGCGTCACATCATCAAAAAAGTATACCCCTCCCCCGCACATTCTTTAAACGCGCACACGCGACATGAGATTTCTTAGAAACTTACCAAGGAAGAAGGACACAGGAGCAAGAATAGCAGCTTGTTTGAACCCCATAACAGCCCTCGTGCGTGTACGTGTACGTGTGTGCGTGTGCGGTGGTCAAGAGTAAACCCCTTGTCCTGGGTGCGGCAGTGCCGGTTATGGGATGAAATGAAAAAACCGTTGAAACGTCAAGTTGACTGACGATCAGGACAGCGCACATCAAAATTACTTTCGCTTCACTGTGGGCTTTTCTCTCATCACTTAGAATACGCGTATACTCGTTTTCTTCTGATCAGCGGTTCCTCATGAGTAATATGTATACTTCGCACAGAAAAAAAATGTCATAATTTACATGCAGACAAAAAATCACACACACACGACCGCATACGGAGGATCCTTGGTATCAAGATGTGGTATATAAAGGAAACAAGACAGGATAAAAAGGTAGTATGAAAAATATGAATTTAGCAACGAAAGGAGCTGTGCGTATGAAAAGATGGATATGGAATGCCTCGATGCAAACAAATGGTAATACAAAGAGAGGATGGGATAGAAGAAGGAATAATAAAAAAGTTCTCGTCATAGCGATATTCATTCAATCATTCATTCGTTAGGAGGATTATGTGAAATAGGCGGGGACTCTTGTCTCGACGGTGAATGCTGGGTACCAGGCCGTGGCGATAACGGAAGGCCCATCATTCGACTATGTCGATGTCCGCGGTCAGAATGTGTAACCGTCACATTCAAACCTCTACTCGAGGCCGTTGTCGAGGCTTTTGATGCCGTTTTCGCTGTAGGTGTATTGGGCGTTTCTGGCTGATGGGAGGAGTTTGCTGTTGCTCCGTCCTGATGATTGTCGAGCGTCGAGACAGGGCTAGACGAAGACGACGATTCCACGGTTACTTCTCCTTCTGTCGTTTCTGTCCCGCTATCATCTTGAAGAGAAAAATCATCGCCATCAGACTGTGCCTCCTCTGTAGATGCTAGATCCTAGGTTTTAGAAAAAAAGATTACAAAGATCGGGTAAAAAGAAGACATTACCAGTAAGCGTTCGCCCAGATAATCCGAGGTGTTGATCAGCAGCTGCATCTGAATATTGTCGACTATTCCGTCGAAGTGGTTCTGACGAATCCGGCTGTGCACCTTCGCTCTCTTGTGCATTGGCCCCATCATTATTGTCCACATTGAATACTCGATTGAACTCTCCCAACATCAAGCTGAAAACCCCAGCGGGTATCCCCAACGTCGGACTGAAGACGATCCCAACATTCCGCATCGTCATCTTGTTCACATTGGAATTTTGTACAATCAGAATCAGATGCGCTGTTAATGCCCGAAGCAGGGTGTAGTTGGCAAGAGGTAGAGCGGCAATCAGCTGAGAAAGTTCCTTGATTCTTTCTTGTGGGTCGACGAAATCTACGTGAGGAATTGATAATGAGTGAAGCGCGGTAAATACGTGTGCTGGAGAAGGAATCACGTACCAATTACAGAGAGAAACTTCAGATGCAACTCGCGAGTAAGAATGCTGTTAGGCAACTCCCGAAGAAAGCCTTTCAGAAGTCCAGCAATGGCGTGAGGATCCCAGTACTCATCAGACGATAGTAAATCCACATCCCCCTCTTTAGCATGTCGGTCAGCTGGGCCACACTCTCCACCAGAAGCTTAGCAAAAGACGCTCACCATTGTTAAACCTATCTTTCAGACTCTTGATGACAGCGGAACTCCCACTAAGCCTATAGATACCTTCTTCCTGGTCCGCCTTTTTGGCTTCTAAATATTGTATCGAACGGAACACAATCGCAGGCAGGTTGCATATCTGAGCAACGTCGAGTGCCTCTTCTAGTGGGACGCCAAAGACAGCTCTGGGCGGATATGCTGCATGGAGATGTGATTTATCACCACCTGTTTTACATTATCAATCAGTTAAACTCTTCCCTATTAATCTAGAACTGATCCTTACCTTTACCAAAGCCCCAGAATGAACGAGATTTGGCCTTTTCTCTCCTGTCATTTGCAGATGAAGCAGAGTTTGACGGAGGCGTTTCCTTGCCAAATTTAAACCCAGACGGCAATATTTGACCATCCATGGGGCCTGAAATCTTGACTTTACTGCTCTCCAGTTTTTCAGGAGAAGGTACACGTTCAGGAGGCGCTACCACCGTAGGTGATGAAGTAACACTGCTCAAGGTAGGGTAAAAAGATTTTCTGCCGTCATCTCGTGTTCTATGATGTTCAGGCGAATGTTGTCGTTGACCTTTATGCAGGCCATGACCAGAACGGCTGTCTTGCAGGTCCGAATAATGGCCCAACTCAGAATTTGCGCGCTGAGCAGAGGGTGGTGGGTCGCTTTGGAAAGATTGGCCTGATGACAGTGGCGACGGGTCCGGAAGGCTGGAGGGTAAGCCTAGGTTGGAATCTAGTGTTCGTTTCTGAATATCAACTCCTCCAGCAGCAGAAGGCCCTCGTCTATCAATAGGTGAAGGATCTATCGAACGGGATGGACTAGAAGAACGCATGTAATCTTCTGAAGTCGGTACCGATTGAAAGAGCTTGCTGTTATTGGCATCAGGGGGTAAAAGCGAAATGGGCATGGCAGATACCCTGGAAGGCTCTTCGCGGGACATCCCTCGAGAAACGGATTTGCGAGGTGTGGAAGCGGAGGACATGTCAGATGAACTCGTGCTAGATCGAGGTTGGCCCAATCCAGCGGATGACTGGGAAGATGCGGCAACAGAGTTGCTTTGGACGGACGTCAACCCCGAAGTTGGATTGAACACCAGATCTTCGCTGTATGTCCCAGTGTAGTATCTCACCAACATCTCCACCCAACTGTCGCGGTCCTCATCACTCTCCGCACAAAGTACATGTCGTGGATGATTTCCTCCTGGGCCTTTCTTCGCCTCAACAATTAGGAATGCATGCCTGTATTCCTTTTCGTCGTCGCTGCTGGGTGGTCGTTCGGTCCGATGTTGACGAGCAATCTGTGCTCCAGTGATAGTGATTGAACCAAGGTGAGCACCTCCACGCTAAATCCCTGTATGTAAGTGGACATGCGCAACGCGAAATTTATAAGTACGTACGCAATCATAATATTCCAGAACAGGTCCCTGAAGAACAAAGAACCGTGTTTTCCATCCTCCAAAGTTCTTTCCGCGTTTGGTGAGATAACCTTCCTTGTGTCCAGCTTGCATGACTGGCATCTTCTGCTCTTTAACAATATCTGATGTGAAGAACGCGATGACTTCATCATTGTTTTTGACTGGAAGATGTATCAGGGTTTGGAGGTAGTTCTCAAGCACAGCCTATAAACCGAGTATAAGGTGGACAAGATGGATGATTAACTTAAAAAAAAGTGAGGTTCAAAACACCACGACTTACCTTTCGCTGATCAACCTTAGCTGGCGCATGGTCTTTCCAAAGCTTCCCTTCAGGCAAATTAGCTATCTTCTTCCCCACTCCTTTGCCAACGCTATTTCGAACACGTTGGTCCAAACTCAGAACGTCTGAATACATCTTCTCCACTTTCCATCCATCTTTGCCATTTCCGGGGTTGACAAACACGATGAAAGAAAGGACTTCTTTACCCCGATCGTTTGGCCGTACGAACGAGTGTGAGACCGTTATATTGGTGTGTGGGAGGTCGGAGGACAGTAAGGGGAGTTCTCGGAAGGACTTTGAAATGTTATTCGAAGCCAGACTTTCTGGCTGCTCTCGTTGTTGGACAATAGGATCTGAGCGGAATGCGGAATTTTGCTGTGAGGCGGGGTATATGTTGTCCGCCGCCATTGGAGTATGTGAATCATGAGAAGCTTGTTGAGCTTGAGAGCCAGACATAGAGCCTTGGTGATGTTGATCCGGTATTGCTTGCGCTTGTTTAGAAGGCGACGATGCTGGGGCCGACGGCAGTTGCTGTGGTTGCAGCGCGCCCGATCTTTGAAGGCTTTGGGCGTACAATTGCGTTTGGGCTTCTTGCGCTGCTAAAGCCTGTTGGCGCTGGAGAAAGATGCTTGATGGCGGTGGAAGCGGAAATTCTTCAGCACCAACACGTGATGTTTCCTTTTTCTTTCCTTGCATGACATCGACATCTTCCCGAGAAGAATTGGATTGAGATGAGTTGTAATTGTTCGGAAATTCTGGAGGAGCCAACTTTTGGACAGACTGATCACTGGTATTATTGTCTCTGAGGTCTGGGCTGGGAATAGATTTATCCGTCTTGAGCCCATCAAGGACTTTTAATTGTTAACAAAGTCAGACCGTGGCGCCATAAGACGGCAAAAGAACAATAATACGCACTTGGATTACTTGCACTCGCTGTATGATCTCCCTGTTCGTCTGCTTCTGACTCTTCATCTGTCTCCTCTTCCATGTCTAAAAATTCGCTCTCTCGCCCACTTTCCTTTAAGCTATCAGAAGGCGGGGGGAATACGCTAGTAGCTAATTTGGATCTGGGAGAAAAGCTCTCCGTCCGTGGGCTTGGTACTGGTGAATCAGACATGTTCATCATGTATTGTTTAGCTTCGTCAGGCAGAGATATACGGGAGTCACGTGAAAGCATATGGGGACGATTGTCCGCCGTCGGGGTCAGCATTTGTGCGCTCATTGGGGTAGGTTGTGGATTGGGTACAGGATGGCTATGTGAAGTGGTCATTGGTGGAAGGTGAGTGCTTGCTACAGAAGATATGGATGCATTCATCTGTCTCTGTCGGCCGATAGCATTGTCCACGACTTGAGTTGCGTTAAATCCTCCAGAGCTAGATTGTTGGGCACCGGAGTTATTTGAAAATATTTGTTGGTTAAAACTCGGAGCAATCGAGTTTGCAGGAGATGAGATTGATGACATGCTGCTCCCAGAAGTAACGACGCTGCTGATGCTATCGGCGACACTGGACTTTCGCGGTTGGATAGGAGGACGAGACGAGATAGCGTATCCATTTGTTGGATGACCATTTGGTACAGTATTTGTTTCTCCAGCTGGAAACTGCCTTGGGATTGAGGTAGATGGAGAATCAGTGGTAGGAAGGGTGTCCGTACGGGTCGGAACGACTAGAGGTGAAGGAGCAGGTTTCGGTCTGCCTGAAGGTGCCGAGGCAGGAGGTACTGGTAATGGGCTGGATATTCTCGCTGTCGTGGTAGGATAAGTTGAAACATTATCAGTCGCCCGGTCAAATGTGGGGTCAAAAGAGCGCGATGATTGAAGGTTTGAAGGATAGTTGAGCGATTTTGGGGTAGCTTAGCAGGAATGAGCGACACTAATAGAACCTGCAAGATTTTGCTCGACTTACCATTATCGTTTGAATTATGGCGAACGATAGGCTGTCTTGTCTGGACTGGTGATGCCGACGATACACTCGCGTAACTGGAAGTTGTATCCAAGCTTGGCCTCGAGCCACGCTCGCTTGTGGTTTTCTGTCGAGTATCTGGAATACCATTTGGGCCATTGGCGGTAAGGGCAGCAAGTCTGCCCTTGTAAGTATCACGCTCGCCCCTGATCCGTTCAAGCTCCTTCAAAATTTGATTATAGCCAGTGCGCTGTTTTTCTATTAGCTTCCAGAGCTGTGCATTCTGAGCAGAGAGAACGTTGCGATCAGCGACTGCTTGGTCCAACGCTGCTGCGTGAGGATCTGCAGAAGAGGCGAATTGCTTGAGGAGCGAGTCTGAAGAGACGGTCTGGGGAGAAACCTGGGCCGATGACGAGGAAGTAGTAGTAGTCACAGAATTGAGATTTGTGAGAGAGGTTGAAGCGGAAGAGGAGCTCGTCTGGCGCAAAGAGGGAGCAGGAGAGGGTTGAGAGGAATGAGGAAATGGAAGGCGATCTCTGTCGCGAGTGGGGGTGGCCTGAACAGAGAGGCCATTGGTGTAATTCGACATGGTCGTCTCTGCAAAGAGAACCCACGGATAGATTCCAATTCAAAAAGTTCACTCAGTTAACTCAGGCCACTGGCAACCCTGTCTAATCATGTGACTCCACTAACGACGAGCTCAGGCTGCCACTCGCGCGAGTTCAGTTGCCAGAAAGTCTTTTGATTGGTTTTATCATGATTATCTGTCAATACATATGAATTCGCTATGAATACCGTGCTTGCTGTTTGAATTTCAGTCTATATCCCCCATCAACCGTCACAATTCGCTTGCCTCTTGCGGATATCTTGCTCTTTCTCACATACCATGTCAATCCTTCTACGGTCGGTTACCAGGCCATTGACAGGAAAGTTCTCTAGTCGACGTCTTCTTCGACCCAGCATACGTCCCAACATCGTGACAAACCCCAGGTCCACCTCCAGATCAATTGTTCAGGTTGTCCAAGTCGAACCATCCAACGACGATGAAAGCTCAGGCGAACGACAGCGTCCGGAACATGCAGTCATTTCTACCTTTGATCTTTTCAGCATTGGAGGTCAGTTTATTGTATATCCGTTCCTATGGTATACCAACTCTTTCCTTCTGCAAGTTGGCCCATCCTCTTCGCATACCGTCGGGCCTATGCGTGCTGCCAATATCTTCATCACGGATCTCATAGAGCTCAATCTCCTCGAAAAGGTCAAAATCTTCTTATTCATACGCGCTGGACGTGTTAAATATATTCTTATAACAGGTAACGACTTTGAAGATTAGCTTGTACGCTGTTCGTCTTGTCTAAGGCTCGGAAGGAATACTAATGGTGCATGTCAGATATGGCTCCTTGGCCGCAACAGGTAATTTCCTTATTCAAGACCTAATAATTGCAGACCTAACAAGTATTCACAGGAAAAGGGTGGGTTTACTCACCCCTGTTCAAAAAAAGGATAGACCTTCATCATTCTTGCTGCATCTTACAATAGTCACCATACTCCTCAAGCTATCCTGTTAGGGCTTGAAGGTTCTTCAAATTGCTAACTGCGTACAAGCGGCGCATAACTAACTCATAAATGTTTGTAATGTAGGCTCGGATCCAGAAACAATCGAAACTGGCACTATACCGACCCGGTATGCTGCTATACTAGAGAACAAGACTCTATTTCTCGGTGGACACCATCGAATTACCTACGACATGGACCGTGACATGCTCTGGAGATGGGATCAGGTTCTCAAAACTCATCCGAACGGGATGCGATTCAGCTGTTTCGACGAGAATGGTGATATGCTAGCTACTAATGAGTATTTCAGTGTTGGTGGAGGTTTTGTGGTCAATGATAAGACTAAAGGTGAGCACATATATAAATGTTAATAATTTTACTCTCAATTTCCTTCTCGAATAACCCTATAGTGGACGAGAATTTATTCTACAAAGGAGTTGACAAGACCAAGGTCCATGGCGCGCGATTACACCAAGTGCATTCGTTAGCAGACCCGGACGTCTCTCCCCCGGCTGTGATAGAAGGGAACCAGGGATCCGCGACAGGAAATGTCGACGAAAAGGAATATAACGAACACCCACCATATCCATTCGATACGGGAAATTCCTTATTGGCACTGACTAAGAAGCACAACGTACGTCTTGCATAGCGGATCTTTCTGCGCTCTGAAATTTACCGTGATTGTGCATGCAGATGACAATCGCTCAGATTGTCCACGATAACGAGGTTTGTTTAAACCTTTATATGTAAAAATGATTTTTTTTGATCGAGTAACCGTTAGAAATATTTCGGTTACACCGACGAAGATATCCATAACAAGGTCGGTGTATGTTTTGTTTTATCTTTGGCTAAACTAACGCAGGGCCTTAGATTATGCGCATCTGGCAGGTCATGGATGAGTGCATCCGGACTGGCGTCTCGACATCCGAGAAGACACTACCTGGACGTCTCGGTCTAAGGAGGCGTGCCCCAATCCTTTACAGGCGTCTGATGCGCGGGTTAGTTTCACCAAGATCCCAACTTGTTCGGATTTGGGAGAGATAACTAAATATCGGTTGCAGCTTCTACCCTGGAGTTGCTGCAAGCCACAATCCCGCCATTACCTCTGCTTCTTGGGCGGATGATGCTATTCAAGGACCTCAGATGTCGTCTTTTGACTCCGAAGGGCCTTTGGATGATCTCAGCTCGCGCTCTCATGCCGACAACGACAGCAACATACGGAACCGGAACAATGGAACTTCGTCTCCTACGAAAAGAGTCGCAAGGGTTGTGGGTTCTTTCGATCATCCACTTTTGCCTATGCATCCTGTAAGATAACATATATCTTTTCCACGTTCCCGTCTATCGGGTCATTGACCCATCTCCTATACTCACCCATACAGAGGAGAACTACCATTCCAGCGATGGATTTTCTTTCTTGCTATGCGATCGCTGTCAACGAAGTTAATGCTTCCGGTGGGCGCATTGTCACCTCTCCGACTAATGGCGCCGCAGGTGTTATACCCGCGGTACTGAAGTATATCATCGAGGTGAGTCTCGTACCCTGTTACAGCTCTTCTTGCTTATCACTAAAATTTTTGAACAACCAAAAAAAAGTTCGTGAGCGATGATCCGGAGAAGAGCATTCAAACGTTCTTGCTGACGGCATCGGTATGTGTCTTCCTATATGTTATTTTGAAGCGCTTGAGAAAGTCTGATCTTCTGAGTAGGCCATCGGGATGTTATTCAAGAGAGGCAGCACTATCTCCGCCGCTGAAGGAGGATGTCAAGCAGAAGTTGGAGGTTCTTATTTTGCTCTCAAGGATGTTATGTGGGATATTGATGAGCCGTACAGTTGCCTGTTCAATGGCTAGCGCTGGTTTCGCCGCATGTATGGGAGGTACTAATTCTACTGAACTTCTATCTACGCCTACTATGTTACTAACACCATTATCAGCATCTCCCGAAACGGTTTTGCAGGTTCGCGATTCTGCTATCTCTTAATCTTTCATTCTTTTGATCAAGAAATATGTAGGCCGCTGAAATAGGAATCGGTATGTTTCTTTTACTCTCGACTTAGCACTCAATTGACACATCGAAGAACATAACCTTGGTCTTACATGTGACCCTATCGACGGACTGGTTCAAGTACCTTGCATCGTTAGTCTTTGATTCCCATCTTTCTCTCGTATTTCAGTACTAAACCCTTTCACAGGAAAGAAATAGTTTGGGAGGTGAGCTATGAGCTCTATTGTGTTCGATTTAACAACCACGCCAACTATAACCTTGATGGTATCAGCCGTGAAGGCCATAACTGCTGCTCAACTCTCGATGGCGAGTGATGGAGTGTACAGCGTTACGCTAGATGAAGCTATTGAAGCCATGCGTCTGACGGCCGCGGATATGAGCGTGAAATACAAAGAAACCAGCCTTTCCGTAAGTGCTCGTTGCTTGATCTCCTTCATGTATTTTGACTGAAGATTCTATCTTGTAGGGTTTAGCGGTTGAGTATATTCCGTTTCTATGTTACTTAAAGTTGCTAATTGAACTTCGCCGCTCCATCAGACGACGGTTAGGATCCCTTTGACTGTACCTGCATGGTAGGTCAATTTATCATTTACTGAAAACATCCCATTAACCGTTGGCCTAACCAGCTAAACCGATGAACACGTGTACGATATCCGCCAACGCCCTTCTGTTCAATCCAAAGTTTTACCACTAGATACCCGTAGTAGATTCTCCTCTTTTTTAGACTCTTTAGACTTATTTTAATGCGTTTATACCTCCCAGAATTAGATACATTTTTGCTCGACGTTTAGAACGTTGATAGTTGATATATAGACAATAGAACGGTGATGTTATTTTCGATAATTTCTTTCACAACTTCAAGGAAAATGCAAGACAAATAAATACTTTCTCCAGATAAAACACCTGATCGATCATATAGCGGTCAACTTCGTTATTGGCGACTCAGATGTGTACTTTTACGACGCTAGGTTTTGCTTGTATCAAGTATTCAGTGACTGGGACAGAAACAGGCCGTTGGTGAGCAACGTCCAGAGCTGTAAGTACTACTACGACGGCTTTTATCTCGACACGACCAAAAAATATCAATACAATAATTAACGTATCACAATTAACTTGTAGGTGTCGAGCTGACAGAGTCACCAAATAGGTCAATCGACTAGCTCGGGGAAGACTTGTGCTAAGGTTTCTTCGCATCCGCCTCGGAAGACGAATGAAGCTGTCTCCTCGTCATCCCCAGAAGGATCGAGGTTGAAAACCCCAACGTGTCCTTTACGCCTTGCAACACGATAAGCATAACCAGCAGCAGGATATACCTGAACTTAAAGATCATATTTTGGTTTCACAGAGAAGAAATCAGAATAAAAACCGTGGTGCCAATAACGAGACACATATCAGCTTTGAACACCAGCTGGTTGATGTCATCTAGATGACACGGCTTTTCTCCAAACCAAACAACACCAGGCCTTGCCAGTGACTGGCATTCTGGACACCGAGGCAACTCATCTAAAGGAATATCGTGGTCCTTCGACCCGGCATCAGTATAATTTTGGATATCTTCTTCAGCCTTGCCAAGAGCCGGGCATAGAGGACTGGAGAAATCTTCTGCGCGCCAATCACACTTGGTGCACTGCACTTCGAATAGTTTACCATGCATCTGAATGATAGAACCCTTTTTAGATCGATAGCCAGGTCCTGTGAGATTCTGTTGTGATAAAGATGCCTCGACCTCGCTGGCTGCTTTGAGTGATAACCTATCGACATTTTGCGTGATCAAGTGGGATGATTGGGCAGCGAGGGAAACGGTCTTTAATAAATTGGGTATAGCAAATCTGGCGAGGATCCGATGAGCAAGATTTGTTTGAGCCTGTAAAGCTCTATTCGACGTAAAATCGATATAAAATAACAAAAATTCGTGTTCAAGGAGAACTCACTTTTGTCGACGGTAATGATAGAACTGCCACACGAGGGAAGGATTTTCATTGCATGCTTCCGGGGTAGCAAGGCTCGTTGCTTCAAGCGATCTCCACATACCACCGCCATCCCTAAATGTGGGTATCCCTGGACAGCGTTTCGTGAGTATTTTCTAGCAATATATGCAGAGAATCATCAGAGCACTGTGGTCACTGCAACCCATACCTGAGGCTGCTGAAAGACCGGCGCCAGCAACAACGATGATGTGTTTGGCTGCAGCGAACGCTTCCGTAAACCTGGTCACCGTTTCATCGTTGATTGGGACAGATGGATCTGCCATCGAAAAAGAGAAGGCAGAAATATCGCAATAGATCGAAGGAATTGTTATACAAGTTTGCGTAGTAAAATTTTACGGTCATGAACAGTAGCTACACGGTCAGGTGTTTAGTAAGCTGGTCTTATAAGAACTTTTATAACATACTGGTTTATTTCGTCTTACTTTCTGCTTCCTGGAGAATGTTGAGCATAAAATTATCATTCTATTGCGTACATATCGACCATGAGTGGGTACGAGAGAGTTTGAGGCAGTATGAAACGACTAGGTGCTTAAAGGAGACTTCAACACGTATAAGGATATAAATCCCACTGGAGGGAAATGAAACTAAGCGGGGTGTATGTTGAGTCAACTCATCAGAAAGAAGGAAGAAGGGGAGACATACATATCGCTTGTTCAACTACAACTTCGTATTTCTCACCCCGATAGCGTACGATGGAAGAGACTGGCCAGCTATGTCACAATGGGCATGTCGTATTGTTAATTGTAAGGGCAGACGCGACATTTCAACGCGACAGCTCGAAAATCCTCGGCCCCGAATAACATTTCCTTGTATGTTCCTTTCACGGATAACGAAACGTAGAAGCGATGGATAGGTGGGACGCCTGGCGTAAAAGGACTTCTAGGATCTTGAAAACTCTGAATTTGCAAGCGAGCAGAATCGATGATGGCAGTGGTTAACCATTAGTCTCAGACTCTCTTGGTTGGTACGCGATGCGCGTAGCACGAAGGCAGAGAGAGAGCACGTGCCAAATATTGTGTGTTATTTTTACAACCTACCGGAGAATCGAAATCGACATGGTTGATGTTGGAAGAACCAATCCCATTGACACAACTCAAACTTGCCAAATACCACCATGAACGTTTCATCAATGAGCAATCAGCTACTCATTCGCGCAAAGATACTGAGTAAGTCATCGATTTTCAAGTTATCTTTTGAGCGCTTGTATTAATCGTTTCAACCGTCAGCCCTCGAAGTGAAGGGGACCACAAGCGCCTTGAAGAAGGATAGATACAAACACTTTGCATTAATCGAGAACGGCGGCGACAAGCTCACAGAACAGGCGCATACGAACGTTTCTCGGGAAGGCAATGAAGTGAAAGTCAAATGGTATATCAATCAGGAAATGTTTGTTCCGCTCATTACCGCTCATTTTCATGTACGGAATGTCAATTTGTCACACGAAATCAGGTTGTTTGCGCTGTCGTCTAAGATCAAGGTTGTGATCTATAGCAAGGGGAATCTTTTCAAGCACAAAGTGGGTCAATATGACGGTTATTTTATGGATCTCGTTGGAAAAGGTTAGTGTTCGTCTTGTTTAAAGACGAGGAATGTTGTTGACAATGCTCGCTAAGATGATCCATTGCCGTTGAAGACAGAAGGCGGCGACCAAACAAAGTCCAGAATCTTTATCGAGGCTGTACTTGCTACAGATTCAACCGATCCAGAGGGAAATGTGGCTCAAGTCATCGCCGCCGTCGAGGAGGACCTCTCGGTTATGAAGAGTCAGGATCTTGACACCCCTGCTGTTGCCACTTTGAAATCCTCAGTTGGTGGGATTCTCGAGTTAACGAAGATCATAATGGATCAAGTAGCCGATGTGAGTTCATCCAGTCAAACCATCTCCTTACGATGTGCAGGCCGGCTAATTGTTTGAGTAGGTGCACCCTATTGCTAAGCTCTCGTGGGCGGCATTTGCGTTGTTGTATAAGGTGAGCCGTTTGAATGAGTTACCAGTGATAGATCTTCATTAAATATATATTGCTAGGCCGTGAAGAGGACGGGGAACACGGATGAAGCGGTGGAGGACCTGGCCGAAAATCTTCGCGAAATGTTAGGCGTTGCCAGTGCTAGGCCTGAGCTGCTCGTCATTAAGGGTACAACAGATGTCATCTCTGATATCAGTCTTCTTTCCCTTCGAATTGCCTCGGTTATCCATGAATATACTGGGCACAACTTTGCTGGTAAAACTAAATTTTGCAGCCGTCTGCGAATCAAAGCTAATGATGGACATTTAGAGCGCCTCGCTCTCCTTAGCATTTCCGAGTCTTTTCAGTCCCGCATCTCAAAGTATAGCGCAGAATGTAAGCGTTTGATGGAGAAGTTTGATAGGAGAATTATTATGGGAACCCAACAAGGAATAGGTGTGTTCCAAAGTATATCAAAAAACATTTCACAGCTTAAATTTTTGAATTAAAACAGGCAAACTCACAGAGATTTTGGTAAGAAACTTTGCTCATAATTTACAGTATAGATGTTTATTTTTTATGAAAGACCTTGAGTGGAGGCCAAGCAGAGCCTCCTGCTGAACTTTTCCGGCCTGTATCCACCACTCGTTTTGTGGGACGTGATATGGAGCTCAATAAGCTCAAAGAGTCTTTTCAAAACAAAGCTCATGGTAGTCGATGCTCTTTTTTGCTCCATGGAATGGGAGGTATTGGGAAGACACAGCTGTGTTTACAGTTTGTTGAACAGGCCCAAAAGGCCAATCTGTAAGTTTTTGCTCCTTATTAGTCTACTTGATATTTATAACTGTCTCTAGCTTTTCCCAAGTATTTTTCATTGATGCTGCAACAGTGCAAAGTCTGCTTTCCAGTTTCAAAGCTCTTTTTCAAAATTTGCCAGCTCTCAAATCCTCTGGATGTACCTTTTCAGCCAGAACTGTTCTTGACTGGATATCCAAACTGGATGAAGAATGGCTTATTGTCTATGACAATGCAGAGGACTTTGTTTCTGAATATTTACCATCAGGAAATAAGGGTAATGTTCTGATGACTAGCCGAAACCCAGGATTAGCACGGCATACATCTGGATTACAAATAGTATTAGACCAGATGACAAAAGAGGATGCTCTTGCATTGTTCAAATCCTCTGGCTGTCATAGCAATATCTCTGCTGAAGATGAAGCTATATGTGAAAAAATTGTTGATACTCTGGAATTTTTCCCTCTTGCTATTGACCTTGCTGGAGCATATACTGCTGTTGACACTGGGTTCTGTGACTTGCATGAATATACAGACCTATTCTCCAAAGGCAAGGCAGACATGCTTAATGTTCCTGATATTGTGCATGCCACACCCTATCATAATACTGTTTATGGTGCATGGGAATTGTCTATTAAAACAATAGAAGCCAAGGCTGCTTCTTTGGGCAAGGATAATGAGGCCTCCCAAGCTGCAATTACTCTTATCCATCTCTTTGCTTTTTTCCACCACACCAATATTGATGAAGACATTTTCAAAAGGGCTGCTACCAGCTACAATGCCAATAATCAATTGGATGACTTTTTAAAACCTCCTTCACTGTCCATTGATATAGAAAATCTTTTAAAATTGAACCAAGATGGAACTTGGAATATGACTCTTTTCAGAAAAGGCATTCAAATTCTATGTTCTGCTTCTTTGTTAAAGAAAAGCAAAGATAAAAGGATTTATTCAATTCACCCACTAATTCATCAATGGAGTAAAGACAGAATGTCCTCTTCAGTTCAAGCATTTACATGCTATGAGGCATATAAAGTTTTATTATTCTCAATACCTTCAAGCAATGCAGACTATGTTACTATCCAACCTCTCATTCTGCATATTAAAGCAAACCAGAATCTTCAAACTATGCCTATCAGTAAAGAAAAAGCCTACAATGACTACTTATCTGAAAAGCTTCAGTCTATGCATCAAACTACTTCTGACCCTAAAGAAAAAGAAGTACTCCTCAAAATGATTGAGTTTAGAGAAAGAAACCTTGGTGCTAAGCATCCCAAAACTTTAGAAAGCAAAGTAAACTTGGGAATATTTTATTATGGGCAGGAGAAAATCACAAAAGCAGAGAATATTTTACTCCCAACTATCAATGCTATGAAAGAAGTCAT
>Ga0247779_1000572_pt1 | contig 22185 bp, 30 predicted proteins | sample UWRJL221509R5_FD_179925 | JGI IMG/M metagenome (GOLD analysis project Ga0247779, IMG submission 179925) | Plant litter microbial communities from Arlington Agricultural Research Station in Wisconsin, United States - UWRJ-L221-509R-5 | ecosystem: Environmental > Terrestrial > Plant litter >... | reverse complement strand
TTGCCTTCTGACCTTCTCCACATAGTCTTACTTTGTATTCAATTGTATTCAAAATGGCTCATGTAGTCTCCCCATTGGACCAGCCTTCGAACTATAAGGACTCTCAAACGCGCGTCGACCGTCAGAAACAGAATGATTTGTTAGCAAAGTCAACGACACTCTATGTAGGTCATACAACATTATGACTTGCCACATGAGAAGCAAAACGTTGACTGCTTTTAGATTGGTAACTTGAGTTTCTATACAACAGAAGAGCAGATATATGAGCTTTTTACGAAGTGCGCCAGTCCTGAAGATGGCGGCGGTATTAAGCGTATCATCATGGGGTTGGATAGAAACACAAGGTCAGCACCATACTTGCGTTCCTTTGGTGTTGTTGTCTGACGTGTTTTTGAAGAACACCTTGCGGTTTCTGTTTCGTAGAATATTATACTCACGCGGAGGCCCTTGCTAGCATGCGATATGTTAGTGGAACGAAGCTGGACGAGCGGATAATTCGATGTGACCTCGACCTTGGTTACAAAGAAGGGCGCCAATTTGGACGAGGCAAGAGCGGGGGACAGGTAAGAGACGAACATCGACAGGACTACGACCCAGGACGTGGTGGTTGGGGTGCACAAGCCCAAAGACAAGAAATTGAAAGGAGACGGGAAGTAGAAGAAAGATATGCCGATGCTCAAGATGGTCCTGGAGCTGTTGCTGGTGGAGGTGGAGACTGGAAGCAAGAAGACAATGTTGCTAACAGTGACAAGAAGCTTAAGCGAGGAAGGTCTCCAGAGGATGATGGGGATGAGGACCGAATGGTAGGTACCAGAAGAAATTTCCGCACATACTTGTCTAATACTTTTTATTCTAGGGCCAGAGAGCCAAAATTGAGGAAGATGTCGAGGCAGAAAGAATGTAACAAGTTGTCTTCTAATTTATATTATTATAATTCATCTTTCTTGTCTATGAAATAACGGCCCTCGCAAGCATATTAGTGAGAGTCTATGGCTAAGTATTATACAACAAATTAGGCAATAACTGATGCTCGCAGTAAGGACGCATTGTCAAGGTTTTTGAATCTTGTCATGTGGTATTTCCTAACAAATCTTTGGGCTTCAGATTCAGAGTCGAAAACCACAAAGAATCTTGCGTCCAAAGCAAACTTCTTCGGGGGCCTGTAGATATATAGGAATTACAAATACGTCAGCTGGTTTTAAGAACTTCAAAGGAAAGCCTAGTAGTAGACTCACAAAGGAACACTTTGCACTGGGTTCCTAAAGTCCTTGGCCACAGCAAAGCCGGCTAGAAGAGGTTCTAAGTTGTGAATACCGGTCTTCCCAGGAACACCACTGAGCGTCACTGATCTCCTCGCAGGGAGGCTAGCAAATGGTCCATTTCCATAAATCGAGAGAGTAGGGAGGTTGTGTCGCGACCCTACTGCATCCTTTCCAAGCACTTCTTCAGGCTTTTCAACAGATTCTGCAGACAATGAACAACCAGGAATAGAAATTTCTGATATTCCTCTGAGTACGTCTGAAGTGTAATCTGGAAGTACCATGGTCAAGAGAGCTTTGCCAGTCGGCCTGAAATGTTTATAGTAGATGGAAACTAGACGCGTTCGAATCACATTAGGAAGGTATGGCGTTGATAGAACAACTGTGATATGCACCATCAGAGACACCTGCAAGTCTGGATTGAATTATATGATTTCTGAGGTCCTGAGCTGTCATAGTTGTGGGCAACCCGCGCAACATGATATGTTGCGCATCGCGTACCACTAAATCCAAAAGTTAATTCAGGCACTTTGGATTGTATTGTTGGCAACGTACCACGAGCAGCCTGCCGTTTACCTCTGTTCATTATAAATTTGACCGTCCAACCGACCTCCAGATGCCGACTTCACCGAGAGATGGTGTTTATATGCGAGTGAATGACCCGTGTTCCAAGTTTTTGCGAACCGTTAGCTGGTCCAAGAAAGTCACACGGTCATGATCGGCACTCAGGTGGTACTGGGTGGTACGCGCTTTGAGTGTGTCTTAACCAATTTGTGCGCACTTCACCTTTCTGCCTCACAATATGTCTTCAAGAGGAGATTACAGACGGCGTGATCGTAGCTGGGAAAGGGAAGATAGGGATAGACACGGAGGTAGTAGCCGAGGGGGCCGTTCAAGAGGTGGTGGATCTCATCGTGACGAACCCAGAAGACGTTCCAGTCGGTCTCGCAGCCCACGAAGAGATAGGGACAGAGATGGTGACCGACGTGGCGGCCATGGTACCGTATATCTACCTGGATATCTTGAAGTAAATATATCTGACAAGCACGTTTGATAGACCGTCGGGACAAAGATTATAGGCGAGACGATGACCGTCGGGATGACCGCCGAGGTGATAGGGAAAGGGACAGGGAACGACGTCCTGACGACAGGACGCGCGATAGAGACTATGATTACGATAGAAGAGATTCTGCTAGAAAGGACGAAAGAGACGGACACACGCGCGAACATAGACCTGCACGAGATGCAGAAACTAAAGATGTACCACCCCCTCGCACTGGTAAAACATTTTACCAAATAATGCATACAATCTTGGCTGACCCCTCATCACGCAGATACACGCTCTAGCCGTCCAAACCTTGACCCAGATACACCTGATCACGCTGATGAGTCTGGGGAGCCCTTGGACGACGTAAACGATGACGACGTAGCTATGATGGCCATGATGGGTGTTACTGGTTTTGGGACGACGAAGGTATAGGTCTTTTGAATTTTTGTCCATACATCGCTCATGTTTCTCTAGGGGAAACATGTCCTTGGAAATCAGGAAGGCGCAGTTAACATAAAGAAAGAAAGAACGTGGCGTCAGTACATGAACAGGTCAGCCTCATTCTCCTTTGCAAATCGTTGCGTTGTTGACCCTTTGCTACTTCTACAGGCGAGGTGGTTTCAACAGGTATGCCCCCTTTCTATTCTCAGGCAAATGCGTCCTCATGACGTCGCCACAGGCCTCTCGACAAAATCAAGTAGAAAATGTTTTCTTCACATTTACGATTTTGGTGCAGTTGAGTACCTGACTTGCAACAATCCTGAGTCGTTCACTTGTACATTATTCAGGCTTCCAAATGGCCATTACGTCTTGCCAATTGTTAAATTGTTTCATGGTGACCTTTCTTTTTCTGCATTGAATTCTTTTTCCGTCAATCATTTGAGAAAAGGAGTTGTCGTACATAATAAATCATACGAGAATTTGTGTAAGAGTACAACAAGAAACAGAAGCCATAGACTATCATAAAACTTGAGCGAGATCGTCCGAGAATCAACTTCGTCCATAAGTGCGGGGCCCAGTGTGGGGAACTCCAAAACGATGGTGTCAACCTCTCATTTCTCCATTCCCAAGTAAGCCCATACTGATGGGGTGGAGAGGTAGTGACTTAGAATCCGTGAACCTTGATGGTGGATTTATCTAGTCCATTCTCGACAAGGAACGACGAGATCTTAGCACGCTGATCTCCTTGAAGCTGGATAACTTGACCCATCTTCTCGTCATCAACGAGAGTGCCGTTGCAGGCAAATTCCTACAGAAACATCTGTGAGGACGATTGTGAGATATAAGTGCAGATTTATAGAGCGAACCTTCTTGAATGCTTTCAAGAGCTTCTTAGAGTCATATTCTGTACGAGGTCTTCGTTAGGATTGATAAGCAAGACATCGGAACGAGATCATTACGTTTAGGCAAGCCTTGAAGAGTGGTCAAAGTTTTGCGTCCATTACGTTGTTGAATACGAATGTGAATATAGTCGGCGGTTGATCCAACGTCAGCGTTGTCTCCAAGCGGGTCCCCTTCGTCTGCAAAGGGATCTATAGAAGAAACAAGCCGTCAATTTTCATGATCTCGCCGCAAATCGATGAAGAGACGCTAAAGTAAGACTAACCGTAAGAATTAAGGTTTTGTACGCTCATGCGATGAACAGAAAGGAGACTGAGTGAAGGTTTGTAGGAAAGAAAAGAGGAAGGTGAAGGTAAGAGACAAGTTGCAAGATAACGAAACCTGGCGACGCGGATTGGAGCAAGTCTGCAATCTATTAGGTAAGCAGCACAGCACCCAGCATTGCCTTCTTCGGAGACTAGTCTTACATTTCTGCGTTCACTCTATTTCTGCTATGCCTGAGCCCGTGGTCACCGCTACAAAACGGAAGAATCCTCCGAAATTTCAGCACCATCCCAAGAACAGGGGTATGTATGTAGCCATCTTCTCAATGCTATGCATATACTCACTAGGGTTCTGTATAGCGATCGCTCTGAAAAAAGCATGGGTAGAAAAAACCAAAATCAAAAGTAAATGGAAAGCCCAAAAACGCAAGGAAGACCTGGCTTCGCAATCCAAGCTTGAGATACCTACGTACAGCGATGGAGAAGATAAATTAGGACTTAATCACACCGAGGGCGCGGAAGTAGAAACAGAGAGGCCAACTACAACACCAGAAGATGAACCACAGAAAGCCCACTTGCATCCTTCCCGGGCCCACATTCATCCTGGATTGCCTGTCAAACGAACTAAAACCTCCGTTTCGAAGTCAGAATTGGAAACTGAAACAGATGCAAGGGCTTGGAAAAAGCGGAAGGTGTCTTCAAGTGAAGAAGAGCCACAGGTTGTTGCGAAACCATCTCTCCGAGATCTGGAGAAGGAGGCATACTCCAAGTCAACTTTGCACACCTATAAATCAGATCCCTTCAAGAAGCTTTCTGCCTCTGGGCGAGGGGGCAGAAGTGGTTACACAGCACGAAGGCCTGAAACTGGAAGAGGTCAGCCCAACATGAAGTTACGAATGAATGCTATGCTCGAACGGATTAAGCAAAACTATACTTGATCGTTGCCCTCTTACTATTAGACGCAACATGCGAAAGTACGTACTTTTCGTCACATTTATGGTCCATTTATTAATTGAAATCGTCTCTGAAGATAAGGGCACCACTGTAATCAGACAAGAGAATGTCGACGTGCAGTCTTGAGCGAATCTAACGATGTTAGCCTAAAACGGTACCAACATCTTTCGGTATCCACGAGCGCTAGACTAGTTGCATTGGTTAACTTTCAAGGGGTATTTACGCCCAATCTTGAACTGCTGCAGTCATATAACGAGGCATTTCTGTGGCTGGGCATACGCCTCACTTAAGTGGGATTACAGATAGTACAGTCATGATATGGTCCTACTAGGTTGTTATGCCTTCGTATTTTCTTTGTCCTCGTCCATCTCCATACTATTCTCGTTTACAGCGTGGGTTGTATCCATATGATCTTCAGATTTAACAAAACGTTGCTCCAAACTGGGCATAAACGGCTTTGATTGTGTATCGCCAATAGTCGTCACTGAACTAAGCGCCGTTGGGTGATCGCTCATATGTCCGGGATTTGGATCGTCTAATTCATCAACCAAACCCAAAGCTTTCACATCGTCATCCATGGGCATGACGGCATCTAGCATAAGAGGTGTGGGCGCATTTGGGGGTGGGCTGCGGGATTTAGACCGGCGCGCATCGTCGTGGAGGAAAGGAATGGGAGAAAAGAGAGGGGTGCTGGGTGCAGACTGTAGAGTCGATCCAAGGACGATAGTGCTACGTCCGGCTGATTGAATTTCACTCTGAGTGAGCGGTGGGAAGCTGTTCCATGTCGACGTAACCAATGTGGACTTTTCAACAGCTCGTAAATATTTTCCGACAGATTTGTATTGTCTCATAGGATCCAAGCAAAGTTCGCATAGACGTTGAATAGTAAATGGCGGGTTGCTGTTGTCAAGCGTCAGCACGCAGTCAATAATAGAAACATGGGGCAATTCTACTCTTCAAATTGGTCCAATTGAGTAAAAATGTCTTCCTTTAGATTGTTAGCTTCTTCTGCATCCATGTAGCTTGTTGGGGAAACAATAGCATTGAATGTCATTTGACGCGGTGGAAAGGGGGATATCTTGAGACCACCGGTCAAAGTTGTGATTTGTGGGTGCGGTTCTGGTACTGGAGGTTTCTTGGTTGTCGTCAAAAACAATGAGATATTCTGGAGATAACGCGCTTCAGGACGTGATTAACGCACAGTAGATGTTTATCTTTCCACCTTTTCTATCTTCAATTTAATAGCATCGCGTAGTTTATTCCAATCTAAACTGAGAAAGATGATAAACACCGGAGGTTCGTAGAAATTCATGAAAAATGAACGCACTCCGTGTCCACTTCATCGGTAGACGCAATTTTCTGAATAACATCGTCGTAATCTGATTTATTCGTCAGTTTGAATATGTATTGATCCTTCCAGATAACGTACTGGTTTGCGCAGCAGCAGAATCGGACAATGAGGAAGCCATGATTGTACAAGTAAAGAATAGCCTTCAAGTCATTCTTTTACTTGTAGTACCCGCTTAGGTAATGATCTCAGATATTTACTTATGCTGTGTTGCAGCTGTCAGCATAATGATACTTTAGGCTTGGCTGAGCCTACGCTCAAAGTTGTGACCAGTCCTACAAACAACTATAAGCTTTCTTGTACTAACCACGACAACGCTATCCAAGACACACTCTAACTCCCCATTATAAGGAAAGAGCCTGGTTGCCCTTCTTCTACATCTTCAATCATCCCGCCGACCTTGAATTAACTCACGGGACGGTGGTTATTCAAGCTCGCTTCATGTCCTATAGCAGGATACAAACACCTGCACCACAGCAAGCGTCCTTCAAAATGGCAGGCATTTTTAAACCTGTATATCCAAGCCCGAAAGGCGTTCCTATGACCCCAATACGCCGAAGGCGGCTCCTGTTCTCATATGCACCCGACTGGTATGCTCTAATCAACACTATCACGAGTCTTAACATTGAAAAATAAATCGATCCAGGATCTTAACCATTCTACTGGCGTGGGTTTTCTTGCCATCTAGAATCAAGGGAGTAACTAAATGTCTGCAGTGTACTCTTCTTTTCTTTGGACAAAGTGGACGGCTTCCGGAGAGAATTCTCCTTGGATGATCCAACGTACGCGTTTTCTTCCTCTTCATTAATCTCGTACTGAAAGTTTATGGGATACAGTATAAGCTTCCCGTAAGTTTAAGTCCTCGTTAAGTGCATGCGGCGTCAATCACCTTTCTTTAAGCTACGCTGTGCATGAACGCGTTCCCGTAAGTTGATCCGTTGACCTCTCGGTTGCATGGTGGCTCAAGTCTCCCCATTGGCGTTGCAGAACCTCGCCTTGATATTCATCTGCTTTGTCACTCCCCTTCTCCTAATGCCCATCGTCAACTTCGTTACTGTCCGTTCATGGTGGGACCTTCACAATAGTGAATAAATTTCTATCCTTTAATTTGTCTGTTCTGATCACGCTGCATTGTAGGCACGCTTGGATGTACGAAATATTCCAACTATCGTTTAAACCTTGATTGTTGACTATTTTTTGAAGTGATTCTTGGTTTGGCATTGACTGGTTCATTAACCCAGATCGTGAAAATCACCGTGGGCAGACCTCGTCCAGGTATCTGTCTACATACTATCCGTCGTTTACTCGACTTTCTAACTATAAGTTTTAGATCTTATCGACCGGTGCCAACCACCTGCAGGATCAGTGAATCCGCCATTCGGACTATCAAATTTCACCATTTGTACCCAAACAGACAACTCAATTATGATGGACGGTTTTAGAAGTTTCTTCTCTGGACATTCAAGTTGTGAGTGTCAATAGTTGCTTTTCTCATCGTTATCTCATAAACCTTTGTAAGTGTCGTTTGCCGGGCTTGGATTTTTCGCATATTATCTTTCTGGGAAAATGCATCTTTTTGATACACGGGGACACGCGGTTCGTTCTGATTAAGTAGAGGCCGACCTTTCAATACTTACATAGAGCACAGGGCAAGGCATGGCTGGCTCTATCACCGTTCATGGCAGCTTGCCTTGTAGCCATCTCTAGAACAATGGATTACCGCCGTGAGTAGAACATATGATCACTCACTATAGAGACGTCCATCGACACTCATGCCATGTTCCTAGATCATTGGCAAGACGTCCTTGTTGGATCCCTGGTTGGCACGTTTTTTTCCTACTTCGCATATCGCCAGTATTACCCAACCCTTTCATCTGAATTTGCCCACCGCCCTTACTCGCCGCGCATCAAACGAGAGGAGGATCTCGAGGTGCTACCTACACACTTCCCGGGACCAATGCAACCCGGAAACAATGGAAGACAATATTCGGACAGCTTTGACGATAACGGCAATATCGAATTAGCTGGTACTGTACCTCGTCCCACTGGCCCTGGTCCATTGGAAGAAGTTTGGAAGCAAGGACAAGGTATCCCAGTCCCCTCGAGATCCAGAAGAATGTCAAATGGCTCTGCCGAGAGGCCAGTTACCGCACCTGCCTTTGCTCCACTACGAAGAGATGATGAACGGCTCTAAAGTGGCATACATGCATAACCGTGCATCGGTATTCTCCACAAAGGAGAGAATGCCACTTTTATTCCACAATGATTCAGTGTTGTTTTCTAGTTCATATATGATCAGCAACGTTTTTCAGTTTGGACCATTCAATTTACAATACCTTTCCTGTATGTGTGTATTCATCTTGGGCGTCAAAATGATGGCAGCGGAATATTTATCTACGATCGTGGACCATATTCTAGACAGAATGTAATAAACACGGTAATTGCTGTAGGTTTCAAGTTGACCGTCAAGCTTTTAGGCATTGTTTGTGATGAGCACGTCGTGGGCTCTTTTTGGAGGGCAAGATACCATCTTGAAGTGATGCAGACCTTGGGAAGAATGAGTCGTAAGATCTTCCGCTTACTCGAGGCCTGAGTGGATGCTTTATGAGACCAGTGATTTAGTGGTACATGTAGTGACATTGCCTATGAACGGCGTCGCTTAACTAAATCTATAGATGCCTCTCAGATCCTTGTTTTTTTTCTTGAGCCTCTAGCTTTTCAAGGAGTCATCCTTGATTTGCGGTACCTCTGGAACGGTCATAAAAATCTTCATGCATATCCGTCTCAATAATATTCGGCCGATATTTTGTGCATAGATTTTGACTGAATGGTAATAAAGCTGCAAGAGAAGTTGACCCTGAGGCCCGAGGCCTGACCCTCTGGGTCGTCCCCCAACGAGCACCAGCTGGCATTGACACTCAAAAATAAAGTATGCATGGCAAACGCGTGCATAAGAGAACACTGATGCCAACCCTTGTGCCTGGGACAAAGATACACACTTAAGGTCATTCGAAGTATACAATTGAATTCAATGAAAGAAGCATTGTCTAACAATTGTACAATCGATGGATAATTATTGGCTCGATGGTCTTTCAGATCTTCTGAGAAGTATATTGTTCTTGGGACAAAAAACCGTATCTACTATACAAGGTAAGGTGTTTCGACATACGAACCTTGGATCATCGATAGCTGCCCGAACGCCTTGAAAGTTATAATCAGACATGGTCCATGAGAGCGCATAACACATACGTAGAGCAAACTCAACTTACTCTAGAAAATCCGACATGAATGGAAGTACGCTTAGATTTGCGAAAGCCATTTTTTCCTATTTCAGAGAGCCTTATTGTTTTAATATCCACAACTCTCATGCATGTGGTCACAGAGAACGTGGTCAGTGTTGAATGTCGTACACCGCAAGTCGCGACGAGTAATAGGCGATACGGCGATATACCGGCAAATGAACATGTTGCCCGCCACTCCTTATCTATGCGAACCGCACAGGAAATGTATAAATTGAATTGCACTCTGCCGCTGCTCCCTGCTGCTCAGTTCCATCACGAAAAAGGCACCGGCGGCGATCACTTCCCCACAAAGTTGGGGAAATAGAGTGTAAGATGTAAGGAACAAACCCCGCCAAGATCGCCGTCAAAGGCTTATTTTTCAAAAAGGAATTGGATTTGATGCATACAATACAATGTACACCATTCCTTCTTTCTTGTAATTCCGCACCTGAGTCAGCTGAATTTTGCAGGTGGTATCAGGGATAACCACACCAGATTCTTATTCCACAGTGGTGGGTTTAAGCAATGTGGTACCGCAGCGGTTGTTGGATTCGAGAAGCGTAAGTCCGTGAATCCAACCAAAGTAAAAGGCGACTCGGAGTATGCATAGTACGCTTGCTACCATCAACAGAGCGACAGCAGCGCAAGAAAAGAAGCAGGAAAAACTTGTACAAGACGTAAGAAACCCCACTCACTGACCGTGCCAATAACCACTTTCTCCAAGGAGCAGTAGTGGCAGCATCGCAAAAAGCAAACTAAATTTGCGACTTTGTACGCCAATAGTAATAATAAAAGAACAGTTTAATTCACATGAACTATTCCAAAAGAATATTATGACTTACGCAGTCTGAATATATGGCAAATTAGCCCTAGATAGAGCGATAGAGCGGGTATACTATGATATACCAAGGACCACCCTCCAACAGTGGTAATGGCTCGAAAGGCCGCTCAAGGAGGATGCCTGTGGATATGATGAAGTTTGATGAATGCTGAAAAAATGAAAAGAATTAATCATACTCTTCTTCGTATCTTGAATCCCCGACGCAGTATTCGGGCGTAGGTGGTCGCCAACCCTCCAGTATCATTTCCGAGTCATCGTCATTCTCGGAACGATAATTCACGGGTTGGGGTATTTCCTGTGTAAATGGCGCGTCAAGTGTATGCACCATACCGGCGTTATCCAATCCGTCATCATCATCATCATCATCATCCGAGTCAACCATTTGTCCTAGCCCTATCATAGTTGGGTCGACATGTTCGTCCTCTACATTGTCATTATCGGGGTCGTCACCAAGTAATTTGGCAAGTGCCTCCATGTTGATGCGAGATTTCTTTCGTGGGCTCAAAGCAATCCCATGTATAATCTCGTCATCATTGTCCTGGGAGGCAATATGCTTTCTACGTTTGCGCGGCTTGTTGGATGAAGTGTCCTTCTCCTGGTCTTCATCACCTGCTTTCCATCCAAATGTTTGTCGCAACACCTGGATTTCGTCTTCGCTTCGAAGCAGTCTCTCAAATTCACCTTCAGCGAATAGCTCCTCGTCAGGAATGTGATCTTGATCTGCACCACCCCGGATATGTGCGAGTAACTGCAAGCGAGTTGGTGGTCGATGTGTTGTCGTAGACGAGTTAGTCAAGAGATATGTAGCCAGTGAGAGATGAGAAGGAAGGTTAAATGTTTTTTGCTTGGACGTGACAGAAGTGCCGAGAGGATCAAGAAGGAACTGTGTAGCATGATTCAAAGTGTGATTCAATTTAGGTCGTTTACACGAGCGTGTAGGCGCTTCGTCATCTTCATTAAATCCTGCTGTTTCATCATCATCATCTTCGCCTCCAAACTTGTTTTCATCGTCGCCAAGTTCAAGTTCAAGCTTCGGTGACTTCTTCCAAACATCCTCATGAAATTGTATGACGTCTTTCAGACCTCTAGCCACAACAAGGCGCTTGGAGACTTTTGCTCGGCCCTTTTTGCTTTCGTATTTATCGAGCCACGGGAGTGCTTCTATCCATGACGCAACTTCGTCCTGGAGACTTTTGTAGCGTGCCATAACGACACCTTTGGAAGTGTGACAGCGAGATCCCAGGCACTGAGCAAGATCTCCTAGAGGATTCAACACGGCTCTATTTTCAGCTTCCATGGCCAAGATAAATATCCCACATGCGGTAGGAGGCATAGGCAGACGCAGGAGGTCATGATGCGGGTTCAGACGCGCCAAAATCTTGCTCAATGAATTAGCGGTGTCAGCAACGTCGTATAAAGATAGCTTTCCGAGAATAACGAGAAGAGGTTTGGGAAGGTTTGATTCTTCAGACCTCAGGTTTAGCACAGAGTTGATGTGGGCCTGAAGCGTAGGTATATGGACGGAAGGATCTACAAGGGTAAGTGATAGTTTCAGTGTGGAAGTGATGGACGTGAATTCGCGAATGACCGAGGTTGGAGGTACATCGAGGATGGAAGCGATGTCACGAAGGGAGTCCGGGCGGTTAGACTCGCGTAAAGCGATGGCTAGACACGCTGCAGCAATCGCCTTCGACTTCTGTCCCCAGCGAAAGTTGCTGGCTGACTTCGCTTGATTGAAGAGAGTGATAGCTCGCGGGGATAGACCGGCAGCGTTGAGTGACAACGCGAGAGACTTGATGAACTCTGACATTGCGTACTAGGAAAGAGAAAGAAAACAACAACAAATGAGAACCGCCATTCCAAACGGTGATAGAGAGAAGTGTAAAGATAGAAAGGGTGAGACTATGCCAGTCAAGGTTTTTGAAAAACGGTGAGAATTTTGACGTTGCAAGGTAAAATTACTCACTGCATTCTTTCTGTCCCGAGTTTCTTTACCTTGGCCGGAAAGATCCCAGTTATTACCTGAGCGGAGACTTTTGAGGGTCGTAGACGACGAGACATCCCAAAGAGAAGGCTCGGCGGTATCATTCTGATGTGTGTAGAGAGAAGAAGTAAGAACCGACTGGGAAGGGTCAACAAGAGAACCACAAGAGGTGCAGACGGCTGAGCCGACGTCGTCGTCCCAGGAGGTGGATGAGCCACATTCCCTGCATCTCACATGCATATGATCCGATAGATAAAATGTGAGAGATTCCAAGCTGAACCGGCAATCGATGCGAGTGTAAGAGATCTGAAAGGGAGAGGAGGACTCAGGAAGGACTCTGGAAGGGTGTGATGGGGCACGTGGATATAGAATTAAGTCACGTGATATAAATTTGGTACGAATTCAGGGGCGAAAAAGGGAATATGGACCATTTGCTGCCATTTGTGGGTGGAGAAGCCAGACCCCAGAGTATATAACCACTCCATCTTCCTTTTTTTCAATTCTCTTACCACAATCATGGCCCATCTTTCCTTCCCCTTTGAATCCGTACCATCTGCGGCCGTCAGACGCAGGCTCTCCTCGAGCGTCGCTGATGCTACCAAACCTCATGTCCCATCCACCTTTGCCAGTCTGACCGTGAGCTCGCTTATATTAATTCATCGTGATCGCACTAATGACTCTGCTCCCCTGTGCAGCCCATGTGGGCAGCTGTCGCCGGTGCGGTTATCAACAACAATACCCAATATGAAATCGCGGTCTCTATTCACGACTCGGTCTACAGCACGGATTTCGCGTCCACTTCCATTGATTATAACGTCAACAACCCCGACAAGAATGCAAAGGAAATCGAGCAATATATTCTGCAAACTCTTCGCAAGTTTTCTATCGGCCATCTATGCAAGTTCTTAGGTTGTGGAGTGACTTTATCTTTGCTCAAGGAGGTAATTGGAGTTGTGATTTCGCTATTGATCGCATAATTGACGCGCGTCATATCAGTCCCCCAACGTATGCACACGTCTCTGGCTGGACATGGACATTGTCCCATATGTTTTCAACATCAAACCATTCCACACTGACTCTGTCACTCGTCCCAACATCAAACATCGCATCTCGTCGACCACCGGTTCTTACGTTCCCTCTGGAGCTGAGACCCCGACCGTCTATGTTGACTCTGAGCACTTGACGGCAATCTCTGGCCTTCAGGCCGGTGTAAGTGGCCGTCTTCCCATTCCCCGAACTGTAGACGAGCAAGCCGATTCTGCTGCGCGTAAATGTCTTATGCATTTCGGACCCGGAAATAACCCTAGGCTTAGTATCGGTCCTCGTAACCAAGTCTTAGTTGACGCTGGTGGAAAGGCTCATCTTATCGATGACCTGGACGAGTATAAAGCCACAGTTGGCATCAGGTATGCTTCAGACTTTTTGAAATCGATAAACATCTGAGCCTTGCAGGACCTGGAACGCGGTAATCAAGCTCGCAGATGAGCTACGTGAGAAGAAGATAAAGATCGGATTCTTCTCTTCTACGCCGCAAGGAGGTTTGTGCAGTCTTCTATGGCGATAATCGTAATCGAGCTAATCAATTAAACTCATTCTTAGGCGGTGTCGCGCTTGTATGTTTTATTTCTAAAAATAAACTATATATTAGTCTAATTCTATTTATATTACAGATGCGTCACGCTATGATTCGATTCCTCACGGCACTTGATGTCGACGCCGCTTGGTTCGTAATTTCTTGTTTAGTACAAAACCATGCTTAACATCCGCCCACAGGTATGTACCAAACCCATCGCCCAGCGTTTTCCGTACCACCAAAAACAACCACAATATCTTGCAAGGTGTCGCTGCTCCTGATCTTCGCTTGACCCAAGAGGCGAAGGATGGTTTCGATGCCTGGATCTTGAAGAACGGTCTACGCTGGACCGCTGAAGGTGGACCTCTTGCCCCAGGGGGAGTTGATATTGCTTTCATCGGTGAGATCCTCGCTGATTTTTTCAAGCGATCATGTACTAAGAGCTTTACTTTGACAGATGACCCTCAAATGCCTGGTCTCATTCCTCTCATCAAGAAAATCCGACCTGAGCTTCCCATTGTCTACCGATCTCATATTGAAATCAGAAGTGATCTTGTACATGTGCCTGGATCCCCTCAAGAAGAAGTCTGGAAGTATCTCTGGAACAACATTCAACTCGCCGATCTCTTCATCAGTAAGCGCCCATCACTGGCGTTCATATAGGTTAATTGATTTCATTTGAATAGGTCACCCTGTGAGCAAGTTCGTCCCAAGCGACGTTCCTACAGAGAAGCTTGCCCTTCTTGGTGCTGCTACCGACTGGTTCGTAAAGAACTGTTTATCTTATGTAATTGCCTAATAGATATATTTTAGGCTCGACGGTCTCAACAAAGAACTCGACCCTTGGTATATGCTCTCTAATTTTTACTTTGATCACATCCCTAACATCTAAATAGGGATTCTCAATACTATATGGGAGAGTTCAGGACTCTCTGTGCGAAAGAGAAGATGAACGAACTGAGATGGCCAGAACGTGATTACATTGTCCAAGTTGCCCGTTTCGATCCTGCCAAGGGTGCGTTTCTGGTGCACTAAAATTTATTTAGCCGCTATTGAACACTTATAATAGGTATTCCTGATGTCATTGACTCTTACTACAAGTTCCGCAACCTTCTCAAGGAGAAATCTAAGGATTTGTCCGAGGATGAGCACCCGCAATTGCTAATCTGTGGTCACGGAGCCGTCGACGATCCCGATGCCAGTATCATCTACGATCAAGTTATGCAACAAGTCAACTCTGCACCTTACAACGCCTATGCTAAAGACATCGTCGTCATGAGGATTCCTCCTAGCGATCAATGTAAGTTACAATTTGCTCTTTGACTTTTCTTTCCATATGCCAACAAACATACAATTGAACTAGTGCTCAACGCATTGATGGCCAACTCGAGAATTGCTCTTCAGCTCTCCACCCGTGAAGGTTTCGAGGTCAAGGTCTCCGAAGCGCTACACGCCGGCAAACCTGTCATCGCATGCCGCACCGGTGGTATTCCTCTCCAGATCGAAGATGGCAAGTCCGGATACCTGGTCACCCCAGGCGACAACGAAGCCGTGGCGAAGCACCTCTACGATTTGTACACGGACGAGCAACTCTACCGCGACATGAGTCAGTACGCCAAGACGCACGTCTCTGATGAAGTCTCTACTGTCGGAAACACCGCGGCGTGGTTGTACCTCGCCGTCATGTACACTCGTGGCATCAAGATCAAGCCGAACGGTGCGTGGTTGAACGACATGCTCCGCGCTGAGACTGGCGAGGAGTACGTCGAGGGAGAGCCTAGGTTGCCTCGTGGAGGTCTCAACATGCAAGGATAAAAATCGCCGCTCCTGTTAGATAATGACACAACTTACAATGCTCCTATTCTGCCTTCACCATTTGCTTAAAATGCCGCCGCCATCTAAATTTGTAGAACCAAGCTCGTAGAAATATCTTGTAAAAAAATACCCTTACATATCATCCGTGTTGTTTGTTGTAGACCTTGTAAAAACTTTTTTTGCCAATACGTACTTTTACCATGTTTCATTTTGCCACATCTCTAATTGAGAAGATTGAGAAGATTTTTTTTTTCAAAAGGTATATTATCGTATTGGAAGGTGCTTATCCATGACAAGACGGCGAGCAGAAAATGAAGATATGTACAATGACAAATGAACAGAGCGAGCACGACGGCGAAGACAATGTGAAAAATAAAATAAAACCTGCTAGTAAAACAAATATCTGTGCGGTCGTGGATGGAAAGGTCGGAAAAATTCAATACTAAGAATACGAACATTACAAAAACCAAATAAACGCCTTGCTTTTCAGATAATTTCCTCCATATCGTCGTCATCGCTCTCTTCCTCTTCTTCAAGTTGGATGGGCAAGTCGGCCTCGGGTTCCGCTGCTAAAACTGGTTCAGGCGTGCTCTGGGCTACTTCAGATATACTAGGTGCCGCGGTCGCCGTTACTGGAGCTGAGGCGTGAATATACATGGCAGGAGGGGCGACATGAGCAGGAGCAGGAGCTGAAGGCGCTTCTTGGTAATTATGGGATACTGTTGGAGGCGGGACAGCCGCCATCATAGGAGCCGGAGGAGCGCTCTGCTGCATTCCTTGTAATGGAGCAGGAAGAGCAGGAGGAGCAGGAGGAGCCGCATCTTCTATCTGTGTAATCTCAGCAAGCTGAGCGGCCAATAGTGCAAGTTGACCCTGCAGTTCAGCGCGGGGATCCTCTGCAGCGCCACCGTTGATACGTGAGGACATCGGGTTTTGAGAGAACGATGTCACGGGCATACCATTGTTGTTCTGGCCAATAGCACCATGTTGTGCCCCCGAGTTGGCAGCGCTGCTGGCCAACATGGCTTGGACATGCGACAGCAGTTGCTCGACTCCATTGTTCGCTGACATTTCAGCAGCAGCTTGTTGCTGTTGGTCATGAGCCGACCCTTGAGCACCACTCTTCTGTTGATCATCAGAAGATATTTTGTATAAGTCGCCGAAGTTGATAGCGCTTAGAATATTCTGCGCTGCTTCGTACGCGTCGGCTGAGTGTTCGGTGTCGGTGTTGGCATTCGCGGTGGGTGCGGGTGCGGATGTTGAAACAGTGGGAGGTTTTTCTACAGGTGCAGTAACAGCGGCAGCAGCAGCAGCACCTGCAATCGTCCCCGGAGCCGTCGATGTCGACGGTTGAGATTGAGGATAGCTCGTAAAGGTTGTCTGGGAATACGAAGGATACCCATAAGGTTGTGTCGCAGCAGGAGTGTGATTGTGGTGGTGGACGAGAGGAGCATGAGTAAAGGGTGGTACGGGGTTGGAAGAAGTGGTTGATTGTGTAGGCTGTGTTTGAGGACGGCGCGTTGTCCGTCGTGTTGTCTAAGGAGCGATTAAAAAAAAGTCGGCTATTTTTCTTTCCCACAAAAAATGTTTAACTTACATTGCCGCCCTCCCATGTCGCGTTCAAACGATACTTTCCATTCGAACTCTTTTCAAATCGACCGCGTTTATAGGCTTTTTGGAGAGCCTGACTTGCAGACGGCCTGAAATTTGACTGTAACGGATACCTAGATGCCATCCAAGCAAACAGATCCTTCGGCGCCCAACCTTCTGGATCGATACAACCCGTCAAAGCCTCTACAATCATTTCCTCGTAGCTCGGAAGATCGTCTCCTCCTTCCATCTGTGGAGGTTGTTGTTGAGGTGGATGTGATAAAGGTACCATAGTACTGTACACCGACGGTTGGGGCGGATATGGAGCAGGGGCGGGTTGATGATAAGCACCTTGCATCGACGTCGCATAGCCATACGGATAGGAATAAGCACCTGCAGCCTGAGCATAATATGGTGAAATTGGATAAGCGGCTTGAGGGTGACCATATCCATAAGGCTGATGAGGATATTGCGGTTGGGCCATGGGCATCGGAGGAACTGGGGCTGGTGTAGGAGTCGGTACTGGGGCAGGAGTGGTGGCAGGAGTTGAAGCAGAAGGAGCAGGAGCAATAGACGCTGTGGATAAATTTTCTGTGGAAGATGAAGTCGTAGATGAGTCGTTCGAGGGAGATGTCGAGGCAGGATCTGTGGTCGATGGTGTATGGTCCTTATCTGGAGGCTGCGGCTCTACTGCAGGAGTGGGCTCCGTGTCTGTACGACTAGATTCTGGTCGATCTGGAGATTTTAACGAGTCCATTACGGCCTCCTTTTCTTTTGGCGGTGCATCTTCAGCGGGCTTTTCCGTTGAAGATTGGGCCGTCTTTTGTAATTCTGCAATAGCAGCATTGATATCGGGTGGCCATATTGTACTCTTCACATATGGCGGTACATTTATATCAAAAGTCAGACATATTTCGATGATTTTGTGAGGTGGAAGAAGAGCGAGATATTGTCGCTTGAGTTCATGATCTTGAGGGCCTGGAAAAAGATGAAGAAATGGACTGAAAGAAATAAACAAGACTTATAAAATACCTGGAGGATGAATCTGATAATAAGAATGATAATGTGAATGGGGAATAGAAGAAGAGTAGGCGCTGCTGGCCACCTGCATCCTTCCGATGAGCTGCACAGTTTTTCAGAACAAGGTTCGCATTCGACCGATTTCCAAATACAAACAGTCACGATCATTCTAATCACGTTCTTTTTCTTAAGACTACTACCGAATGAACATCAAGTCTGAACGCAGTACATATTTTGTCCCCTTCATAACTGGCGATCCCTCATGAAGCATGCATTCTTGTCCGTGCCTATATTTCGTTGTCAGTGAAGAAGATGCAGATCTATTTACTCGTGCATCTACCTGTGCAAAAGGGCAGTACCACGTCGTAGAGCAGGCGTTATTACCTCCCGAGGTTTCCCTCTCTCTTCCTTGTAAAATAATGTCTGGAATATCGCTTAGAAATGACACCAAAACCAGCAAGCACGACTCACTTCGCCACCTTCTACTCCATCTTCGACGCCCGTAAGGTATATCAGCAGTGTCCACTCTGACTTGGCTCCAGTTGCCGGATCGCGAACAGAGTCGTCATAATGTGGTCTAAACTCGTCCATTAAATATATAATCATACAGTGGATTGAAAACATACCCAAAATACTGCGACGGTGCATACTTATACACCCTTATGTTCGAATTACACGAATGTGGCTTTCGTGGGTTATTAGGGTCCAGCGCTGGTGGGCGTCTCATCGACGTAGGATATGGGAACGAGGGTAGATGGGGATCCAACAGACCATGTAACCTTTGCGCAAAATCGACAGAAGCCACAGAAAAGCGTTCTGGATAATAAATTGTTGAGAAGATCACGTAGGTGCGCATATAACGAAGATAATTCACGATTTACACGTTCAGCTTCTCCTCGTTTCTTAGGAGGGGTGAGTTCAAGGGGAAGAGTGTCAATAAATTTCGCAAAGGCTTTACATTCAACGGGGGAAAAGAAATCCTATAGAAAAACATCCTTGATAAAGGGTCACAGTATACAGGATGCTACTTACGTCGATAATAATTATCTGGTCTTCAAGGATCGACCTGCATTCCAGATCCGATTTCGCAGCAACTTCAGGAAAGATAACTTGATTGGTTGGAGTACTACCAGTAGCAGTAGCAGGAGCGTCTACCTTCTTCGCTACGTTCTTTTTAGCCATGGTGGTAGTGGTTAGAGAGTGATCTATGTAAATTAGGCACTACCTACGCGGGCCGTTCACAGATATAAATACATACACCGACACCGGCACATTTTGAAAATAAATTATAGATAATGATTGTTGCGGCCATTGCATTTAAATTTTACCGCTGTACTGCTGTCTTCTTAACCCCCTCCTTTCCAGTCGAGTACCCAAACCACAGACCAGCTACTAAAAGAACATTACACCCAAGGAGTACGCCTGACGATATATTGGTAGACGGAAAGATATTCCAAGAATACTCAATTCCCAGCACCAAAGCCAATCTTTGAGAAAATAATAAGTAAAAGAGTTGTACAGTGATTGAATAGCACCTACTTGATGGCCAGGGGGAATTTTGTCCTCCAAGCAAGGAAGGGCACTTGCTGAGCATACCATGAATAAAACTGATAGTGCAAAGACCGAGCGAACAAAATTCCAATCAAGTTGGAGGTGAAGAGTACAGTAGCGACATCTAAATCACGCGGCGTCTCAATATTGCAATCCGCGAGTTTCAAAATGAAAACTCACAGTCCGGACTAACAGCCACGAGTCCAGCGGGGTACATAGGCCGTCTGACACCACGAGAAAGAACGCCAAAGACTCCTCCATCAGGCTTACACCACCTAAAAAGCCCAAACGCGACCAGAGTGCTAACATGTCCAATAAGTAAGGTCATAGCCAACTGAGGACTCAAGAATGTCTGCTCCTTGAAGAATCTCCAGTTGACGGTCCATTTATACATGAACACGCGGCCGAGATCGAAGGCTGATTTAGCATATGCCACGGGGTCTTCCTGTATGAAGGGTCTTGCGAGCAGGATCTGAATGGTGATTATGGCAGCCCCATACGCTAATGTTCGAAAAAGACCCTTGTTTTTGAAGAGGATGACGAGAAGACCAGGGAGATACAATAATATCGACATTTTCACTGACAATGCAACACTAAACGTCTAGTCGGAATTCGCTCTTGATATTTAACGAGTTGTTGGGTTGCTCACCTGAAAAGCATTGTCCCAAAATCATACAACCCATTCTGGAATGCCAAAATTACCGCCTGCACTATCACCACGGACCAACAGTCATTGAAGAGTCGCAGAACAAAGATCGAGTGAAGTCGCTTGCTGAGAGGGAGGAGCAGAACGATCCAGTTTGGTAGGTTCCCTGCAGCACGATATATACCGCATGAAATAGTGACGCTGGTAAGGTAGAGTAGACCATAGAGATACTGTGCTAGCAGTATATTGTTTCCGGCATCTGTTAAGTCATAGAGAAGCTTGTGTATTCGAACATGACCGGCAGGATATCTGTAATCAGAGTGGTGGTTTGAGAGACGACGTGCAACAGTAACGAGTCCACGTACACTAGAGGACCTGTCGGGCCTGTAATTCGGCTGTAATTGTGCTCTCCTTGCAGGAAAAGCTTGGTTTGGATCATATATGTTTCCCAGTCAATCTCTGTATCTAGATGCCGAACAAGACATCTCGTCAGTCGCGTCGTCACTTTGGCCAACAGAGTACGCACATGGAACATATCGGATGATGAGTCCAGTGAGTAAAGCGTCACCAACTATGGTCAGTCCTGCTAAATGCCAAAAATACTTGGGATTGAAAAGTAAAGATTGTGGTATGCGGAGACATCGTTGAAATATGGTGGAAGGAGAGGCCATGGATGATGATGCGCGCCACGACTCTGTTCAATCAAATTCACGTGGCAGTTTTGGGGTTAACCCTGTTTTGTGATTCCTTTAAGGAAATAAATTCTCTTGAAATAGACATGGTATTCGAGTTGTGGTATCCCAGCAGATACTTGCCTCAAAAGCTGATTCACACACTGGGCAATATAAACTCACGTAAACTATGCGTTTCATCTCTTTCCTTCAACCGCGTCCTCTCCATGCTTCAATCCTCTCAAGAATCCGGCACTATAGCCGGCCTCTGTTCCCTCAGCAATCAGTGCATGGCCAGCAACCCTGATCGCGTCTTCTATGAACTGACCAACGAATCCAAGCCTGGAGGTGTTGTAGCTGGCAAAAATCTTTGCTGTTGTAAATCCATCCGTGTACCCCTTCGCAGTCGAATTTTTCAGAGAATCAGTACTTGGTCCATTTGGTTCGATAATATTGTCTCTTCGCCTATGAATAGCACCGAAGCGATGAGGCATCCATGCCCTGTAAATGCCATACCAAGAAGCTCGTCGACTCAAGATCGAGGCCGTTAATTTCTGCACCAAATCAAGAACATCCGCAGATGTAGGTATAAAAAGATTACGTGCGTCGGCTGCAAGCGAGCTCGCCTCTTCCGTGGTAGTGGGTTTTCTGTAAGAAAAAAAGGTTTTTGGCAAGCTCTTTCCCACCGAGGCGGTAAAACACCAGCCAGGGTCAGTGTCGCAATCCTCTTTCTTATAAGCTACGGAATTTGCATATATCAATAAAAATAATACTGTGACAACGATGGTAAAGGCTCACCCCAAAAGCTCCATCCTGCAGTGGCATTGCTGTAGACCTTCATCTGGTCAGTGCAGAAAGTCTTGCGAACCTGGTCCGCATTCTTCTCATTCTTCAGACTATCAGGACTGAGCTCACAAGAGTATTCATCTACCACCAAATTTCGATGCAGTTTCGTCGATGTCTGAACAAGTGATTGCGCGATTGCACCTTCGACATCAGC
>Ga0247779_1000571_pt1 | contig 22213 bp, 15 predicted proteins | sample UWRJL221509R5_FD_179925 | JGI IMG/M metagenome (GOLD analysis project Ga0247779, IMG submission 179925) | Plant litter microbial communities from Arlington Agricultural Research Station in Wisconsin, United States - UWRJ-L221-509R-5 | ecosystem: Environmental > Terrestrial > Plant litter >... | reverse complement strand
TCCCCATCGCGAACAGCGGTTGTTTGTAGGCCGCTCACATCGCTTCCTGCGAATGCTTCACTAATGGCAAGTGCAACATACTTTTTTCCTGCCAAGACCTATTTGAAAACATCAAACAGCTATACTGGGGGAATAACATTAAAGGACAAACATCTGGCACAACTTTTTCATAAAGCTCCGGAGAACCATAGTTCAAGACAGGAGGCAGACCGATGACCATACCAGCCAACAGGCCGTCAACTACAGCCCTACTGCTGACACGGGAAAGTTCAGCGTTGATAATACCCTGCATTTTATATTGAGATAAGGTGATTCACTTCAATAGATTCTAGGGCGAGTTACCTCGTGGAAATAATCATATTCCTCAGGTTTCACAACACCTCCTAGCAATACGCGTCCTTTTAAATGCTTTCCTGGACCTAGACGCATAGCAATGATATTCGTCTCACTAAACGGGGGATCAGCATTAAGAAACGACAACCAGAAAGTAGGTACGCTGACGCCATTTTATCAACCACCTCTTGAGAGATTCTCTTCCCGCTTGCTTCTGTTTTAACAGATTCGGGTTTAACCACTGTCTCGAAAAATCGTCGCACTGCGGTTTGGAATTTTCTATGATTGTCCGAGTAGTAAGGGCTGAAATAACCATTGCTCAACCATGTTGGTTCTGCGTAAGGAACTTTGCTGAGTTCTCCGGGTACAGGGGGCTTTATTTGTTCGGTCTGTCCTTGAATGACCCCTATCTGGAGGCGTTGGTATTGTGGTCGAAGAAGAACTTCATGTCTATGTAAGCCAAAAAATGCTTGCGTAGCATCCTTTCCGGCTATCATTGAATGTGTTAGTTTAGGCACATGAGCGAATTAGAGATATTGTATATCGGTATACTTACCAACAGATTCTGCGTATAGAACGTTGGCTCCTCCTGGATGCATGTTGGCGAATTTGGAGACATCAAATACTTTGGCATTGATGACAATCCACTAAATATTGTGAAAGTGTAATGAACTGCCGGTGGCGAACGAGGCTTAGTACTTACGACATCTCCTTCTTGATTGTGCTTCATACAGAGACAAACAGCGACTGGTCAGTAAACATTATAACACGTATACAATACTGAAACTCACTTTGGAGACCTCCTCCCAAGTGTATTCTTTTGAAACTTTGGATGCCATGATCTATGCAGGGAGATTGGTTGAAGAAGAAAATTACAACTTTCAAGGTTGTGATCAAGGACAGGGGTATGTTGAGTTTCCGGTAATGCCTGTTTGCCGATTGGCGGGCCTCCGGAATCCGAACATGTGTTTTAAATTGAAATGTTGCCTGAAAACTTGATTAATGATTCTTGATTGTCCTGACAAGCCCACGTGGCATGCAGGCCTACCGCCTACGCGGTCGTACTACGCGCGTCGCGCACCATGGCCCCAGTGTACACGCATGGGAGCACCAAAGTAGGCCATATGATGTATAGGAGTGTATAGGCTCATATCAGGTCGATAAGATATAGAACGGTTTATAAGCACTTGTCGTATTCTAAAAAGAGTTCTCTTTGAAGGGAAGGTGGATGTCTAATCTTCGTACACACCTTTTGTGCGCATCAAATATGCAACCTTATCTAACCTTGTGTCACTTTACGAGTACAATATAGCAAATCACGATATAATATAGGCGTACATACCAAGGATATAGAATAAAATATGTACAACACCGGGATAAAGATAGAGAATGCATAAACAACATAGCTCATAGAAAGTTGAGTAAGTAAAACGATCCACAAATACTCAGTGCGATTTTTGCGAAGGAATAATAAGATATCAAGAAACAATCACAGCTAGAAAATATCACACAATCAGCGAGAAGTTCATTCGCATATTGGGCAGGATAAAACACTCACTCTGAACAAGAAACCCAGCTGTTCTCGGAAACAACATCAGCAAAATGATACAACCACTTCTGATAAAGAAAGACGTACGTCTTCCGGTGTAAGTCTGCCCATCGCGGAGTCATCCGTGGACAAGGTAGCATCAACCATGGCGCTCTTCTTTTCTTGGAGCTATTATCGAGGTTTATAGGTGTTTGGATCATCATAAAGGAAGAAATAGACGGACCTGAACAATACGACTCTCAATGCTGTCTTCAACTACGAGCTTGATGGCTTGTACGGGTCTGCGTTGACCTAAACGATGAATACGATCCATGGCCTCTGTTCATGTTGTGAGCCACTACGTTTTTAGAATCAATGACGAAATGGAATCACTCACGATACTCGACTGCAGGGTTCCACCAACTGTCCATGAGATACACTCGCGACGCTTCGGTCAAGTTAAGGGCAACACCACCGGCCTTCAAACTAACGAGGAAAACCGTAACGTCAACGTTCTCCACTATATACAAAATTTAGCTTAGCTCGAAGCCAATTGGGCTATACAAAGAAATATCTTACTGAAATGTTTGATAGTGGCGTCACGGGCTGAAGGAGTCATTGTTCCTTCAAGGCGACAGATCTGCGAAAACAACAGGAGATGAGTTTTGTTCGGTAAGATTTTTGATGTACTGCTCACTTTAAAACCTGCTTTCTGCAATCTAAATGCAATAAGGTCCAAGAAATTCACGAACTGGCTGAAGACAAGGCTCTTCGTCGTAGCATCTTTCAAGCGAAGGTTACTCAACTCCTCGACAAGGGCCTCTATCTTTGAAGAGGAGCGCCAGGAGTCAAGGTTCAGACGTCCAAGTATGCCCTGCCGGACATTAACATCGTTATCTTCCAAAACAAGTGGAGGCGCTTCCAAATCTATTGTCAACGGCAAATGGCAAACCGGACAAGAGGGCTATGGACCATTTATCAACAAAGCAGGTTGAAGTGAGAGCAAATGAAAGAGCGTACTTGTGTCCTTTCGTTTACTGAACATTCAAGATATTGTCGAATACATTCACGGTCGAAAATGTGCTTGCATTTCGATTGAATGGCGTCTTCAGCAATTTCGTTGCAGATGCGACAAACGGTGATCTTTTCATCGACATCGTCAATGAATTTAGTTGAATTTGTTTTGCTACGAAGCACGAGATCTGGATGACAGGCCATTTGTCTCATTCTGGTTAACCTGTACAAAAAAAATCATCGATACAGGTATAAAAGCCATTAGGGTGTCATGGCTTACAAGCTGAAGATATTAGAATAATCTACCGAAAATATTGTGAGTAGAACCAAAAGATGAAAGATGATGATTGCGTACTGTTAAGGATTGTTCCTTGATCCAGATAAGTGTTGAATTGTCGTTTGGCATCAGAGAACAACGAAAGATAAAGCTCCTTTTCTTCAGGACTGAAGTAATCGCGCCGCACAATTACGGTTCTCGGCGGTAAGCCCAGGTCATCTGCTTTTTGAAGCTAAAAAGTAAGGTGAGTTTCGTAGGTATGATAACGAGAAGAGACATAACAGACCTTGGTCCTTCTAAGCATCATCCTGTCGAGTAAAATCTTGAGCTTCTTAAACGCGTCTTTTCCGGGCCCAACCATCCCATGTTTTTGAATGGGCGTCAAGATCTCTGTGTTCCAAAAGCATGTCTGGATTAAGGACTGTTAGTCACCTCAAGACTACACGGAAAGGTGCAAGACCGACATGTTGCATGGGACTATGGCCACAATCTGATGATACATAAACTAACTGTGAAATTCAAAGCACATGAAACGTACCATCGCAAGTTCTTTTATCACTGAAGTTCCAGTGTAAAGACTTGCACTCGCATTGCTTGCAAAAATAATAGGAGAAGGGATCACCGCCCAGGAAACGAACAAGGCTGTACAATTCTCCGACACGGTTCTGGAGTGGTGTGCCGGATAAACACCATCGGTTGCTTGCTTTGAGTTCGAAGGCTGCCTTGGCTGTATTAGTAGAGCGTTCCTTGATATTGTGCGCCTCATCCAAAATCACTCTATTCCAATGAATTTCATGGAGAGGAGATTTCTCTTTGATGATCATACCCTTGCGTTTAAATCCAAGTTGTTGCTTCCGGAAGCAGCTGCAATAAAAATAAAATGAGTAAGCAACTGAAGAACTACGCTTGAATCTTGTATACCTCTCCATGACAGCATAAGTAGTGAGGACCTGGATAACCGGACGGTTAGAAACACTTGAATATGGTATGAGGACCCACATACCACGTCGAATTTTTGCAACGCTGAGATATCTGATTCACGGGAGCTGCCGTGCCAAACAAGCACCTTTAATCCCTCGGTGTGAGCTGCGATTTCATTTCTCCATTGCATGATGGCAACGGTTGGTCTAAACAATCGGAGAAAAAATGTTAAGAAAGGTTACGAGCTTTTGCCGGGCCTATAACTTACGCTACAACAAGATTGGGCTTCGCACCATCGGAGACAAGCAGTGAGATGATTTGAATAGTCTTTCCCATTCTTGAAAAGAAATGTCAATAGCAAGAAAAAGAAGGAAGATGTTGAATGTACCCCATCTCGTCCTGGAATGCATGAATTAGATTGTTGATGCCTCTTATAAGACTCAAAATCATACTTACGGCAAGCATTCCACCGTGCCACAAGCCTTTCTCTTGTTGTCGCATCCAATACAAACTTTCCCTTTGAAAGGGCAGCAAAGTTAATTTAAGATTGGCAGGTTGATCGTCCTTCTTGGGCTCAATGATGGGAATGTCTTTAGCAAGGTCACCCCAGACATCCCTCAAGTCTGGATGATGTTTATGCAACGCAAGGGTCGTTCGCTCGGCCTATTTGACAATTCATATCATCAATCACACAAAGTTTAACCTGACAAACTCACGTAGGTCAATCGTCTGCCCAACCTTTTGACCAATTCCCTTTCTTCCTTCTTGATGAACATCCTCGCAAAAGCTGTTGCTTTGCGGCGTTCTCTTTGTTGTTGCTTCAGTTCCGACATCGTCATGGATTTTGGGGCCGTATCGGTATCGAACTTCTTTACCAATTTTCCTTTAGCTAGTGGCTCTTCATCAGACGAATCCAAGTCCCCAATATCGAAATCTTCATCGTCAGAATTACCCTGTCTGGCCAAACGACGTTCAGCAGCTACTGCTCGAATCATAGCTTCAGTACCAGGACCGATTTTTTTACCTGAGGAAGGACCTGCGCCATCTTTAGAGATTGTTTGCAAGGACATGCGGACTGCAGCATCGACCATGATTTCTTCGTCTTCTGAATCATATTCTTCGTTTTCCGAATGATGGAATTCGGAGCCACTGTCTTCTGATTCGTCTATTTCAGCAGAATCATCTCCGCTATCATCCACAGCTTCGTCGTATTCAAGAACGTCCTCAACAGCTTCCTCGTCATCAGAAGCAACAGGTGTAACCACAGCTTTTGCTTTGCCTTTCCCCTTGCGGCTTGACACGGAAGTCTATGCAGAGACTCGGCACTTGGTTACAATTTGCAATAATGAAATCGCATACCTGTTCCATTGGTTTGCTTTTGGCCAGCGGCACAGATACATAGATCTGGCGCGATACTGCTCTGCGTTTAGGAGCTGGGGCTGCCGATACACTCTCAGTATTATCTTTATCGTCCTCAGCGAGACGTTTGTTTCTTGTGACATATCTTCTCTTCACCGGGCTTGGCTTGAGGTTTAATTCATCTTCCACGTCAGAAGTCGCTGGAGTTTCAATAGACTCCGTACGGAGCGACTCCGCTCTAGAACTAATATACGGCGATGCATTAGAAGTGGGTGTTGTCGTTTCAGACAAAGAAAGAAGCCTTTGAGACGAGCGACGTGTTACCCTGGCCATAGTGCACAGAGAGTATGATTGTGATGGGAAAACAAAGAAACGAAATTTTAAGGGACCCGAAAAGTGTGACACATTAATTAGTAAGTAACAGCACGGGATCGCGCTGGTTACGCGTCCAGCATACGGTAACGTATGGTTCATGTGATGCGGCACTCGATCGATAATCGTGGGGTAAAGGGGTCTGGGGAAAGTCATAACTCTGAGAAAAAGTAAAGTCGTTCATAAAATTACACGAAACTTGAACTAAAAGTTGAGAAACATGAGGAATTGATATGGATATGCTTTACACATATTATTGTTACGTGGCGACGCAAAAGCACGACGCACCCACGGGAGTCGGGACCATACTAATGAATCTTCTTTTTTATACTGTATATGGTATTCCAGGAAAATTCAAAGAGTTAATTTGCAAACGGGTCTTGCTGAATGGAGGAAAAACTTGGGGGTTTATTTGTGAAAGTCGCGGCAAAGCTTTGTTAATCAAAGCCTTCAATAGCGTCCGAAAATGATCCTAACGTAGTTCCACCCTCGAGAGAAAGATTGGAAAAGTTGTCCACAAGGTCGTACGAACCTTCGTTTGCAGAGTTCAAGTTATTTACTAGATCAGGATACATATCCCTGGGGTCGAAAATAGGCGCCTGAGAAGTTTGACCTAATATTTCACTCAATGAGCTTGAATCGCTCATCCCGGCGAGTGACGGCTGTTGCTGGGAAGCCTGTGTTGTGTTTTGGATCAAAAAGTTAAACGTTTGCCTGTCTTGGCTTTCTTCTGGGAAATACGTTCCATTTTGAAAATATTGATCAGAGGTTTGCAGGTTTAAATTGCCTTGTTCAACGCCTTGGAAGTTTTCGTTGATTGCCACTTGCACATTTGAGATGTCTTCCAGTTGATTCATATCCAAGTTCTGGGCCACTTGGGAGAGTGCTTGCTGCTGCTGTAATTGCTGACGCATTTTCTCGTTGAACGCTAGCGCACATGGACCCTCTTGCCTTAGTTGTGGCCGATTCGCGCTTTGGATTGCCTGCAAGTTTGATGCCGCTTGTTGCTGGAGTTGATGAGCTATCTGAGAGCTGATTGCTATTTGGCGCCTCTGCTCCTGTAGGATCTGTTGAATTGTCGCATGTTCTTGCTGCTGCTGTTGACTCGCCAGAGCCTGTTGTTGAGCCAGAGCATTTATTTCTCGTTGCTGTTGCTGTAGAAGCGATTGTACTTGGGGTAGTACTTGATGCTGACTGGCACCGGTACGCTGTGGCTGCAATTGACTAACAGTTAATAATTGCTGGGCTGGGATAGAATGCGGTTGCGGTTGACAAGAGTGGACGAGAGCCTGATCCCGGTGTTGTTGAATTACTCGCGTCTCAAGCTGAGCTAGTGCCCCCTGGTGAGAATGCAATTGCTGCTGTGCGAACTGGTAGTAGGCTTTCTGTACTTCAGCAACCTTTTGCAGTCTTTGGATCTCCATGATTAAGCTACTAAAATCAATGGTAGATTGATCTAGAAGTTGATTTTGCCATTTGCCATCAACTCGCTCCTGTGCTAGACGTTGTTGTTGTTGCTGCTGGATGAGTGCATCTATGACCACTTGATAATTTGCATCAGGACGACCTTGCATCACAGCGTGTAGGTCCGATTCCGTTACATTCCTGGCAGATTTTTTCGAGAAAGCGGCTTTGAACATGCCTGTAAGCTTCTTGTTGAAAAATATTCCTCCAAGGCTTGTGATAACACTTGACGGTATTCCGGTCGCACCAGAGATGAAGCCTCCAGCAACATGTAGTGAGGTATGAGCCGCCACTCGTCCAAGGGTTTTTCCAGTCTGCATTGCCGATTCTTTCCTACTCTTTTTAGAAGAAGTCGCGGTAGTCGTATCTGTCACAGAAGGTAATTGGATATTGGAGGATACATAAGGCAGAAGGGGTTGTGGCAAAGAATTAGATGGCATAGATGGATAAGGGAAGACTATCGCCGTAGAAGATATGGGCAATGTCACGGCGGTGCTTGGAATTGGACCGGCAGATGCATAGTCTACGCCCAATGGCGAGGGAGCAGACCCAGAAATGGAGAAGGGTAGCAAATTTCCAGCTTGGTTTGCGACATCGGAAGAGAAATACATTGCAGTTTGCTCTGTAGGGGGTCTGGCAGTAGTTGTCAAATAAGACGCAGGTTGTCCGGGACTAATAGAAGCCGAATTGCCAATACTTGAAACATAATTGGTCGTACACGACTCACAACGTTGGTGGGTTTGAGTGGCCGTATTTGTGGATGCTGTATGAGTGGACCGCATGACATTTGAGCGTTCCAATGCTGGCTGACCACCAATCGCGCTGTTATATAGAGACATAGCTGTGGAAGCCGGTATCTCAGAGTACCTCTTTTTATTATCAATGTGCTGCATCGGAGGCAATGTTGTATTGGGAAAAGGTGCAGGTAATGAATGATTGGAGGGGGGCTGTGGCGGTACGCTGGAAAGCACCTGTAGGGAAGACAATTGTATTGGAACCGTGTCCTGAGGCGCAAGGGATTCGTTTAAGCCCTCCAGATCAATTGTAGGGTCAATGACGGAAAGACGAGTCGAAGTGGGATATAGCTGTCGCTCCAAGGCACGACCAGTGCTTTGGGATACAGGAGGAAGTGGAAGGGCTCGTGCTACTGAGAAAGGTTTTGTCAGAGGCTCATGTTTTTTTGCCACTGGTTCAATTGCAGCTGGATGTATCAGAGACACCGTCACAGGGTCAACATTATTATTGACGTAGTACCTAGAGTGCATTGTTCATTTTTTGAACGGTGGATACAAAATATAGACCGACCATTTCTTTGATCTGTAGACCATGAATCAGACCAGATAATGTATGAGAGCGTGAAAAACTAACGAAGGTTCGTAGATTTGACACCATCCCTCTGGGAGAAGCATGATGTCTGGATTTTGAATAACCTCTTCAAGAACTTGGTGCATACTGCAAGGGACAGTGTACTTTATAAGCAGATTAATCCTGATAGATAGAAGAATACAGAGGGTGTTACTGACAAGTTAGCGCCCAGTAGTGGGGTAATCAGTGGAGGTAGGAGGGTTTCACCGTTCAAGAACAGTTGCTCCTTGGGGCTTACATACGAATACAAAAGTAGACATCCAGGGAGGGAAAGGGGCGGAACACCGGCCAGCCTGATACGAGCACGGTGCTAAGGCGTTCAAAATAAAAGCCAGATAAGTTGCTTTGTGTTTTAATTGGCAAGTATGACACGTACTTGGGCATACAAACAAAAATCAAAGGGACAATTTGCCACGGTTCTATTCTGAGAAGAGGGCCACCTCTCAGTCAAATTTCATGATGCAGCAATTCCCAAGAAAAAATGTGGGAAACCCGTCTACCATTAAGCGCCCATGTACATCATTTCATTTTCTAATTCGTTGTCGTTGTCATGTCAGATTTTCGACAGAAAATTCTGAGCTGCAGTCTGCAGAATGGTGACTCGGCGAGGATTCGGTGAAGATAAAATTGGGATTGATCATGGCTCGGTTTCGGGTTGAAATGACAGTGGCAACTCCCACACTGATACGTGAATGTCTGACCGAGCAATTTGCAATGTGAATTAAGATGACTGACAACTAAGAATCAGTCAAAATTAGGAGTAAGAATGATAGATGAATGACGGACGCATGTTTGTTGGACGAATGCTTGATGGATTTCCCTTGGTATAAAAAGATCCCACTGTCAAAATCATTGACGTCAATCTCAAGGTTTTGGCGAGGGAACCTGCAAAAATGCTAAGACGTACTTGTACTGGAAGACTGAGAACCAGCAACATTTTGGGATATAAGAATCACAACATCGACGTTGATTTTCTTTTTGGAGATCCTGGCTGTTTACATCTCCCGTTCGGAACCAGAGATTGACAGATGCATTTGAGCAGGTCATTTGCTATCAGTGATCATACTCAAGGATGTCCTCCTCAGCATCAAAAGGTCCAGCATAAGCACAATTTTAGCCACGGTATTGATGCATAACAACTGCATAGCAGTCCAATTCATCGGCTTACGCCCTGAAGAGATGCGAATTGAGCTTGCGGCTGAATACAGTCATCCAATCAGAACGGCAGAACTTCATAGAAAAGAGGACATAAGTTGTATACCCGCCAAGAATTCAGTTTAAAACTTGGTACGCAAGCACCGATTAAGGGAAATCTAACTGCTAATAGCACAGCTAAAGATTGCACGTGAACGTGAAAAGCACAGTCAAGTAGCAGTGAACCCGTAGTGAATGTGGATCGAGTCGTTTCGAATGACAATTTGGCCCTATTTTTTCCTTCAAGGGAGCTGTCAGACTCCAAATCTGTGATATAACGTCCTGAGAGTTGTACCGAAGTTCACAAGCAACGAGCGACATACCAAACCGATGGAAATCCTTAGAGCGAATCAAGATTCAAAATCCACTGTTTATTTAGAATTCTGCATGAGCAGCGCGAGGACTCCCCATAGAAGTTTTCCCATGCTAAAAAGCCAAACGGAAGCGTCCCTGTGCAAAGCGAAAACCTCTGGAATTATATATGGTATCATACATCGGGTCGGACAGACCTCTGCCTTACCAAAATGTCCAGCCAGATGCGAGTTTACAGACTTGTCGATCAGCAGCAGCATGCGTCGAGAAAAGAATGTAATGAGGAAGAAGCTATCTGTAAGTCAGAACCCTGGAGGAGAGGCACAATGGAACTCGGATAAGCAGCATAAAATTGAAGACGAAACATACAGGGGCTGGCCAAGGAGACACCGCTGGGCCCATCACCAAAAATTAAAGTTCCGCAACCGGTGGTCGATGAACTTCAAGCTTCACATTTACCTGCAAGTTCTTGACTCGAATAACTAGTAGAATCCTTTGAGAGACGCTTCAAGCCCTTTAAAAACTACAGCGATAAAACTGTAACGAGGTGCAGCAATTCAGACAATGATTCGGACGTAACGCATCCCACTCATAGATACTATCATCATGTACTATGCGAATCGAAATGGTGCGTGCACTTCATACAACTTTTAGACCTCAGGCTCATTCTTCAAAGAGACAAAAAACGAAGGGCGGCAGATATGACATCTCTACTATTGGCGCCAACCTCTGGATCGAATTAACAGCGCATTTGCGTTCCTTCAAAATTACACCACAGGTTTCTGGGGATGTGTTGAACTCTCAGATCTCAGCACCCATTATTCAGCTTTCATGTCTGCGTCTCCGATCTCACTCCTACTATCTGTTCGATGTACGTCACTCGGGTCTGTTTCAATTGCTTCTGGACGACATTTTCATCGTAAAATGGCCTACTTTTGAGAGACCGACTGTCTTCACAAATCCCAATGGTCCTCAGATATCCTCGTCCCACCTTTACTGTCAAAGGATCCCGCCATGGATCTTGTTGGCCCCAACGGAATCCGCAATAGATCTCATGAGATCCAACTTATTGAGTTCGATTTCCTGCAGACTGATATAACTTCGAACAGAAGCGGGTGGAATAGGAAGCGTGCATTTCTTCAATACACTGTCATAAATTAAACTTTGTGGTGCGCTGCCTTTTTCCTTCAATAAGTTTCTCAGATGTCAATGCACTTCAAATCGAAACGGTGCGTGATCGAATTGCTGGATAAATACCTCTTCTACTTGTCTACTTCGCTTCGGCTGAAGTTCTTGCCTGCCTAATATCTTTCGAAGATATGGTTTAATTTGCGACAGCTCTATGCATATCCGATCACCTCACCTGACCACTTGCTCTCAGACTCATCTATAATCTCTCGAAAAAAATGCCCTGGGCTTATTTAATATTCTGGAGTCAATCCAACAAAGCACGGTACTTATAACTTATAAAGTCGAAGAGGTTGGTGTGAACTCGGTAAACTGTGAGAAGCGTTTCAGGATGTGCGAGGGGGTAATCAAATCAATCCGCTTTGTCCAACGACATCATATGAGACGTTCTTTAGCTCGTGCTAAGGTTAGTACCAACCAAACCTCTTCCAATCTACTCCAACTTCGTCTCTGACCTGTCAGCAGGGAGGGGGGCGATACGTACCTGTACCTATACTAAAACGTTCAACGGCATTATCTAGGTCAAACTGCACGGCACAACTTCTTTTCGCCTAGTTATAATTTCAAGATATTCTAAGCATTCCTATAAGGCCGAATTTCTTTTGAATTTTGGGAAGTTCAGCCAAGATTAATTTGAATATGTGGATTATGATGTTATTCAGACATAAATATGGACTACTAGGTAAGTCAACCAGTGCCATCTGTCACGGATCCTTTCATCGCGTATGCAAGTTCTTACGGGGTCGTTTTCTCAACCATGTCCTAGAACCTCATTAGACTTCGTTGAATAGAACCGCCTATTCCTAAAAAAACCAAAGAACCTGCAATCCCCAGTAATACCCACCTCCACCGCGACAAGTTCTCACAGATTACGATTGAATCACTCAGCAGTAGATCAAATTTTCTCGCGGTTAGCCTATTCTATTAGGAAGGAAGCTCGAGTATACTCACTCTGGCAACTGTATAAGTATGGGTGCAACTGTGGGCTGGGCTATTTTGGCCTGAACGTTTGTCACGAGGGGTCATCTCGACCACGCTATCTGATAACAGTACCCCATGAGACCTTCCATCTATTAAATCTACGCTAAAAAGTGCCTAGAACGGTATATTTCCTTCCACTCGTCGACATCCGGACCTTTATACGCATATGATGCTATGCATAGTCTAGGACGAGGATACTATTAATAAAATTACAGGAATTTTACACGAGCTTCGTGTAACCTTATCCATGCCTTCGGTATGTGTCATACTTGCCGCTGTAATACATTACTCAAACCATTGATAATTGCTCGACCATTGCATCATGATCAGCTGTGCACTATGACCTACAATTAAACCATCAAGACCGCTATATGGATGCGCGTGGATGTATGGGACTACTTGCTACATTTTACACACTATTCAAAGGCACCGGGATCGAAACTCAACTCAACCGAAGTTATGTTCTCGACGTCAACCACCACGGCTTGAATTATTACCAGAGACTTGAAGCTAGATCCAGAGTTATGAATTGTCTCAGCAGCCTTGTGTTGCACACTGCGCACGGTCACTGTCAAATGTGGCCGAGACGAACCTCGAGGCATCTGTTGTGAAGACTCGACTGTCAATGAATCATACGTTTTACACCACGCCCTGTGAAAAAACGATCATCTTGGGACGCAAGTAAATGCTCATCATCATGGATTGTTGAGCAACGAAAGTTGCGAAATTCTATGCAGCTCTTTGGCATGCCGATCATATTTCTTCTGCGCAGTACTTACCCCCGCCACGTGCTTCCGTGTGGAACTCAAGTCGATAGTATTGGTAAATTAATTTTTTTCCGACGGATGTCAGTACTCAATAGTCAAATATAGACAGCTGGCTGTCTGCTCTATTTCTACCGTTGCTCATCATGAAAAAATTCATTCGCTAAACAGTGGGATATGTGCTATCCCAGGTGTGGGGCACGTAGACGCCAGAATTTTCTGAATATAGCACTGGCTTATTATGACAATTGCACATGTGTGGTCATGCCAAAGTTTATATTATAGGCCATTGACCTCTTTAGAGGGGATACAAAAAGTTAACATATGTTAAGCGCAGTAGATCTCTGATGGGCTTATCATGGCGGAGAAAGAAAAAATCGAAAGAGTGGACTTTAAGCTCCTCTATGTTGTCTACCTTGGTCTTCAGACTTTTTTGCATGCTATCCAAGTCTACGGGAGATGAGAGCACACTGCTATTACACCCGAGGCTGGAGAAAACATGAATGCCCCAAAGTGTTCCCACCTACCGCGGGCATGTTGCCTTTAAAGGGCAAGAAAAATAAGAAAAGATTAAACTTTCAAAGGAAGATCCGTTACATTTGAGCAAGGACTAGATCACAGTGGATCCATGTCGGTGAATGTGTAGATGCTTCTTCCAGTAACCACCAAAGTAATGGGAAACGCTAAAAGAAAGGACCAAACACTTCTAGATAAAGTATTTTTCAGTCTGTCCCCGCACTAGGCGAAGGATTTACCAACGCCTAGTGATGAACCTATAAATAGAGTAAGCGACGTGCGACGATATTCTGGTCTCCTTACCTTCCCCGTAAAAGTCTTTGAATCAGTTATGGACAACTTGCGTACGTAACTTTCTGGCCAAAGAGATTTCCGTATTCGATGAGGCGTGATACTAGAGATTTCCAGAGGGCGTTACTTGTTGATTGCTGATATTACCAGATAAGTTTCTAAATCAACGGGAAAAAAATATCCAGAAGCGCTCAAGAACTTGATGTGCGTGTAGTGTGCGTGATCCCTATGACCTACTTAAACATGGACGCTCGTTCGAAGTGTACCTTAGAGCTACGAAATTCTCATGATGGTTTAGGCGGTTCTTCTGTGAAAGGAAAGAGCGAGAAAACGTCCATATATTACGGGTGTAAGAAAGAGAGCGAGATCGCCTAGCAGAAGTTACACATTCAGGCATCTTCTCGGAACCCATCGAGAACGCAATAAGGTACAGATCCGAGACAGGTTGGGCCATCTCTTTGGAGAGGAACATATAGAATCCGGAACTATATCCGGGTCCTGTATTCTTCCCATCGCTATGGGGCCTACTTGTGTGGGTCGTCTTCACAATTCCAGGATTCCGATGAAGGATTTTGATATAAATAGAATTTTGGATTCCAGCCAGAGCCTCAGAGGCTAGAGATAAAAGCAGAGAATCCGCCGCGCGTCTGTTGACTTCGGAAAAATAGACAAGGGGTTGAATGACAGAAGACATCAAGGCAGCAAAGTATGCAAGATGAGAATCTCGCCGGAGAAGGAAGGCAAGTTAACAATGAGAAAAAGAATCCATCTGTATGACCGTGCTGTGAGGACTTCGCACGTCTGTGTCGCAGGCCATGGTAAAATATATCGGGAAGAAAAAAATAAAACAAAGCGAAGCGTGGTACGACTCATGGAATAGACTCGTATGGGTGTGAATACTAAACCTTCGCGAGGACTTTATGTAGCAACCGCTGGTGTGGTGCAAAAGAGTCCTATATACACGGTACTCCAAAACTGTCAACGTGCCATATCGACACATAAGCAAAGATAAGAGAGAGAGTTTTTAGCCAAGCACACCTCGAGAAGGTCCCACAGAGGTAAATCACTAACAAACGAACGCCACCACCGTCATTCATGTAAATTTGAGTCTTCGCCATAGCTGTACACAGCGTGAAGACAAAAGAATGGCAAAGAAAAAAGGCGACAAGTTTGCCCCATTTGAGCTTCCCTGAATGGATTAGATTCGTCCCCTTTCTGGGGTATGTAAATCCCCATATTTGAAGGCACAGATATAGGCAAAAAAGACCATCGTGTACACGATCGATCGGGATTGAATAGAGTGGATTAAATAACCAAAGGCAGCGGAGTAGCGTGGCAGTGAAACCGTGCGAGCAGTGACGGCTAACCGCAGAGCTCCAACCAAAGGGCGTCGGGAAGACGTCAGGACGTTACGACGTAGCCGCTCAGTAGATATCAATTCGGCGGCTGGGAACCACTTTAAAGTTTTTGCGGTACTCCGAGTTCGGCAGGTCATCACAAGCCTACGGATGTTGTTGTCTTTATTGTCTAGTTTAACGTTAACGGAGCCGCATGAAAATAATAGACATGTGAATAGAACATTACCTACTTTTTATTTAAAAATTGTCAGAAAGAAACATATTTCAAGACCACGGCCAACGAACCGTCAATATGAAACCAAGTTCTCACTGCTAGGAAAACACGATGCCAGTATAACCAGGCCGCCGGCAAGTCCGACTACGCGAGACATGGGAGCCATAGGAGAAAGCAATGGCTATGGTTTGCTTCTTCCTCTAAGAGCAAATGCAGTAGTCCTGGAATCTGGTCTGGCATGCATATATAAAGAATCAAGTCAACTTAAGGAAAGTTGGGTCTCTCACTAGAATTATGGGCTCTCTGATTATATCATGGCAGCGGTCTCCATCTTCCTGGGTTGAGGCGCTTATGGCATTTTCAAGGACGGACTTATTGCCTGAGCACCGTACTCACATTCTAAAGAATCTTCGGGACCGGTGAGCAGTGAGGGCTGCGACGGCGTTTGAACTTCGAGTTTTGACGATAAACTCGATGCCCAGCCAGTCAGGAAAGAGCTAAAAGACAGTCGTATTGGTATCTGAGAAGTTAAACCTAAATGTATGAGATTGACCACAAGAAAATGGCATACAGTGCCTGCTCGTATATACTTTTAATAGAGCCATTCAAGTGTCGGACGCTTGGACCCCGGGAAACGGACCGGCAGGGCAGCACACGTGATCACATCTTTGAGGTCATCGTCACTGACATCGGTGGTGGCGAACTAACTCTAGTGATACTACTCATCAACGACGGGCCAAGGACTCTGTGCTCGTAGCCTGGGATGGGCATCACATCCCAACCTCCCAGCTTCTTTCCGACCACAGCGTTGGTAAGAAACGAGGGCAATCATACCTTGATCCATGACTTCAGCTGACCTTTTTTTCGTTTCTATATTTCTAGGATCATGCAGCAGCAGGGCTCGGCGCAGGCGTTGTAACAACCTTGTGCATGAACCCCCTTGATCTCCTAAAAGTTAAGCTGCAAGTCACCACCCAGAACCCGTCTGTCTCAATGGGAAAGCACATATGGCTCTCGCTTAAAGATATTCAGCACACCCAAGGATGGCGCGGCTTGTATCGCGGTCTGGTGCCCAATATCGCGGGGAACGCGTCGAGTTGGGGTTTATATTTTCTTTTGTACGTCTATTCCCTTCATTCATCAACTAAAAAGTGCAATATTCACCAGAATAGCTATAACATGTTGAAGAAACGGGCCTCCGGAGGAGACATTACGAAACCACTATCGGCTTCCGAATATCTTCTCTGTTCCGCTCAAGCAAGTTCGTACATTCTTTTGTTCTATTACCTCCATGATTTTGTCTGATGCTCAGCTTTTTTTCCATCTTATTCTTCTAGGTGCCGTTACAGCCGTCATGACGAATCCTCTCTGGCTAATCCGGGTCCGTATGTTTACTTCTCAAGCTGACTCGCCGAATGCGTATCGTGGGCTCTGGCGCAAGTTGCATTTGGCTTTTACTTCAAACTCCTTGTTAATGACAAACTACTATAGATGGTGTCAGCACCATAGTCCGTAAAGAAGGTGTATTGGGACTTTTTCGGGGTACATCGCTGGGACTCTTTGGAGTGTCAAACGGCGCGATCCAATTTATGGTCTACGAAAAGATGAAAGCATGGGGCTTTGATCGAAAACGTAGAAAATACGAAAAAGCGGGTAAGAAATACGACCAGGAAGTGGATAAATTGGTGAGTAATTCTATCCTCCTTCTTTTAGAAATTACATTCTAGTCGGAATGATTAAATTGAATTCCGGCCATTCTTCTTATTTCATTCTGTCTCTATCTTGGTCAACAGGCGAATTGATGTAATTTCTAGTCGAACTTGGCATACACAATCATGTCCATCACAAGCAAACTTGCTGCTCTATCCGTCACATACCCGTATCAAGTTGTTAGGTCCCGCATACAGGTTCGTGTAATTTTGCGTCGTTCTTATGATTCAAATTCTGTCCCATTCACCTCCCTACTGTCGTTTCTGCTTGGATGTCTCGTATTTGTGTTTCTGACCCACGCGTCGTATACGCTCGTTTTCCTTTCTGAATCCTCGACGTAACGCTGACGAACACCTTTTTTTCTTTTCTAATTCTTCTCTTTTTGTTGCTCTACTCTTCTGTCATGCAGAACGATGCCCAGTCGGCTTTATTTCCCACTATCCCTGCTACCATCAAGCGTACATGGGCAATGGAGGGTCCTAGAGGGTTTTTCAGAGGGCTGGGAACGAATTTGGTGCGTGTACTCCCCGGTACATGCATTACATTCGTGGTCTATGAAAATCTGGCGTGGTTACTCCGAACAACTGCAAGACAACGTGCAAACAGGCAGAACAACGACGATTGAACGCCGCACATTTGCGTGGTGTGAGCTTACCAGTACCTATTATACCTCTAATCTTTTTTTCATTATCTTAGTTTGCTGTCTGCATTTGGACGCCATATTTGTTACCATTATCTTGCATACTATCCACACACATAAAATTCGCGGAGTCTGCCCTTCGCACTCTTAGAACAAACTAGAGCATACATACATTTGAGTACCTTAAACCTTTATCGCACACTACTTGGTAGTGCCCGTGATGTCCTGTAACACATCCATAGATATTACTAATTGACTATCCCTACTCCCATACGAAAATACCTATATCCAGAGAACTAGAAGTTTTGATCAGTAAAATTGATTTTGAAATCAGAGACATGCATGGGAAAGGGGAATAAATCAGAATAACTATAACTTCAAGTACCCTCATCGCAATGATAGCGCCCACTCCTACGACCGTATGCACCCCGCGTCAAAACGAGTTGGAATGCTAGCCGGAGAAGGGACTGGACATCTTGCGAATGCCCCCACGCTTAGAGGCGTTATGCCAGGTTTTTTCGATCACAATGGAAAAGTAAAGAACAACAAAGGACAGAGAACACTCACTATTAAGACTTGGTGCTATGCTCAGCAGAGGCAAAGTTGCATAACCTGATGGAAATGGAGAAAGAAAAGCAGAGCGAAAAGGTCAGAGTTCAAAGTCGAAGAAAATCAGAAATAAATTCCTTGTTTGTTTGGTCAAGCCTTTAGTTTTTAATAAAAATAGAGTAGCACTGCCACTTAAACAAATTAGGGAGAAATTACTTTTTATGGTGAACTGACTCAAGTCATACTTAGTGTGACGTAGGAAGGCTTTCAAGTGCTCTTAGACTGCTTGAAAACAAAGCAGGATGAGTTCATCAATATGATATAGTACAATAATTTACGAGTACCCAGTTCCGGATATGATACGACTATAAGCATTACGACTAAAGAAGATCAATTACTGGAGACAGGATGCGGAGATCTCTTCTTCCGATGCTTTGATACTTTTATTTTTCTCCTTGTGGAGCCGGTAGTCCGTTTAGTATGAACGACAGGTATGGTAGTTATTCCGACCTCTTCCAATGCCCCTTTCTTGAGCTCAGACTCGGCAGCAAAAGGTCTGCGATCACGGCGGTCGATTTTAGTAGAAGCCGCTCCATCCCATCGCCCAATGAGAAGTTTCTGGAATAACAAAGGAACCGGGATACAGTTTGTCTTCATATCGTTGGCAACTTCGACCAAAGCCGGATCGGGAGGTGGGAGTGGTAACCGTCCACCACGAATGCACCTGGCTCTAGTCTTCCGGATGAGTCTCGCGTAATGGCTCTTCCCATAAAGTATTCTGCGAGGTGCCATATTCTTTCTTTTGCCAACAATCTTCAAAACGGAATTGAAAAATCGTATATCAGGGCGAGGGATCTCCAGTTGTCGTTTTCTGAGGAGAACAGGCACATCTTGGCTTTGCAAATCGAGCAACCTCTTTCTGATCTTATTTGCGTTGGTCCAGAGTGAACCATAAACCAGCAAGCCTTTCCGTCTTCCGAGGTTCGAACGTAGTCTGGGTGTCTTTTTCCAGTGTTTATTGGCTACAAGCCTTCCTGACCTCTTGCGCTTTATGCGCAAGGTGTTTCGGCCCCACCCACGCACAAGTCCTGCGTCATTCTTTCCCGGTTGTTTGCCCGCCTCTGCTGCATACACTGTGATCATAATCGTATAAGTGCTCACAGGAAGACACCATGGTTCAATTCTTTCATTCCGAATGAGCGACCAGCTAAGGGTTTCAGCCTCCTTTGCCCAAAGCCAAACCTTTTCAGCATAAGCAGTTCTCCCATCTTTTTGCAAAGCATTAAGAATGGCTGTGAGAACGATGGGGCCAAGTTCCACGGCGCGTTGTAAGCCATCTTGACGGTAATTCATCTGTATTCGCTTAACTTGCTCGGGGGTCATATTTTCTTTGCCTTGAGGGTACAAAGATAGCGTCAATCCTGGAAGCAAAGAGGGTATAGCTTGGACCACAGCCTTGACACGATTAGTCGCCGTAAGATGGGCGATTTGCATGCTTAAGGCATAATTATCCCTAGTGTTGGCCAATGAACAAAGATCGTCCGGTGGCGGTGAACTGTCGGAAACAGAAGCAGAATGTGTCTGTGTCACCATTGGTCGCGCAAGTTCAAAAAGCAAGCCACCTGTGATATTGTGCCTGCGTAGAAGTTGTTGGGATCGCATAACGATGTTTTTGGTAATATTGTCAGGTTCCAATGGTGGTTCGCGAATGTGTGACATGTGATCTATCAGTGTCTCCGCCAATGAAAGGGACTGTCTATGTCGAAGAGCATAATGCAACAAGCTATGGTATGTAGCGCGGGCCATTGGTATCATCATGTCGTCCTTTGAATGCGGTAAAGAAACAGGGTCATGACGTGGACTATGCCTCGGCAAAGAATGAATGAGTCGTTCCAAGACTTCATGGAAGTAGGGATAAGCCTCGATATATTGAGGTACTCCGTTTTCATCTGGAACCCAAACCTTGGCCGACGTACGAGGGCAATTGGAAAGAGAGTGCAAGATAGGGGTAATATTGCTGAATGGGATAAGTCGACGGTCGAGTAAATGTGCCAGATTTGCGAGAGCTTGTAGGGCTGACTTGAACTGCAACTGAACGTGTTCGTCCTTGCGATCCTCTGCAAGGGCCGAATCTGCCAGTTCACAAATCGCTTTCATACGATTATGGACTGGACGTGGCGTATCATAATGCGAAGGCACGTCCGAGTTTTGAAGTTCACGGGCTTGCCAGTCCCTAAGCATGTAACCGAATAATAGCGATGCAAGTATGATTTCTCCGTTAATGACGCATAAAGTTATTAGTGTCTTGAACATGTTGTGCGACCGCCGTTGTCTTGATTTTCGCGCAAGATATAAGAGCCGAAGAGCAAATTGGGTTGCCCTGTCTGAAGTCATGGACAAGTTCAATGTTAAAACATCGCTGTTCTCCAGAGCAAAAGCTGTGGGAGGCAATCCACGACCCGTCGCAGAGTCGGCACTTGACATTTCAGCAAGACTGTCGAAGATGACTTCAAGGGTTTTGCAGCGTACGTTGATACCCGCCGACATCATCTGCTCAGCGAGACTTGAGGCCTTGTCTGGCATTCCATGGCGAAGCAGACCGTGTAAGAGCGCATGGGATGGAAGCCTCGGGGAAACATCGCTTGTAAAGGCGAGCGCAACAGAGCGGAAGTGTTCCATGGAGTCAATTCCAGGAAGTTCACTTGCGGTATGTAAAACACCGGCATACCGCACAGAGTTGACGATTAGATATGCATCCGCCAAATTACCATTCTGGATTGATATACGAACGGCACGAGCAGCTGCACGACTAAGTTCTGCAGAAGATAGAGACTTAGATATGCTTTCCCCTTCTAATTGTCCTGGCTCTGAAAGAGGTGAATCCAAAGTTGGCGAATCGATGTTTGGGGAAATGGGAAGCGGTAAAAGGTGTGCTGAAGCAGATGAAATAGCTTTTGCTGTGCTAAAATTCCTTCTTCTTGATAGGGCCTCGCGAAAAGACTGTAGACATGATCGTCGAGTTGCTGGATTATATGAGGAAGGGGATCGAAAAAAATGTGTGGCTGGCCATGGTCGTGCTGAAGCGTCTGGAGAAGCGAGCCTGGCTAATTTCTGCCAGGAGCATTGCATATGTTCTACATACCTAATAAAAGTCCAACAAGCTAAGTTAGAGATCAAGTATGGTCAATTTAAAAGATACGAACCAGTCTCCTTGAGCTGGGCTTTGTGAACACTCAAGCACGACGGACGGTATCGAATTTCGATGTCGTGCAGGCAGCAGAACTCGGACGATGTCGCGACTCGCGACGTTGAGAGCAATTACTGTGTTGGGACGAAGAGGCACGTGCTCAAAAATCAAAATATATTCAGTCCAATCTTATCCCGGACGGTGTCAAACATTAGACCAAAAATAAGGCCAGAATTGGCTGGAGCCTTCCAGTACGCTTCCAGTTCATTGGTTCCATGTTCTCTATTGTAATTTATTTTAGCTCTTTGGAAGACCTTCAAGCAGTTTAAAGACTAGATATAAGAATGTCATGATAAGTACAAAAATACAATTTGCTGTTAGATACTATGACTAAATGGGAAAACTACATGATACAAAGGAAAGCAAATTTTCGTTTCTCCGACCCGATAAAATTGGGGGGAATGAATCCATTGCGTCCATGTGCTACATATAAATATTAGTAGTTGGTGTTAGTATATATATTATCGATTACATGGTATTGGAAGATGGATTATTATAGATTATAGAAAGGTTAAAGTAAGTCGTGTAAAACACGGTCGTATTGGTGGGGCATATGTGCACTAAGGAGCTATTGTCAGAGAATTTCCTCGACGACTGGTTGGACGAAACACGCACG
>Ga0247779_1000570_pt1 | contig 22271 bp, 20 predicted proteins | sample UWRJL221509R5_FD_179925 | JGI IMG/M metagenome (GOLD analysis project Ga0247779, IMG submission 179925) | Plant litter microbial communities from Arlington Agricultural Research Station in Wisconsin, United States - UWRJ-L221-509R-5 | ecosystem: Environmental > Terrestrial > Plant litter >... | reverse complement strand
AGATGCGGCGATCGGCGCCCACTGCTGCGCGTCGCGCAGGGCCATCGGCACGTACTCCCACGCCGCGAGCAGCACGGCGGCGGACAGCCCGCCCATGATGAGCACCGACTCGATCAGCCACTTGCGCATCACCTTCTGCCGGGCGACGGTCGAGCGCATCCGCTTGAACTGCTGGTACTCGCGTCGCTCGCGGGTGGCGGCGCGCCAGATGAGCAGCGTCACGACGACGAGCAGGAGGGCGAGCAGTTGCAGGTCCATCAGGCTCATTCTGCCGGTCCTCGGGAATGCACGTCGGCAGAGGGCGCTTGAATAGCAGAGATGACGAAAAGCGATGTGGGCCTGCGGTCCGAGCGAGGCCCGATCCTGCTGGCGGTCATGGTGGCGACCGGCGTGGTCGCCATCGACGCCACCATCCTCTCCACGGCGGTCCCGGCGATCGTGGCCGACCTGGGCGGGTTCTCGCAGTTCCCGTGGCTGTTCTCGATCTACCTGCTCACCCAGTCGGTGACGGTGCCGGTGTACGCGAAGCTGGCCGACACGATCGGGCGCAAGCCGATCATGCTCATCGGCATCGCACTGTTCCTCCTCGGCTCGATCCTCTGTGGCTTCGCGTGGAGCATGCCAGCGCTGATCGCGTTCCGCGTCGTGCAGGGATTCGGCGCAGGCGCCGTGCAGCCCATGTCGATCACCATCGTCGGCGACATCTATTCGCTGCAGGAGCGGGCACGGGTTCAGGGCTACATCGCGAGCGTCTGGGGCATCGCATCCGTGGTCGGTCCGACCCTTGGCGGAGTCTTCGCCCAGTTCCTCACGTGGCGCTTCATCTTCTTCATCAACATCCCGCTCTGCGTGATCGCAGCGTGGATGATCGCCCGCGCCTTCCACGAACAGATCGAGCGGAAGCGCCACAGGGTCGACTATCTCGGGGCGTCGCTGATCACGATCGGCATGACGCTGATCATCCTGGCGACCCTTGAGGGCGGTGTCGCCTGGCCGTGGGATGCGCCACAGTCCATCGGTGCATTCGTGCTTGGAGGCGTGTTGCTCGTCGCCTTCGTGGTGGTTGAACATCGCGCGGCAGAACCGGTGCTTCCGACCTGGGTGTTCTCCCGCAGGCTGCTTCTGTCGACCTCCCTCGTCGGCCTTGGGGTTGGCGCGATCGTGATCGGGCTGAGCGCATACGTGCCCACCTATCTTGAGGGCGCAATCGGTGCACCTCCCCTCGTGGCGGGGCTCGCGCTGGCTGCCCTGACCCTCGGATGGCCGATCGCGGCATCCTTCTCCGGCCGCTTTTACCTGCGCATCGGCTTCAAGAACACCGTGCTGGTCGGCCTCGCATTCGCGATCGTCGGGTCGCTGTCGCTCGCGGTCTTCTCGCACGATCCGTCGATCGCGATCGTCGCCGTGTCATGTTTCGTGCTTGGCCTCGGCATGGGACTCATTGCTGTGCCATCCCTGGTCGCTGCTCAATCGAGCGTCGACTGGGGTCAGCGCGGTGTCGTGACCGGTGCCAACCTCTTCTCGAGATCGATTGGCAGTGCGGTCGGTGTGGCCATCTTCGGAGCGATTGCGAACTCGCTCATCGCGTCTGTCCAGCCGCTCCATGGCGCAGTTGCGGCGGTCGTCGACTCGTCGGGCGCGGTATTCATTGCGGTGGCGATCGCCGTGGTTGTCACCGCGATTGCGGCCCTGGCGATGCCCAAGACTCCGGCGGGCGCTGGTGCGGGGGCTGGTGCTGGCGCCGGTGCTAGTACGGCCGCTGGCGCTGGTCCTGGTGCTGATGCCGCCGCAGGCGCTGCTGCTGACACGGATGTCCCGGCCGGCGCTGCTGACGTCGGGACTTCGGCGCCGACCGCGGTGGACGGCAGCGGGCTGCGCGCCGATCCCCTCGTGGACTAGGCCGTTCACCCGGCGCGGGTGCCCGCCCGTTGCGCCGAGCTCGTCCCAGTCGGCGCACCTCGCGCCCCCTTTTTTGGGTCGTGAAAGTTATCCACAGATCTTGATTTTTGCTCGCGGACATACGTTCGAAAGTCCATAATTGAGTTATGACCTTGATCGAGCTGGCGCCGGATGCGCGCGGTACTGCGGTGCTGGATGCCGCGGCATCCGCGTCGGCGCAGGTTCCCGCACCGGCGGCGGGCCCGGTCGCGGCATTTCGGGCAGTCGTTTCGGCGTTGGAGGCGGTGCCGCTCGGGGTCGCTCCCTACTCATCGCTCGATGAGGCCGCGCTCCTCGAAGTTAACGAACTGAAGGCGACGGCGCAGCGCCTGCTCGGCGGCAGCGGCGCGGCGATTGCGGGCGAGGTCGCCAGGCGATCGGCGCCGGAGTTGGGGTCGAACGGTCTCGCGCAGCGCGCGGGGTTCCGAACGCCGGAACAGTTCATCAAGCTCACAACGGGCGTCACCGGTCGAGAAGCGACCACCGCCGTTCGCATCGGCCGCGTGATGGTGGATGCAGCGGCAGACGGCACGGCAGACGCAGCGACGGGCGAGATCCACGAGTCGCGTCATCCGTGGCTTGAATCGGTGGCAGCGGCGCTTGCGGCGCGCACCATCTCGATCGAGGCGGCTGACGCCATTCGCGCGGGGCTCGGCGAACCGAACTCGGCGGTCAGCGTCGAGCAGCTCGCGCGCGCGGCCACTCGGCTCTGCATCGAGGCGCAGCGACTGGACGTCGACGCTGTCATGCGACGCGCTCGAGACGCCAGGGACGACCTCGACCTCGAGGGCGTCAGGGTGCGCGAGGCCGAGCGATACGACCAGCGCTCTTTGAGCATGGCCACCCTGCCGAACGGCATGACGCGGCTGCTCTGGATGATGGATCCGGAGACCGCAGCGACCGTGCGAGACGTCTTCGACCGGCTCACTTCGCCGAAGCTCGGTGGGGTGCGATTTGTCGATCCGAAGAACAAGGAGCGGGCGGCGCTCATCGGGCTCGACGAGCGGACGCCTGCACAACTCGCCTCAGACGGATTCGTCCAGCTGCTGCGCGCAGGATCAGACGCGGGCACCACCCGTATGCTCGGCTCTGGTGCGCCGATCGTCCGCATCACGACTACGGCCACCGCGCTGAAGACTCGCGTGGGACTCGGTCGCATCGACGGCCAGCCAGACCCGATCTCGATCGACTCAGTCGAGCGCCTCGGTTGTGGAGGAGCCATCGAACGAGTCGAATTCGACGATGAATGTGGGCAGGCTCTCGACGTAGGGCGAACAAAGCGACTGTTCACATTCCGGCAGCGTGAAGCCCTCGCCATAAGGGACGGCGGTTGCCGGATGCCGGGATGCGATCGTCCGCCCTCCTGGAGCGAGGCTCATCACATCAAGTTCTGGGCACGAGACAACGGCGAAACCAATATTCGTGACGGAATCCTTCTCTGCAAACACCACCACCTCCTTTGTCACAACGCGGGCTGGGAAATTAAGCGCGACGATCGAGATCGATATTGGCTGATCCCGCCGAAGGAACGCGATCCGCTTCAGAAGAAGATCCTGCTGTCGAACAAGAGCGCCGCGATGCGCGATCTCATGGGTGCCGAGTGGGGTCGGGATACTTCAGTGGACCCAAACCTCCAATCCGCTCCAAACTCGAAGTTCGGGCCCGCGGTGCACGTGTGATCCAGCGCGTCGACGCGCCCGACCGAAAGTCGCGGCAGGATTGCACCATGAGCGAAAGCGCGAACCATGGCCAGCCCGTCGCCGAGGTGACACAGACGCATCCGCAGCTGGAAAAACTCGTCGCGGTCCTGGCTCAGCTTCGCGCGCCGGGCGGCTGCGCCTGGGACGCCGAGCAGACCCACGAGTCACTGGTCCGCTACCTGCTCGAGGAGACCTACGAACTCATCGATGCGATCGAGTCCGGCGACCGCGACGAGATGATCGAAGAACTCGGCGACGTCCTGTACCAGGTCATCTTCCACGCTGACATTGCCGCGCACACGGCGTCCGAGAACTTCACGATCGAGGATGTCGCTGCCCACATGACCGCAAAGATGGTCGGCAGGCATCCACACGTCTTCGGCTCTGCCACTGCCCACACCGCGGATGACGTCGTCGCGGTGTGGGAAGACCTGAAGCGAGTCGAGAAACCGAGCCGCACGAGCGTCCTCGACGGAGTGCCCCAGGCGATGCCAGCCCTAGCGCTCGCGGACAAACTGCTCGGAAAAGCGCAGAAGGTCGGCGTGCGAGCGACGGTCCCCGACGCGGTGCGGACGCTGGGCGTCGACACTGCGGGCATCGACACTGCGGGCATCGACGCTGCGGGCATCGGCTCGGCGGGTATCGACGCTGTGGCCGTCAGCGCTGTGGGCATCGACTCCGAGCACGAACTGGGGCAACTGCTTCTCGGCATCGTCTCCGTTGCGCGCGACAACGGGATGGATGCGGAACGAGCGCTACGGTCCGCGCTGCGCTCACTGCAGGACGAGGTTCGAGCGGCAGAGGCGGGCGCGGCGGAGACAACCCCGGCCGGCTGACCGGCGGGTTCGACTGACCGTCGGGTTCGACTGACCGTCGGGTTCGTCTGACGGTGGGTTCTACTGTCGGGTGGGTTCGTCTGGCTCACACATGGGTTCCGGCTTGGCCCGGCTGAACGGTGCCCCTCCCTAACCCGAATAGGAAAGGGCACCCCATCCAGCGCTCGTGAACCCCTGAATATTCAGGCGCACGATTCGGCTGGACTCGGATCGACGGGTATACCCATAACCGACGATCCTGTCGATGCGAAAAAGCGTCACCCCCGACACTGATTCTTAGCTCAGCGCGGGCGACTGCAGGACCAAAGTCCACACAGAATTTCGCTACGCCGCGCCCACACATTGTATATACATAACGATCGTTAGCACAACGTGCGTTATGTTTATGAAATGCCCCGCCGTCCGGACCCGCTGCGCAAGCCACAGCTGATCGTCGACATCCTGGATCACCTGCAGGACAAACCTCTCGCTTCGGTGTCATTTCGCACCATTTCGCAGGCCCTCGGCTTCAGCACGTACACGCTCGTCTACCACTTCGGAACGCGAGCCAACCTGCTCAGCGAAGTGGTTGCGGCAGCCTCGACCAGGGCAACCGGCATCGAGGAACGACTACAGACCAACCCCGGCTCGCTCGAGACATACTTCGACGGACTGACCATGTCGTGGGAATGGACGCTGCAGCCACGAAACCGCCAGCTGCAGCGCCTCGAGTTCGAAGCCGCGCTCATCGAGGCCGTCGAACCACAGCACCACACGTTCAGCCGCGCGCTCTACGAGAACTGGCTGCGGATCGGAGAACAGGCGCTCCTCTCGCTCGGATTCGCCGCAGAGGATGCCGCGCTCGAGACGCGCATCCTGGTCAACACGTTCTATGGCCTGCAGTACGACTTCGTGCTGAACAATGACGCCGTGCGGGCAACCCTCGCGTTCGACTCGGTTGTTGCACGCCACCGCGCGCGCCTCGAACACCTGATAGCCGCCGCGAACCCGACGCTGCCGTAACAGTTCGAGTCGAGCGGCGTCGGACGTCCGGGCGTAAAGCCATCCGCGAGTCAGGTTGCATCCGGACAGACGGCCCGCGCGCGTCACGCCGGTACGCTTAACCCGTGGCTACCCCGGTGAACCCGCCCCGCGGGATGCGTGACTTCCTGCCCAGCGACAAAGCGAAGCGAGAGCGCCTGCTGGCGGTGATCCGGTCATCCTTCCGGGCTCATGGCTTCGACGAGATCGAGACACCGTCCGTTGAGGACAGCTCGCGCCTGCACGCTGGACTCGGCGGCGACAACGAAAAGCTGGCATACGCCGTCATGAAGCGCGGCCTCGACCGCGAGGCGCTCCAGTCCGCCGCGACACACGACGACTACCTCGAGCTCGCCGACCTGGGGCTGCGGTTCGACCTGACTGTGCCCCTCGCGCGGTTCTACGCATCCCACCGCGGAGAGCTGCCGAGTGTGTTCCGCTCGATCCAGATCGGTCCGGCATGGCGAGCGGAGCGACCGCAGAAGGGACGCTTCCGACAGTTCCTCCAGTGCGACATCGACGTGATCGGTGAACCGGGAAACCTTGCAGAAGTCGAACTGATCGTCGCAACCTCGGCGACGCTGGACGCTCTCGGCATCGCCGGCTGCACGATCCGAGTCAACGACCGTCGCGTGCTGGTCAGCATGCTTGGGGTGTTCGGCTTCGCGCCCGCCGACCACGAGGCGGTCCTGATCACGCTCGACAAGCTCGACAAGGTCGGGCCAGATGGCGTCGTTCTCGAGCTCCGCCAGCGAGCTGAGCAGCTCGAACTCGATCGCAGCGGCAGCGAACTGGGCGCGTACCTCGCCGCGGTAAGTGCACTGAACGACTTCCTGATTCGCCCGCGGACGCTCGAATTCCTGGTCTACGGCGAGCACGCGATCCGCCGTGAGCTGCCGGACGGCGTCGACGAGGATGCCGTGCGAGACCTGGTCGCCCTCGGTGAAGCGGTCGAGGCGGCAGGCATCGATCGCAGGCAGCTCAGCTTCGACCCGTTCCTCGTGCGCGGCATGGGGTACTACACGGGAACGATCTTCGAGATCTCTCACCCCGACCTCGGCTATTCGGTCGCGGGCGGGGGACGGTACGACGGCATGATCGGCCGCTTCCTCGGCACCGACGTTCCGGCGGTCGGGTTCTCACTCGGCTTCGAGCGGATCGTCGATCTCATCGACCTGCCGGAGACGGGAGCCGCGGATGCCGTGGCGCTCGTCTACGACGCCGACGTTACAACGCCTCAGCTCGCAGCCCTCAAGGCAGAGCTGCTCGCGACCGGTGCCCGCGCTCGACTGGAGCGCCGCACCAAGAACCCGAAAGCCCTGCTCGACCAGCTGGCCGCCTCCGGTTTCACACAGTTTGCGTTCGTCTCGAGTTCATCAACAGTGCTCGCCGATCTCGAATTGCGCCCCATCGCAGCGCAGTAGGCTGCTGTGCGGACGATCCACAACCACCACCCCCTCTGCCATTCCAAGCACCACCCCCGGCAGTTCTAGTAACAAGGAGACCCACCGTGGCCCTCATTGACGTCGTCATCGCCCGCGAGATCCTGGATTCCCGCGGCAATCCCACCGTTGAGGTCGAGGTCGTCCTCGACGACGAGACGGTGGCGCGCGCTGCCGTTCCGTCCGGTGCGTCAACCGGAGCGTTCGAGGCATACGAGCTTCGGGATGGCGACAAGAAGCGCTACCTCGGCAAGGGCGTCGAGAAGGCCGTCGCCGCCGTCGAGGACGTGCTCGGCCCGGCCATCGAGGGCTTCGAGGCCACTGACCAGCGCGAGATCGACGCCGTCCTGATTGCTGCCGATGGCACAGACAACAAGTCGAAGCTCGGCGCCAACGCCATTCTCGGCGTCTCCCTCGCTGTCGCTCGCGCGGCTGCGGACTCGTCCGGACTCGACCTGTTCCGCTACGTCGGGGGTGCGAACGCGCACGTCCTGCCCGTGCCGATGATGAACGTGATCAACGGCGGCGCGCACGCCGACTCGAACGTCGACATCCAGGAGTTCATGATCCTGCCAATCGGTGCGACGAGCTTCCGTGAGGGGCTGCGCTGGGGTGCGGAGACATACCATGCGCTCAAGGCGCTGCTGCACAACAAGGGCCTCAGCACAGGACTCGGCGACGAGGGCGGCTTCGCGCCGAACCTCTCGAGCAACCGCGCTGCACTCGACCTGCTGATGGAAGCGATCGAGGCCGCCGGTTTCACACCGGGAACCGACATCGCGCTCGGCATGGACGTCGCATCCACCGAATTCTTCGCGGATGGCGTCTACACGTTCGAGGGCGCACCGAAGACGCCGCAGGAGATGAGCTCGTACTACACGGAGCTTGCGAATGCGTTCCCTCTTGTCACGATCGAGGACCCGCTGAGCGAGGATGACTGGGAGGGCTGGGCGCACCTCACCGCCGAGCTCGGCTCGAAGCTCCAGATCGTGGGTGACGACCTGTTCGTCACAAACCCGACTCGCCTGGCCAAGGGCATCGAGCTCGGTGCGGCGAACTCGATCCTGGTGAAGGTCAACCAGATCGGCACGCTCACCGAAACGCTGGATGCCGTGGCTCTTGCCCAGCGCAACTCCTACACGACGGTGATGTCGCACCGCTCCGGCGAGACGGAAGACACCACGATCGCCGACCTGGCTGTTGCTACGAACGGCGGCCAGATCAAGACGGGTGCTCCTGCACGCTCCGATCGCGTTGCCAAGTACAACCAGCTGCTGCGCATCGAGGAGGAGCTGGGCGACGCCGCGGAGTACGCGGGCCGCGGAGCGTTCCCGAGGTTCAAGGGCTGAAACCAGGCAGACAACCAGACTGCGAACTGAACGGCGAACCTGGGGAGACCCCCACCCCTGCGCGGGGCGTGGGAGCATTCCGCAGGTTCGCCGCTTAGCATCGTTGGTATGGCGAGGGACGGTTCGGCGAGCGCGGCTGCGAAGCGCATTCCTCGGGCAGCCCGTCCGCCGCGCGACGACGGAAGCAGAAGCGCCCCGGAGCGCTGGCTGGCGAACATCCGGCTGTCGAGCTTCACGATCATGATCATGGCGCTCGTCGTGCTCGGAGTGATCGTGCTTGCGCCATCCCTGAAACTCCTCATCGAGCAGCGGGAGCAGATCGCGGGCCTCGAGAAGTCCGTCGAAGCGCAGAAGGGCCAGGTGGCCGGCCTGAAGACCCAGGTCGCCCGATGGAACGACCCAGCGTATATCGAAGCCCAGGCCCGCAACAGGCTGCTGTTCGTGTTCCCGGGGGAGTACGCATATCTCGTGATCCCGGATCCGACCAAGACCCAGACCCAGAATGGCGAACCGATCAGCAAGCACATCCAGACCACGAAGGTGGACTGGGTCGGTGCGCTGACGTCATCGATTCTCGGGGCGGGGCTCTCGAACCAGACGGCAGGCAAGCTGGACGGTTCGACGACCGACGGGGTTTCGACAGGCTCAACCGGCAACACAGGCTCAACCGGCAACACCGGCTCAACCGACAACACAGGCTCAACCGACAAGGGCCTGGCGCCCGCGAAATCGCCGGGGATGACGGGCGTGGGTCGATGACAACGCCCCCCTTCGATCCGCCGACCGAGTGGGACATCCAGACGGTGTCGACCCAGCTCGGGCGTCCGGCGCGCAACGTCATCGGAATCGCCGCGCGCTGCGTCTGCGGGGCGCCGACGGTTGTGGCAACGGCGCCGCGGCTGGAGGACGGAACACCGTTCCCGACGCTGTACTACCTGAGCCATCCGGCCGCGACCGCCGCCGTCTCGACCCTCGAGGCGACCGGCGTGATGCCCCAGCTCGCCGCGCTGCTCGACGACGAGACGATGGCCGCGGGCTATCGTGCGGCCCACCAGGGTTACCTGGCCGACCGCGAGGCGATCGAATTCGTCGCAGAGATCGAAGGGATCTCCGCGGGCGGGATGCCGACACGGGTCAAGTGCCTGCATGCGCTCGTCGCGCACTCGCTCGCTGCGGGACCGGGCGTGAATCCCATTGGCGACCTCGCGCTCGAGCAAGCCGACTGGTCGCCGACGGTCTGCCGATGTGTGACGGCGGGAGCGCCGGCGTGAGCCTGCGCACACCGTTGCGACCCGCGAGCGTGCCCCTCGGCCTCGCGATGGTCGCCTCGCTTGTTCTTGCGATGCCTGCCGGGGCTGCGCCCGCGCGCGGCGCTGGCGGCTCGTCTATACCCAGCTCGACCGTAGTCGGCTCACCACTGCGCACCGACTACATTCGCGACGGCGAATACTGGCTCGACCAGTACGGCATTCGCAAGGCGTGGGCGACGACCAAGGGCAAGGGAATTACCATCGCCGTCATCGACACGGGCGTCGACGGAACGGTCCCCGACCTGTCCGGTGCCGTCTCCGGCGGAGCGGACTTCTCCGGCCACGGATCGTCCAACGGCCAGACGCCCGTCGGCGCTGAGTCGGAGCGCAACCACGGAACGATGGTGGCTTCCCTTGCGGCGGGGCGGGGAACATCCGGCGGTGCCGGCATCCTTGGCGCGGCGCCCGAGGCGACGATCATGCCGATCTCCATCGGCTTCGGATCCGCCGCAACCAACTCCGACCAGCAGATCGCGGACGCGGTCACCTACGCGGTGGACCACGGCGCCAACATCATCAACATGTCGCTGACCCGCAACACGCTGGCGTGGCCGGAGAGCTGGGACAAGGCGTTCCTGTACGCGATGCAGCACAACGTCGTGATCGTCGCGGCGGCGGGCAACCGCGGCAGCGGCACGGAGGAGGTCGGAGCGCCTGCGACGATGCCGGGCGTGCTGACGGTCGCGGGTGTCGATCGCAGCGAGAAGGCCAGCGTCGACGCGTCGGCGCAGGGGATCACGATCGGCGTTTCAGCGCCCAGCGAGGAGCTGCTCGGAGCGGTCCCCGGCGGCGGATACGTGCAGTGGGAGGGGACGAGCGGTTCGACTCCCATCGTCTCCGGGATCGTCGCACTCGTGATGGCGTCGCATCCCCACATGAGCGCTGACAACGTCATCAACCGCATCGTCAAGACCGCCCGCGACGTCGGCGCGAAGGGGGCGGACCCCATCTACGGCTTCGGACTGGTGGATGCCCACGCCGCCGTCACGGCCGCGGTCCCCTCGGTCTCGACGAATCCCATGGGCGATCTCTCCGCCTGGATCCACCTCAACCGTCGCGCGGCGCCGACGGCCGTACCTACCCCGCCTCCGACCTCGACTGCGGTGCCGGTCCCGTCGCAGGCAGATGCCGGTCCGCGCAATCCGCTCGGGTCGCTGTATCCGACGCCGACACAACTCCACAACGTCGGCTTGCCGCTTGGCATTCTGCTGTTGTTCGTCATCGTGCTCGTCGCGATGATCGTCACCGCGACGCGGCATTTCAGGAGACTCCGCCGGAGGGACTAGATTTGTCTTGACTTCCACCACCTAGGAGAATTTTCCCCCGTGCCCAAAATCCTGATCGTTGGCGGCGGATACGCCGGTTTCTACACTGCCTTCAAGCTCGAGAAGTGGCTGCGCAGTGGCGAGGCGGAGGTCGTGGTCGTTGACCCGCTTCCCTACATGACCTACCAGCCGTTCCTGCCAGAGGTTGCCGCGGGCTCCATCGAGCCGCGCCACGCGGTCGTTCCGCTGCGCAAGCACCTGCCGACCACGCGCGTCGTCGCCGCGAAGGTGACGAAGATCGACCACGCGTCGAAGACCGTCGTCATCACGCCGGAAGACGGGGATGCCTGGGAAGAGGACTACGACATCCTCGTGGTCACCGCCGGCTCCGTTTCGCGCACGTTCCCGATCCCGGGCGTCGCTGACCAGGCGATCGGCCTGAAGACGATCGAGGAGGCCACCGCGATCCGCGACCGCCTGCTCGACAACTTCGAGCGCGCATCCACCCTTCCGCCCGGGCCGGAGCGCGACCGCCTGCTGACTTTCGTGGTCGTCGGTGGTGGCTTCGCGGGTATCGAGATCTTCGGTGAGCTGCGCAGCCTCGCCAGTTCGCTGCTGAAGCAGTACCCGCACCTGACGATCGACGACACCCACTTCCACCTGATCGAGGCCATGGGCCGGATCATGCCGGAGGTGTCGCTGAAGACCAGCTACTGGGTGCTCAAGAATCTCGCGCAGCGCGATGCGATCGTGCACCTGGAGACGCAGCTCTCCTCTGCTGTGGATGGCGTCATCCAGCTGTCGACCGGCGAGAGCTTCGAGTCCGACCTCATCGTCTGGACCGCCGGCGTCATGGCGAGTCCGATGCTGCGCAACACCGACCTGCCGCTCGACGACCGTGGTCGCCTGCGCGTGCGCGCCGACCTGCGGGTCACGGATGGCGAGGCCATCATCGAGGACGCGTGGGGTGCAGGCGACGTCAGTGCCGTGCCAGACCTCACCGGTGGCGGCGTCGGCGGCTTCACCGTGCCGAACGCGCAGCACGCGGTTCGCCAGGGCAAGCGCCTCGCGAAGAACCTCGTTGCGGTTCTCCGCGGAGAGGACCCGGCAGACTACTTCCACAAGAACGCCGGAGCCGTGGCCAGCATCGGCCTGTACACCGGTGTCTTCCAGTCGGGCAATCTCGCGTTCAAGGGCCTCATCGCCTGGTTCATGCACCGCGGTTACCACGGACTCGCGATCCCGATGTGGGAGCGCAAGATCCGCGTGTTCACCAACTGGATCCTGAACTTCCTGCTCGGTCGGGACACCGTCGGTACGATCGCTCGCGATCACCCGCGCGCGGCGTTCGAGCAGTTCGCTTCGCGGCCGAAGCCTCCCGTCGAGGCCACTGCGGCCCCGGCTGCTCCCGCGAAGGCTCCTGCTGCGCCTCGCGCAAAGGCTCCGGCGAAGGCTCCTGCCGCGGCCAAGAACTGAGCTTCACCGTAGTTGTGCCGCGCGCGCGGGCCGTCAAACGGCCCGCGCGCTAGGCTTTCGGGCAGCGCCCCGGTAGCCCAATGGCAGAGGCAGACGACTTAAAATCGTCCGAGTCTGGGTTCGAGTCCCAGTCGGGGTACTTACGCGGTCGCTGCGCAGTCGCGGCATAATGACGAGCATCATGAGTGAAAGTACTGACAAGTCGCTTCGAGTGTTGTCTGACACCTGGATGATCGGGGGTCGGAGTGACGAGAACGGGCTCTGGGAGGCTCCCCTCCGCAATCTGAGCCGCGCAATAGCCGCAGCGAACGTAACGGGGGAGCTTGCGTCTTCGCCATTGAAGGTCCAGGTCCGGTTTCTTGTCACGGGTCCCATTTGGCAGCCTGACTTCGACGGCGTCAGGACAGGTGGTTACGGCCGCAAGGAGAACTGCCTGGTCGTCGAGATCGCTTTGGAAGAAGAGCCGCCTTTCGAACCCGGCGAAGCACTCTCCCGCTCCCTGCTGAGCTCGATCGATGTGGCCGAGAAATGGTTCGTGCGCAAGAAACTGGGAACGGACCTTCGCGAATTGAGAGCGGCGGTCAACGCGATCGCTCAGGGGGCACCGTTGGACAGTTTGGGTATCGAACGTCGCGAAGTTATGGGAACCGAACCGGACAACACCCCGCTTGAGGATGATGAGGCGTTTCCGTCGGGAACTCCGAATCGCTTCCGAATCGTGCCTGACGATTATCACGTGCCATTTGCCGGCACCGCGCAGGATGGTCGCAGGTTCTTCCTCAGCAACGAGCTGTTTGGACAGCGTCCCGATTCCGCCTCAGCGTCATCCTTCGTCGCGACATTCTTTTGGAACGCCGACGGAAGTTTCGAGTCGGTCGATATCAGTGAGGTCGATCGTCCCGCGGGAATTCCTTCTGCCCAGGCTGTGGCTGCGGGCCCCGAGGATGTAACGAACCGAATGCTCCTGAACCTGGGCGACTTCACGCTCGAGCCGATCGAGGTGGCGCCGTTCTCCATCGATGTCGACGGAGTGACGTTTGGATTCGTGCCAGAGGAGATCGATGAAGACGAGGTGTCGATTCAGATCGCGCCGGGCAACTTCATCGCGTATTACGAGCCGTGGGATGGCGAGGACTACGACACGTAGGCGTCGCAGGCCCGCTTAGACGGTTTTACTCCGCCTCTTCCCGATTGCACACAAGGGGGCTGGGCTCGGATACATCAGTGCGCCCCTCGACACGCGGATGGGGGATATTCGCGAAACCGCTTCACTATTACACTTGGCGCTAATCTTGCCTCGTCGTGTAAACCCGCCCTGCGCGCGACGTAAACCGCTGCCAAGGAGTCTTTGATGACAACCCCAGTCGCCCCGGTCACACGATCGCCGTTCGCGGAACCGACCAGAAGGGTCGGTGGCGGCTGGATCGCCCTGTTCGCGACGGCCTGGTTCGGTATCTGGATGGCGCAACTGACGCCGATCCAGTACCTGCTGCCCAACCAGGTCGCGCTGCACGTCCACGGAGACTGGCTGGCCGCGGTGGTCCAGTTCGGTTTCATCTCGGGAATCGCCGGCTTCTTCGCACTGATCACGTACCCGCTCACGGGATTCTTCTCCGATCGCACGACGTCGCGCTTTGGTCGCAGGCGCCCATGGATGCTGGCGGGAGTGCTGGTCTTCGGACTCTCGCTCATCCTTCTCGGGCTGCAGACAACCCTTCTCGGCATCGGATTCTTCTGGAGCACCGCGATCATCGGCTTCTGCATCGCTTCAGCGGCAATCACGGCGACGATCTCGGACCAGGTGCCGGTCAACCAGCGTGGATTCGTGTCCGGGTGGATCTCGGCCCCCCAGGCGATCGGAACCATCGCCGGCGTGGAGCTCGTGACGACGATCATCCTGACACCGCTGTTCGGCTACGTCGTCGTCGGAGTCGTCGTCATCGTGCTCGCCCTTCCGTTCATCTTCCTGGTGCCGGACCAGGTGCTGCGCAAAGACCTCCGCCCGAAGGGGTTCGGCCTGCTTGCGGTCATCCAGGGGTTCTGGATCAATCCGGTCAAGCATCCCGACTTCGGCTGGACACTGCTCGGGCGCATTCTCGTCAACCTCGGCAACGCGCTCGGAACGGCGCTGCTCCTCTACTTCCTCGAGTTCGGCCTTCACATGAGCGAGACGGAGGCGCAGGACAACATCACGACGCTGATCCTCGTCTACCTGGTGTTCTTCGTCGCGGCCGCCATCATTTGCGGTCGACTGAGCGACCGCACGGGTCGACGCAAGGTCTTCGTCTACATCTCCGCCTACCTGCAGGCCGCGGCTGCCCTGCTGCTCGCGTTCTTCCAGACCTTCGACTTCGCCCTGGTCGGCGCGGGACTCCTCGGCCTGGGCTACGGCTGCTACATGGCCGTCGACCAGGCGCTCGCAACCCAGGTGCTGCCGGACTCGCACTCGCGCGGCAAGGACCTCGGCATCATGAACATCGCGACCGCGGTTCCCCAGGCGGTCGGCCCGCTCCTCGGAGCTGGCGTCGTCTACGTCTTCGCGAAGCTCTCCGTGATCGGCGCCGTGACGACGACAGCGACCGCAACCACGGCGGGGGAGTCGGCGGGCTTCACCGCGCTGTATGTGGCATCGGGTGTTCTCGCCATCCTCGGTGGACTGGCCATGATCTCTATCAAGAGCGTGAAGTGACGGTTTCGCGCCCGTGATCCTCGTTCCCCCCGCAACACGTCCATGGACCGAACCCGCGAAGTATTGGGGCGAGTTCGCCTCGGCGACCGCAGAACTCGATCCGCCATACGGCGTGATCTCGCTGCCTGCGCTGGCCGCCAACGCCTTCGACATGCTCGATCGAGCGGCCGGTAAGACGATCCGCGTCGCGAGCAAGTCCGTTCGCGTGCGTGCCGTGACCGAGGCGGTGCTCGCGCTGCCAGGGTATGCGGGAGTGCTCGCGTACACGCTGCCCGAGGCGCTCTGGCTGGCTGAGACAATCGAGGATGTCGTGGTCGGCTACCCGACGACGCACCGTGCCGGCCTGTACGTGCTCGGCACGGACGAGAAGCTCGCCTCCCGCGTCACGCTCCTGGTCGACTCCGTCGAGCAGCTCGACTTCGTCGACTCCGTGATAGCTCCAGCCAAGCGCGAAAGCATCCGGGTCGCGATCGAACTCGATTCATCGTGGGATGCCCCCGTCCTCGGGCACACCGGCGTCTTCCGGTCACCGGTGCACACCGTTTCGGCTGCCAGGGCGCTGGCCGAGGTTGTCGCATCGAGGCCAGGCTTCGCGCTCGTCGGGATGATGGGGTACGAGGCGCAGATCGCCGGTCTCGCGAACAAGCCGGCCTCGCGAGCGCGCGGCGCCGCGGTGCGCTGGATCCAGTCACGGTCGAAGGCAGAACTCGCCGATCGGCGCGGCAAGGCCGTTGCCGCCGTGCGCGAGGTCGCCGACCTGGAATTCGTCAACGGCGGAGGCACAGGGTCACTCGAGAGCACGTCTGCCGACGCCTCCGTGACCGAGATCGCCGCTGGCAGCGGACTCTTCGGCCCACACCTGTTCGACCAGTACACACATTTCACGCCAGCACCTGCCGCCGCATTCGCGCTCGCGGTGGTGCGCAAGCCTCGCCCCGACATGGCGACCCTCCTGGGCGGCGGCTGGGTCGCATCCGGCCCACCAACACCCGACCGGATGCCGCAGCTGGCCTGGCCGCGCGGGCTCACGATGGTGCCGCGCGAGATGGCAGGCGAGGTGCAGACACCGTTGCGGGGTGCCGCTGCCGCGAGCCTGAAGGTCGGCGACCGGGTCTGGCTTCGCCACACCAAGGCAGGCGAGGTGAGCGAACACCTCGACGAATTCGTGATCGTGGATGGCGGCAGGGTGGTTGAGACCGTGCCGACCTATCGCGGCGAAGGCAAGGTTTTCCTCTGATGGCGCAGACTCCATCCGCCGCTCGCTGGCAGAACTGGGGGCGAAGCGAAAGCGTTACTCCGGTCGAACGGCGGCGCCCGACCTCGGTCGACGAAGTGTCGGCGATCGTGCGGTCCGCGCGGGAGCGCGGCCTGCGAGTCAAGCCCGTCGGCACCAGCCACAGTTTCAGCGGCATCGCGGTCGCCCCGGGCATCCAGCTCGACATGTCCGGGCTCACCGGTGTTGTCGCCTCCGACGGCCACAACGTGACGCTCGGGGCCGGAACTGTGCTGCACGACCTCCCGCCGCTCCTCGGTCCCCTCGGCCTCGCCCTGCAGAACATGGGCGACATCGACGTCCAGACCATCAGCGGCGCGACCTCGACGGGCACCCACGGAACGGGCGCGGACTTCGGCGGCATCGCGACGAGGATCTCCGGCGCAACGCTCGTGACGGGCAGCGGCGACATCCTGGACATCAACCGGGCCACCAACAGCGAACTGCTGCCGGCCGTGGCGGTCGGCCTCGGCGCACTCGGCGTGCTGGTCGACCTGACGATCGAGTGCGTTCCGAGTTTCGCGATGAACCTGGTCGAGAGGCCGGAGCCGCTCGAGACGGTGCTCGCAGAGTGGCAGCAGCGCATCGACGAGTCCGATCACTTCGAGTTCTACTGGTTCGCGCACACGGATGTCGCGGCGACCAAGACGAGCACGCGGCTGCCGGGCGACGCGCGGCTCGCTCCGTTGCACCCGGTCAGGCGCTGGGTCGATGACAGCCTGGTCGCGAACACGCTGTACTCCGCGACGACCGCGTTCCAGCGCAGTTTTCCCAGGACGACTCCCGCGATCAACCGATTCTCGGCGAAGCTCTGGGGCAATCGCGAATTCACCGACCACTCGCACAACACCTTCGCGACGGAGCGCCGGGTGCGGTTCCGTGAGATGGAATACGCGATCCCACAGGACCAGGTGCCGGCGGCACTGCGCGAAATCGAAGCCGTGATCGAGCGGAAGGGCTGGACCATCTCCTTCCCCATCGAGGTGCGTGCCGCGGCAGCGGACGACCTCTGGATGTCGACGGCATCCGGCAGGAAGACCGGGTACATTGCCGTCCACCGCCACTATCGTGAGAACCCGACAGAGTATTTCGCCGCCGTCGAGGAGATCATGAAGGCGCACGAGGGCCGCCCGCACTGGGGCAAGATGAACACCCGCACGGCCGCCGATCTTGCACCTGTCTATCCGCATTTCGGCGATTTCGTCTCCGTGCGCGACCGGCTCGACCCGGACCGCGTGTTCGCGAACCCCTACCTGGAGAGGGTGCTCGGTGAGTAATACCCGTCGGTTCCCCGCGTCGCTCTACCGCAGGGGCACCGAGCCGGATGCCCGGTTCACGCTCGCCAATGAGCGCACCTTCCTGGCCTGGATTCGCACGTCACTTGCCTTCATCGCGGGCGGTGTCGCGCTCGAGGCGCTGGTTCCCGGTGTACAGCCCGGCTTTCGGCTCGCGGCATCCATCGTGTTGATCGTGGCGGGAGTTGCGACCCCGATCCAGGCCTGGCTCGGCTGGCAGAGCGCGGAGCGCTCCCTTCGTGAGTCGCGCCCGCTTCCCTCCCCGTGGCTCGCCCTGCCCCTCGCGATCGCCGTCGTCGTGGTCGGCGTGCTGGTTGGGCTCGGTCTCGCGCTGAAATGACACGTTCGGGGAAAGGCGACGGCGTCCTTTTCGACGTCGGCCTCCAACCCGAGCGCACGGCACTGGCCTGGCGCAGGACAGCGCTGTCGATGGGTGCAGGGGGAGTCGTCGCCCTCCGCGTATTCCCAGAGCTGCTTGGGCCGTGGGGGTACCTCCCAGCGGCGATCGCCCTCGCGGTCGCGGTCGTGGTCTTCACGGCGGCACAGCTGCGCTATCGCCGTTCGCTCAAGGGCGGGGCGCTCCTCGGCATCACAGCACTGGCGACTCTCGCCCTGGGGCTCGTCGCCCTGGTGGTTGTGCTGGTGCGGGGCTAGACGCCGCGCTGGACCATGCGGGGCTGACGGAGCGTCAGACCGCGAGCAGCGACCGGATGTCCCGCCCGGGGAGCGCTCCTCGACCGCCCAGCTCGGTCAGCTCGAGCACGACACTCACCCCGGCAACGGTCCAGCCCGCGCGCTCGATGAGACTGGTGCTCGCGGCGAGAGTTCCGCCGGTGGCGAGGACGTCATCCAGCACGAGCACCCTGGCACCGGGAGGAAGTGTGGATGGCTGGACCTCGAGGGTTGCGCTGCCGTATTCGAGGTCGTAGCTCTGGCTGAGCACGGCCTGCGGGAGCTTTCCCGGCTTGCGAATGATCAGGACTCCGACGCCGAGGGCATACGCGGCGGCGGCGGCGAGAACGAATCCGCGCGCCTCGACGCCCGCGATCGCGTCGATTCGTCCCGCAAACGGTTCTGCCAGCGCATCCGTGATCGCGCGCAGAGCCGCACCGTCCGCGAACACCGGCGTCAGGTCGCGAAACGTGATCCCGGGGGTCGGAAAGTCGGGCACGATCGCCGTGAGATCGGAGACGAACCGGGAGGCGGGGGAGTCAGGCATACGCCCATCCTGCCAGCCCCGTGCTGCGGGTCTGTCTTGGCTGGCTGTCGCTGCTGCTCGTCTGCGGTTTCGACAAGCTGAACCAACAACAACCCAAGCTCAACCAACAACAACCCAAGCTCAACCAACAACAACCCAAGTTCAACCAACAACAACCCAAGCTCAACCAACAACAACCGCTGCGCTAGCTCCCGATGCCGCTGATCACGGCCTTCGCCAGCTTCTGCGCGATCGCGGTGTAGTCCTGGCCCGGTTTCGCGTGATCGACCGAGATGCTGATCGAGAAGAGGTTGTGTCCGCTCGTCGCGATGAGGATGCGGTGGGTCGCGACGCTCGCCGCGGTCGGGGAGAAGACGATCGCCTGGTCGCCGACGCCCGAGACGCTCGTCTCGCCCGGCAGAGCGCTCGATGCAGAGACGATGTCGGGGTACGCCCAGGCGCCCGCGGGCAGCACTTCGATGCCGACGTTGAAGAGACCGATCGTGCTGTTACCGCCTCCGCCGCCCTCCCAGCGGAAGTTGACGGGTGTCTCGGGCTCGAGCTCCGGCCCGTCCTCGTCGATGATCGGACCCCAGACCTCGGAGTGGAACCTGAAGTTGGGCAGTCCTGTTGCGATCGAGATCGCCTTGTCTGAGATGGTGAAGTGGCCTGAATAGGTCACGGGTGTCGCAGCGGGGTCGTCGAAGGCCGGCTCGACGATGGTCGCACTCGTCACCTTGTTCACGAGGCTTGTGAACACCGGCTTGAACCTGGTGAAGGTGGCGGCCGCGCTGAGCGTCGAATTCACCGCAGTAGAGAAGCTGCTCACGGAGACGAACGTGGTGCCGATGTAGTCGGTTAGCGCGCACTGCATGTTCTTGGGGCTGGTGTCGCACTGCAGGACGGAGTTCGCGCCGAACGGACTCGCGGGGGAAGAGGTACCCAGCCCGTCCGACTTGTACTGGGCCCACCGCGCGGGCGTGACATCCGGGGTGACAAGCACTCGATACGTGCTGACGTTGCCGGACTTGCCTGGGTGCGTCGACCAGCTGCAGTCGAGGGCGCCCGCCTGCACGAATGCGTACGGTCGCAGTTCGCTCGGATCCTGCCAGGTCTGTGCCGTGGTCTCGAGCGTGAGGGGAGTGCCCATCGCCGCAGACAACTGCGCGGTGGGAGCGGCGTCGTCACAGCCGAAGGGGATGCGCACGGATGCGGCCGCGAGAGCTGCCTCTGTCGGCGTTGGAGTCGGGGATGGCGCTGGAGCCGCGCTTGGCGACGAGGCGACGGACGTCGACGGGGTCGGGGTCGGCCCGGGGGTGCCGCATCCCGCCAGGACGAGAACTATCGCAGCCGCGCTGACCGTCGCTGCGAGGGTGGCCGTGCTGGCAAGAGATTTGGGCATGCCTCAAAGTAGCGCCTGTGAGCTTCCTATGGGCATAGGTACTACCTGCTTACCTCGATTCGGAGCTGCCTGAACGTGGGTTTGACGTTCGCTGTGAGCACCCGAAAATGCCCGTGTGACCGGCCCGGTCGTCGCCTATAGTTCTAGGCATGGCTACCACCCTCATCATCATCGGCGTCATCGTCGTGCTCCTCGTGATCATCGGCATCATCGTCTGGGCGACCTATAACTCCCTCGTGACGCTGAACGTCCGGGTCGACGAGGCCTGGAGCGACATCACGGTTCAGCTGAAGCGTCGAGCCGACCTCATCCCGAACCTGATCGCCTCGGTCAAGGGATACGCGGCGCACGAGAGTGGCGTCTTCGAGGCGGTGACCCAGGCGCGTGCCGCGACCGTGAACGCCACGACACCCGCGCAGGCCTCCGTGGCGGAGAACCAGATGCAGGGCGCGTTGAAGAGCATCTTCGCCGTCGCAGAGGCATACCCGCAGCTCCAGGCCAACCAGAACTTCCTGCAGCTGCAGGCCGAGCTGGTCGACACCGAGGACAAGATCCAGGCGTCGCGTCGGTTCTACAACGGCGGAGTGCGGGAGCTGAACACGAAGATCAAGGTGTTCCCCAACAACATCTTCGCCCGCCGTCTCGGCTTCACGGCACGCGACTTCTTCGAGGTCGCAGACTCCGCGTCGATCGCGGAGCCGCCCCGCGTGCAGTTCTAAAACGCTCCAAAGTATTGAAAAACACAGTGCGTTTTAGATCGAGTAAGGCCGCCCGCGGCCGCATCGAGATCTCTTTGGTCCTCGCGGATGGTTCCGCGATCTTCCTGAAGGGGCACCATGTATAGAGCGATAGCCGCAAACAAGCGGAATACCGTCTTCATCATCGCGCTCTTCCTCGTGCTCATCGCGGCGATCGGGTTCGCGGTGAACTACATCTGGGGCAGCGGCCGGGAGGGCAACTACTCGATCTTCATCGCCGTGGTCATCGGCGCTGGCCTTTACACGCTCATCCAGTACTTCGCGGCGTCCGGCCAGGCGCTCGCCATCACGGGGGCGCAACAGATCCAGAAGGCCGACAACCCTCGGCTGTACCGCATCGTCGAGAACCTGTCGATCACGACCGGGCTGCCCATGCCGAAGGTCTACATCATCAATGATCCGGCGCCGAATGCGTTCTCGACAGGGCGCGATCCGAAGCACGCTTCGGTGGCCGCGACCACGGGCATCCTCGACCTGATGGACGACTCCGAGCTCGAGGGCGTGATGGCGCACGAGATGGGTCACGTGCAGAACTACGACATCCGGGTCTCGACTCTCGTCTTCGGTCTGGTGGTCGCCATCGGGTTCATCGCGGACATCCTGCTGCGACTCAGCCTCTTCGGCGGCTTCGGCGGCAACAATCGCAATAACAACAACGGCGGTGGCGGCGGTGGGAACCCGGTGATCCTGGTGCTCAGCCTCGTTGCCCTCGTCGTTTCGCCGATCCTCGCAGCGCTGATCCAGGCCGCGATCTCACGGCAGCGCGAATACCTGGCGGACGCCTCGAGCGCCATGATCACCCGCAACCCGCCAGAGCTCGAGAGCGCTCTGAACAAGCTCGGCCAGTACGGCAGGCCGGTCGCGAGGCAGAACTCGAGCATGGCGCACATGTGGATCGCCGATCCCAACAAGCCGGGCCTCATGGCCAAGCTGTTCGGCACTCACCCCCCGATCCCCGACCGCATCGCGCGGCTGGAGAAAATCGGCGGCAGCTTCTAGCACCGGCAGGCGGGGCGCCGGCGCGGGTGTCGTCGGCGATCAGCCCAGGTTCCTGACGATGTCGCGCGCGATGCGCACGGCACTGGTCGCGGGACTCACGGATGCCGCAGGGATGGCCGCGTTGGCGTCGAGTTTCACGACATCGATCTCGATCCAGGTTCCGCGCACGACGAGGTCGACGACGATGGCGTTCGTCGTTGGGCTGACGTAGGCGGTCGCGGAATCGCCGGGTTTCAGCCCGCCGACGGAGAGGCTCTTTGCGCCGGTGACGCTCAGCGCATCAGCGGCACCCCACGCGCCGTCGGGGAGGATCGCGACGTA
>Ga0247779_1000569_pt1 | contig 22280 bp, 25 predicted proteins | sample UWRJL221509R5_FD_179925 | JGI IMG/M metagenome (GOLD analysis project Ga0247779, IMG submission 179925) | Plant litter microbial communities from Arlington Agricultural Research Station in Wisconsin, United States - UWRJ-L221-509R-5 | ecosystem: Environmental > Terrestrial > Plant litter >... | reverse complement strand
AAAATAGTTTCAATAAATATGTCTTATGTATCTAATGCCTATATTGCCAACAAACAGGTACTCGGGCTTGCCATATATGGAAACCCCGATAGCTGTTTGGCTACGATACATATAAAAAATATATCATACCTATTTTGTGTCCATATGGGTTGGAGAAACAGGTATCGGCCATGCTATATATGACAACCCCGAGGAGCTATTTGTTGGCTATATAGGTATTAGATACATGAAACATATTTACTGATATCTGTTTTTACGACAAACAGATGTTGCCGCCAGCGGTGAACTTGTTGCTTGGGGAATTTCCCTTTTTTGACTCCAATATCTTCTCAGACAACTCTATGCCACTTGATAATATTGACCAGTTGATTCAACTACCAGAGACACCCTCACCCTTGCTACATGAAATGGGGACTCAAATTACTCAGGAACTCACTCTTCAACCTTACCAGCAGCAGAGTGTACCAGCGATCATTAACACAACGAACAAACCGCAAGCCAAATCACGCAAGCCACGGGACAGGAAGAAGTACACAATTTTCAAGTTAAAGAAGGCGCCTCACAAGCCTATTAGAGCACTTTTCGGTCCATCTAAAGTGACACTCGCTAGAAGACTCCTCGAGCTGAATGTTTCTCAGACTAGAAATACTCCGCTTCTCTTCGACGCCTCCGAAAGCATGAAGAAACTTGATGCTCATGCGGCTCTCGAATCCATCATGAGGGCTATCCCATGGTCACGCATTGCTGATGGCGTGCCGGACGCAAGATTCTTGGACGCTATTTACCAAGGAAACACAATATACGCAGTTCCAGATGTCGACATTCGTCCTCTTTTTCGGCACGTATAGTAGACGATAGAATCATTGCTCTTTCTTTTACCCAGACAAGCCAGTCAACTGTTCATGAAGCCCTTAATCATTCTGAATTCTCTGTATATATTAACCATTGCATATTGATATCGAGTCAAAAGCTCTTAGTCAAATTAAAAAGCAGAAAGTCGCTGACTCTGGACTGTGGACACAGTAGGCAAATCTAGCACGTGATATGTATGCCAATGTGTGGCGTTGTGAGTACTTGCTTTTTTGACAACTGGGCCTCGCAGTCACTGTGAATGGTACGCAAAGAGACCGGTGCATTGACTCTTATGTACATTGAAAATTGAACAAAGAGATAGACAATGGCTCAAAGCATTGTTACATTTTTGGGGAATATCGTGTGATGAAAGCATTACAACGTTCTTTCAGATAGTAAGTCGCCAATGGTTCATAATGCTTTGGTAGCAGATATTTAGTGGTTGTCTTCGAGTGCCGCTATTTTCAAGAAGATTCCCGACTTTATATCCCACAAACGTCGTACATTAGCATAAGATGCCACACTCGAGCGAAGAACAAACCTGGACGCTTGACGACTATGAAGCTATGCGGGCAGCTCTCAATATATCTCCCCTTTGTCTTCGAGTATCTGCAGAGATAATACACTGGGAAGCACTGCACATATCTTCAAAATCTGATATGAACACTGGACATAGACTATCTGACGACCATATTTGGCACGATGAAGATTACGAATATCTCAAAGAAACTACTGGCTCTGAGCTGATAGAGGCAATGATATTATCGGCAGCGACTACACCTCCAGCACGGTATGCGTACACAGTACCTGAGAGTCCAAATCCTGGTCCAGTAGAACAACTGGCTTCAAAACTCACCACTCGTCGTCCCCAAGCTCAAAGGCGCTCTGCCACACTTACCCCCTCAAGATCGACAAAGGTCAAAACCTCTGACGCTGAGATCGCTACTCAGTCTCATTCTTTATCATTGCCTCTGCCAGTCAAAAAAAAACCTTTACTCTCTGATGACGACACTCTTTCGGCATATATTCGCCTTTCATGTATTGAGCGTGGCGAGGAGCCTAGTGTATTTTCACAGGTGATAGTAGGGCGGTCAAACCAAGTACCACGTTTCGAATCAATGCGTGAGCTGTACGAGAATGGGAAAGTGAGTATGTCAAAATTGGACCAGATATACGCGGGTCAGACAGAATGGGAAGTACCACGCCTAGACATTCGACCTTTGTTTCGAGGTCCTTTCACCCACGGTGCCAACCTATATATGTCGAGGAGTCAGGGGAAAAAAGATACTTAGATAAATATCTTCTTTACATGCATTTAATGTCTGTCTCCTGGGGACATTTGTCTAATTAATTTTCCTCAGGATACAGGAGCAGTAGTAGTTACTAGTATGATATAATGCCACTGTTCGAGGTTATGTAAGGCTTATATAGGGCCATTGCGTCCCATGGCTGAAAGGAGAACAAAGAACAAAAGGCCCGACGACGCGTCAATGTCGCGTTTCTATTTCTATTCACAACTACCAGCATCTCTTACAAAACTATAGTCGATGTTCACTCCCTCAAACAGAGAATCGTCAAAAACGCGCAGCATCTATCTCGGTGCCCCAGGTACATTAGATTTGGCAGCAACTGCAAAAGAGGACAGGAGTACCGAGGCAAAACTCATAAAAAGAACGCGTCGAAACAGTGACGCATCCGGGTGGCGACGCGTAAATACTTATAGGCTCATCCCAAAACCGACTTCCACACATATAAACATCCCTTTCAAAGCGAAGGAAAGTATTGCAAAGTTGGAAAACCTCGGCTGGAAGGATCCTCTCAACATGTTAGCAGATGTTACTCTAGCATTGGAGTCTCCGCGTTTTCGTGATCAGAGTGATAATAAAGGACCTGTTAAAGGACGCCAGCGGTCTAAAACTATTTCTTCATGACTCAAAGTATACGAATAAGCTTATTCTGGCACCATTTCCTTCATCTGAAGAGATAATTGAGACGCTCTTTCTTGCCGATCACCACTTCCGCCACTGCTAGTGTATCACTTAGTGAATCAAGCATCCAGGAGGACAAGATCAACTTCAATGTATTGTTGATTACTCGCCTTTCTTTGTATATGCCAATCAATCTATAACGAGTCTACTTTTTATAATTTCGTGCTCTCCTCCATAATGACGTTAAATGAGTCAGACGCGATAACGACGCGTCTGAAATCCTAATAATTAAGCGATCACGTTACTTAAAGCTATGGAAACATGATACGCGTTGGACAGCCTTCCGCTTTTTGACTTTTGATACAACTTAAGTTGCGCTCCCCAGTGCCCTGACCATTACTGTCGACATCTATGATAGACTACTCGAATTCTGGGTCGACGGCCGTGAAGCAAGAGTACCCTCCTGGTTCAACTTCCGGAGATGGCTTGCCAAATACTCCAACGCATGCTCCAAACAGCTTCGTAAATGGCAACAGTACCACTTGCACAGCGCACAATCCCATCCAGGAGTTCCCGAGAACAACAGAGGCTAAGACGGAGGCAGTTGATGATTCTATTTCCCTTGACGAGAAGAATATCAACCAAATCCCAAGCCCAAAATCAAGTCCAGGTGGCGGCACCATACCTCTAATGAACGCCGCTGACTTGATCCATATCCATTTTCTATTATCGCTGCAGCGTCTGAACGAAGCAGCCCAGGAGAAATGGGAGAAAGCATACGAGATGTATGCGCTGGAGATGCAGAGGAATTCTCGTTTGCATCCTGGCACCCATCCCAACATATACCCTCCTGGTCCTCCACCGCGTGCATATGCAGAAATTTACCTGCCCACTCCAGAGTCACTGCCTTCGTTTCCTTGGCGATGGAATCACCCAGTGGGATCTTGCTATGTTGGGAATGCTGCAACTCTGTTGGATTTCTTGAACGCGGTATACAGAGGAGAAACTCAATACGCTGTCCCGAATATCGATATTAGGCCTCTTTTCGATAATAGAAACCGTGGATTCTGAAGGAACATCGGTCGCTGCCTTGCTATATACCTCGGCGAGAGGTCGGAGAAGTTATAAAGAACACTTAAAGAGCGGAGAAAAGAATAGCTGGCTGTTTCTTCCCTGAGAATCAGTCTAGACAAAATCGATACCAAACAGCGAAGGAGGATTCAATCGACACATCCTACACAAAATGTAACCATAAGCCACAAAAGTGAAGTGCATATTCTTGTACATAACCGTTGTGAACTTCAATTTGAGACAGCTGAGAATTTCTATTCGCCGCAATGGCAAAACCACCATGAAAATAGTGGCTGTATTTCGTTTCTCGTAAAATGGAAATGCACCAAATCACAATGATAGCATTGTAAAAGGCATGAACGCAACATGAGAAACAGAGTGTACAGACTAGTAAGGTTTGAACCGTCTCGATGCCTTGAGCTTCTCGACCTTCGCTTTGTCTTCTTCCCATTTTCTTTTGAGCTCCAGCAAGCCTAAGAACAAGAAAGAGAAATGAGCACAGTACACAGGATAGCAAATAAAATGTAAGAATATACCTGATCTCTGCTTTTCTGCCCTCTGGAAAGCATAGAACCCGTCTTTTCCATCTTCTCCCCTCTCTTTCTTCTTCCTAATCCTTCCACTCCCTGCACCTTTTCCGTTGCTCTTCCCACCTGATCTCTGAAAGTTCTTGCTAGCCACAGCGACGCCTCCACCGAGCGTCTTTCCGTACGCTCCCCCACGTGTAACGAGCGTGAAGCCATCTTCGTCGACGATAGCTTCGCCTTTGTTGTACTTGCCCTTCTTTAGTCGATTCTTTGCTTGAGTATATTCAAATAGGGCCATTGAACTATCTGCATACTCTTGCACGGCACTGAGTGGAGGTCGTAAGGAGGTATATAAAGAAAGATAATGTGTGAGTCCAGTAGGTTCTTCAGATGTCGGCCATGGACGGGGCTTGCTCGAGGAAGACGACTGCGAAAGAGTTTTTTGAAGAGAAGACGCGTCCAGGAAGATAACGTAGGCCGATGAGCCCGTTTTGCGTAGTTTTCGGAGGGGAGTTGATGGTAAGGGGGTCACAGTAGGGGCAGCAGCTTTTTTCTCTTTCTTTCCTCGTTTCTGCTGCCCTTGATTTTGGTCGGCACCGTCCATGTCTACATCACCGTCGTCATCGTCATCTTCGCTATCGGTATCATCACCAGCAGTGGTAATCTCCTGTACTTCGAAATCAAAGATAACCTTTTCCACCGTTCCGCTATTTTTGAAGAATAGGACTAGCTCGCGCTCGGTTGCATCCGGTGGTAAATTCACCAAAAAGAGGGTGCGTCCTTCCGGGAGCTGCGTTTTGTTGGTTGATGATGATGCATGTGCTCGCACATAAAGATAATGTGTCGTTGTGGAAGAAGATTTTGAAGTCGATTTCGACGATGAGGCCGCCGAAGATGACGATTTATAGAGCACGGGGAGGACATTGAACCCACTAATTTGAGTTGGTATCGACATTAACCTTCTTTGCCTCTGTGTTTGAATGTAGAAAGAGAAGAGGTCAATAAATTGAGGGAGAAGAAAAAGTAATGGCTTAAGGTTTGCAGCGTCAGTATAGTGCTGAACTTTTTTGATCACACTGTTTGGTTTTGAAGTCATCGCTTGCTTGACACAACTTCGCAAGTTGCCGCCTGACATCTGGGTGCGTTGTGACTCTTTCTGCTTGCAGTGAAATCTCATGATCGAGTTACGCTTGAGACTGTTACAGATTCGGAGTAAGTCAGATATTTGATAATGGATTGCTCTCGTTACTAATGGATTGCTCTCGTTACTAATGGATTGCTCTTGTTACTAATGGATTACTCTTGTTGCTAATGGATTACCCAGGAATGCACACTTTTCCGCCCCCAGTGAGGCAAGCCCCTGAGGTTTTTCACAGGTCGCAGGGGTAACCACCTGCAAAAATTTCTTACTAAGAATATAGGAAAACATGCATTAGTTTAATAGGTCAAATTTTTTCCATTTTGCATTAGGCTGCGAAATTTAAATCGTAGGCATTCTGACCGAAAACGAGATTCCATTACGAATCACGACGACACAAAAGACGAACAACTTGATCCTAAATCTACTCTCTTGCGTTTGGCTCACTTTGACTCTGGCCTGCATGCAACTTGCGACTCTACTTAAAAACTTCAACCGACGTTCAAGTGTTGTGCTTTCCGGACCATATCCTAGCCTTTCCTTCTTTTGGTACTTTGGTACTGGCTACTCTCTTCAGGATTCCGATCGTAAAATGAACTGCAATCACCGCAACAGTCCCTTTCAGATATCCTGAGACATACACCTACGAAACCCCTGGACGCACCATGACATAAATAACAGCACCAAAATGTTCATAAGCATTGAACTATCAACATCTCTGGATCCTACATCCACATTCTCAGACTTCGAAAGCACAAAATGAGTGAATACAGGACTTTGGAGTACAAGAAAGTCAATGGCTCTCATCCGGTCTTCATGGACGTCTATTCTCCGTCATTGCCTGCGACAAAGGAAGCCATTGCCCTACCAGTGGTAGTTTTCTTCCACGGCGGTGCTCTAACTGTCGGCAACAGGCAAAGCTTCTTCCCTACATGGTTGAAAGGCGCGTCATTGGATACTTTCCTTATAAATACGCGCCGCGTGGAATCTCATTTACACCTCACCTATTCAGATCGTGTTTTGTCTTTGGGATATGCTTTCGTTTCTTTCGACTATAGGCTTCTGGTTCCTACAACAGCAAAGGAGGTTATCGAAGACCTTCAGGACGCGTTCACATTTGTAGTGAATAACGAGATACAAGGGAAAGACTATACTTTCAAACTCGACGAAGGCAGGATCGCTGTCGCCGGCAACAGTGCCGGTGGACTTTGTGCCGTCCTAGCCACGATACATTGCACCCCTAGACCCAAAGTGTTAATCGACATCTACGGCATGGGCGGTAATTTCTTCGTGAGTCTTACCTACAATTTTATTTACACGTTATAAGTTCTTAAAATTGAGTACTACTGACTTGGTAGACGGAATATCACCTTGGGATCAAGCCCGGGGAAATTACGCTTTTGAACCAAATCGTTCCTCACCTCGAGTCAACCCAATTTATCAACTATACTTACCCTTATGTTAACGGTTTACCACCTGTCATAACGGAGTGCATCATCAGTGATGATTTTCTCGACGAGGACCCTGAGAAGCGGTCAGATCCACGAACCAATGTCTACAATTTCTACTTCCAACGAGGAAACTACCTCGACTATTATACCGGCTTGCACTGTCCTAGCATCAGCGAGTCACTCCGTGGTGTACTCTCCAAGGGAGATTGTACACTGGAGGATTTCAAACGTGTTATACCGACGCACAAACATTCGCTATTTCCTCAATTATCCGTCGACGCTAACTGGCCTCCTACCGTCATGATTCATGGGACTATCGACGACGCTGTCCTGATTGATGAATCGCGAAACCTTCGGGACATCGTGCAAAGTGTCGGGGCGCCCGTGAAATTGATCGAAGTTGAAGGGGAGCTTCACGGGTGGGATTGTTATCCCGCAGCTGCAGCGAAAAACAAGGCCGAATTCGATGCCGTCAAGGAATTTATTGAACAATATCTGTAAATTACGTCCCTCACCGCCTCTCATCGATATTGGACCGCTTTCCGATAGTTTGCTATTGATGTTGGGAATTGTTTTATAAGTCGTCGAGTCACACAATCACGGCGATAGCGCTTTAAATTACCTAACAGTCCCGTATATCAAAGATTCTCAGACTTCTAAATTCTTGATCGTCGCACAAGATGATGCCCGAGCGACCCAGGTCTATATGAAAAATGCCATGAGTCGGACCCGCAATGTATCTATTACACATTTTTACAGATCCTGCCTGACTCAGTTTTGGCCTCGGCACCCTTGAATTGTCTATAAACAGGAAGGTGAACGTTTTTGAACGTTCAACAAAGCTTCCAGTCACCACATCGCTCTCATTCTATAATCTCGAAGGATGAAGGAGTACAACCACAAAACCATTGAATATAAGAAATTGAACGGATCCCAGCCTATCTTCCTGGATGTTTATTTTCCACCTTTGCCAGCCACCAAAGAGGTCATTGCACTTCCGGTGATTGTGAACTTTCACCCAGGAGGTCTTTGTGTGGGGAACAGAAAAAGCTGGCTACCCACTTGGTTGATAGGTGAATATCTTCGTTTTGATGCTACTGATATACATGTACAACGACTGATTCCTCGATGGTACATAGACCGTGTTTTGCCCCTTGGATATGCGTTTATCTCAGCGGACTACAGGCTCCTTATACCTGGAAGTGCAGAGGAAACTATCGAAGATCTCCAAGATCTTTTCAAGTTCGTGGCTACTACAAGCATTGAAGGCGACGATTATACCTTCAAATTGGATCAAAACAGAATCGGCGTTTGTGGTGGCAGCTCTGGGGGACTATGCTCGTACCTTTCCGTCATGCATTGCTCCCCTAAGCCAAAATTTGTGCTCAGCCTCTATGGAATGGGAGGGGATTATCTTGTAAGTCATCTAGTGATTCTAAGACTGCGTTATCGAGCTCACCTTGTATACAGACCGATCTCTATGTTAAAGTAAAGCCAGGAGAAATAACGACTGAAGGGCAGACGGGTATTCCAGTCGACCAGACCTTGGTGGCCAATCACATGTATCCGTACAGCAATGGTACACCTAACCCGGTGACAGATGCACCTTTCGATGGGGCACTCCATGCAGACATAATACCACGCATGAATGCCTTTTATGCCATATACCAACGGGGTCTCTTCCTTGATTATTATACCAGCTTGCATGAGCCTAGCATCAGCGAGAAAATACGCAACATCATGAAAGATGAAAATCGTGCCTCCGGAGAATATCTAAAACTCGCATTACCAAAGGAAAAACATGGATTATTTCCTCAGCTATTCGCCGATTCCCAGTGGCCACCTACTCTCATGCTACATGGCATCAAGGACGATATCGTTCTTATTGACGAGTCGCGTAACCTCTCCACCCTGCTGAAAGATGCTGGTGCTTCGGTCGAGCTTATGGAAATAGAAGACGAAAAACATGGATTTGATGTCCTGGCGGAAGCCGAACAGAAACACAAGGCTTCTTTCGACAAAATAAAAGACTTCATCAGAAAACACTTGTAAATAGCACCATAGCCTAAGTATGAACATTAGACAGTAGTGTCTTGCGACAGATCAAATAAACAAATGATAGATAGTGCGTTAGGTTTCAGCCACCATATACTTATGAAATTTGCTTATGTGGTTATTTCAGGTTATTTCTGAAGAACTCCACAAGAAACGCCGAGTAGTTGTGAAGCAGAGTTTTAGGATCGTTGGAGTTCAAGCTGAGCGCTGAAGTTTGGACGTGAGATTGAAACTCCGCTTTTGCCACCTCAGTGCATACCTTGCATCGACAATGACAATCAATATTTCAATATCCACCATGTCGACAGTCGAAAGTATACTAGTAATGAAAAACTTCCAGCAAGGGAACAAGAATTATTTGACACCGCAGTCGCAAATATTCCAGAAAAAAAAAAGGCAAAATGGGCAGTGCAATCCCTATTCCTAAAATACCTATGTACGTTGGTTGTTGGCGCTCATGGGCTCATCAGTATCATTATACTATTCGACAGTTGTAACAACCTTATATGATGTGCGACGCTATTTGCTTAAGGTCTTGCCACAGCGACCAAGTGGGACGACTCCTTTCTCGACATCCTAACATCTAGTATGTCCGCTTCCCTTGCCGACACAAACAACAAACAAACTCGATGGGCGTCTAGATCGTCTTTGGACACGTTATCTAGCATAAAATCTGCACAGTCAAATCTTCCACAATACTCACCGCTTGATTCAAGCAAACCCTCCGTCTTTTCAACTACGGAATCTGAATGGGAAGCAGACAACATCGGTTCCTGCTCAGAAAGTGCCACAATGAGGAGAGGATTAGAGCAATCTTCTCCTGGTTTGAATGGACTACATCTTCCTCTTGAAGAAAGGTCAAGTATCCCACCCCGATATTCACGAATCTTCCATTCACCTCTTTCTCTTCCTACGGCCGGACCAGATGACGGTGGGCCCAAGAAAGTGACTCATATCGAACACGCATTCCCCATCAGAAACACCAAACCATGGGCCACACTCTTATCATTCACCAATAACTCTATCCCAGGGATGGCTGCTGCTGGATGTGTTAGGAAGATACCCCACTTCGTTGGCAACGATATGGTCACCGGTATGGTGGAACTTGACTTGAAAAACACACAAATAATTCAAGAAATCTCGGTGACTGTATGTCCGTGACCTGTCTGTAGTATAATCTCAAACTGATCGATTTCTGTAGCTTCGAGGGAAGCTTGTCACTGGTTATCTTGTCAGTGAAGAGTACACTTTCTTGGAACATAAGCATGTCATATGGAATACCAAGTCTATGGGGCATCCCCCCACTTCTAAGCATCTCGAAGAAAACCAGGACGAGCGGAAGAAGACACCGGGAATACCACCTGGTTCCTATCAAATCCCCTTCAGCTTTCCTTTCCCGGCTTTGATAAACTTTGATTCCTACGAGGCAGTTCTCCCTGATAGAGTCTCTCCGTTTTCTCTTGCGTCTCTTTCGTCAACTACTTCTTCGAGTCATTCAATCGCCTGGGCTGGAAAAAAACCAGTAGACTCTCCTACCAACTCGCCTCTTTCTACACGCCATGCGGAATGCAGCAAGTGTTTTCACGGTGGTCAGTCAATTTTGTGTCAGTCCTCCACAAATCGAACGGAGAGCTGTCGAAATAACGACTCTGTTTTCCCGGCCCCACCCACCTTTCTTGAGCCCGGAATCACCGCAAGTACCCAGTATGAGCTCAGCATGCATATAGTCCATGGATTCCTAAAACCCGACAACAGGTTGTGATATCAGTCTTTTACAGTTTTAATTCGTACACTTTTTAACCTTTACCCCTGCAGAATAAAAACCGCGGTATCATACGCACCATCTATTGTGCCTCATCCTCCCTCTGCATTAAGGAGAGAGGCCTATGCGGCTAGAAATATTGCCCCAGGCCCTCTGATCGACCCACAAGGATGGTTTGCTTTACCTAAAGTTACTATTGAGGGACGGCTGGGAGGGCCAAAGGGTAGAGATATATCAGTTCTTTGTCAGGTAGGCAATGATCTATCTATCAGTGTGATATGTTCCCTGCTTATTTAAAGTCCAGTTATATCTTGCGACCCCAGTAAGCCACTAATCACCGAAGGTCACCTGTAGTTGCAGAAACCAATTCTTCTTTCTTAGCTCACATATACAAGAGACACATTCATCCCATGCTATCTTTCCTTCTCAGCAGATGATGCCGAGGCATTGAATATTCTGGCATCACCCAATGCGCCTTGCGTCCGCCTCGTTCGACGTCTTCGCCACTTTTGTCCGAAAGGAAAGGATTCATTATTTGAGCGAAACTACATCGGAAACACAACAAGTAATCCAGAGTTTGGCATAACGATTGCATGGTCCGCTCCTCTTCCTGCTGCAGCGAGGCCCTCGGGGAAAGGAGCTTCCTTGAAAACTGTTGTGACGGACATGGGTGGTGCTGTATGGTGGAAGCCGCCAAAAGATTCCCCTAGCGATCTGCACACCTCTAATCTGGAAGGCGAGATCCACCTTCCTGTGGATATGCAGCCTAGTTCTGCCTGTCCTATATTCCAGATCGAGGTACGTCGTTGTTCCTTAATGATTGCATGGCAATATGAGGATGCTAGGATGCTAAATCATATGCAGTATTTTGTGGAGATGCAGCCACCTACAGCCACCGCCTTCGAATTCAAGCATAAAAACTATGGAAGGGAAGTTGACAAACAAATTCTCGTTTCACATCCTGTTAGAATCGCCACATTTTACCCTTGTGATGGCATAGTACCGATTGCATTCACCCAGCCCTTGAGAAGGAAACGCTAATCGATGTCCCTTGTTTTCTCTCGGAATTTACTGCAATATTTTGGTATTCTATTTAAAAATTGCATCTTACGTATGTTTTTTTATGTTCCAGAATGGCGTGCTGTGCATGAAAGCCTTAATGCAATCAAATTCGATTTAATCAGTTTCTTCAGCATCAGCGAAACGTTGAACCCAGGATCGAGGCCTTGAGTTCTTCAATTGAATTTCGATGAGTCAGTCCGGTCTGCTGGTATAGCTAAGCTTGAAAACGCATCCGGGCGATACGCGATGCAGTCGGCTCTTTCAACTTCTCACTTGGAACAGAACGCGTTGCACTCCCATACTTGCCATAGGCAATCTAATCTTATCATGAGCGGGCTGCGATTGATTGGCGACACCATTTTGATATCCTGCCACTCCACGTTCTCCAAGAATACTGTGCGGCCTAAGTATTTATGCTGCGTCAGGTCACTTAAATGAGTCATTCCATTGGTGGACCACAGTTACGGCACCGTAAAACAAGGTTGCGTGCGACTCGGCAAGTCTTCTTCGACTCCAATCCCAACGCTATCAATTCGGATTTCTGTAACATTGTCGAGGTAAGGTCGTCTTCTATTATGACTCCAGTAACACCGCATCCCAGATGTTTATAAAGTGAGAGATATTCAGTTCAAACACAATCAGGATTCAGCTGACCATTTCAATTTTCCCTATCAAAGACTACACAACCAATTCCGATAACATCACATTGAACCGATGAAGAATTACGACCACAAAACCATCGCATACAAGACAGTTGGAAGCTCCCAGTCTGTCCTTCTGGATGTTTATTTTCCACCTTTGCCTCGCATGGAAGAGGTCATTGCACTTCCGGTGATCGTGAATTTTCATGCTGGAGGTCTCTGTGTGGGTAACAGGAAAAACATGTTACCTACTTGGCTCGTAGGTGAGCATTGTTCAAATTCTAGTTGTACCACAGCTACGTGCTCAACGATGACTGACGCTCTGTTTACTCACAGACCGCGTACTACCCCTGGGATACGCGTTTATTTCTGTGGACTACAGGCTTCTTGTGCCTGGAACTGGCAAAGAGATTATCGAAGATCTCCAAGACGTTTTCAAGTTTATAGCAAACACGAACATCGAAGGCAGAAATTTTACCTTCAAGCTGGATGGAGACAGAATCGCTGTATGTGGTAGCAGCGGTGGTGGATTGTGCGCATATCTCTGCGCGATGCACTGTCTTCCCAAGCCAAAGATTGTTCTCAGCATATATGGCATGGGAGGCGACTTCTTTGTAAGCTGTCTACAGTTTTTTGATTGCTATTGGCCTTGACTCATTGTATGTATCATCTAGACCGGCCAGCTTCTCGATATCAAACCAGGGGAAATAACCGCTGTAGGGCAAAAGGTTCCCCAAATTGACTCATCTCTGGTTGCTGGTCTCACGCATCCTTACACCAATGGACTCCCCAAGACAGTAACAGACGCATCTTTTGATGATGGAGAAATTCAGGAAGAACTGATTCCGCGCATGAGCCTCTTTTACTTCTTATTCCAACGAGGCATCTACCTTGATTACTACACCGGCTTGCACAGTCCTAGCATCAGCGAGAAACTACGCGCCATCGTCAAAGACGGAATCCACACCTCGGAAGACCTGAAAAACGCATTGCCAAAGGACATGCATGGACTCTTTCCACAACTATCTGTCGATTCACAGTGGCCACGGACGATAATCCTCCATGGCGTCTTGGACGATATCGTACCCGTTAGCGAGTCGCATAATATTTCTGGCTTGCTCAAAAAAGCTGGTGTACCGGTCCAGCTTATTGAAGTGCAGGATGAGAACCATGGCTTCGATATCTCACCTGAAGCAGAGCAAAAGCATGGTACAGTTTTTGACAGGGTAAAAGACGTCATTAAGGAACGCCTGTAACTATGATGTACGTATATACTAGCACATGTATTATTTTTTAAATCATTTTCGAACGTTTTGATACACATGTATTTTATGCTAGGGAGTGGGGAGTCGTGGGGACCAAAATACTGTATATTCTACAGGTGGCTGAGTATAAAGTCTTTAACTCGATCGAACTCGCCTTTATAATTTTCTTCGGCGCCAGGGAAAACATCGAATCCGTGGTTGCGACCTTGAATTTCAATCAATTCAACCTTGACGCCGACCTTCTCTAGAGCGTCTCGAATATTAACGGAACTTTCGATCTTCACTACGTCGTCGCTGGTCCCATGCAAAATAATGGTAGGAGGCCATTTGGAGTCGATACAAAGCAAGGGGAACAGCGAGTGCTTGTCCTTCGGTAAGACTTCTCTGAAATCTTCCAAAGTCGCGTTTTCTTTTGCTAGGATCGCGCGCATTGCATCGCCAATACTGGGATCATGTAGGCCTGTGTAATAGTCTACGTTCTTGCCTTCCTGGAATAGGAACGTAGACAGCATCATTCGTTGGCTTATCGTGCTGGACTTCCCAGAGCCCGAGTTGAGAAGACCCAGATTTACTGGAACGTCTGTTTCGACTTTTGGTATGCCATTTGGATAGGGAAAGATCATGTCCGGTATCACAGATGCGTCGGTGTGAGGGATCTTTTGATCCATCCAGGTAATGTCCCCTGACTTGATGCTGAGACGATGTTCAGTCTATATGAATATTTGAAGGAATTAATATTATGTGTTGGATACTACAAAATTTGACTCTAGACAGACTCACAAATAAATCACCTCCTGATCCATAGAGGTTGACCAAGAGCTTGGGTTTTGGAGAACAGTGTATCGCTGAAAGATAGGCGCACAATCCTCCGGCGCTTCCACCTGCAACGGCGATCCTGTCCCGATCGAGTTTGAAAGTATAATCATCGCCTTTTATCTCGGTAGTGGCGACAAACGTGAACACATCCTGAAGGTCTTCGACAACTTCGTGTGCGGTGCATGGTATAAGGAGTCTGTAATCAGCAGAAATGAAAACATAGCCCAAGGCCAGAACACGATCTGTCGAGATGGAGAAATTCAATCAACCGCAGTAAACATGAGCCAATGCGCCATAATAATTCTTACCCACGAGCCAGAATGGCATAAAACTTTGTCTGTTTCCTACAACAAGGCCTCCTCCGTGGAAGTGCACAACGACTGGAAGTGGAATGACTTCGCTTGTGGAAGGCAAAGTGGGGAAGAAAACATCCATCAATACCGGCTGCAACCCATCGATTTTCTTAAATTCGAATGTTTTATAGTTGTATTTATCCATTTCTCTCCTGTTCCTGTAATAATGATCTGCTTGAATAGAAAAAAGGAGGTCGCAATGATAATGGATTTGATATTTCGCGGCGAGGTCGCATTTTAAAAGGTATGAGACAAGTCACATGATCGGTAGGCAACAATCTCCGAAATTCGAACACATTATCCTTCTTGCCCGAATACATGTTTTGACCAAATAGAACGGCACAATGCTATTTATTTTCATGAAGGATAGTCATCTTGTACAGCTTAGCCCCTATACCAGCTATTAATAGATCATGATTTATTTTTGGGTAGAAAATTTACTATTTAAGGCACTAAGGATTCTAAGGCAAATCCGTAAAGTCGGTGGTTCGATTTCGAAGAAAAGTAAACTTTTCAAGGGAAAGCGTATTGTATAGAAAGAAGAACTAAAGGGACGTAGTTCGTTGAAACAAAACTATTTGTTTGTACATGACTTATCGACGGGCACTTTAGGCGGAAACACAGCCGAACAAACTGTCAAATAAATTGTATAATAAGATTGCTAATGGCACCCGCTTGACTTTCCGTGTTATAATCGATTTGTTCGACTTATTTGATATTCTACAGTCAGCCGGTCATATGCGTTACATACTGCAGGATAAGGCTTATGTGAGAAAAGATGTTAGAACCTGTGAATCAATTGATAGATAGCCCGCAGTTCTATGGAGTTCAGGTTCAGAGTTGCATGAATTACCTATTACGTGTGTTGGTTACTGCAGGGTTGTATGTATGCAGACTGCATACTCTTAGTCAATGACTTAGCCTTGACCCTGGAGTGTGGTACTTCCAATTTAATGATAGCCATGACAATCACGCGTGCGGCGTGACGACTGAATAGGCGCTCAAGGCATTTCCCTAGTGCTGGCGAGTTTTTTGCTCTTTTTTGCCCTTTTGATTACAAACAAGTTCCCTATACAGTACAATTGTCCTGATTTTTATTGAATTGATTGGACAGAAAGTTTGATGATAACGTAAATACAATGAGTAACAGGTAAACGTATATAAAATGAACCAGTGAAATCAACGAAGGTTCTGCACTTTATCCCAATCTTACTTTCGACGTCGACATTGCCAACCTAATTTTTGCGGGAACTATGGCTCAATACAAGCAAAGAACGATTGAATACAAGAGGCTCAACGGGTCCCAGCCGGTTCTTTTAGATGTTTACTTTCCAGTTTTACCTCCAACGAAAGACGATATCGCCCTTCCGGTGGTCGTTAACTTTCATGGTGGAGGGCTTACCATAGGAAATAGGACAAGTTTCTTCCCGATATGGCTACTTGGTAAGCATGTCAAACTGCAGGCGGAGGCTGAAGTATAGAAACTGAATGACCAATTTGTCTACTAGAGAGAGTCATATCTATGGGATATGCGTTCATCTCTGCAGATTATAGGCTTCTGATACCTGGTACTGCACAAGATGTCGTGGAAGACCTCCAGGATTTATTCAAGTTCATAGCAAACAACGAGATTCAAGGTGACGATTATTCGTTCAGGCTTGATAACGATAGGATCGCAGCTGTAGGGGGCAGCGCTGGAGGAGTGTGCACGTATCTTGCGGCGATACACTGTAAACCGAAGCCTAAGGTTATCCTCAGTATTTATGGAATAGGTGGTGACTTCTTCGTAGGTTAACCCACTCCCAAACTCAGTAAGAGACTGGTTAATAGTCCTGCAGAATGCACAGAACCTTGAACCCAAGGAAGGCGACCTAGTAATCATGAATCGATCATTCCCTCGCCTCGACCCGGCAGAGTTCTTGAGCCACATGTACCCATACACCAAAGGCATTCCCGCCTCAGAGACCGATATCCCACTTTCTCCTGGGTTTCTGGACGACAGGAGCACAAAAAATCCACGACTAAGCCTCCCGGCGCTCTTGATCCAGGAAGCATGCTTCCTCGACTACTACACCGGTTTGCACAATCCCAGCATCAGCGAGGCTCTACGCGTTATTTTCAAGAAGGACGAAAGGACAGCCGAGGATTTCAAGAAGGCTATACCGAAGGATAAGCATTCTCTGTTCCCCCAGTTACTAGTCGACTCAAAATGGCCGCCGACTATCCTTCTTCATGGAACAGAAGACGATGCCGTCTTCATCGAGGAGTCCTGCAACATGAGAAATCTTGTGAAAGAGGCTGGAGTTCCAGTAGAGCTGATCGAGTTTCCAGGGGCACCGCATACGTTCGACCTGTTCCCTGGAGCTGAAGAACGATACAAAATCGAATTCGATAGAGTGAGAGATTTCATTCAGAAATACTTGTAGTATCGGTAATGTACAATGTATATGGCACGTACCTGAGTCCTGTATTGAATATATTTTTCTAGCTTCCAGTCATAAAGTTCTCTTGATGTATGAGAATCCTTCGTACGCAGTCGGGAATTGGGAAAACGTTGACGATGTGAGACAGCCATAAAAAAAACTAAAAAAACTAAAAAATAGCTACATACCAGGTGACCTTTTTATAGAAATTATTTCCCAATTCGTTATAAAATAGTGGCAGTCATAAGGAAAGGATATGCATAGACAAGGACGTCGGCAGTGGCGATGGTCGATTTAATGACCTTTCGAGATGCGGACCCAGACATGAATATAAACATTTCTCAACAGGAAAGAAGTGTAGACGTATGATTCTCCATATTTTTATGATTTAGAGACAGAATAATGTAGATGGAACAAATTTACCTAAGTAATTGGACCGCTTGCTGGCACTACCGTAGAAAAGCTAACTGCTTCTCTATCCGGACCTATCCGCATTTTCGTCAGAACTTAGAATTGCACTGGTTTGCCGATGAGAAGGGCAAGTAGCTCGGGTATCTGAATCTTCTCAAGAATGTAGAGATATGAAGACATATTAGGCAGAGCGACGAGGTCAGGTATATCATTGTACACATTGGTTGTGTCGTTGAATTCAAGAACAAAGACAGAAATTTTTTCTTTCTTTCTTTCCGAACGTGTCACGCGTGCGCGTGCCTTCGGGATCATTCGGCAAAATCCGACTGATGATGCCAGCTCATGATCACCTACATGTTGACTTCTGCATCACAATACTTATCTCTTCAGAAACACTGAGCTATGTATGAATCCCAGTACCTTCAAGTTGGGTGGCTTTAAACCGTATCTGATTCATAATCACCATACTAAGCCGTCGCTATATGTAATCAGCTCCTCACGTACCTGGTCTGACCTAGACACATGAATGTCGGATTCTATATCAAGCATCATGGCTTTTAGTCGCCTGTTTTCCACGACAAACGGATTTTGATATAGAGCGTCTGTCCCTCGGAATTTGGGTTTCTGCATATGCAAAAAGTTACACACAGTCTGGTTGTTTTTGCAAGCCAAAGGTTCTGCCAAGGGGTCATATATCGTAATCCCTTCACGCTCCAAAACGTATAAAACCACCATCCTTCGACATAACTGCGGCTCGTTATTATTTCTAATCCCAACTACCAGCGAGCAGTCTACACGCTCTCAGGAAAATGCGCTCGATATTCACCATCTTTTACGCGTTCTCCTCTTTCGCGCTGCTCGTCGCGGCCGTAGCTGCATCCTCCAAGGAGAAGTTCCCGCCAAAAGTGTGCAACAACAAGGAACGCGGGCCTGATCTCGAAGCTAAGCAGCAAGCCGCTCTAGCGGACTTTGCACACCTTTACGTGGACCTTCAAGACGTCCAAACGGCTTTCGATCGATGGGTTCCAGGGTGAGTCTGCTTTCTCGGACGTTTTCCGAATTCACAAGTGATCCATGAATCAATTCCCGGTGTACATAGGCAATATATCCAGCACAACCCTAACGCGGCACAAGGTCGCGATGCTGCCATCGCCATCCTCACTGCTGGCTTTGCCGATCCCCAAGTACTGTCTACTAACAAGACAGCCTTCGCTGGCCAAGGCTTTGGCGCGGTTCATTTCAAACTCACTCTGAACCCAACCACTAGTTTCGCCGTGGTGGATATGTTCAGGTTCCAGGGCACATGCATCGTCGAGCATTGGGACGTATTGCAACAGATATTCGGAAACGAGACAAACCCAATAGCTTTCTTTTGATGTTCGCAGGAACTGGAATTTTGAAAAAAAATTCTTTTAAATGTACAAAAAAAATTACAACTTGTACTGATACATAGCGCCGATATCTGTACGTAAAGGTTCATTATTACGTAGTATATTTACACTTCTGTGAAACCTTCACTAACCAGAGTCATGTCATGACACCTTTGATACAGATATGCTTTCAAGCTCTATACTGGGTGGCGTACCGATAACAACGCCAGAAAACCGCGGTAATTGAACGTCTTCATAATTGTTGACGGACCGGAGATTCAGAACAAATCGCTGCCCCGTAACATTCAGAAGACAACTATTGAATCTGTTGAACGACAAGTATTCATAAGAGGAAAACGAATTATAGAAAAGTCGGTAAGTATGGAAAACGCACGTAACCGCCAACATATTGTATGGTGTGTCCCAGAATACTCTCCTGTTGTGGTGAATATATATATTAGTAGACCGGTCTATGATCAAATTCTTTTCACCGGATCCAAAACAACGTACCAAACGATGATGCTAAAAACATGTGAAAGCGTGGCAAACTACACGGCTCATGAGTAAATCACCGGTGAATGTTTGAACCATGAGACATCAATGCACACCAGGATGTAGAGGAAAGCTTTTAGTAATTTATTAGCAGTTGATGATGGAAGACGAGTTCAGATGCCATACCTGAGCGACATAACCTCCTCGGAAGAGGACCCAATCCTTGAAATCCTGGGTTGATGCCGGCATAATGACGATAGATTATCGTAATGGTGAATGCAAAAGTTATATACTCCAAGAATAGACTTGAGGGCGAACGAAGAAATGAGTTTCTCTATGCGTCAACACGAAACCCTTGACTGACCTTGCAAGCCAGGCATACCACTGCATGAAAGAACATTCACGCCACTTGTCAGCTATGTGGGTTGGGAGAAAAGTTCTTTGTTACGAACCAAAGGTTCTTACAACGCTTGGATTCAGTCTGGCAATATCTGTAAACCACTAAGACACTCACGAGCAGCGAACGATATGCACGTTCCTTGCAGATTAAAGATGAATGAATCTAAAAATGCCGGGTGTGGGTTACTGTTGAACTTTGTTGAACAAAAATATATAGAATTGTTGCACGAACCCGAAGCGATGATCGCCGCATATACTATGAGCGCAATGCACGCGAGCGCGTACAGCATATACGCAATGCCCAAAGCCACCATCGTCCATGGCTGTCGATTACAAATAGCCCATGTCCGTAACAACACCAATACTATTAAACAATATATAAACGCTTGGAAGTAGAAGCTGTCATGACATACCATGAACGGACCCTATTGTCAGGAAGACGACGATACCATAGCCAATGATGTAAAACACACAACGCTAGCATAGGAGGCCAATTACGTTTCGTGGACACAGTATAGATCAATCTTCTCACTCACCCGTTGAGAAGTAGTCTGTAGCACCCCAGTAAAATTTATAATCATTGCCAATTGAGATGCAAGGTTGATATATCGGTTGGCAAGAAAAACAACTTTCGTAGGAGTCAGTTTCGAGGGCCAAAGGTATGTCACCTTTTCTGGGCGTTAAGTCTTTGCGAAGATTTCTGAGAATTTCGCAATACGCACCTCCTCCCCGAGCGTTAAAATCCAGTCATAAGTTAGAACAACAACCCCAGCCACAGCAAGACGACTGTAAGAACCTCATGAGTTAGGATTCAAATACATCCATTATGAATTTCACCGAGTATGTTCCAGGTCAGACACGAATTGTATGATTTGTGATAATGATAACGAAATGGGCCTATGGGAGCACTTCTGGATGAACTTTCCATTCGCTTGCGATATTACATCAGAAACCTACAATGAAGCCGCTAGGTGCGACGAAGTATGGTTCATAGCACAGGTTTTCGGCACCGTCCCACTTTGTAGTACACTGCTATGAGGTTAAGAAGGTGAAGGGGAGCGAGGAGAGAAATAACATGTCGCAAGGCGGCGGCCAATGTGCGAGAGTATTTGAATAGGATATGTCATTGATCTTTTGAATCAAAGAGGAGCTTCAACCTCTGAGAAGTTGCCAGTCGTAATTCACGAGTGAATGAATAAACTATCTCCAGCCGAAAGCAAGAACCATCACTTGTTTAAACAGGTCACAGCATGAAAGGGTGAGGCACTTAGCATTTGCAACAGCACCCGACGCATGCCGTACCACAGCAGTCAATTGTCACTCCCACCACCTCTCATACCACTCTGTTAGGGCATTATTCGGGGGCCGTCTGTAGTTTCCTTGAGCAGTTGCCAAGATCGACTGTATTTTTCATTTCCATGGACATTATCTAGACAGAAAGAAAACACTTAATCTTCTTTCGTGTTTTCCAGACAGATACGAGAGGGTCGGGCAGAAGGCATGTAATGGAAGCGACGGCGTCCTATGTTTGCACGCCTGTCAAAATGAGGAGTGGAAGACATAGCTCGGAGCCGACGCTATAGGACCTTCCCAGAAATGAGTACGCAACGCTAAAAGAAAATATAACCCAAGCTGTGGGAAGGAGAATTCCAACCATTTAAATTGCTCATCGCATACGCAACAAAGAAAGATTTGCATCGTCCACGAGTTGCCGTGTAATTTTGCCAGCTATTTTTGAGTACACCATACTCCGAATCAGGCCGCAGCAGCCGTACATTCGAAGAAATTATGCTTACAGGAGCGAATCAATGGACAATAGTGAGAGTCCGGCAAGCAACTGGACAAATAACCGGTGATTGAGACGCTCGTCAAGTCTTCATTTGCTTTTGAAAATGCCAGGTTAAGCCAGATTGCATTTTCATTCCTTCCCAGCGAGAGCTTTGCGCTCCAAGAAGTTGTCCCTTGTGACAGACCAGAAGAAAAGAGGAGTTGCTAAGAATCGTAACCAATCCGACCCTAGCTTATAATACTGCTCGTTGCTTCGACGTGGGTTCCAAAGGGATAAATGGGCATTGGTGAGAGCATATTGTGCATCATGATGGCTACCTAGAAGGGGCCCATACGTACTTTGAATGACTTTCTCTTTTGACATCACCCCCGCCACAATGGTTTTTCACCTTCGCTCATCGGCCCTACATAAGCCTAGATAACGCTCCCTGGAGAAATGTAGCATATATTGTCGCGTTAGATTCATGTATAAATTT
>Ga0247779_1000568_pt1 | contig 22289 bp, 16 predicted proteins | sample UWRJL221509R5_FD_179925 | JGI IMG/M metagenome (GOLD analysis project Ga0247779, IMG submission 179925) | Plant litter microbial communities from Arlington Agricultural Research Station in Wisconsin, United States - UWRJ-L221-509R-5 | ecosystem: Environmental > Terrestrial > Plant litter >... | reverse complement strand
AGCATGCGCATGATGGATGACCTCTTCGGAGGATGAATTGAAACGCTTCTAGCGGGGACTCAGCAGCTTGCCGTTGAGAAGGATCTGCGCCGTGCGGAACAGCAGGACTGCAATCAGGACGCTCAGAAACAGCAGCAGCGCCACCGCGAAGATCGTCATCGGCAGGTACTGGACGTGTTCCGCGTAGCGCAGGGCGGCATTGCCCAGCGCGGCCAGCGGAAAGCTCAGTGCCCACCATCCGGCGGCGAACGGGATGCCACACCTGAACACCTTGAAAACGAGTGCGAAGAAGATGAAAACGCCGAAGTAGAACAGCATCGCCGCGAACGTGTCGACGCGCTGGAAAAAAGCCGTATACGCCAGAAAGCCTACTTCGAACGGGGCGATCAGGATCATCAGCGAGGGCACCATCTCGTTGGCCAGTTTCTCGTGGTGATGGATCAGGCGCGACATGATCATCGTGAAGAAAACCAGCGCCACCATCGTGCCCACCGCCATCGCGAACAGGTTGATCTCGCGCGCCCAGGCCATCGGCAGCGCGCCGCCGGCGACCGTGATGTCCAGTGTCGCCACGCCCGGGATCAGCCAGGCCGGCAGCGCATGGCCCGCATCCACCTTGCCGCGCAGCAGCCGGCTCACCAGCGTGAACGCCAGCGCCACCGTCATCGCCACGCCCAGGCACCACAGCCCCTGCGACAAGGCCGCGCTGAGCGGCGCCACGACCGACGACATCAGCAACACCGCGATGTTCACCGTGCCGAAGAAGTTGCCCGCGATCGGATGGCGGAACTCGTTGTGCACCGCCTGCGGATGGAGGATGGCCTTGGCCGCATAGGCGATGCACAGCAGCACGAACATGGCGACGGCGAGGCTGCCGATTACCACGTCGAACAGCGGGCTCGCGCCGAACTGGTGGCTCGCCTGGCGCCACGCCAGGCTCAGGCCCGACACGCCCATGACGGCGGCGAACAGATTGATCGGCAGGTGCTGGATCGATGCCGGCCCGCGGGCTTCCTTTGCCGGGGCGGCGCTTGTGCTGGTACTGATGATGATTCCTTCAGAGGGATGTGGAAACTTTGGTCACGGCCGTGTCTTCTGCAGCGGCGCCATGAGCGCGGCCAGGACCAGCAGCAGCGGCGCGGTCCACAGCCCGGCGACGACCGAACCGGTGCCGTCCGAGATGTAGCCCGACAGCACCGGCCCGACTGCCTGGCCCAGCGCGAAGGCCACCGTCATCGCAGCGATGGCGGCCGTGATCAGATGGGGTGCGGTGAGCCGGCGCACCAGCGTCGTCACCGAACTCGGGCCCGCCATGAAGCTGCCGCCGAAGACCAGGGCCGACACGAAGGCGGCGGCCAGGTTCTGCCACAAGAGCACCGGCAGCGCGCCCAGCAGCGCGACGATGGACACGATGGCTGGCCCCCAGCCGTCCTGCACCTTGGCCAGCACCCGGCCCCACAGCAGCGTGCCCGCGAACGAGGCGATGCCCAGCACGACCCAGAAGGCCGCCGTCAGCGCCGGGCTGCCGCCCTGCTGGCGCAGCAGCACGATGATGAAGGTCAGGTAGGACACATAGCCCGCGGCGTACAGCGCGAAGCTGGCGAAGGTCGGCCACAGGAATTTGGCCTCGGCCATTGGCAGCACGCCCGAATCGCGCGCCGCCTGCCGCGGCACCGCTTTCACCGCGAGGGCGGCGATGGCGAGCATCGCCATTGACAACACGCCCATCCAGATCCAGCCGGCCTGCCAGGCCGCGGCGCCGGCTCCGGCCAGGATCGGCGGCACCACCAGGCCGGAGATCACGATGCCGCTGCCCACGCCGGTGATGTAGATCGCCACCAGTCGCGCGGCCCGCTGCGGCGACGCGCCGCCCACGCTGATCGCGCCGCTCAGCGATGCGCCGAGGATGTAGAGCACCGCGGTCGAAACGCCACCGGCGGCGCGCAGCGCCCACAGCGCGCCATAGCTGTCCACCATGCCGCTGCCCAACAGCGCCATCGCGCTGATGAAGAGGCTCAGCAGGAAGGCCGGCTTGATGCGCAGCCGTTTGGAGAACCAGGCCGCCAGCGCCGAGCCGAGCACATAGCCCGCCGCGTTGGCCGTGTTCAGGCCGCCGGCCTCGACATAGGTCCAGTGCAGCGTGTCGCGCATCGGCGGCAGCAGCAGTGCGTAGGCGAAACGCGAGAAGCCCAGCGATACCGCCGAACCGACGGAGAGGCCCAGTGCGACCAGCGCCTCGTGGCGTTCCGAACTCCGCAGCGCAGTGGCTTGCGCGACCGTTGTCATGTCTTGCTCCTTCAGTCGGCTGGGGCGCGATGAGCGCCTTCTGCCGGATGGAACGAGACTAGTCGCGGGGCCTTGTGCTCACAACGGACACGTAGGCCCGGTGACGGCCAAGATGGGTGCTTCTCAGGCCACGGCCGTCCTGAGCATCTTCACCAGGCGCTCGAGCGGCTTCAACGCCTCGGCGGGCGAAGCGAACTGCGCATGCAGGATGGCGCCGTCCACCGCCAGCGCCAGCGCCTTGGCATCGGCCCAGCGCGAGCGCGCCGAAGGCAGCAGCGTCTCGATCGCCTCGGCCATGTCGTGCTTGTGGTTGCGGGTGATCTCGACCACCTCGGGAATGGACTGGCCCACCTCGCCCACGCTGTTCAGGAAGGCGCAGCCGCGGTAGCCCGGGTCGGAGAACCATTCGTTGAGCGCCGGCACCAGCGCGGCGACGCCCTTGGCGCGGTGGCCGCCATGGCGCTCCAGCGCGCCCTCGAACCACTTCATCCAGCGCTCATGGCGATAGTCGAGGAACTCGATGACCAGCTTGTTCTTGCTGGGGAAGTGCCGGTAGAACGTGACCTTGGTGACGCCCGCTTCCGCGATGACCCGGTCGATGCCGGTGGCGCGAATCCCTTCGCAATAGAACAGGTCGTGCGCCGTGAGAAGAATGCGCTCCCGCGGCGACTTGCCGGTGAGATCCACGGGTTCGGAGAATGCCATGCGGGCATTTTAGGCACCCAGGCCGCCGTGGTGGGCTCGGCCGATAGACAAATCTGTCTACCTGCAGCCAGGCCGGGCGCATCTGCGGACAGTTTCACGCATGGGCGGCCAGCAGGCCAGGAAGGCCGGGCCGATCTGCACGCCCTGCGCGCCCAGGGCGAGCGCCGCCGCGATACCGCCTGCATCGCCGATGCCGCCGGCGGCGATGACAGGCAGCCGCACGCTGGCCACGAGGCTCGGCAGCAGCGAGAAGATCTCCGTCGCCTGGACCTGCGGCGGCCGCATGACGTAGTCGCTGCGAACGCCCGCCGCATGGCCGCAGGCCACGACGCAATCGACGCCCGCGCGCTCCAGCGCCATCGCTTCCTGCGGCGATGCCGCCGCGCCGGTCGTGATGATGCCGCGCTGGCGGCACAGGCGCAGCAGCGGCGGCGAGGGAATGCCGAAGGTGAAGCTGAGCACCGGCGGCCGCGCCTCCAGCACCGCCTGCAGCTGCTCGACGAGATCGGGCGCGCCGCGGGCGGCGGGCAGCGCAAGCGCCGGAGCCGGTGCGTCATCGTCTTTCGGCATCCACAGGTTGGCCGCGAAAGCCCGCGAGGTGCGCGAGCGGATCGCCCGGATCGTGCGCAGGATCTGCTCGCCGTCCAGCGTCTGCACGCCGAAGGAGCCGAGCCCGCCCGCCGACGAGATCGCGGCCGCCAGCTCGACGCAGGCGCCCTGGCCGCAGAACGGCCCCTGGATGATCGGGCACTCGATACCCAGCAGCCGGGTGAGAGGCGTGCGGTCCCGCATGTCAGTTATCCATCGCGCGATGCGCCAGCGCATGAAACGGGCGCCCGTTCGCCCTGAGGTATCGAAGGGCCCATTCGAGGGGCTCGGCCAAGGGCTTCGATACCTCAGCCCGAACGGAGAGTTTCACTTCAGGCCGCGCGCGAATCAGGACGTGCCGGGTCGAAGGCGGCGCGCTGCAGAGCCGCGTAGGCGGTGACCAGCGCGTCGAGGCTGAAGCCGCGGTTCAGTCCGCTCGGGTTGGGCAGGATCCAGGCGCTGCTGGCGTGGATCGGCTCGGGCTGCGGTCCCCATGGCGCGGCGCGTATGTCGAACATCGCCTCGAAGGCCGGCTTGCCGAGGAAGGCGATGAAGGCGATGAAGGCGGGACGGTAGCGATCGAGCCTGGCGAGCAGTTCGTCCTTCGCGAGCCGGTACTCGTGCCGCGCGAGTTCGCTGGCGCGGGCCGTCGGGCGGCTCACCGCGGCGGTGATGCCGCAGCCGTGGTCGAGCAGGCCGCTGTCCTGCCGCGCGTCGATCAGCTGCGGCGTGAAGCCGGCGAGGTGGAGCACGCGCCAGAAGCGGTTGCCCCGCCCGAGGAAGTGGTGGCCGCGCTCGGCCGCGCAGGCGCCCGGGTTGATGCCGCAGAACAGCACCGTCAAGCCGGGTGCGATCAAGTCGGGAAGTTGCGCCATGGGGTCCTCTCGGTGCCTGACCCAATGTAGCGAGCGCATCCGCTTGGCCGCACGGCGCGCCGCGGCCAATGCGATCGATCTCTGGCCATTGTGGGTTCGATGTGGGACAACCGGGGTCGGCAGCCCCCACGGCACGGGCCTGCATGCCTAGCATCCGGCCGAAGTCTCAGTTCTTCGTCAGGAACCTCCAATGAACAGCCACATGACCATCAGCCTGCATCCGCAGACCTGCCAGCTCCACTTCGTGGACCCGGAGCTCTACCGCGACAAGCTGGAACGCGCCGTGCGTGCCCTCTACCACCCGATGGGCGTGACGGTGTCGGCGCAGGTCATGCCGATGGCCACGCTGCCTGACGAGGACTACTCGGAGGACTGGGGCGTCTACCTGATCACGCTGCCCGGCATGGGCGAAGCGGAGGCACGCGCAATACGCCGCATCGCCGGCAAGGTGTTCGGTGGCATGCTGAGGGCCCAGACACCACAACTGCATTGAACGGGTGAGAAAGATCGACGATGAAACTTGCGCTCGTGGTTTTCGATGGTGTCCAGTCGCTGGACGTCGCCGGTCCGCTGGATGTGTTCGCGGAAGCGAACGTGGTGCTGCCGCCCGACGCGCAGTACGAGCTGTCGCTGGTGGGACTGCGCCCCGGGCCGGTCCGCTGCGCCAATGGCATGGAGCTCAACGTGTCCGTCGACTATCGCAACTACGACGTCCAGGCCGACCTGCTGCTGGTGGCGGGCGGGCCGCGCCTGCCCGAGCAGCCGGCACCCAGCCGGGATTTCCTTGACTGGCTCGCGCGCCAGGCCGAGGGGGCGAAGCGCTTCGGCTCGGTCTGCAACGGCGCCTTCCTGCTGGCCCATGCGGGCCTGCTCGACGGCCATGAAGCCACCACGCACTGGAACGATGCCCCGCGCCTGTGCGAGCAGTTCCCGCGCGCCCGCGTGCGGCCCGACAAGATCTACGTGCGCGACGGCCGGCTGTTCACCTCCGCCGGCGTCACCGCGGGCATCGACCTTTGCCTGGCACTGCTGGCCGAGGACTGGGGCCACGAGATGGCGCTGCACGTGGCCAAACGCCTGATCGTCTACATCCGCCGCGACGGCGGGCAGTCGCAGTACAGCCCCTACCTCGCCGTCGGGCCGAAGGAAGACACGATGGTGGCCAAAGTGCTGCGCTACGTGACGGACCACATCAGCGAGACGCTCTCGATCGAGCAGATCGCCGATGCGGTGGGCGTCAGCCGCCGGACCTTCTCGCGCGTCTTCGCCAAGGAGGCCACCGTCACGCCCTCGGTGTTCGTCGAGCAGGTGCGGGTCGACTTCGCGCGCAAGCTGCTGGAGCAGACCGACGTGCCGCTGAAGACCGTGGCCTTTCGCAGCGGCTTCCACAGCGCGACGCACATGCGCATGATCTTCCTGCGCAGGCTGGAGAGTACGCCGCGGCAGTACCGCGAGCGCTTTCGGGCGAGTGACGAGGCGGCCGGCAGTCCGGCAGCAGCGATGCCATCGAGCGCTCACGCGGCGCATTGAACCTGGATCCGGCAGTTAAACGCGCGCGCCACGAGCAGCTCGTGGCGGCGCGCCAGCTCGCGCACCAGTTCAGCATCGAACGGCGGCCCGACGACCCGCAGCGCGACGCGCGGCACTGCCGTCGCATGGCCCTCGCGCCGGATCTGCCCTTTGCCGATCGGCATTGGCGCCAGGTCGCGCAGGTAGAGCCGCCGGTCGTGCGCAGGATCTTCATCGCCTCGCGCCGGCCTGTCAGGATCTTGTGGACATAGCTCGGGAGACCGACGCCCCGCAGGGCGCCGGGTCAGTTACGACTGAGGCCGACTCGGTTGCGGCTGGCAGCAAGAGCTTCCGCGACGGGTCTGCTTACCCCGGGAGGGCTGCCCATCCGCGGCCGGATGTAGGCCCGTCGGCTACGAAGAGTACTAGCGGCAGGTAGCGTGTTTGAAGCGTCTCGGTGAGGCGTCTCTCGGATCGCCAAAGGGGCTCCTACCGCCTGGGGCTGCCTTTCGTCGACGCAATCTACCCGTTGGCCTAGCGCTATCGACCCTGAGCTGCCGGTCGGCGACCTGCATTGGCATGCCGGAAGTGGTCAATCAATGCCCGCGCCCCTGTTCCTCGAAATCACCTTCCAGGTATCTCCACGTCAGTGCATTGCCGCAATAGCCCAAGGCGATGCATCTTGCCGGTCAACCCCAGCGCGTGCGCTTCTCCATCGGCGATCAGAGGGATTCAAGTAAGGACACCGGCGTGGCTGATGGGCTGTCGGCTCTAACATGACATGCCTGTTCGCTTACCTTGCGCGGCCCTTGAGCTACAGCAGCACGAGCGGCTGCCCGCTGCTGTCCGTGATCTGCCAGCCGTTCAGGTAAAAGAGTCGATCATCGGTGCCACGGAAGATCGGCAGCATGTTCCCCTGGATGCTGTCATCGTTGCCGAAATAGAGCGTGTCGGCCGCTGGAACACGCCTGCCATCGACGACTTCGAGCGCAGGCGGCAGGCCACTGGCCGGGGTCCAGGAAGGAACGATGCCTCCGCCGAAAAAGTCGTCGGTCGTCGGGTCGAAGAAGGTGACAGTCTGGTACTGGATGCTGCCGTCCGCCAGCAGCACAACGCCCCACGCCGCGCCGCGTGGCGGGGCCGACAGGATCGAGGCGCAGACGGTGCCCGGGTAGCCGCTGAAGAACGGACCCTTGCTGCGGCCCGCGTAGCACAGTGCGTTGCCCGTGGCGACGATCGTCGTGTTGAACGAGGCCCATACGCGAGTCACGCCCGTGATGGCGGCATAGGACTGCCCTTGGATATCCAGTTGCTGCCGAAGCGGTGCCGGCGCGTCCCAGTGGTTGGCGTAGTCGGCGGTTCCCAGGTCCGGGTAGCCGTCCCCCTCGACGAAAGGCGCCCCCTGCGCGTCCACCAGGATCAGGCGCGCGCGGCCTGTGGCGATGCCTCCCCAGGTGCCGGCGAGCCTGGTGCCGGCGCTGATGTCCGCGGCACGGAGCGCGCCCCTCGCATCCATCGGCAAGCCGAACCACGTGACGGCGCCCGTGCTGTCGCGCACGACCAGGCGGACGCCCTGCGGATCTGAATCCTCGGTGGTGAAGCCGAGTTCGAGCGCGTTCGAGACATTCGCCAGCGCAACCGGTCGGACGCTGCGCCAATAGTCCCTCAGGTCTGTGAGCCGCATGACCACGACCTGGCCGCTTTCGATGGCCGCGACGTAGACGGTGTCGGACGAGCTATTCGGCACGCTCTGCGCGAAGGCCGTCACGCCCGTGAAGAACGGAAGGCGCCGCCGCGTGACCGGGAGGTCCATGCCCAGCATGCGCGGCGGGATGCGCGCCACGGTGTAGTCGTCGACATGCCCATCGGAGGCGATGGCGCGGAACTGGACCTCCGGGTCGGCCGGCCCCCAGGCCTGGGGCAGCAGGTGTTTCGGCACCGTCCCGGCGAGGTCGACCGTGATCGTGCGGGAGAGCGTCATGTCTGCGCCACCTGCGGGATCGTGCGCGGTCGCCGTCAGGGTGACCCAGGTCGCACCGGCACTGGTCGGCGCGCTCGCCGTGATGACGTTGCCTGAACTGGTCACCAGCTCGCTGTCGGCCGAGAAGGCCGCCTCGATGGTCTGCGAATAGCGCTCGTCGAGGCGCAGGAAGGTGCCCGTCACCACGGGTGCTTGTGTGGGCTGCCCCGGCAGCAGGAAGTCGAAGGTCCAAGCGACATCGATGCTGCGGAGCTTGGGCACCACCCAGGTGATCTCAACGTCGGTGCTGGCCGAAAGCTGGACGACGACGTCCTTGCCGTCCTCGACGTAGCTGAAGCTCTCCGCCGCGGTCAGCGTGACGATGGCATTCGACGTAGGCTCGCTCGCATACCGGCCGGCAAACATCGTGCCGGCGGGGCCGGAGCCAGGCGCGAGCATCGGGTCCGACGAGGACCACTGCGGGCTGGCGGGCGCTGTGCTGCCGTCGGCAAAGGTGACCTGCGCCTGCCACTGGCCAGTGGCAGATTCGAACAACGAGTGCGGCCCGAACACCTGCAGCGAGACCGGCTTGTTGACCAGCGGCTGCACCCCGAGCGCCAACGTCGCCGTTGCGCTGCTGCCGGTACCGTCGTCGTAGGTCGCCGTGACAAGGTCCTGCTCGGCGGCGCGCTGGGCATCGCTTGCGCCAGTGCCGACGTAGTAGAGCGGCGTGGTCAGCAGGCCCGCGGCGTCGATGGATGCGGCGATCCGCGCGCTGCTGCCGACCACGGGCGCCACTGACCAGGTCGTCGGTGCAATCACGGTCTCGGAGCCGTCGTTCCATTGGGCGGCCAACGCGAGCCTGACGCGGTCGCCGGCCATCAGCGTCTGGCCCGCGTTCGCGCCGGTGATGGTGGCCGAGACGATGCGGCGCACGAAGCGCGCGACGGTCATGGCCGCCTGCGCCTGCACGGTGATGCCGTTGGCCGAGTACGAGGCGCTCAGCACCATTGCCTGGTTGCTGGACGGCCTGCCCGTGTGCAGCCGGCCATCCACGCCGAAGGTCTGGATGGCGCTCGCGTCTCCGGTCCAGTTCCAGACGGCAAGGACCTGGGTGCTGCTGCCATCTGACCAGCGGACGCGCACTGTGAGCACGAGGTCGCTGTCGGCGCTGGCAGCGCCAGCGGGCACGCCATCGATGTCCAGCCCCAGAGGCCGCATGGCCGGAAGGACGTTCACGGTGCGGTCCGCCTCGAAGAGCCTGACGCCGTCCGACCAGCGTGCGTGAACCGTGACGGTGCCGGCCGTGACGAGCGCCGGCGGCGTGAAGGTGCCCGCCGCATCAATGCTGCCGCCGCCGGAAGTCACCTGCCACTGCGCGGGCACGGTCTGCGTGGCACCGCCGTCGAACCGGGCTTCGGCCGAAAAGCGCAGCGTCGTGCCCGCAACGACATCGCCGACGTCAGGAATGGCAAGGCTCTTCGCCGCCGCGGCGATGGTGTCGCTGCGCGCGACCTGGTAGCGCGCGCCAGTGGCCGCATCGAGCTGCGTGACGGTGACCAGGCCGGAAGCATCGCGCGCAAACGAAATCGGATTGCCGTCGAGCAGACGGTCCACCGCATCGCCGACGGTGTAAGCCGTGCCAAACGGGTCGTAGGCAGGCGTGCCGTCAGCGCTGGTGCCCGGCAGGCTCTTGACGACGGCCGGCAGCAGTCGAGTGAGCGACTCGGTCGCGGCAGCGGCGAGGGCATTGCTCGTCAGGCGCCCGGCAAAGTTGTCGGGCGCGGCATACAGGTCTGCCGGCCCGTTCATACCGAACTGAGTTGCCAGGCGCACGAGCGCCAACGTCGTGAACGGCGTGACGTTGGCCCGGCCGGCCACCGGTGCCGCGCCCCACAGCACGACCTGCCCGTCCGCGCTGGTGGCCTTCAGCATGAAGGGCGCAGCCAGTCCTTTAACGCTCAGGCTGAACTGGCCGCTCGCGCCACTGATCGGCGCGGTGAGCACTTGTCCCTTGCTGTCCTGCAGGCTGACGGTGCCGTCCAGGCCGGCGCCATTGGCCGCTGTGCCGAAAACCAGCGGATCGGCGGCCGGCGGCGCCGATGTCGTATCGCCGCCCGATCCACCGCCGCCGCAGGCCCCCAGCAGCAGGCCCAGCATCAGCGGAGCACCCCAGCGCCCCAGGAACGCATGAATACGACGGAGCAGCCATTCGGCTGCACCTTGGAATGCGGTGTGGTTCATGCGTCGACCGCAATCCAGTCTGGTCACGGCTTATGAATGTTGCGACATGGAGTCGACGTGCGCCGCCTGCTCCTCCCCCGTCGGGATGTTATGTCGCAAGCGTGCCCCGACCTATTGGGACCACTCCCGATCTAGCGGGCGACATGCTCGTTATCGACGCCTCGGGCAACATCAAGACGGGATCGCCGCGCGCTTACGATCAACCTGACTTCCCAGGTCGCTTACGGATCGGCTGCTGCCGATCCGTTGGGACGCCACAAAACAGTCGCTCGCCGATGTCAGTAGGTGGCCGGCTGCCAACACCCGCGAGTAACAGTTGGGCGGCAAGCTGCGTGGCCCTGGCGGCGCAGGATCTGTGGCGCCGTTGAAGCCCAATCGCATCAAACTGTGCGAGAAGCTGGCGCGCCGTGTGGGGCGGCCGACGCCAAGTTGTTCATCTGACGCTCGCGTGAGAGCAAGCACCGTGGTGCCCTGCGCCGGGCGATAGGCCAGGTGGCCGCCCATCGCGGCGACGGAACCGATGAGGAAGTCGCGCAGCTCGCGACACAGCGGATGCGGTTCGTCGATGTCGACCAATTTCACGTCAGAGGGGGAGGCAACCCGGACAACAGCTCCATCAGCGCCCCAAGGCCTCATCGATCAGCGCCTCGTGGATGCTCGCGTGCAGCGCCGGGTAGCCAGGTGCGGTGGAGGCCATGGCCGGTGCGCCGGCGTAGCGAAGCGCCTTGCCGGAGGTGAGCGCCCTCAGCTGCGGCTCCACGAAACTCCAGGCGCCCTGATTGGCCGCCTCTTCCTGGCACCAGACGATGTCTTCGGCGTTCGGGTACTGGGCGAGCTGCTCCTCGATCTGTGCCGCCGGGAAGGGGTAGAGCTGCTCGATGCGCAGGATCGCCGTGTCTTCGATGGCGGCCTTGGTGCGGCGCTCGACCAGGTCGTAGTACACCTTGCCCGAGGCGAGGACCACGCGCCTGACCTGCTCCCGAGGCGTCGGAGCGGTGTCGGCCAGCACCTCGTGGAAGCTGCCTTGCGCAAGATCCTCGAGGCTGCTGACGGCGCCGGGGTGGCGCAGCAGCGACTTGGGCGTCATCACGATCAGCGGACGGCGGCCCTCGGCGCGGGCCTGCAGGCGCAGCAGATGGAAGAACTGCGCCGGCGTGGTGGGCTGCGCCACGATCATGTTCTGCTGCGCGCAGAGCTGCAGATAACGCTCCAAACGAGCGGAGGCATGCTCCGGGCCTTTGCCGTCCTGGCCGTGCGGCAGCAGCATCACGACGCTGCTGCGCTGGCCCCATTTGGCATAGCCCGCCGAGATGAACTGGTCGACGATGACCTGCGCGCCGTTGGCGAAGTCGCCGAACTGCGCCTCCCACAGCACCAGCGCGTTCTCGCGGGTGGACGAGTAGCCGTACTCGAAGCCGAGCACCGCCGTCTCCGACAGGATCGAGTTGGTGACGCGGAAGCGCCCCTGGCCCTCGCCGACGTGGTGCAGCGGCGTGTACTTGCCTTCCGAGCGGTGCTCGCGGCCCTGGTCATGGATGACGGCATGCCGATGGCCGAAAGTGCCGCGCTCGGAGTCCTGGCCGCTCAGGCGCACGTCGGTGCCTTCCGCCAGCAGCGAGGCGAAGGCGAGGTGCTCGCCCATGCCCCAGTCCAGCGGCTTCGTGCCCTCGGCCATTTCCTTGCGGGCGTCCATCACCTTGGCCACCAGCGGATGCAGCTTGTGGCTTGCCGGCAGCGCGGTGATGCTGCGGGCCAGATGGCGCAGCGTGGCCAGCGCGGGCGGCGTGTACCCCTCGCGGTTCGGCGCTGTGTCCGACAGCGGCCCGGCGGACTGCGAACCGGCACCAGGGGACGCGGCCTGAACCTCCAGTTGCTCGCGGTACTGCTGCACCAGCTTGTCCACGCCGGACTCCGTCACCAACCAGTCCTTGACCAGGCTGCGCGCATAGATCGCCCGCACGCCCGGATGCGCGGCGATGGCGCGGTACATCAGCGGCTGCGTCATCGTGGGCGTGTCCTGCTCCTGGTGCCCATGGCGGCGGAAGCACACCAGCTCGATCACCACGCTGCGCTTGAAGGCGGCGCGGAACTCGGTGGCCAGGCGGGCGGCAAACTGCACCGCCTCCGGGTCGTCGCCGTTCACGTGCAGCACCGGCGCGTCGATCATCTTGGCGATGTCGGTGCAGTAGAAGGACGAGCGCGCATCGAAGGGGTCGGAGGTCGTGAAGCCGATCTGGTTGTTCACTACCACGTGCACCGTACCGCTGGTGCTATGGCCGCGCACATAGGCCAGGTTCATCGTCTCCATGACGACGCCCTGGCCCGAGATGGCCGCGTCGCCGTGGATCTCGATGGGCAGCACGGTCTGCTCGTCCACGCGCAGTTCTTCCGCCTTCGCCCGCGCGATGCCCTGCACCACCGGGTTTACCACCTCCAGGTGGGAAGCGTTGAAGGCCAGTTGCACCTCTACCGGGCCGGCCTCGGTCTCCACGACGCCCGTGTGGCCCTTGTGATACTTCACGTCGCCGGCGATCAGGTCGCGGTCGGCGCGGCCCTCGAACTCGTCGAACAGCTCGCGCACCTGCTTGCCGGCGATGTTGACGAGCACGTTCAACCGACCGCGATGCGCCATGCCCATCACGACATTTCGGACGCCCTGCGCGGCGCCCGAGCGCACCAGCTCATCGAGCAGCACGATCAGCGATTCGCCGCCCTCCAGCGAGAAGCGCGTCTGCCCGACGTAGCGCGTGTGCAGGTATTTCTCCAGGCCCTCGGCGGCGGTCAGCCGGTCGAGGATGCGCAGCTTCTGCTCGATGGACGGCTGGCCCTTGCCCCGGCTCGCTTCGAGCCGCTCCTGCCACCAGCGCCGCTGGCCGGCGTCGGCCAGGTGCATGTACTCCGCGCCGAGCGTGCCGGTGTAGGTCTGCTGCAGCGCGGCGATCCGGTCCTTGACCGGTTCCAGGTCCGCGTCGCTGAGCCCGTGGAAGGCCGGCTGCAGCTCGGGTACCTGGGCCACCGGGAACCATCGCAAAGGGTCAAGCCTTGCCTGGCGGGTACCCCAGGTCCGGTAGGCATTGATCAGCGCCTGCACCGCCACCTGCCGGCGGGCTTCGTCCATCAGCTCCTGGCGGGAGGCCTGGCTGCCGGGCGGCCTGCGTGCCAGGGCGACGAATTGCTCGACGACCGGCGCATGCGCGACATCGGCCTTGGCCGAGCCATCGACCGCCGGCGCGGCGGCCAGCGCGGCGAAGTACGCCTGCCACTCCGACGACACCGAAGATGGGTCGCTCAGGTACTGCTCGTACTGTTCCTCGACATACGGCGCATTGCCTCCGAACAGGAAAGAGGAGCTGCGGTTGCGCGTCATCGTCATGATTGATTCCTTTGCCGTGGTCCTGGACAAAGTCTAGGAAGCGGCGCGCCGCACGGCAGGCCGACATGGGTGCGGCCTCGGCCAATCACGAAGGGTTTCGGGCCAGCTCGGCCGGTCCGAAGGAGGCCCAAGTTCGCTGGACCGCAAGCCCACCGGCGTCCACAATCCTGCAGAATCATCAGCCTAGGGAGGGACCGACACGATGAACTCTGGTATGGCACAGCCTTCCGCACAAGAATCGCAAGGCCCCACTCGGCGCCGTCTCCTGAGCGCACTGGCCATCGGCACCGTCTTTGCATCGGAGCGAGCCAGCGCAGACTCGTTCGAAGTGCCTCCGTCCATGTGCCCTGCCCGTCCGATTCACTTGGCGCACTTCGAGTTCGGCAATTTCTACAGCAACGGCCGCGGACTCGAATCCGACATACTGGCCGAGATGAAGCAACGCAGCGGGTGCGCCTTTGCCAGCGTTTCCTGGCCGCGCGCGCGGATCTGGGTGGAGCTCGAACGCGGTTCGCTGGACATGGCGATGAGTGCCATTCCCGCGCCGGAACGCGATCGTTACGCCTGGTTCATTCCCTACTTCAAGACGAAGAACTACGTCATCGCCGGGCCCAGCATGCCGAAGCACATCGACAGCGCGGAGGCTTTCCTGAATGCGCCGACGCTGCGGTGGGGCGCCGTGCGGGGTTTTAGGCACGGCGCCGCCTACGATGATTTCATTGGTGCCCTGGCCAAGCAGGGCCGGCTCGAACTGGTCGCGAGCAGTCAGCAACTGTTCGACATGCTGAGGGCCGATCGTTTCGCTGGCATGCTGTCCACGCCGATCGTCTATCGCAAGGAACTCGGCCAGGTGATGCCGGCGGGATGGCGCCTGCAGGACTGGGCACCTGCGAGCCGTCCGATCGTCAGTGGCCTGATGCTGAGCCGGATGACGTTCAGCCAGACGCGTTTCGCCGCCTGGCGCCTGCTCATCAACTCGATGATCGAGGACGGCAGCCTGCGCAAGATCGCTCGACGCTACCTGCCCGCGGACGAGCTGGACGCGGCGCTGTTCGACCGAGTGCCATAGGGGCTGGTCCGGAGATTCCGCCAGCGGTCCAGCGTGTCGAACAGGTCCTGCACCTCGATGGGCTTGGCGATGTGGTCGTCCATGCCGGCCTGCAGCACTTCCTCGCGATCGCCCTGCATCGCGTTGGCCGTCATCGCGATGACCGGCAGCTCGCTGAAGCGTTCGTCGGCGCGGATCGCCCGGGTGGCTTGGTAGCCGTCCATCACCGGCATCTGGCAGTCCATCAGCACCGCGTCGACGCGGACCTGCTCCAGCGCCGCCAGGGCCTTCTGGCCATCGAGGGCCAGCGTGACTTCGATGCCCACGCGCTGCAGCAGGTCGGTCGCCAGTTCGGCGTTGATGTCGTTGTCCTCGACCAGCAGCACGCGCATGCCCTGCAGGCGGCTGCGTGCCTCGGCGAGCATCGCCTCGGGGTCGTCGGCCGGCGCCGCGCGCGCCGCCATTTGCCCCGAGGCTTGCGCCAGCGCGCCCTGCAGCGCGGCGGGCAGCACCGGCTTGAGCAGCACCGTCATCGGGGGCAGCTTCTCTTCGGCCAGGCGCTCGAGCAGGTCCTCGCGGCCGAAGGCCGTCGTCATCAGGATCGCGGTGGGTCGGCCGTCATGCAGATGCATCAGCGAGCGCACGCCGTCGATGCCGTCGCGAACGGGCATGCGCCAGTCGACCAGCACGATGTCGAAGGGCCGCCCGTTGGCGATCGCCTGCGAGGACTCGCGCAGCGCGCTGTCCACGTCGCCCGCCTTCACGACCTCGCCGACGCCGAGCTCCTGCGCCATGCCCGCCGCGATCTCGCGTGCCGCGGCGTTGTCGTCGACGATAAGCAGGCGCAGGTTGGCGAGCACCTGCGACAGGCGCAACGGGTCGCCGATCAGCGCGTCCGGCAGGCCAGGCGCCGGCGCGAACAGCAGCTCCAGGCTTGTGCTGGCGCTGCGAGAGCCCGCTGCTGAGCGCCAGATGCACCATGCCGAGGATGGCGTTCATCGGCGTGCGGATCTCGTGGCTCATGTTGGCGAGGAACTCGCTCTTGGCCGCATTGGCGGCATCGGCCGCGGCACGTGCGCGCCGCGCCTCGTCGACCGCGGCCTCGATGCGCAAGGTGCGGCCGCTGGCGATCAAGAGCGAGGCCGCGAGCAGCGAGACGGCCACCAGCCCCGCCACGGCGAAGAGCTCGCCCTGCCCGGCCGATGCAGCGGCGTGGGACATCACCGGCTCGACGCGCAGCTGCCAGGCGCGCCCGGCAAAGTCGATCGGCTCGGTGCGCCCGCCCGGCGTGCTGTGGCCGAGCTCGCAAGCCTCGGGGCCGGCGAGCCGCAGCGCGGGCGCGGGCGGCGTCGTGTCGACGATGCAGACACGCACCGTCGCCGGCAGGCGCTTCAGGGTCCGCTCCAGCATGCGGTCGAGTCGCACGGTGGCCAGCACGACGCCGAAGGCATCGCGCCGCCGCTCGGCATCGGTGGCAGGATCGCCGGCGTACACGGCCTGATAGGCGACGACGCCGAACTGCTGCTGCGCATCGGTGGCCTGGGTGAGCTTGAAGGCCGGCGTGGCGGCCGGCTCGCCGCTGCGCACCCGTCTGTTCGATCGCCGCCCCGGCCGCGCGTATCGAGGCGGAATTGAGGCCCAGCCGCGAACCGCTGCGCTCCGCCGGTTCCATGTAGGTGATCGCGTAGACCTCGCCCTGGGGCGGCAGCCGCCGGGTGTTGGATTCGTCCCGATCGAACACGCGGAATTCCGGCAGGCCGGTGGCCCTCACCTGCGCCTCGAATGCGGGGATGTCATGCAGCGGCACACGGCGGTTGAAGCCGAGCGACTGGATCTGGCCCGGCCCCTCGAGCCAGGGAGTCATCGCGCGCAGCACCGCATCGCGCGGCGGCGAGGGGCTGACGGTGAAGACGCTTCCAGCTGAACAGCCCCACGGCCACCACCAGCGGCAGGGCCGTGTTGATGCGGCGGGAGCGCCAGGCGCTGCGCGGCCGGCCGATCAGGGCCAGCACGACCGGCGCCACGCAGCATAGGCCGGCGCTCAGCGTCACCCAGCAGGCCAGCAGGTCGAACCACTCGATGGGGTCACCGGGCAGTTGGGCCTGGCCGATCAGCGTGATGATCGCGGCGGGCAGCGAGGCCGCGCTGGCCGACAGTGCGAACTGCAGCACGTCGAGCGGCTCGGCCAGCGTCAGCGCCGCGCTCCCGCGCCAGCGCAGCAGCAGCGCGCCCAGCCACCACTGCAGCGCACAGGCACCGACCGCGATGCCGGCCGTGGCCGCTTCCACAGGCGTCGCGCCGAACGCCGCCCCGCCCCATGCCGTCAGCGCGACCAGTATTCCGGCCCGCCAGCCATGCACCAGCACGGCCGCAAAGCCGAGGCCTCCGATCGCGACCGCAAGCATGCTCGCCGTCGGGAAGGCGATCCATCGGCTGAGCGCGCCGCAGGCCAGCGCGACCAGCGTCAGCAGGGCCAGTTCACGCCGGCGAAGGCTGGGCGCTTCCTCCACCTCAAGTGACCCGGTTGCGGCCGCCTTGCTTGGAGCGATAGAGCGCCTGGTCGGCCAGGTCGATCAATGCGGCGGGGCTTTCCACCGCGGGCGTCCACTCGGCCACGCCGAAGCTCATCGTGACCTTGGGACGCGAGGGCTGGCGCAGCGCATCACCGACATGCGTGTCGACCTCGTGACGCAGCCGCTCGGCCACCTCGAAGGCCTGGGCGCGCGAGGTGTGCGGCAACAGGATGCAGAACTCCTCACCCCCGTAGCGGCCCAGCAGATCCTGGCCGCGCAGGCCGCTGTTCAGGCATTTGACCGAGGCCTGGATGACCCGATCGCCCAGCGCGTGGCCGAACTGGTCGTTGATCGACTTGAAGTGGTCGATGTCGCACATGATGCAGCACAGCGGCGCGGCCTCCGGCGAGGCGTCCGCGAAGCGCCGCTCGGCCAGCTCCATGAAGGCGCGGCGGTTCAGGCAGCCGGTCAGCGGATCGCGCGTGGCCTGCAGGGTGAGTTCCTCGTTCTTCAGCTCGATCTCGCGCTGCGATGCGCTCAGGGCCTCCAGCGCAACACGCAGGCCCTCGGTGCGCTCGTGCAGTTCGGTCACATCGGAGAAGGTGGCCAGGCAGCCGCGCACCCGCCCGCGGCCGTCGTCGATCGGCGAGCAGTTCATCACCAGCTCGAAGTTCGCCCCGTTCGCGCCCTGCACACGCAAGGGCAGTCCGAGCTGCGGCAGCTTGCTGCGCATCGCCTCGGTCCATGGCAGTGCCGGCTTCGCCGGCAGGCCGTCGACGAGCCATGCCAGCGACGAGGCATTGAGCCCCGTCAAGGCGCCGACGCCGGGCGGCAGCAGGTTCTTGAAGGCCCGGTTGGCCAGCATGATGGCGCCCTCCGGGTCGAGCACCAGCACGCCTTCGCTGAGCGTGTCGAAGGCCGTGCGCACCCGCTCGGGGACGGCGGCGTTCGGGTCCATGTAGCGCATCATCCGCCGCAGGTACAGGTGGAAGGCGATGAAGGCGAACACGGTGACGAAGAGGATGGCCTGCACCAGCGGGTCGCGCAGCCAGTAGCCCAGCGACAGCGGCAAGGCCGGCGCGAACACCAGCTGCAGCTCGCCCCAGGGACGCTCGTCCGCGATGATCGGAACGCGGATGTTGTCGAGCGTCGACGGCTCCGCGGGCAGCAGGGTCCAGGCCTTGGCATGTTTGCCCCGCTGCGCCAGCACCTGCCCGTCGGCCGTGAGCAGCGCGCCGCCCTGCAGTGCGGATTCCGGTGTCATCGCAGAGGTCACCAGCGCGCCGATCCGCTCGACATGGCCGGCATTGAGCGCCGTCGTCAGGCGGGTCGCCAGCAGTTGGGCCGTCGCCTCGCGTGCACGCTTGGCCTCGCCGAGCCGGCTGGGCAGCACACCGGTCACCACGTCGGCCAGCAGCAGCAGGGTGAGCATCAGCGAGACCAGCCCGATCGCGACCCGCGAGGCCGGGCTGAGCGAGAAGCGCAGGCGCGGCATCATCGCGTGCCCTCCTCGGCGAGCTGGGGCTGGCCGGAGCGTTGCGCCGTCTGATCCGGTGGCGCATCGGGGCCTCCGGATGGGGTAGGCGGTGAAGGCTCGGGGCCGCCGGGCGGGTCGTCGTCGGGGCCGTCGTCACCCTGGCTGTCCTGCGCCGCGAGCTCGTCCCCGCGCTTCTTGCGCCGGTGCAGGATCGGCAGCAGGTCATAGGAGCGCCAGGCCGGTGCCGACATCAGCAGGCTCGTGATCAGCGCGCCGCTGCGGCTGGCCCAGATCAGCAGGCCCGCCGCCGTGGCCAGGCTGGTCAGCAACGCGGCGTTCAAGGCAATGTCCGCCTCGCCCGGCGGCAGCTCCACGGAGGATGAGGCATGCAGGTAGGGTGATTCACCGCCCGAATCCTCGGCAGCCAGGGCCGCGAGGTAAGCCTGCAGCGGTGTCATGCGCAACTCGCCCAGCTCACTCAGGCGCACCGCCGCCGTGCGCACGTTGTAGTCGGCGAGCGACTGCCGCCCGCCTGCCCTGAGCCACGGTAGGGAGTCGGCGCCGGTGCCGGCTGAATCATCGCCCGCCGGCTTGCCGTGAGGAGCGGTCAACAGCGGCGGGAGCGCCGCGCGGTCGGGGCCATTGCCGGGTCCGGCAGAGGTATCGATGGGCACGGAGTTGGGAGTTCCTGTTTCCGGAGCCGGTTGTTGATGGACCGTCGGCAGCGGCGGCTGCGCAATCGGTGTGTCCGGCGCGCCGTTCGGTCCGACGACGATCTCCAGCGACTGTTGCTGGACGAAGCTGCCATCGCTGGCGCCGACGACGACCTGGTAGACATTGTTGCCCCCGGGCCGATAGGCCGGCGGTGTCACGAACACGAGCCGGCCGGTCTGCGCGTCGATGCGGAACAGGCTGGCATCCGCGCCACCGGCGATGCTGTAGTTCAGGGTGTCCAGCAAGCCGTCGGGATCGGTCGCATGGACGATGCTCACGCCCTGCTGCCCTGCCGTCGTGTTCACCACCGCCGTCGCGCCGCCGCCGTTGCTGTTGATCACCGGCGCGTTGTCGTTGACGTTGAGCACGGCGACGGTCAGGTCCTGGCGCGCCGTCGACTTGCCGTCGCTCACCTGCACCGTCACCGCATAGGTGTTCTGGCCCCGCGTGTCCTGCGGGTGCTCGTAGTCCGGCGCGCCGATGAAGCTGAGCGCGCCGGTCGCCGGGTCGATGGTGAAGAGCGCGGCATCGGCACCGCCGGCGATCGAGAAGACGAAGGACGAGGCCGGCGTGTCCTCGTCGGTCACGGCGATCGTCGTCACCGGGCGGGTGTTCTCCGCCACGGAGACCGTGCCGGGGCTCGTGATGTGCGGGCCGTCGTCGACGGCCGTCACGTCGACGGTGATCGTGCTGGGGGCCGCCGCGTAGTGGCCGGCCTGGTCGCGCACGCTGAAGGCGAAGCTCGCGTAGTGAGCGCCGCTGCCGTTGGCCGCCGGGGTGAAGGTGAGCTTGTCGATGTCGGCGGCGCTGATGACCTGCCCGGCCACGACCGGCGTGCCGCTCAGGCTCAGCACGCCGGCGGCCGGCAAGGTATCGATGCGCACGGCACTCAAGGTGTCGCCGGCACCGGCGCCGCTGAATCCGAAATCGGCCGCAGCGAAGGTATGCGAGCTGCCTTCGCTGGTGACGACGGTGCCGTTGGCGCCGGTGGGCGCATCGTCGACCGCGATGACGTTGATCGTGATCCTCTTCGGCGAGCTGTCGTAGGTGCCGGACGAGTCGCGCACGCTGAAGTTGAAGCCCGCGTAGCCCGCGCCGTTGGCGTCGGCCACCGGCGTGAACACCAGCTTGCCGATGTCGGCCGCCGCGATGACCTGCCCGGCCGTCACGGCCACGCCGGAGAGCGTCAGGCTGCCCGCGGTGGGCAAGGTGTCGATGCGCACCGCGCCGAGGGTGTCGCCCACGTCGACGTCGGTGTAGCCGAAGTCAGCGGCGCTGAAGGTATAGGCCGTGTCCTCACTGGTGCTCACGGTCCTGTCGGTACCGGACGGTGCGTCGTTGACCGCCGTGACCTCGATCGTCATCGTCCGCGGCGTGGGATCGAGGTCGACGCCGCCGTTGGCCGTGCCGCCATCGTCCTGCACCTGGAAGGTGAAGCCGGCGTAGGCGCTGCCGTTGGCATTGGGCGCGGGCGTGAACTTCAGATTGCCGGCTGCGACGTCGGCGGCGCTGACCATCTGACCCGCGGTGACCGCGACGCCGTTCAAGCTCAGGCTGCCGACGCCGGGAATCGTCGTGATCTTCACGGCCAGCAGCGCGTTGCCGTCCACGTCGCTGAAACCGAAGTCGGCGGCGCTGAACGTATAGGCCGTGTCCTCGTTGGTCGTCACGGTCTTGTTCGCACCGCTCGGTGCATCGCTCACCGACGTGACGTTTACCGTCATCGTGCGCGGCGTCGGATCGGTATCGATACCGCCATTGGCCGTGCCGCCGCCGTCCTGCACCTGGAAGCTGAAGCTGGCGTAGCCCGCGCCGTTGGCATCCGCAGCCGGCGTGAACTTCAGATTGCCGGCCGTGATGTCGGCTGCAGTGATCGTCTGGCCCGCGGTCACTGCAAGGCCGTTCAAGCTCAGACTGCCCGCACCGGGCACGGTCGTGATCTTCACGGCCTGCAGCGCATTGCCATCGGCGTCGCTAAAGCCGAAGTCCGCGGCGCTGAACGTATAGGCCGTGTCTTCGAGAGTCGTGACGGTGTTGTTGGCGCCGCTCGGTGCGTCGTTGACCGAGGCGACGTTGACCGTCATCGTTCGCGGGGTCGGATCGGTGTCGATGCCACCGTTGGCCGTGCCGCCATCGTCCTGCACCTGGAAGCCGAAGCTCGCATAGGCGCTACCGTTGGCATTGGCCGCCGGTGTGAACTTCAGATTGCCGGCCGTGATGTCGGCCGCGCTGACCATCTGACCCGCGGTCACCGCAAGGCCGTTCAAGCTCAGGCTGCCCGCGCCGGAGATGGTCGTGATCTTCACGGCCAGCAGCGCGTTGCCGTCCACGTCGCTGAAGCCGAAGTCAGCGGCGCTGAACGTATAGGCCGTGTCTTCGTTGGTCGTCACGGTCTTGTTCGCACCGCTCGGTGCATCGCTCACCGGCGTGACGTTCATCGTCATCGTGCGCGGCGTCGGGTCGGTGTCGGCGCCGCCGTTGGCCGTGCCGCCGTCGTCCTGCACCTGGAAGCTGAAGCTCGCATAGCCGGCGCCGTTGGCATTGGCCGCCGGTGCGAACTGCAGCTTGCCGGCCGCGAGGTCGGCGAGGCTGATCGCCTGGCCCGCGGTCACCGCAACGCCGTTCAAGCTCAGGCTTCCGGCGCCGGGCACCGTCGTGATCTTCACGGCCAGCAAGGCGTTGCCGTCGGCATCGCTGAAGCCGAAGTCCGCCGCGGTAAAGGTGTAGGCCGTGTCCTCGTTGGTCGTGATCGTCTTGTTGGTGCCGCTCGGCGCATCGTTGACGGAGGTGACGTTGACCGTCATCGTCCGCGGCGTCGGGTCGGTGTCGACGCCGCCGTTGGCCGTGCCGCCGTCGTCCTGCACCTGGAAGCTGAAGCTCGCATAGCCCGTGCCGTTCGCGTTGGCGGCAGGCGTGAACTGCAGCTTGCCGGCGGCAATGTCGACCGCGCTCACCGCCTGGCCGGCCGTCACGGCAACGCCGTTCAGCGTCAAGCTG